>Ga0310695_10001443_pt1 | contig 56290 bp, 71 predicted proteins | sample RumenRJG_04DNA_FD_203882 | JGI IMG/M metagenome (GOLD analysis project Ga0310695, IMG submission 203882) | Bovine rumen microbial communities from Lethbridge, Alberta, Canada - RJG_04 (v2) (version 2) | ecosystem: Host-associated > Mammals > Digestive system > Stomach > Rumen | place: Canada...
TTCGGTGTGGATTGCAAGAGTAACAACCTCAAGGATATTCACGATGTCATGAACTATGCCGACAAGGGACACATTAACTACAGCGTTAATGAAATGCCCTTGATGCGTGTTCCACAAGAACTGATTGACGCTATTCAGAGTGGGGAAACCTACGATTGGAATGATTGGAAACCTACCCTCAATGACATTATCAAAAGCCACAAGGCTACAATGAGAACGGACAGCGGTCAGAACTTAGGCATCGTTGGAAAGGGCTACGGAATCGTTCAGAATACCAAGGCTTTCGACTTCATGGACTTCATTAAGGAGGTCAGTGGAAACGAGCCTAACATCGAGACCTTCGGAGCATTGGGCAATGGAGAACGTATGTTCATTACAGCAACACTCGGCGAGGATTGTTTCCTCAACCCCAATGACGCTATTAAGAACTACGTAGTTTTTACAAACTCACATGACGGAACAGGCGGTGTCATGGCATTCTTTACGCCTATCCGCATAATTTGTCAGAATACACTTAACATGGCTATCAGAGGATGTGCCAACAAAGTAGTATTTAAGCACACCTCAAAGGTGGAGGAACGTCTTGATTGGACTATCGAACGTAACAGAAAGATTGCCGCTGAATTGTTCAGCAAGTCAGTCAAGTTCTCAGACAAGTTCATGGAAGCAATGCTCAACCTCAAAGAGCAGAACATTACCGCTGACTATACACGCGACTTCATCGGAAAGATGTGCCTTACAACACCTCAGTTCGACCTTTGGAAGAAAGCAGACTTCAATACCGACAAGGTAGAGGAAATCAGCACCAAGACAAAGAACATCATGGCTGCACTTCGTGACAGCATTGAGTATGGTGTTGGGCAGGAGTACAACAGAGGTACTAAGGTTTGGTTGCTCAACGGAGTTACAACTTACCTTCAGAACAGCAAGGGATGGCTCGGCAAAGAGCAAGAACAGTTCAACAGCCTCATGTTCGGAAGCGGACAGAAAAAGGTGGAGAACGCTTATCAGTTACTCGCTGCTTGATAACTAAAACATTAATAGGCTTACTTATTCAAAAATTCGTAAGCCTATTTTTATAATGTTAATGTAATAGGTTTTTAATACTAAATAATTAGCAACATAGGGGGTATAGGAGGACTATCATACCCCCTCCCTATGTGTACCCCCCTCCGTAACCCCCCTCTCAGGTACTTAGTTTTTAGTAGTTCATATACGGCACACCGTTTCATCCGCATCCTTACTAAAAAATTTCCAAAATAAAAATGGGGGTAGGGGTATTTTATTAAGGGGTTATTTCCAAAAAAAATTCCGGAAAAAAATTGACCTTATAAAAAATCATTTATTACATATTAAAAAAAAATTCCGGAAAAAAATTGACCTTATAAAAATCAGTCAATCTGAAAAAGATTAAACCAACGAAATAAATAAGAGGGGGTAGGGGTATTTTATTAAGGCTTTATTCCAAAAAAAAATTCCGGAAAAATTTTTTGATTTTTGAAAAATGGGTTTACAATCTTTTTGTCTGCTATTTATCATTAAGATAAACGAATTGAATACATATTATGTGGAAGAGTAAAGATAACATAATATCACGAATCGTAACTGAAACAATCAAAAACTATCTGAGAAGAAAGTATATGGTTAACGAACAGAAAAACAACGGGGTTATTGTATATCGTGGGATGGACAAAGAACATAACACAAATCAGAATGTATGGGTAACGGATTCCGAAGAGTATGCATTATATTGGGCTAAACAAGAATACAACAAAAATGGTATAGTATCAAGATATTTTCTGCCTAATGATGTTATCCGTGATTTATGCAATTCAAACGCTTTTGAGGAAATAATGAACGAGTATGATGCATGGCAAGAAATACCCGATGATTCACCGGTTTGGGAAGAGGGTGAAGATGCTGAACATGATTTAATGCACGATTTATGTTTTCCTTCCAAGAAACAAATAGCGATATTAAAAGGAGAGGGGTATAAAGGTCTGATTTTCAAGTATACTGATGAGTGTTATTCTATTTTAATTTTTGACAGCAGAAACCTAAAAATAATATAAGTCGGGACAACAGGTATATACTTCCCACAAAAAAAAGAGCGAACCGGATGGATTCGCTCATATATGTTCAATTAATTTGATTTGTTCAAGAATAATGAACATATATAAAATCTTTGGTAAAAATCGCATTTTTTGATAAATTAACATTTTTTTCTTGTGTATTGTCTGTTTTCGGTGTATATTTGCACCAAAAAAAGGTTATTATGTCAGAATTATCAGTAGAAGAAAAAGCAAGAAGGTTTGATGAGGCATTAAAGATTGCAAAAGACAACTATGATGCTGTAATACAATGTGATAAAGATTGCACTTTTGCAAGAGACGGAATTATCAATACTTTTCATCACATGTTCCCCGAACTTAAAGAAAGTGATGATGAGTGGATAAGAAAGAAACTAATTGAAGCCGTAAAAGGTGATATGGTTATTGGTGGTACAAAAGACAAACAGCTTGCTATTTCTTGGCTTGAAAAGCAAGCCGAGCATGCTAACTTTAGAAATAAAATTCAAGTTGGTGACAGGGTTACACGCAATGAAGACGGTGTTCTTGTAAATTTGTCTCAGCTTGATAGGGTTGCAAAACAAGGCAAAAATAATATGGGTATTTCTGAAGCTACTAAGCAAGAGTTGAAGGATAATCTTAATAAGGCTTTGGAAGAAGAAACCGCCGAATCTTGGAACGAATTTCTTGATGAACAGGAAACTGCTGATAAAATTCAGCTTGGCAAGAAATACAAGTGTATTGCTTCACCGAGATACACTGTGTTTATGACAGGTGATATATACAAGCCTGAAGATGAATTTCTTTGTAGTCTGATGAACTTCTGTTCTTATTGTTTCGTACCGGTAAAAGATGAAGAGCAAGAGCCTGTTGGTTATGTTGAACCGATAAAGTTCCATGTAGGTGACTGGTGCGTAGATAATGAAGATGGCACTATATTTCAAATAGTAAAAGTATTAGATAATAGCTATACCTATAAGACAAAAGACGGAAGCGAGTATCGTTGTCTGCATTATTCATTAGAAAATGATGCAAGGCTTTGGACAATTCAGGACGCAAAGGACGGTGATGTACTTGCAAATAAATACGGTTCTGTTTTTATTTATGCAGGACTTAGAGAGGGTAATACAAATACTGTTGAGGATTATTGTTATATAACTGCAAACCACGATGAGTTTTCTGTAGAAGACCATAAAGCCGGATATTGGTATTATATTGATGAATTAAATCCTGCCACTAAAGAACAGCGTGACCTATTGTTCCAAAAGATGAAAGATGCAGGATATGAATGGGATGCTGAAAAGAAAGAATTAAGGAAAATTGAACCTAAGTTTCATGTAGGTGACTGGATTGTTTTTAACGGACTTACTCTGTATGTCAAAGAAGTTGGTAAGAATTTCTATAGAGCATATCAGGATGATATACCGGATGGCTATTACTGGGATATAGACAATGTAGCAAGATTATGGACTATAGAGGATGCAAAGGATGGTGACGTACTTACTTGTAATGATGATATGTTCAGTATCTGTATATTTTCACATTTTGACGGGATAAATGATAAATTTAGTTCTTTTTCATGTTATTGTGCCTTAGAAGGTGAGGGGTTAGGACAACAGTTGAATATTTACGGCTATCACGATGATAGTACAGGTTATGTTCCTGCAACCAAAGAACAGCGTGAAACACTGATGAAAGCAATAGATGATGCGGGATATACCTTTGACTTTGAGAAAAAAGAGTTAAAGAAAATTAAAGAGAAACCCATAATAAGTAATGTCTTAAAAACAGCATTTGATAAGTCAAGGAAAGACTATTCTCTTGAAGAGAAGGAAGAAGCATCAGATTATTCCGAAAGTATTATTCCGACATCAATTGTTTATGGAGAGTCTGAAGAAGAGTATATGCTACATAAAATCATAGAAGCAGCATATATTACAGGTAAAAATTCAATACAGAACCATGCTTGGAATGAAGAGGATGAAGAGAATTTGCAAAAAGCAAGATTCTATGTTAACTACTATCAGACTCATGAAGCAGATTCGGAGGCAGCAGAATTGTGCGATAACTGGCTCAAATCCATCAGGGACAGATATACTTTGAAGTCAGATGCATAAATGAAAACTGTATTAAAGAAGTTATCCGGTTTGTTGAACATACATGCTGATTCGAATCAGAAGTGGTTGTTATGGAGCATGTTTTTTTCAGGTCTGTTATGTACATATGTTTCACCTTGTATTTCCAAATCCGTTATAACTCAGTTACCGGCTGAATGGATTGCATTTGAGGCATTGTTCTCGTCTGTAGTCTGTCTCTTTATCGGTATTATATGGAAAGGTTGTTTCCGTCGTAGTATTATACGTCACTTTATTATATTCTGTATGGTTGAGTGCATGGCAGGATTTCTCATGTCCATGTATCTTGTATTTGTACATTATAATGTATGGGTTCTTGCTATAACTCAGCTGATATACGGTAATTTCATCTGTACCCTTGTAGGTAAGTGCATTATGGCTTTTAAGGCTAAGCTGTGGATTGAGGATGAGAGAGAGGTTTATGACAACAACCTGAGTATTGTTTCGGGAATAACATGTATTGTAGGTTTTGCGTTGGCTTTGGCGATGATGCCTTCACTGAAGTTATCCCTGTTTATATGGGGTATATGCTGTGTAATAGATGATTTAGGTTGGATAATAGTATATCAGAAGAACAGTGAGAAGTTAAGGGAATAAGCTTTTAATGTTTTTTAACTTAATTTTTTTGGAGAAACTGTATAAAAGATGTACCTTTGCAGTATTAAAACAGGAAAGAAAGTTATGAAACAGGAAAATAAAGATTTATTATTAAAATACCTTTGTATGGCACAGCCTTACGGAGTAATATGCCAGTTCATTTGGACTTACAGTAACGAAACTACGGATGGAGAAGAAGTAATTGCTAACGAAGATGATAACATAAGATGTATTGACATTCATACTAAAGAAATTCAGCCTGATTACTATGGGGAATGGGTTGATTTAGAACACTGTAAACCTTATCTTAGACCGTTATCTTCAATGAGTGGGGAAGAAAGGTTCAGATATGAGAGTTTATGCAAACTCAGACGTATAACAGGTCAGACTTATGAGGTATTCGATACAATTGACAGTATTCAATGGTTGTTAGAAAATCATTTCGACTTCATGGATTTAATTCCCAAAGGTCTTGCGTTGGAAACACCAGAAGGAATGTATAACTAAAATTTGCAAAAAAATGGCTTATAGATATTTTCCTATTGAATTTTCTTCTTATGAAGATTATATTAAATACCTCAAAGAAAAGGGTTTTGCTATTGAAGTAACTGAAGAAAACAATCCTTATAAGGAATAAAATTATGATGAAAGAAGAAAAACAAAAAGAAAAGGAACTCTTGTTAAATGTGCTTAAGGATGGATTGCCTTATGGATTACAATTACAAATCACAGATGTTGATGGGTTCACCTTTAGTGGAGAGTTGCGTGTATTATCTAAGAATTGGTGCAGGTTAAATATTACTAATCCGGCTAAAAAAGCAAGGGTGAAAAATGAAACGATACCATTAAACTACATTTATATCAAGCCATATCTTAGGTCAATGTCAAGTATGACTGATGAAGAATTTCAAGAACTTCATAATATATGTCCTCATTCAACCTTTAATAAGACTAATATCAGCACATGGGTAGTCGGGCTTGATGGCAGTGAATATGGTAGGATTACTCATCTAGATGAAATATGTGTTTTTATTAATTGGCTCAATGCCCATCATTTTGATTTTCACAACTTAATAGAGCGTGGGTTGGCAATAGAAGTAACTGAGGAAAATAACTCGTATAAAGATTAAAAAATATGTTATATCTACTGATATTTTATTGGATTTTTGCTGCATTATTTTGTTTTGGTGCAATATATAAAAGAGCAAAAAAAGACGGTAAGCCTATCATTGGGGTGTTTATCGGTTGTTTAATGTTTGGAGGTATATTCTTTCCGATGTATCTTGGTAGAGGCTTAGAAGTGGATTAATATGGATAAAATCTGTACAAGTATAGAACAATCTCAAAAACTCGTAGAGTTGGGAATTGATGTTAATACTGCTGATATGCACTACTCTACTTGGACAATTTTGAATGACGGAGAATATATTTTATCTCCGAATCAAGGACAAACAATAGAAGAACTACAAAAAGATTATGGGAATCAGGTTATTCCTGCTTGGAGCCTTACTGCTTTATTAAAATTAATAAAAAGTGAGATTTATAACAAAACTATCCAGGGTGAGCCAGTAACATACAAGGTTGATTTTCGTAAATTCAAATTTACAGATGATATTGACTTGTATCAAATTGCATACGGCAGTATAAAATTTGATGTGGATGGCCAGTATTCATTTAGGGATATGATTAATACAGGTCAGAAAGAAGAGCCGATTGATGCAGCATTTCAGATGGTATGTTGGTTAAAAGAAAATAACAAAATATGAAAACATATACAGACATAGAACAAAGCAAGAAATATGAAAAAACCAACAATAAAAAGTCATAAACATAAATATAAAGTTGTTTTATATACTAAGTGGTTTGAGGTTCCAACATCATTATCTTGCGAACCGTTATTCAGTACTATTTATTTGGCGGCAGATAATGAAAATGAATTAATTGAAAAAATTAATAAAAAATTCAATGGTCGGAAAGAAATTGAAAAAATAGAAAAGATATTATAATATATGAATAAAATCTGTACAAGTCAAGAACAATCTCAAAAACTCGCAGAGTTGGGAATTGACAGAAAAACATCCGATATGTATTATTGGTGCGGTTCAGGCCTTAGAATCGGTGGGTATAAAGCACAGGAAGAAGAATTTGATATTCCTGCTTGGAGTCTTACTGCTTTACTTGATGTTTTACCTGATGAGTTGGAAGAAGGATATTATCTTACATTGTTTAAAGAAGGTAAGGAATACTGTTGTTGTTACGAGGATAATAACGGAGATAGTTTCAAGCATACATTTGCAGATAATCCTATAGATGCCTGTTATGAAATGATACTGAAGTTGAAGGAATTAAAATTGTTGTAATTATGAAAGAACTTAGTGTAGAAGAAAAAGCAAAAAGATATGATGAGGCTAAAATAAATGGCTCAAGGCTTTGGGAATGTGGTGAGATTACAAGGACAAACTATGAATACATCTTCCCCGAACCCACAGAAAGCGAGGATGAGAAGATAAGGAAGGCTCTTGTTGAACATATTAAGGGTATATACAAAGGCTCTTGCACAGAAGAAATGTGTAAAGAAAGAGATATGTTTCTTGCTTGGCTTGAAAAGCATAAGTACACAGAAGATGATTTGGATAAGGCATACAAGTGCGCCGACGAAGTACAGTACAGACGTGGCTATGAAGATGCCAAAAAAGAGATTGAAAAGCCTCAGTCATCTTCTCCTATATCGTATGGTATAAAATTAGAGAAAAGAATGAATGAAGCCTGTAATAGATTCTTTGCTCCAAATACAGATGTTAATAGGTATAGTGCTTCCGATTTGTTTTATGCCGGCGTTAAAGCAGAGCGTGACCTTAATATGCCTGTTTGGAATGAAGATGATGAAAAATTATTCAGCAGAATTTCCGGAATTATTCATAATGCTGCTTATCAGAATTACGACCTTGACGTAAACGGAGAAGAAGTTGGTGAATATGCAAATATAATGAGATGGTTCAAATCTCTCAAAGAAAGAGTACAGCCACAAGTTAAACAAGAGTGGAAGCCGACTGATGAGCAGATAAATACACTTTTCAAATATTCCGAACAGAACAACAAAGATGGTAGTATATTAACATCACTTTATAACGAATTGAAGAAACTTAGGGGGGAATAGTTATGAGGGCAAAGGTTATAAAAACAGGAGAAATAGTAGATGTTTATCACGAGCCACAGCACGGACAAATAACTAATATCTACAAGGAATCTGTATTTGTTAATGGTCGTATGTGGACAGAAGATGAACTTGATTTTTCTGTGAAAGCAAACAAAGCACCGGAGAAGATATACCTCAATCCTCTTCTTATGGAAGATGGGGAAAGCATTGTTAGACGATGTACTTTTGATAGACAAAGGGATAGTCAGATTGAATATACCCGTACAGATGCCTTTATTGAGAAGGCTTGTGATTTTATTAGTAGTCTAAGACGGTTAGATGATGATGTAATTGAAGATTTTAGAAAGTATATGAAAGGAGAGTAAGGTATGAAAGAAGTATTTTTGACAAAGGGTGCACCTAAATGGATGCCTTTTCATTTGATTTTCTTTAAGAACGCAGATTACTTAATCTTGCCTTGTATTTCTTATGTTAAGAAGAACAAGGCTAAGTATTTAGGAAGTGAAATAGTATTTGGTTTTCTTCGTTGGAGGATGAGTATTTATTTTCATAATGGCAATTAAAATTATGGCACACTACATACCAAAAGACGCTTTAGTAGCTGAGATAGATAAGCTAATAGATGAACCGGCACCTTTGCATGACCAACAATGCAGTTGGGAAGATGGTTATTATTGTGGCTTGTATAAAGCTGAAAGTATTATTGACACCCTTGAAGTAAAAGAGGATAATCTGCTTACTGAACAGAAAATTGAAAAAGAACTTGCTGAAATATATCTTAGTATATTTGACAAGAAATTCGGGAATAAACTTCCTAACTTAAAAGGTAAAGAACTTGCAGACTTCAAGAATTTTATAAATACTTGTGAACAAACTTTTTCAATGAAATATTTTGATTACCATGCAACTCAAGGTAAGTTGTTTGAAAAATTAGCATTATTGTGGGCTGTATGGGGAAAGGAACATTTAAAAGATGATTAAAGATGACAGACAAGCAAATAACCAATCTAAATAATAAAGTTTTATCATTAAACATTGATTTGTCAAATAAATTGCAAGATTTGGCCCGTGCTGCAAGTGAAAGGCTTGGGTATGATGTAGTAGCCGATTTATGTAATGGAGGAGAAATCGAGTTTCGCAGGATAATGGACGATGGCGTACCAGACACTGATAGTTGTATTTTTCTTGAAGATGTTTTAGCAGAAAATGGAGAATAGCATGGAACATTCAATAAACAAAGAAGCTATAAAACAAAAGGTTCAAGAAAAGTTACTTAATGCTTGCGAAAGGCTTTATGAATCTGAACGAGCGTTATGTGAACCAGCTACACCACAATCATGGAAAGATGAAGCAAAAGAAGCATGGAATGAATTTGTTTGGAGATACCAGGACTACGAGTTAGTTTTTAAATCTGATATGGGCATAACAAATGATGACTTGAATTACGATGACTATGAAGTTGATTATTAAAGATACTTTACTAGGGGAAGTAAATAGACTGAGAAAGAATCAAAGGTTAGATGACAGACATAGCCAAGGGATTCTTGATGGGATTTATGCCATAGAAAAATTTATTGATACCCTTGAAGTAAAGGAAGTGGACTTGGAGAAAGAATTTTCTCAATGGTGGAAGAGTGGTAGGACAAAAGATTATAATGTAGATATTTTGTATGAAAGATATTCTGATGTATCATTGAAACTTGCCAAATATTTCTTTGAACTTGGCTTAAAACTAAATCAGAAAGGAGAATAACAATGAACATACAGCAACTAAGAACACAGATAGCGACATTACAGAGTGCCACGATGGATGAGAATAAAAACTTCCGTTCTGCCTATGATGAAGGAAAGTTTGATGCACTGTCATCTGTTGATGCTTTACTTGATTCCTTGCAAGAAGAGGGAGAGCCTGTAAGCGAGGATTTGGAAGAAGAAATTCAAAAAACCATATATAATCACTTTTTTGATTTGGATGGAATTGCCATCGTAGGAGCAACGGCATATGCAACAGTGGATGATATGGTGTATATAGCAAAACACTTTGCTAAGTGGCAAGCAGAGCAAATTATGTCTAAGGCTATTGATGGCGAAGTTGGCTACTGGAACTTGCACGGACTATCAGTTAATGTGGATTTGCCTCTCAGTGCTGATGAAGGCGATAGAGTTAAAGTATTGGTAGTTAAGGAGGAATAATATATGAGTAAGGCAGTTATAGAAATATGGAAATAATAGACAGAATTAAGGACATAATCTTCAAGATTAAGGACTATGATAGGCTTGAACACGACTATTGTACATGTTTGTGTTATTTTACTAATGACAAAATGAGCAAGCCTAATTATGAGTTAGAGGAAGTTAAAACAGTTATTACCGACTCAATAGGCGAATATATGGATGAAGGTTACAACGGTGCAAAAGAGGAACTTGTCGAAAATTTTACAGAATGGTTCAAGTCTAATTTCAGTCAATCTCCATATGACTCAACAAAAATCATAACCCATTATACCAGTGTTGATGAAGCTATAGATGATTTCAAAAAGTGTATTAAGGAAAAGTATTGAAATAACAGAACATAAAAACTATAATAAATAAAATGAAGAAAAGAATTAAAGGTACAGTTATTATAACCGACCCATGTTATGTAAAGGGTAGTAGTTATTATTTAATGAAGAGAAACACCATTTACGGTGACTGGTCATGTATGGTATATCCCGGTAATATAGAGGACAACATGAAACCTTTGGAGTGGGATAAAAAGTACTTTGAGTTTTTCAATGAATATAATTTCTCAGGAAAGTCAAAAGAAGAGAAGAAGGAACTTTGTGCTAAACATAATGACTTCAAGAAGAAGTGGTTAGAGGAGAACGGAATATTGGGTGAGTTCTGTGCTGACTCAGGTGAAGTTGCTGTTTATGACAGTTTGGATGACAAGGATTACGAATGGTGCGAAAAACATCCGTGGTGCGCAACCATAATTGAGGATTTCGACGGTGAAGTGGAAATTGTCGAGAGGAATGACGAAGCAGGCCATAAAACAGTTCATGTTATAGGTACCGGTAATAAGCCGTTCTTCAGTGTTCAATCGGGACTTTAGGACGGAAAAAACTATTGTATTTCTTTGTTATGGATAAAAGCAGTATATTTGCAAAAATATAATCGCGGTAACTGTATATAGTTCCCCTTTTTATGGAAGAAAGTATAATAAATCTTATATGTGTATTTCTTGGTAATTACGGTAAGCATTCAGGTGAATGGTATTCATTCAATTGTCCTGAATGTGCTGCTGAGAAGGGTGTACGCTATGACAACAAATTCAATCTTGAAGTTAAGGTGGATTTGGATGTACGCGGATGCGGTTATTATCACTGTTGGCGTTGTAAGGACATAAACGGAACTTGTGGTACGATTGTGTCACTATTCAGGAAATACGCTTCAAAGGCTGTTATGGATGAATTCCGTCAGATTGTCAGTGAATATCGTGAAGCAAGGAAATACGATTTATTTTCAGATGATATTCCGGATGAATTTATTCTTGATAGTGAATTGTCATTACCTAATGAATTTACTCCGATAAGGCAGTCTGATGACAGGGCTTCCGCTGCTATTTCATATTTATCTTCACGCGGTATAACTCAGGATATTATAGACAGATATAATATAGGCTATACACCGAATTCAAAGGATGTGGAATACGGTATAAGAGGCCGTATAATAATCCCTTCTTATGACTGTTTTGATTCACTCAACTACTGGGTTGCCCGTGATTATACCGGTAAGAATAAGGTAAGATACAAAAACCCTAAAGCAGAGAAAACAAAGTTTATTTTCAATGAAGGTAAGGTTAACTGGTATGAACCTGTAACTTTGGTTGAAGGGCCTTTTGACCACATTGTTGTACCGAATTCCATACCTATGTTGGGAAAAAGCCTTGACAGCGAGTATATGCTATACAAATACCTTGTCAAATACTGTAAAAGCACAGTTAATGTATTCTGTGATGATGATGCGTTGTATGATGCAAAGAAAATATACAAATTATTAAACGATTCAGAACTTGAAGGACGTGTAAGGCTTATAGAATGTCCTGACGGATATGATGCTTCACTGATATTTGAGAAATACGGTAAAAGGGGAATCCTATCATTACTAAGCAAGGCTAAGAAGATTAAAGAGAATTCCCTTGTATTATAGTGTATTTTTTGCTAATTTCTACCACGGAGTTGTGTAGCCACTGTCATTCAAAGCCTTTTTAACAGCCTTCGGAAGGTCAAAGCATCCGTCGAAGTCAACCACTTCGTTATTTTCAAACCATAAACCGCCTTCCATATATGTATCATCTTCCATGTTTTCATGCCAGTATTCAAAACTACCATAACCTTCAGTAGTGTCAATTTCTATGTCAACACAAAGTACGATACCTTTTTTCGTATTATATCTTTTTGATATTTTAACCGTACCTTCTGTTTTTTCTGAAATAATTCTTCTTACTGATTCCTTTATGATGTTCTGAAGGTCTGATTCCTTTATATTTATTGTCTGTTTCATCGAAAAATAAACTGTTTAACAATAAATATCGGTAACTAATAAAAAAGGTACTTGTATAATACAGGTACCTTTATCCTTCTTCGGTTATAATGTCTTCTGTAGGTGTATAGGGTTTTTCGTATTTTTCGGACGTTACCTTTGTCAGTCCTGCAACGCCGAATAAAGTTGTTACTGCACCTATGTATGCTGCCATTCCTGTAAGGTCTGTTGCTATTGTATGCATGAAAATAGCCTCAATTATCAGTACGAAGAACGGTACTATTAACAACAGGCATCCTATAAATGTTATTAACAGTACAAATAGGTTTTTTGTACTATATCCGGTGTTGTTTTTGGCAAATTTTATAAATAAATTCATCTGAAATAAAAAGCATTATATCTTCAGATAAATATACAGTACCGAACATTTTAAATTGAAGTCAGTACTGCAAGGCAAACGGCTATATAGCTTACGAATTCAAAAATGAAGGTATATTTTTTTCTGTCGAATATTGTCCATAACCCGCCTAAGCCTACAATAGCTGCAAGTGTTATCCAACAATGTGACAGTATAAGCCATATAAGTCCGCATACAAATGCTATAATACCGCCTGTGTAGTGTATCTTACCTTCGAATTCCTGTTTATATAACGGTGTTGTACCGGCAAATAGCATACCCATACATGATAGGAACACAAGGAACTGATAGATGTCAGGTGTAACGGCAACCCACAATGGGAACAGGCATACTGCTGAAGATATGCATAATACAGTAAATGGGGCTGTTGTATCGAACAGCTCCCGTGATATATATGATGTTGCACTTATTGACTCAGGTGTTTCATCATTATTAAAAACTGTGAATAATATGTTGTAGTATATGAATATACACAGACCGAATATTATAAGGAATAAATCAAACGTCATTTATCTTTTTTTTCTTTTTTCCTTTTATCGAAATAGTCGTTAATCATCGGTATGAATATGGCTCCAAGCGATACGACTATTATTGTTGCGGCAACCACAAGCGGATGTAGTAGTTCCTGACTTATTACAAATATATTCATTTTTTGTCGTTTATACACATATAAATATCAGGTTCCGATTATTTTATCGATACGTTTAATCGCTTCTGATGCAATCGAAACTGAGAGTTCAGAAACCTGTGTATGTGTTGCCCTGTCAAATATCTTTGATAAAAGTGTTCCGTCAGATGATAGTATTCCATTGATTGCCTGGCCGGTAAGTTCTATCAGTTCCTCTCTCTTTGTCATCTGAAAAAATAAATCTGCTTATCTTGGTTTATTCCTATATACAGTGTATCAGAAATGAAAATATCAGCATTAACACTATAAACGGTTTTAGAAAAAACATTTTCAGTTCCGAGTTCAATATAACCCTCTGACAGTCTGCATTTTCTGTTAATGTGGAAATTACCGTCAAATGTTCCGATAATCTGACAGGAATCCTCTCTGACTTCGGTTAATCTGCTGTCGAATATATATGCATAGTCAGGTTTCTGTTTCGGTGTTATATCCTCTTCAGAGCCGTGATAAGTGCTGCAATGGCACGAAGATAGGATAAATGCAGTTAACAGCAGACTTAGTGTTTTCTTTTTCTTCACTATTCAACGATTTTTATAATTGTGTTTTCGTTAATCTTAACCGGCTTATTGTAGTTCAGTTTCTTATCACCGACCTGTACAATCAGTACGCGGTTACTGTTAAGTCCGAGTTTTCTGTCACGAAGCATTCTGTCATTTGAAATTCGATTCATCTTTGCGATGACATATTTTCTGTCAACAACTGAATACGCCAAATCACTAAAATAGTCCTCTGAGTATTTCCCTACATGATACTTTGAGAAATAATGACTTGCATTCTTCTCAATTCCCCGACGGATGTCGAACTGCCACTGAAGGCACATACGCATCCACTTGTTTATACGGTCTTCCGTATTTCCGATATACCTTTTAGCCATAAATTCTGATTGTTTATTTGTTTTTATTCTTTTTGCAAATATACAGCTTTTTTGATATATAACAAAGGAAGTTAAGTTATAAATTGTTAAAAAAAATCACCGGTGTTTTTCCACCGATGACTGTTATATTTATGATATTTTTTCGACTTTGCTTAAAGGAACACCTATCATAGTCCACTCTTTTCCATCTTTTTGGTATTTCACATCGCAGGTTTCCTCATACGTCATGAAGTTGGTATCGAAATCTTCTATGATACCTTCTATCTCCTTTGTTTTTCCGTGTACGATTACCTTATCACCTGTTTGGAAACTTCCGTCTGATGATTTTGCATGATATGTACCATTTGATTTTTGGAATGCCTTGGAAAGTTCTTTAAGGTCGTAGTTCAGTTCATCTTCTTCCTCTTGTTTGAAATATTCTGAATCATCATCATAGTCAGATTCAGATTCTTTAATCTGACTGTTTTCGTATACGTTTCCGAAATCTTTTCTTTTTGACAGTACTAATTGTCTGTCTCGTTCAGACGGTTTATTCCAGTGCACCCCTTCTTTTGCCCAATCAGGTTTATTCAGGAAGTTATACCAAAATCCGCCAGGCCCTCCTCCCCATGCAACAAGATTGTTAGGGTCAGTTGAATTGTTTCCTTTACAGACATCCCAATATAAAGCATCTTTTATATATGGTTTAATATCATTAATATTGTCAATACACATAGTTTCGTTACCCTTTTCAGGCTTCATTATACAATGAAAAACATACCTGCAATTACCCTCTTGAATCTTTGATTCTCCGAGTTCTCTGTTCAATGAACCCTTTCTGTGGAGAGGACGTGAATCTGCTGCTTTTTGCCATCGTTTGTCTGCACGTCTGATTCTGTCCTTTTCTGATTTATGCATATTATCTTGGTCTTTTCGTGCAAAATATGTGTCAACACCATCATGCGAGAATTTTGCTGCATTTGTCCTATGGTCTGATGCAAATGCGTTGTCGTTTGACTGTTCCGGGTGGTTATATGAATCAATCTCTTCTTTGATGACCTTTTTTATGTAGTTTTTTAATTGTTTCTCGTTAAGCATAGTAACTAAAATAATGTAATATATTATAAATATGATACTGAAGTTAAACCTGACCTAATCTGTCGAAATTATCCTCGAAATAATCCTTACCGTACAGTTGTATTATCTGCTTCGGCCACAATACGGAAGAAATTGTATCTGTTGCATATCTCTCAGGTGTTTTTGAGAGCATACCCATATCCTTAAGATTCTTTACTATCTGTTCACGGCTTTTGTAGAATTTTCTGTCCTGTCTGTACAGTCTGTCAACCAAATCATCAAATGTTTTACAGTCCTCATTCGGCTTGAACAGTTTATGGTTTTTCATTGACATATAGACCGGTTGGCCCTTATAGTCATAACCGTCCTGCCATTTCTTGTCACCGAACTTCTTAAGGAAATCTCTTTTTGACATAGGTATATATGAAGTTGTGGATTTTACATAACCATCTTCACCGGGCAAGTTAACCCAAATCCTTTTAATCTGATTAGGATTTAAATCACCCATGAAAAGTGCCTGATGCTCAGGATTGTCAAATATATTGACTGCTACTTCAGGTTTATCACTTTTCCTTATATAATCCTTTGATATTGTGTTATCCTTCAGTTTCTTATAGTCGAAATATGTCTCATCCTTTGTGTTTAATGCATTCTGTCTGTATCTTTCCTTCTGTGCGTTTCTTTCTTCCTTGTTATTGAACGGCATAGGCATACTACCCTGTCCGAAATAGGAATCCTGACCGTTCCATACAGGACTCTCCAAATCAGAAGCCCTTGCAGTGAATTCAATGATAGCCATTCCCTGATTAGATACACCGAACTTCTTTGCTGTTTCGAAATCCGTTGTGACGAAAATACCTAACGGATTCATACCCGACTCGTAGGAATACTGCCTTGGATGGTATGTTTTACCTGATGTACCGTTAATGGCTATATCACAGGCAGTCTGTAATGTACATCCGTGGTACACTCTTATAGTGTCGTTATCCTTAATCGGTTCCTGATTATAGGAATCTGTCCAGTGGTTCTTGTTGACCTTACCGTTGTATTTCTCATAACGTGAGTCAATATAACGCACCTCGTTAAGTTTTTTCCTGATAATATTCCTTATTAATGATTCGTTACTTTCGGGTTTAATGAATATCGGATTCTGCTTAACTGTATTTCCGTTATCATCGCAAAGATTACCGAATGAATCCAACTTATATGTTGAGCCGTCTGTTAATACGACTATATATTTAAAGCTTCCGTCATAACCTAACAGACCTCTTATTTTCCACGGTGCTTTCAGTTTAAATTCCGGTATTTTATATAACTGATAGTATTCATCACCCTTGAACTTTAAAAAAGTACCTATTTCTCTTGCATTAAATGCTGTTTCAATACTTCTGTCAAATATATATGACTGTGTTTTCGTACTGTAAAAGTTATCTAAGGTGTCTATAATGAAATTACCTTTGTTGTCAGGGTAAACGGTTCCTATTGCACCAAGCCATTCATTGAGAAGGTATTCACCGTTTCTGTTTATAAGGTTGAATTTTTTGTTTTTCATGACAAGTACATATCCTTCCCTTAAACTGTTTCTTAGTCCGTCAAACCATTCTTCTGATATGAGTCTGCCTTTTACCCCACCGTATTCATCATTCTCAAGTAATACTACATTTGATTTATGTCCGTTTTCCACTTTGAATGAATCCGCATAGCGTGTTTCTACTTCATCGAATGTCATGTCAATTAACAGATTGTTGAATTCGTCGATTAAAACATACGCGCCATGTTCTTCGGAATAATAAGAATAAACATCCTGTTCTATCTCGTCTCCATAATAAGGGTCAGATTCAAATGTCTGTTTATTGTTTTCATCACAGTATATTTCAAGTTCTCCCTCTATTTCATCCAACACTCTCTTTCTTGCTATTTCTATTTCCTCCTGTGTCAGCGGCTTGAAAACATCGTAGAAATTATACCCTATCACTTCTGACAGTTGTTTCGTTGTCATAATGTTGTCATTACCTCCGTTTTCATGATTCCACCTACAGGTGACTGTATTACATGAACCGTCAGGTGTTACCGATACGGCTATCATTGACAGTCCGTAACTGTCAAGCGGACATCCTTCACCGGGTTCCTGAACTTCATTTCTCCAACCATTTCTCAGACAGAAGTAGAAAAGGTTTATACCGTTTGCCGTGTATGATGCATACATCTCAGGATAATGCGTAACGCACCAGCTTACATAATTCGAATATTCAGATGCCTCATCAAATGAATTAATCCTTATTATTTCATATTGTGAAGCCTGACTGTTGTACTGCTGCTGTGACAGTTCGTTTCTGTCATTTTCAAGGTCAACCTGTGCAGAACCGGAGAATTTTTCTATAAACTGAGAAGCAGACATTCCGTTAAGGTCGTTGTCGTATTCGTTTACATGTGCATCTGATGCAGCATACTTCAGCGATTTGTTTACCTTCATTATGGTTTCGGCATCTGACAGTTCACCGTTACAGAACATACGTACCATAGCCAGCATGAACTTGCATTTAGCCATACGAGAGTTTGGTATGTCGGTTTTTATCTGACCGATACACTTCATCGCACGTTCCTCGTCAAAGCCTTTATTGTTATAAAGATAATGCTTTGCGAGTTTCATATTTTTCGTTTCAACTCCTTCGGAAAGTATTTCCCTTACTGATTCTCTTATTATGTTTCTAATCTGTTTTTCAGACATCACTATTGACTGTTGCATATATTATAATTATCGACTTGACGACAATAAAATCAGGAGAAAATAATACATGGAGATGATGTTCTAAAGGTAATATTTTTTGTTATTTTTGAACTTTTTTAGGGTACTTTAGGGTTCTTAACAATATTAAATATTGTTAAGAATGTTTAAGGTATAGAAATGAGAAGAAGATTGTTACAGGAAACCAACACAGAATATATAAAAGCAGGGGCGTTGACATTCACGGCTAATAGTGCTTGTCAGGTTAAATTTACAGGTAAAACACCATCAGGTGGTACACTGAATAAACTGTTTTATTCCTTGGACGGTGGTACTACTGCACAGGAGTTACCTAATAACACATATATTTCGCTATCTACGGGTGATACAATTATGTTCAGAGGGGAATGTATACCGAATAGTAGTTCAACTGTTTCAACTCAAGGTATAGGTACTTTTGCTGCTACAGGTGGTACATTTTCAGCATCTGGTAACGTGATGTCGCTGTTATTCGGAAACGATTTCTCTAATAAAACAAGTCTGTCTGGTAAGAATTATACTTTTTACAGACTTTTTTATATCTGTACAAAATTGTCAAGTATAACTAACATATCTTTACCGGCTACTACAATAGCACAAAATTGTTATGATAGTATGTTCTATGGCTGTACGGGTTTAACAAGTATACCAAGTACATTATTACCTGCTACTACGTTATCATCTCATTGTTATCGAGAAATGTTCAGAGGTTGTACGGGTTTAACAAGCATACCGGAAAGTTTGTTGCAGGCTAGAAGTTTAACATCTTATTGTTATTACTATATGTTCGGAGGCTGTACACATATAACAAGTATACCTTCAGGTTTATTACCCGCCACTAAGTTATACAATAATTGTTATTCAAATATGTTCAGTAGTTGTGGTTTAACGTCCATACCAAGTACATTACTCCAAGCCACTACATTAGCAAATCTTTGTTATTCAAGTATGTTCACTGGCTGTACAAGACTAACAGACATACCAAGTACATTACTCCCTGCAACTACGTTAGCAAGTGAGTGTTATTCAAGTATGTTCAATGGCTGTACCGGTTTAACAAGTATACCGGAAAAATTATTACCAGTTACTACGTTAGCACAAGGTTGTTATTCTGATATGTTCCATGGTTGTAGCGGTTTAACAAGCATACCAACAGGTTTACTTCCGGCTACTACATTAGCTGATTATTGTTATCAATATATGTTCCAAGGTTGTACGGGTTTAACAAGCATACCAACAGGTTTATTACCCGCTACTACATTAGCAGATTATTGTTATTATGATATGTTCCGCAGTTGTACCGGTTTAACAAGTATACCTTCAGGTTTACTTCCGGCTACTACATTAGCAAGTACTTGTTATTCTGATATGTTCGCATATTGTACAAGTTTAACAAGTATACCAACAGGTTTATTACCAGCAACTTCGTTAGCAAGTGGTTGTTATCAATATATGTTCTTAGGTTGTACAGGTTTGACAAGTATACCAACAGGTTTACTTCCTGCTACCACATTAGCAAATTATTGTTATCGATATATGTTCCAAGGTTGTACTGGTTTAACAACCATACCAACGGGTTTACTTCCTGCTACCATATTAGCAAATTATTGTTATCAGCAAATGTTCCATACTTGTACAAATATAACACGTGCACCGGATTTACCTGCTACTACATTAGCAAATGGTTGTTATGGTAATATGTTCTATAGTTGTACAAATCTTAACTATATAAAATGTATGGCTAAAAATCCAAGTGGGTATACTACGGGTTGGGTTTATGGAGTTGCCTCATCAGGTACATTCGTCAAAAATTCATCAGCAACATGGTCGAGTGGACAAAGCGGAATACCTGACGGTTGGACAGTACAGAATGCTTAAGTCACGAACTTTTTCTTCTCAATATATATAATAATGATGAAAGGTGGTAAGATACATTTTATATCAAACCACCTTTTCTTTTTCAGATAATTTTCTCAACTGTAATCCTTACTTTTTCATTAAGAAGATTGTTATTGAAAAACCCATGTGTTCTGCTTGGGTCAACTGAAGTTATTGTAATATCAAGTATTTCCTCTGATTCTTCATTATCTTCTTCATTTACTATAAACCTCGCAATTTTTGCGTTGTTTTCATTATCTATTTGAAGCAAATCATTTACATTTCCTTCCAACTGAATTATTGTGTTATCAGTTTTGAACAGTTTTTTAATATTATTAAGCATTTCAATTTATTTTTTTTTTATGGTTAATTAAACATCTGAACGAACACCTCTGACAGATTGACCGACATAACGGTAGCCGCTGCTAAAGCCCTTACCACTACTGTCCATATCGATGTAGCAACCGTGACGTATATTCCAAGTGTAGAGGGACGAAGTCCAAAAGTAACACTTACTGCCTGCATAGTTAAACCAACCTAAATCACAGTAGCCGTGAGTAGGAAATATAATGTAATTACCGTTAATTTTAGAAGTAAGTTTCATCACATCACAACCAATGTAGTTGTAGTCTTCTATCCATTCCCATGTGGTATTATCCATCAGTTCCTGATACTCATCATAAGTAGGCATTCTCCAACCTTCACCCATATTCACGGTTGCTGCATCATCCTCAGGGTCTAACACGGTTTTACCGTCAGTCTCGTTGTATTTGGATAATTCATCTGCTTTACCGAACTTGTAATCTTCCCACGTAAACTTCTTTTCGCCGGTGGTATCTTTATACCCCTTTGTTTCACCCCAGGCGAAGTACAGTCCGGAGTCACCTTCCTTGAATGTACCTACATCGGTTTTACACCACTTCAAGCCGGAAGGTAAACCTAAGTCCACATATTCATATGGAAGTTTCTTTTCCTTTTCTTCTTCTGATTCAACTTTACTACAAGCTTCATCAAAGTCCATACCGGACTCTGTGAGTTCTAAAACACGTAAACCCTTTTCAGTAATCTGATACCTTGTATCTGGATTTGTTAACTCATCGATTTTGTTTAATATATCCATCAGCATATTACCGTTACCTTTTGGGATGAATTCATCATCCTCTGTTTCCTTGCATGTAAGGTGTAAGCCGCTTTTGAACATTTCGAGATTAATATTAGCGTAGCCCATTTTTCTCTTATTCTTTTTTGTTAAACATTAATAATTTAATTCTTTTCCGCATTTGATGCATCTATAGAATGTATAATGTGAATCATGTCCGAGTTCTTCAAGTTCATGTTCGCAACTGTTCTGCTTGCCAGTTATACATTCCTGTATGAAATCAGATTGTTCAGTTAATTTATCATTGAGTTCCTTAGCCTTTGCAAGTGCATCGTTGTAATCATCCGTATTTATCCTTATCCCTTCTGATATACACAATTCATTAAGTTTAATCAGACTATTCAGATGATTTTCGGCATGTGAACATATTTTTTTGAATTCCTTAATAAATGAATCTATAGTATCACCATCATTTGAGTATTTTCGTCTGTAATACGGGGTTTTGTCTATAAATTCCTTTATTTCTTCAAGATTAAAGGTTGTTTTCATCTTTTATGACTTTTAGGTTATTATCCTTACGTATTTGTCTGAAGGCATTAATCGGTGTATAACAGTCTGTAATATTACCCTTACGTATCAGCGGATATGGCTTATCCAGCTCGTAAGAAGATTTATAGGCATTACATTCCACGGCATCGATATACATACTGTATTCCCCTTCAAGTGCCGTCATTGTGTACTTAGTATCAAAATGACCCTTAAGCCACTTTTCATAGGTTTTTGCAAATGTTGTATCGATACTTAAACAGCACAGTCCATTGAACAGTTTCGTAAGTTCCTCATCAGTAAACTTAGGACATGTATGGTTTATACCTCTTCCGTTTGTTTTATAGCCCAGGAACAATATACTGTAAAGGTTGCATTTTTTCAGTTTTTCAATGATTTCCCTTGTTCTGTCAACACCGAGAAGTTCAGGTATAAGATGTACCGTAAGCTGTTTTCCGTATATTTTATTATCAGCAAATGCTTTGTAAAGTTTACCGGCGTTTTCAATATCCTCATCAGAAGTTACGGATATACCTATTGCCGTTACATAACGCTTGAATGTTTCAAACAGTTTCTCATCGTTTATAAGCTGTTTACAGTCCTTTGCATTAATTGTCGTGTTTATGATGTGACCGTTTTCATGCATAAGGAAGAAAAGTTCCTCCAAATGGGGGTATAACAGGATGTTACCGCCTCCTACCGAGAATTCAATACGTTTTCTGTACCATCCGTATCTCTCATCACTTGAAAGCATTTTTATGATATTCTCAAGGTTTTTGAAGTCGGCTTCCTTTTCCTTCATCGATGAATTCATGAAACAGAAATCACAGTTCCACTGACATTTGTTCGTGATACGGAGGTCTACAAGTTCAGGATAGGACGGTATACATTCTTCATTCTTCGTTGTGAAGCGTATCTTACCGTCAAGTCCGTAACCGACCCAGTAATTACCGTTTTTAATGACAACACCGTTTTTGAATCCCCTGCTTCCGTAAACTTCACCCGGTGTAGGCAACTCCTTATGACCTTCAATGGTATCATAGACGAAATCCAGTTCATCCGAACCGCCGATTATGATTTTATCCTCATCCTCAATCAGGTCACACAGATAGTCAATACTTGCTTCAATAACGTCACTGTTACTGAATGACAGTTCTCCACGGCTATACATACCGAAAGATTCGTCATAAGTGTATATATTCTCTTTATCCTCTTTTATCAGTTTCTTGTACTCTTCCATCTGAGGATAGTACTTTGACATGATTTCGTACAGCTTATCATTATATCTGATATTAGCGGCAACGTACTTTATCTTAGCCTCCTTTGATGCTGCTATAGTCTGTGTATATCTGTCATAAAAGTCAAGCTCGAATATATTAAGGTCATTAAACACTTCACCCTTGTTCCTGTATATAACTGAATGGGTTGAGGAACTGTTTGTGGCAAAGCCTTTTCTGTAATTTTTAAGATAAACAACTTTCATCGTAAAAAATATTAATTAAAATTTATACTGTTTGTAGATTGTCAGGTTATTATATTCAGTAGGGTCGGGAAAATCAAAGTTGCTCCACATTCTGTCAATTACGCTTAATGGCATCAGTCCTTCACGTCTGTCATAATAGGACTGCAAATCAGGAGCCTCGACATAAATGTATTCAATATTAGGCCTATAGCCCTTTACCATGTTGGTATATTCCTTACGGTATGACTTCTTTACATTTGTGTTGTCAATTACGAAATTCTTTTTCTCCTTGCAGCACTCCATTACCTTCTCATTGAACAGCCTTGTCACTTCATCTTCCTGCTTCTTGTTTCCTTGCGGCTTTTCTCCCGATATGCCGATTTCAGTACGGATTAAGTCACGGCTTATAACCACAACGTCCTTAAGGTACTTTTCAATAAACGTGGATTTTCCGCTTCCGGGAACCCCTACCATGACATACATCGTAAACTTACCGCATTCCTCTTCATTTATTTCAATACCGGCAGTATCTTCATCATTTGAAGCGAAATAGTCAACCTTCTCGTAGTCATTGTTGAATCTGTAAGGCTTGTCAAAACATCCGAGCGAATAAGCACGTTCCTTAAGTTCTGCCACCTTCTTTTCTAAGAAGTCAGGGCCTTCAACATCATTTATGGAACCGAGAGAGTCACATATGTTAAGAATAAGCATATCCTTAAATGTTACACGTCCGTGTGATAATGCCATGATTTTCCTTGAAATCATACCCTTTTTGTCTAGTATATGATGCAAAATCATGTGGTTTCGTATCATATAACATACATTTTCCCTCAATACATAATCTTCGTCAAAGAAAAGTTTTCTTGCAATTACAGCACCGGCCATACCGTGATTGCTTGTTGCATAGTCATTTTTCTTCTTGTCGAACTTCGTTGTTGAGGGTTTGCCTAAATCATGACAGATAGCAGCTGACATCATTGTGATGTAGTAAGTGTTGTCAGACGGTGTAATGTTTTCCTTTTCCTTAAGATGCTTAAGCATGGCATCCGTAACTAGTTTTACATGCTTCTTTAAATTACCCTCTTTATGCCATGTACTTGACTGCTTGCAGTCCTCCATAACCTTGAATTCTTCAACTGAGAAGATATAATCCCAGTTCGGTAACCAAGTTTCCTTGTCAAATAAATCTCTAAATTTCATTGTGTTTTTTTATTTCTCTTTGCAAATATACTGCAAAAAACGGATATACAAAAGAAATAAAAGTTAAATGCTGTTAAACTTAACCTATAACAGTAAAGTCAATAAGATTTGGGGAATAAAGGAATTCAAGTATCTTTTCAGCTAATCTTCCGTATTTATCTTCCTTGGGGATAAGGTACAGGAAATTACTTGGAGGTGTTTCATAGTCATTACATGTTTCCTCCATTTCAACATGAACCATCCATTCAGGCTTTTCTATTTCACCCTTTGTTACAAGCCCGATTATTTCATGCACATAGTCAAGTCTGTCCTTAGCCGTACTGCATACACTTGTCAATATATCCGGTATGTCCAAATCAGCCGGTGCTTCATCCCAAAACTTGTAATTTGCATAAGTGATATCCTTGCAGAAAACACCGTAGTAGAATAAATCATCAGGTGTAACAGCCGGTATATTGAACGTAAGGAAAAACTCGTTCAGCATTTCCTTTAACTTTTCAACTGAATTACTTGAATATATAAACGTACCTATCTTCATTTAGAAAAAACCTTTTAAAATAAATAGGCTACATATCGAGAATACCTTCGTATATTTTATCCATACAACCGAACCACCGCATAGCTTTTCTTGGTGTTAAACTGATAGTATTATTCTTCTCATTAAGATATACTCTCTTGTTAACCTCAATCATCAGTGATTTATAATTGAAATCTGTTTTTGGTGTTATTGAGTTCGAATATGGCTTGTTTAACTCAACCGAATAGTCATATGCCTCAAAGGTTTTCTTTACGAATTCAACTAATTTCGCATCATATGAATCATCCTCATTGAAACCTATGCAAATGTCTGTATCATATACATCACTTGGGAATGAATGACAGTCAATAAGTACTGAATCTGCTGTAAGTAAATCTGAAAGTTTCCTTAAGTGTTCAGTCCTTAATTTAAACAGATATTCATTTGTTTTTTCAGACAGTTCTTTTCTTACTATTCCACCGAATTCCCTGTATATTATTCCACGACTTTCTTTTTCCAACTCATCATTTTCAAGTCTCTCTACATCACATACAAAACGTGAATAAGGGAATATTACGCTGTGTATGTTCTTCTTACCTGACGAGAACAGATAATCAGTGTACCAGTCAGTCCATTTGTTGACACAGTCATTTACGAAGTACGGATTTCTTGGCCATCTTCCTATTTCATTGTCAAATACACCACAACAAGATGAATGCGGTATATTCAAAACGATATTTCGCATAAAATTATTTGAATTTTTCAGTATTTCGTTTATCGATTCTTTCTTTATATTTTCTGTTTTGCGGGTTGTTGTATTTTGACCTGTGCTTTGACAACTCAAGTCCTTCTACTCCCGGTTTTGTATCCTGTACATCCTTTGGGAGTTGCCATTCAGGGTCGGGGTCTAAGAATTCGGGATTGAACTCATCTTCCCACGTCTGTCTGTCAAATTTATTCTTACGGTACAACCGACTCAGATAACCTTTATAGTTATCAAGCTGTGTACCTCCTTCGTACTTCGCAAAGGTAAGCAGGTCATCACCTATTCCACGAAGGTTACTGTTGTTGACAACATTGACGATTTCGACTTTATCAGGGTCAATCATATGCAAGGCAAATGCAACATCATAACCCTTTAACGTATATACTATCCATCCGGGTTGTGTTATTTCTTCTTTTGGATGACGTGTAAGATAACCCTTTTTATCTGAAGGTGTTTTATTGACGATATCAAGGAAACGGTCATAGTTGTTTATCTCCCAGTTCTTCCTTCTTTTGATAAATGAAGGTTCCTTCGTATCTTCGTTAATACTACTGTCGGAAGATAACGTCATTTCAGAGATTTTATCTAAAGAGTAAGTAGGTTCTTTGGATTTCTTAAACTTGCGTAGTGCTTCACCCATTGTTTTTCTTGTTAATGGATGTATATCTTCTGATATGAGCATACCTCCGTTTATAATATTTCCCCAAAAATCGACGGATTCCTTCATATTCTTTTTCCGTAATGATTTTCTGTTTCCGAATGAAGTACCGTCATCATCACGCCAATATCTTTGTTTCCACTCGTCATCAGTACCTTTACTTCTTTTGATACTATCCATTGCCTCCTTTCGGTTGTTTACTTTTTCAGCATCTTTACCGATAAATGAAAAGGCTTTATTACCCAACCTTGACATATAGTTTGAAGCAGTACCGATTTTCATTATACTTTCGTCACCTTTTTCATGATATTCAGGCCATCCGTTATCATTAGTACCAATTAAATTACCCTTAGCTTCACCCTTTTCTTTGTAGTAGATTGAATCCTGGTTATAGTATTCGGAAATTCGTAGGAGGTTATCTAAGAAATTTTCATCATTGTTACGGTTAACAACCAAATAACTTTCCTCTGAAGTTTCATCAGACAACCCTTCCGGATAAACACCCTTTATTTTAGTAACACCATACCCTAACTGTAACAGTTCGGCAACCATCAGTTTATTTTTCTGACGGTTCTCTTCATGGGTAAACTTCTTACCTATTTTATAATCATTATCAGTTCCTAGATAGGTTTTTTCAGTATCTTTAACATCCTTAAGTTCGTTTCTGAATGCACTGATGAATGCACAGTCACAATTTTTAAGCCACTGTAACATTCGGTTAACACTGCTTTCGTCAACTCTCCTGTTTAATACAACATCATTGAAATTATGAACTTCGTTGACACTGTTATAGATACTGTTATTTTCTGACAATATATTTCTTACAGTATCTTTTACGATTCTGCGAAGGGTGTTTTCGGTTAATCTTATTGTTTGTTTCATGGGAAAACAATATTTATACTATTTTTTATAAATATAGTCCGTTTGACAATTAACTGAAAAACAATTCCTTGAATTCATCTGCAAGGTCAAGCTTTTCCCATGTGAACAGTTCAACTTCAATTTCCTTTGTCGGATGGTAACGGCTTGTGAATGTTTTCGTAACATATTCATTCTTTCTTCCGAAATGTCCGTATGCTGCTGTTTCACTGTACATAGGCTGTCTGAGTTTAAGTGTATTCTCAATAGCCTTTGGCCTTAAGTCAAGCGTTTTTCTAAGTATATCTGCTATTTCGCCATCACTCATTTTGACATGTGACTTCCCATATGTGTTAACATACAGACTCATAGGTTCTGCCTTGCCGATTGCATATGAAATCTGCACAAGTACTTCATCTGAAACACCGGCAGCAACAAGGTTCTTTGCTATATAACGTGCTGCATATGCACCTGAACGGTCAACCTTTGAAGAATCCTTACCTGAGAAGGCCCCGCCTCCATGTGCGCCTCTTCCACCGTATGTATCTACGATAATCTTACGTCCTGTCAGTCCCGTATCACCGTGAGGGCCGCCTATCTCGAACCATCCGGTAGGATTAACCAAAATCTTGAAATCACCGTCAAGCATTTTCCTTATATTTTCACGTTCAATCTGTGATTTGATAATAGGTATAATTATGTCACGTATATCCTGTGTTATCTCCTTCTGCATACATTCCTCTGACTTGAATACGGGGTCATGCTGTACACATATGACAATATTGTCAATCTTTATAGGTTTATTTGTTTCACCGTCATATTCAACTGTTACCTGTGCCTTTGAGTCAGGTCTGAGATATGTCATTATCTTACCTTCATGACGTACCTCGTCTAATGTTCTTACAATGAAATTAGAGAGATAACTTGTAAGGGGCATATATGTCTCAGTCTCATTAACGGCATAGCCGAACATTATACCTATATCGCCGGCACCCTGGTTATCTTCATCACCGTTGTCAACACCCCTTGCTATGTCACCGCTTTGCTCATGAATTGAATTTATAATACCGCATGAATTACCGTCAAACTGATATTCCGATTTATTATAGCCGATTCTGTTAATAGTATTACGTGCAACTTGCTGTAAATCAATATATTCTTCACTATGCACTTCACCGGCTATTACAACTTGTCCGGTAGTTACTAACGTTTCACTTGCAACCCTTGCTTCTTTGTCATACGCAAGGAACTGGTCAAGAATAGCATCACTGATTTGGTCTGCACACTTGTCAGGATGACCCTGACCTACACTTTCACTTGTAAAAAAATAATTCATTGAAAAAATAAAAATAAAAAATTATACACAAAGTGGTATAATCCGTTTAGGGATTTTTAGCATTTTTATCGAGGAATGCAAGCACCACAAATCAAACCTCTTCTTTGCAAATATACTGTAAATAAAATTTTCAGAGAAATAAATTCCGTTAAATTTCGTTAATTGAAAATATTGGCTATTTTCTTATAATAGTCCTTATATTCATTCGTACTTATGATATTCCTATCCCTCTTACCTTCAAAACATATGTCGATTATATTATTGAATGTATGTGTTTTCGAGTCAAGGATATAAACACGCTGTGACAGATATATTGCTTCGTTTATATCATGTGTTATCATGATAAATGTACGGTCTATCTTATTATCATAGAACAGTTTCAGTAGTATGTCCTGCATTGCTGACTTTGAAGCCGTGTCAAGTCCGGAACTGTATTCATCAAGAATCATTATCTGCGAATCACCCGCAAGATTTCTTGCCAAAGATACTCTCTGTAACTGACCGCCTGACAGTATGGGGTATTGTGCCCATTTCTTCTCATGGCCCTTTAAACCGACAAGTTCGATTATTTCCATAGCCTTTGCTTCACGTTCCTGTTTTGGAATACCTTTCATCTTTAACGGTAATGCAACATTTTCAAGAACGGTCATCCACGGAAATGAAGAATACTGTTGGAAAACCATCGGTACATGTGTTTTGTCTGTATACGGCTTTCCGTACATCTTTATAGTACCTTCATCAGGTGTTTTTAAACCTGAAATTAATCTGGCAATTTGGCTTTTACCTGCACCAGACCCCCCCATTATTGAAATGAACTGCCCGTGGCCCTTAAAGTCAGGTATACTGAAATTAAGTTTGTCGAATAATGTAAAATTACCGAATTTCAATGTCACATTTTCAAGGTCAATAACATTTGGGGTATTCTCAACCTCATAGCATCCGTCAAATCTTAAAGTTTTTGTTTCAGATAGTTGGATGTTATTTTCATTCTGTACGGGTTTACCTTGAACTTCATTTTTGATTATCGTTGAAAACAAGTTGCTCATTTTTTATATGGGAATAATAATTTGATGATTTTACCGAATAGTAAATCCTGTGAAAAACCGATTAGTATGATTAAGATAATAAGTGCATATGCTTCTGATATATTAGACTGTCTAATCATTGTGTTAATCAGTGCACCCAACCCTGTTATTTCGCCGTCCTTGTATATAAGTTCAGCAACGGTAACATAAGTCCAACTGACAGCCAAAAGGTCTCTGCAAGTATCTGCGATTCCGCTCGTCACATATGGCCAGTAAACATATCTGAACTTCTGCCAGTTTGTTGCACCCATTGTCTTGATTGTCTGAAGATATACATTATCCTTGTCGTTTTTAGGATTCTGCAAGTCGTTGACCTTATTGACAACGGTAGGTATGATATAAACCATGAGTGCAGCGGACAGAAACTGAACCTTCATATTGAAGGTAAGGCCGAAAATAGCGACAAATATGGAAGTTATGGCAACAAAGGGTAAGAAACGTATCGTGTTTATTGTCCTGCCTATCAGCAGATTAAGAAACGGACATAATGTGATGATAAATCCTATAGGAAGTGATAAACCGATTGCATATACATAACACATAAGATTCATCTTAAGGCTGAACCATGCATTACCGAACATATGATACTCAGTTATCAGTTCATCATAACAGCCTATGACATTGAACGGATTCGGCAGTATATTTGCAGGTATGATATTATTAATTGAAATAAAATACCATCCGAACAGTATTAAGGCAAATCCGACCAAAGTGATTATGATATTGTTTACAAGTCCGAAATCACTTTCTCCTCCGAATCTGAAAAGTTTTTTTATAATATGCATGTATGTTTTTTATAAAAAATAAAAGGTTTGAGAGTAGATAATGCCAAACCTTATAAATGTGTTATTCATTTATTAACTCGAAATCTGTTGTACGGTAGTTTTGGTTGGCCCCCTTTACTCCGTCCTCCTTAGCCTTTCTCGAACCGTTTCCGACGATGATGAATCTGTTGGTATCAAAACCGTATTCATTGACTAAATAGTTGGCAACAGATTGTGCTCTTGCCTTTGACAGTGGAATATTAATGGCATCTGAGCCTGTATCATCAGTATTACCTTCAATTCTGATTCTTGAACCACTGAACTGTTTTGCTATGCTTACGAATTCACGGTCAATTACGCTCTTTGCATTATTGTCAAGTACATTACTTCCGGTTGGGTATTCAATAGTGACCTTTTTGGTTGAGATAGCAGCCGCTGTTTCGATTTCCTTTGTCGGTGCTGTGAATGTCTTTGCCTTTTCGGGTGACTGGTCTCCCTCAATCAGTTCAGTATTCCCACTTAGTTCCTCAATCAGAGAACCGTCAGAAACCTTATTCCATGACAGTGGTGATTTACACAGTTTCAGTCCTGAATAGGTACGTGCCATCTTTGAATATAGTTCCGAGCCCTGTATTCCTGTATAGTCTGAATTAAAGCCGAAGAAATTAAGTTCATCACCCAACGTTACGTAATGGATATTCTTTGAACCGTCAATAGCAAAACGTGCATCTGTTCCGTAGCATTTCGCAAAAACATTTGCAGCCTGTTCAACAGCCTTTTCATCTTCATTCATCTTAACATTAGCCGACAGTAGTGCTGCTATAAGTTTCTTTACATTTTCCCTGTTGGATTCAAGATACGACTTCTTTGCTATCAGTCCGTCACAGATAATGTTACTTGCCTGTTTTGTAGATACAAGAACCTTTGAACCTGTCATATAATTGACAATATCCTGGTCATCAGGTGAAAATACGACAGCCGCATCACATTGTCCTGCCTTGAATACGGCAGCAGCGTCAAGTCCGCTTTCAACGATTTTGATATTAACCTTGTCTGCTTCTACCTGTGTACCCATATTGACCTTGTCATAGCCGATTCCGTTGGTTTCAAGTGTATTAAGTAGCAGTGTATGACTTGCTGTTCCCTCTGAACAGGCAACAACCTTACCTATAAGATTTCCTACTGTCTGAATGTTCTTATTTACAACAATTGCATCAGCACCACGTGACCAGTTTGAAATGTTGAAGAAACAGGCATCTGTCATTTCGGAACCCTCTGACATTTCTACGGGTAAGGCATCGGCAGTACAGTATATGATGTCAATATTACCGTTTCTGAATGCTGCACGTCCTGCTTGGAAATCATCCTGTATGATAACCTTCAGTTTAATACCGTACTTCTTATAGATAATACAGTCCTCAGTAGGGTCAAGTCCGTTGTTCAGATACATGAACGGTAGGAAACCAGCATATGTGTTCGTACCGATTGTGATAACATCTTCCTTACCGCTGTCACTTCCGAATACACTTCCGAAAATACTCCCACTCTTGTCTGCTGAGTCCGTTCTGTACTTCTGACCTGCATACCACAGACCGAATACCACTAATGCAACACCTAAAATACAACTTGCATAACGTACCCACGGTTTTACAATAATCTTTGCCATAGTTTTTCTTTTTTGTTTTTTGTTTTACTTTTCTATTTTATGTTTATTTTTCATGCTGCAAAGGTACGCATTTATTCTATATGTACCAAAAAATAAATGTTAATTTATGTTAAGTGAAATAAGTTCTCTTGACCTTGATTTTCTCAGCAACCTCAACTGGTGTCTGTTCCTCGTATTTAGGATTCTGATAGTCAATCGCCTTTGAGCCTTTTGTTCGGTTTCCGAAAAGTCCGTCAATTCCGTCTGTCTCGTACTTGCGTAGAAGCTCATTTGCCTTGTCGGAAGTAATACCGTCCTCAATACTAATCTGTGACAGCAGACCGCCTGTTTCGTCAATTACATTTGACATTTCACCGAGCCTCATTGAAATATCATAAGCCATAAAGTCCATAGCATGAGTGAAATCCTCAAGGTCATCAGGATTACCCTTGATAATAGACATGATTGAGGAGAATGCCTTATGCTGTGCCTTTATCGACTCGTATTCCTCCTTACGGTCGTTAACCTCGTTCTCAGTATCGACAACAACCAAATCGGCACGTTCTTTAAGTTTCTTTAGGATTTCAAGCCAAATCTTAGAATCTTCAAGGCGTTTAGTCTGTCTCTCAACCGCTGACTGTAAACGTACAACCTGTCTCTCAGTAACCTTTGCACGGTCGGTCATTCCACGGTTTTCATACTCCTTGAGCATCTTAAGCTGTTTTTCCAAATCTTCCTTCTTTGATTCAACCCTACGGCTGTTCTGAGTAATCAGACCTCTGATATTACCTATTTGTTTCTCAATGGTATTTATCTTAGCCTTCATTTCCTTTACCTTTGACTCAACAATGGCAATAGGGTCAATTTCAATGATAAGCCCCGTGATTTTCCTCATGATAAGGAAATAAATCATTGACACAGCCTTCCTGAACTTCCTGTCTGAAATAAGGAATGCTATACCGGCAAGAACTGCTGTAAGAATACCCAACGTCAGTATGTTCGTTGTCAGTGTTATAAGGAACGGAAGTATTTTATAAAGTAATATAACACCGCCTGCTAACGCTCCACCGGCAACTATCATACCAAGCGTACCACCCGGTTTCTCCCAAGGTGAAATCTTATTCTGACTGTTATTTGTATTTAGCTGAATTAATTCTGACATAATTTAAAAAATTATTTAATCGGTTATAACTTCGTTTAACTTTACCTTATCTTCCTTTAACTTGTTTATGAATACATCGAATGTGTAGTTGAAATTCATCTTCTTTGATGTGTTTTCATTTTTTGCTGCATCTATCCTTGTCCTTTCCTCAGACACATATCTTATTTTATCCTGTAACTGCTGCTGTAACTTTGTTATTTCCTCCTGTGCAGATGCTATTCTCTTCTCAGGCTCATCCACCTCGTTAACCCACTTTTCATGAAGTTCTGAAAGCCCGTTATTCCTCTCTTCTTCGAGCATTCTTACATATTCGTCAATGCTTCCTAAAACCCTCTCCTTTGTAAGTTCGGGATTTGTTGCCTTAATGCTTATGTAGGCAGCAGTGAAACGGGACTTCTCATCAGGGATGGCCTTTTTCATCGTATCGTTCTGTGCAGCCTTCATAAGTTCAACGTAATCAGGGCCCGGAATGTTGCTCTCCTCTACTACAGTGCACAGTTTTTCGAATAATGCATTATCAAGGCGGGCTGTTACATTTTCCGAAGGTTTTACTTCTGTCTGAACCGGTTCCGAAACCCTGAACTGTTCAGTCTGAGGCTTGTTCTGTGCGGAACCGTTCTCATCCTGAATTTCGACAAACGCACTTGCGATTGTTTTGAATAGATTGTTGTTTGCCATAAAAAATATTTTTTCTGTTATTTCGGTGCAAATGTACTGCTTTTATTTATTTCTGCAAAACATACAAGGTTAAACTTTGTTAATTTGATATTTATATTCGTATAAATCTGTTTTATTATGGTTATATTAATTGACAACGGACATGGTGCTGAAGTTAAAGGTAAACAGAGTCCTGTGTTGGACAGCACCATTAAGATAGGGAGCGAATTTACCGAAAACGGCAGATTCAGGGAATGGAAATACAACAGGGTAATAGCAAAGAAGGTTGTATCTGTACTTAAGAATAAAGGCTATGATGCAAGGCTTGTCGTTACCGAGGATAAGGATATATCTTTAGGAGAACGTGTAAGGCGTATAAACGCATTGTGCAAAAAATACGGTGCAGGTAACGTACTGATAATTTCCGTACATGCAAATGCTGCCGGTGACAGTTCGGCATGGCTGAACGGAAAAGGTTGGGAGTGCTATACTACAAAGGGTGTTACAAAATCCGATATACTGTCAGAATGCCTCTATAAGAGGGCTGAAATTAACTTCAGGGGACGAAAGATACGAAAGGACACTTCAGACGGTGACAGTGACAAGGAAATGAATTTCTATATTATACAGAAGGCATTGTGTCCTGCCGTGCTTACAGAGAATTTCTTCTATGACAATAAGGATGACCTCACATATATGACTTCAGCAGAAGGAGTCGATTCGGTAGTCAGGACACATGTTGAAGGAATAATAGACTATATTGACAAGGTCAAGAAGAAGTAGGAACAGGTAATGCGGAAATTATTGAAGTTGGTTTCGGATTGTGGAAGATGGTCGTTCTGTAACGGCTGTCAGTACTATGACAATGTTGTGTATCTTGTCAGTAAAAATGATGTAAGCCTTTATGAGCTTGTGGACGAAGAAGGTAAAACCATATACAAGCCCACGTTAAAGGATGTTATTGAGGAGAAAAAATAGGACGGGTTCCGCTTTTTGGGAGTCCGTCCTTCTTTATCAGTCGTTTAGGCTTCTTACCTCATAAATAGTCAGCAGCGGATTTCCCTTTATCGGCTTAATATATCTGTCAAAGAAATTCGCAACCCATTCCTTGTCAGAGACATTATATGTCACTTCATTATAACCGTCCTCATTTATTATACCATAGCACCAGAATGAGCATGAATGCGTCACATATTCCTCCTTACTGCCGAAATTAAGGAAATAACCCAACCTGCCCATCATATTTGTTTTTATTTTTACTTCCTGTTCGTTCTTCGGCTCATCATCATTGACAGTCAGTTCCCAGGCACGGCGGTAAAGTTCGCATTCGCCTTCGAACATATGCATCCTTTCCCAACAGATGTCATTATACCTTGCCGAATATGACCTTGTGGCATCATTAAGCCAGAACGGGTTACTGAACGGGCCTTCCTCGTTCTTTGTCCGTAAACTCTCCTCATAGCATTTCTCATACTTGTAGTGTGCCTCCGGGTTTTCATCCGTAAGCGCATCACCGGTTTCCTCATCATAGAAACATCCCCTTGTATAATACTGATAGTATTCGAAATCAGACATTTCCTTTATGTTCAGATACAGTTTCTTGTAGTTCTCAATCTGTGATTCCGTAAGTTTAAGTTCCTTACAGCTGAGCATTGTTTCTATAAGTTTAAGGAACGACTTGTGAAGTTTTTCCGCATCATCAAGCGTACATTTCACATATCTTTCAACCTTCGTGTCGGCTGAATATTTCCTTATAAGTTCCTCATGGTTGTCACCTATTACCAAAACAGTCCTGAATACGGTTTTTGCCATAATTTTTTTGTTTAAATGAAATAATAATTGAAAATTGCAAATAACAGAACAGACAGATTTCCGAAGAAATTGTTGTATATAAGAGTATTCTCTGTATAACGATATCCTAATATCCTTAACTTGTCTAACATAGTTCTTTTCGTTCTTTATATCCGTAAATTAAATATAGTGTTTACACGTTCAAAAAATAAAGAATAAGGGAAAAAAATTAATAAAAAAAGAGTACTTTAGGGTTCTTAACAATATTAAATATTGTTAAGAATGTTTAAGGTATAGAAATGAGAAGAAGAATTTTAATGGGTGGAAAAAAGATTAATCCTTATGCAGGAGAATATTTAACATTTAAAGCAATAACAGCCTCAAAATTCAGTTTTTATGGGTGTACGGTAGAAGATATAACAAACGAATTACAATATTCATTGAATAACGGTAGAACATGGGTAAATTTATCAAATAATACATATACCCCACTAATTTCTGCCGGAGGCTCAATTTTATTTAAAGGGAATTGTGTCCAAGCCACATCTTATGGATTTGGCCAATGTGGAATCGGTGTATTTCAAGGTGATGGCGAATGGTCAATAGAAGGAAATATAATGTCTCTTGTATTAGGTGACAATTTTAAAGACGCTGAAGATTTTAGTACAACCCCAATTAACAGTGGATTTACAATATTTTATATGTTGTTTCATTCTTGTTCAGGTTTAAAAAATGCTGAAAATTTATATTTACCAGCTAAAATGACATTTGGTGATAATTTATGCTATTGCATGATGTTTGATGGGTGTACTAATTTAGTAAAACCACCTGAATTACCGTCACAAACCTTAGCACAAAATTGTTATCAAAGTATGTTCAGTGGTTGTACATCATTAACAACTGTACCTAAACTTCCTGCTACTACATTGGCAGACGATTGTTATTCAAATATGTTCAATGGCTGTACTAGTTTAACAACAGTCCCAAGTAACCTCTTACCTGCTACTACATTAGCGTATGGTTGTTATACCGGTATGTTCTATGGTTGCACGTCACTAACTACAGCACCTGAATTACCTGCTACTACATTATATGGTGGTTGTTATAGAGAAATGTTCTATGGTTGCACGTCACTAACTACAGCACCTGAATTACCTGCTACCACATTAGCTCAACAGTGTTGTATACAAATGTTCTATAGATGTACCAGTCTGAACTATATTAAATGCCTCGCAACTAATATAACAGCAACTTCTTGCACTACCTATTGGGTAAATGGTGTTGCCTCATCAGGTACATTCGTTAAAGCGGCATCAATGTCCTCATGGACAACAGGTGCTTCCGGAATACCATCTGGTTGGACAGTACAAGATGCATCATAATCACGAACTTTTTCTTCTCAATATATATTTCAAATTGAAAAAGGTGGTAAGATACATTTTATATCAAACCACCTTTTCTTTTTATGTTATACTGCTTCGAGTTTCCTTATATTAAACTCTTTAAGTTTTACAGCAATTACTATTCCGAATTCCTTCATTATGAATATACTACAGTCCGGTACAGTCTGACATTCATTTTCAATATAATGCTTGAATGCCCTGTATTTCTGTATAACGAATGCATTACCTGATTTAATGGCTTTTTTATCATCTTCCGGAATATCGAACATGAAAAATTCAAAGTCACCTATATCATATTTCTTATTGTGTAATGCGGATATTTCATTTACGAATCCGTCGTTTTCTATAAAATTATAAACTGTGAATTTAAGATTCACGAAATGCTTGTTATGCAACTGTGCAAACAACTTATTGTAGTTTTTCATTGAAAAAAGTCTAATTTCTAAATTTTTATTATTATAAACGCAAAAAAGAATGCAAAAACCTGAACATATCAGGAATTTGCACCTTTAATTTTAATCACTAAATACTTTTTTGTCGGGAGTGATGGACTCGAACCACCACAGAGCGCACAAACGTCCCCAGCTTATGAAACTGTCGTTTTAACCATTTAAACTAACTCCCAATCTTTAATATAAACACAGAGGAAAAATTCAGACAGCAAATTGTATAGCCTATGAAATTTTTTTAATGTCGAAGTAACTGTCTTGTCACTACTGTGCTATTTTTTTTTATAAAGGTAAAAGAAAATAAAATAAGAGTGTAAAGTTAATGCATGTGGTTATTTCCTATTTTTTTCTCGAAGTAACTCTTATATCACTATTTACCTTGGTTGTTTTCGTTTTATAAATATAATCAAAGAACAATTTGTTTCCTTTTTCACACTGCAAATATACAGCGTTTTTTATTAACACCAAAACTTTTTCATTAAAAAAAATGTTAAAATACTGATTTTTTTTTGTGGACTATCTGAGATTCGAACTCAGGTCTTCTGCATTCCGTACAAATTTTCTACATGCTTATACATTTGTAGTATTTTCGTACCTGTTTAGACAAATATCAAACCGGTTAACAGGTATTAGCCAAATAAAGTTCATCCAGATATTAGGCATAATCTGAATTAGTTCCGAATAAACCTGCACCGCTATATAAACAGACTTCAGAACGTATCTGTCAAGCGATGTCTCGTTCCACCACCTTGTAGTGAAATTAAGCCTTTAATCTACTGTTCTTCGATTAGGCAGCGAGAGCATAAGTTTTCTTGCCAGTTAATTTTTTCACCCAAATAGTTTAAACTGAAATAGGCTTCTCAGTACATGCTTATCTGAAACAGACTTTGCAGAATCAATTCCAAAAATAGCCCTTATATATATTTTATCGGTTTAGCCTCTTATAGGCTTCCTCAAAACCTTCCATGAAACCACGCTTCCATTCCTCAATATCATTTTCCGTATTTTTTCTTCTTTTCTGTACAACACCATTAATGACGGTAATATTATCAAGTTCGTCGTTAATTTTCCGCATTTCGTCGATTCTATGACTACCACCGACTCTGCTGATAAACAAGTCCATATCCAGACTGTTATATTGTCCTGCTATTCTCTGAACTTCTCTTTTTTCTTCTTCAGATAAGAGTGATTCGTCGAGGTATCTGTCAATTATATCCATAATTCAAAAAAAAAAATATATATTTTTATAAATATTTGTTGAGGTCTGACTCAGATTTGGACTGAGGTCTCAAGATTACAAATCTAGTATTCTAACCAACTAAACTATCAGACCTTGTACGGGAATTTATTTAATTATTTCAGCAAAGTTTATCCCGAAACTACTCTCTGCATAGTTAGGAGCGACCTAACAACCGTATTTCTAAAAAAGATGAAAGGTCAACCGTATTCCCTTTCATGTACCGATAAGTTTTTCATCGTGTTCAAGGCACACGACTGCACAAGCAACGAGGGCGGTATTTCAACTTAAACCTCAGTCAGACGGAAATAAATAGCCTATAGATAGGACGTTTTTTTTTTTATCCTTTGCACTTGTTATAGATGAAATGTATCAGCCATAAAGGTAGGAGAAGAATCCAAAATACACTGAACCAAATCTGTTCAAACTTAGTGTAATCCTTGTTTTTGCTGAATACGAACTTATAAGCAACGAAGGCGATTACAAGATACAATACAATCGATAATGCTATCCACATAGTTTTAAATTAATTAATTTTTTATTTTTATATTTTCTTTTAGAAAGGGAAAAACGGAAAACAAGTAAATTTACGAAAAACCGACTTTTGCAACCTTCTATACATAAAAGGAAACCCGCTATCAGGCACTTGCGCTGTTTTACGACTTTTGTTGGGTTATCACTTACGGCTCCTTACGGAATCTGCTGCTCTTCACATTTACATACAAAAAATGTATATACCGAAACGGTTCAACGGGCTGGCGCGAATATTAAAAACCGACTTAGGTTTATGGCATTGCTTAAGATACCATAGACTTTACCCCGTTTCCTACTAAGTTGTCTGTACTTGTTTTCAATTCATTTTTCCCTTTGTTTGTGCGTGCCCGGTAAGATTCGAACTTACGGTAGGAGAACTCCCACGTCAGGTTAACAGCCTGATGCTTTAGACCACTCAGCCACAGACACAAATGGAATTGATTGTTTTGGTGTTCAGTTATGTCAAAGAACGTATTTTTTTCTAAATCGTTGCAAATATACAACTTTTTATAATAGTTTGCAAATTATATCCAACAAAAAAGCCGTGATTTTAACTTTTTTAAGGTTTTATCACAGCTTTGGGAAAATATATTGAGTTTTATCGGAATGTTTCTATATACTCACAACCTCTTGCTGTTTAAAACCTGCTGTTTCTGACAATGCACAATTAATTTTGGAATAACTGTTTTCAGTTACTCTGCTGTATGTATTATTTGTACTGATATTGTGCATCATAGAAAAATAACGTGTATTATGAAAATAAATATATCATATACTTTTAAAAAGTACAAGTTTTTATAAATCTTTTTTTGTTTTTCTTACCCTTGGAACCCACTCAAGGTTATCTACATGATTATTTCCGTAATTTCCGTCCTTGTGTATTACCATAAACTTCTTCGGGTCATGCGGTTCAAGGAATGCATCTGCAACCATATTACCGATAAAACCGGTTGTCTGTTTAAGGTCTCCGTTTTCGTCCCTGACATTCAGATGTGCTTGCATTGAACCCCTTGTGCTTGCGTCGTAGCCGGTGTATATTCTGCTTTTTATGGCATCCTCAAGGTTTATTATCTTGAGCCTTCCGTAATTTGAAATTTCATATGCATTTGAATAGTCAACAGCACCCTTAAAATAACGTCCTATATTCTGAATAGGTCTCCACTCTTCATCTGAGTATTTATTTTCCTCGTTTTCAAGTTCAGGCTTGTTCGGAAGTACATATTTCCTATAATATACATCGATAGGCATATCATCCGGCTTTGAAATTTTCTGCCTTTTAGCCTTAATCTTAGGGTTATATATAAGTTTCAGTCCGTCGAAGTTGAAATCCTCTTTCCTTACACCGTATTTTTGGGCTATCATTTTAGCCATTACCATAGGGTTATTTCTACCGATATTGAAGGTATCACCCTTTTTAATACCCTTACCTATTTCCTCGTTAATAACCTCTTTGATTATCTGCCTTAACCTTGACTCTTTTAGAATAATCTGTGACATATTGAATGTTTGTTATAACAGTAAATAGTCAATAATTAGTAATAAGTACTTCATCGGTTGTATCTTTGCTTCTGTCCTTTGCATGGTAACTGCAATTCGAGTAGGTATTTGTCAAATGGTGTACATTATATTTTTCAGACCATTTTAAAAGTATTTCATTTGTTCTTCCTTTGTTTGTCAGTACGTTAGACAGCGCAAACCTTATTCCCCTTGCATTCAGATTATCAAGAAGATTGAGCAGTTTTCTTTCGCTGTTCTCGTTCCATCCGTCATTTTCGTTATAGGAAGCACATGTTATAAGATATGGCGGGTCACAGTATACGAAATCCGTTGTTTTCAGTTTACTTATATCAAGTTCGGAAAAATCCTTTGAAGTAAAGGTTATGTTTTTAGTCTGTATTGACTGAACGAAATTTCTAAGGTTGTTTTCAATCGAACTGTTATACTGACTTCTGTTTTTACCGAACGGCATATTGAAATCACCGTTTCTGTTGAACCTTATCTGATGATTAAAACTGTAACAGATTAATACAAACAAGTCAAGCGGATTTTTTTGTTGGGAACTGTTATAAAAAGCCCTAAAGTTATTATAGCCTTCTGCATTATCAATAGACAAACCGAACTCTGAAATCCTGCCTTTGATATGGTTAAGTATATCTCCCAAAGGAAGAGACTGCATTGTTCTGTATATGTCAATCACATTTGAATCATAATCGTTTGAAATTATTCTATCAGCATTGACATTAACTGAAACATTAGCACCACCGGCAAATAAGTCCACAAAATATCTTATATTCTTAGGAAATAACGGCTCAATAACAGGTAAAAGCTTATATTTTCCTCCGGTGTAGTTTAACGGTGATTTAATGTATCTGTTTCCCATATCTTGTAATTTATATAATTCTCCAACTCCTTAGTGTTGAAGGTATAATAACCTCCGTTCTTGTATTTTCCGATGGTTTTGACATAATTTTCAAACTCATCAGTAGATAAGAGTTTTTCGAAATCAATATATTTACAGTTTTTGTCAACAATTGTGATATAGAAGCCCGAATATACACCGTAGAAGTGATATAACGGTTTTATCTTAATATCGGACTTGTTTCTTATAAGATTATTGACGGAATAACGTTTCCACGTTCCATAGTCCTTGATGGCCTGTGACCTACCGTATAGCCACCACTGACCTTCCATCTTACCGTGTTCTTCCATTTTAAGTTCTTTGGCACGGTTTAAAAGAAACTCCTGTGTATATGGATTCAGTTCATCGAACTGTAGCGGTTTTAGGTTATTTTCCAAATCATATGGAAAAACCATCCATTTTATTTCACCCGTTGAAGCCTTAATAACGGGAATTAAATCCTTAATCCAATATCTGCTGTCTTTTTCGGATAAATCCTCGTCAATAACAAAGAGTTTATCATTCAGTGTTGCGAAACCGTTCTTGACCTTAACGGTTTCCTTATATTCATGCTTATCTATTTCCCTCATCAAAGATACCGTAGATAAGTTGTTTGTGAAATAGAAACAGTTATTGACGGTAAATGTTTTCAAAGGACGTGTTGCGATGTAGTCAATATCCTTATATTCTGAATTGAACCTGTACAGTGTTATGCCTTCATCCTCTTCCTTACCGTTGTCAATTTCGGTAATCATAGTAAATGTAGTTGAATTCGGGAACACTTTTTCATGACCCAGTACGATAACATCAGATAGTTTATTATTATCTATAAGATATTTTCTGAATGTTTTTCCCGCCAAACTTGAAGTCCATGAACTTGGTGTAATATAGATAAGCTTACCGTTTTCTGACAACATGCTTATCCCGGCTTCAAAAAACGCAAGATAAGTGTCAGCCATTCCGTCACTTGTAAAGGAAAACGATTTTATAATTCCGTAATTTTCGCCGAAATCATGCACATTTACATACGGTGGGTTTCCTACTACATAATCCATATTTTTATAGTATTCAACACCTTCGGTAAGTGCATCTGCATTAATGATATCCCACTCAACACCGGTAACACCATATTCAGAAGCAACCTTGTCCAAATTTCTGATTGTTTCTTCGTAGCATTCCATGTCAATCTCGATACCATGTATATATGTTGACAGTTCTTCCTTTAGTTCTGAAACACTGTTAAAAATATTATACTTAAAAGCCTGACAATATCTTCTGACAACTTCTGTAAGAAATGCACCTTTTCCACAACTGTTGTCGATTATATGCCTTAGAAGTATATCAGAAGGATTTTTGTAGCCGACCTTGTCAAGCATAAGCTTAACCATCCACTCAGGGGTAAATACCTTTTCGTTATGCATGTATTGTTATATTAATTTAGGCAGTTGTTCTTTATGTTGTATGAAACTGTTTCCGAATGACAGATATTCGTAGGCTATTTTAGGAATGTATCTGTTTATTTTATTTTCCAAAGAATTATACTTATTATGAAAATATCTGATAAAATCCTTATATGTCCTAAAAGTCAGTTCAGACAAATCAGATACAGTGTATAATATATGGTTCTGTGTATCTTTGTCTCTTATGGTTGAAAAATAGTTAATGTATTCTTTTATAACAGAATATCTTTGGTATATGTCGGTCTGTTTAAGAAAATCTACTATTTCACTTATATTGAAAAAATGTCTGTCCGTATTTTCCAACTCTCCCTTTATCTGTGACAGATGCGCATTAACCTCAAAATCAGTCAGATAATAAATTGTGTAGGATATGTATTTGTCAATCTGAGAATAATCACCTTTTAAAACATTCTTATAATAGCCGGTATCAAGGATTTTCTGTTTCAGACTTCCTTTCCCCTTAATTCTACGGTTGTAGTCCTCATATGCATGTGTAAGTTTATGCATAATGTCAACCGTTATATTTTCCGATGCTACATTAACAGTCAGCATTAACGGTGAAAATTTCCTTTTTCCGTTGCATAGTATAATTTCAGATTCGGGGTTATAAGAAGCACATGTATCTGAATATTCATCTGAATATAGAATAACAGAAAACGAGTTTATCCAACTGAAATTATTAATTGTCAGCTTAATAACCTTTGATTCGCCGTTTTTTATCTGTTCTTCCTTAATCCTATCTGTTATCCGCTTTGCTATGTTATAACATCCACCGAAAACACCATAGGATTCATTGAGTTCAGACTGTGATAATTTTGAATTATGCTCGTTCAGAAATTTCAAACCTTTTCTGTAGTAGAACTCGATGAACACATGAGTTGAGAAACTGTCAGCCATGAAGTTAGATTTCAATATCCTCAATAATCTTTATCAGAGCATCCATACCTATAGTATTTGACTTAATAGTATCGAAGATATGCTCACTCCAACCGCAGATATTAAGAATACGCTGGCTTCTGTGAAATACGGAGTTACCCTTAACCTGTCGTAAGTTACATACGATAAAGTTACACGTCGGATTAATTTTCTTGAACTCCTTGAACAGTTCCTGAAATCCGTAACTACGTTCTTCACTTGATTCGCCGTACCATGATGTAGAGGCGTTTTCACCAAGCTGACAGTCAGAGAAAACTATGACATTGTCAATCTTCTTCTTTTCACGTATCGCTTTGCGCATAAACTGATACATTCCTGATTCAGTACTACCACCGCAAATACCACCGGTACTGTCGAGGTAACTGGCAAAATCAAGCATTCTCTTTGTACGGTCAACACTTACATTTATCAGTCTGTCACCGAAAAGGCCGATATATATGTCCTTCTGCTTCCAACCTAACATAGCAGCAAACAGATGGCCGATTGAAGAGGTGTGTGTTTTTGAGAATGCTGATACACGTGAATGATTAAAATTGTCGCTCTGCATAGAACCGCTGTCGTCGCAAAGTAGGTAAATATTACCATCTAATTCAGGAATATTCTCGCATGCATATTCAAGAGCATCTTCAAGTGCGTTAAGTACCTTTTCCTTGATATCATCGAATTCCTCCTCAGAAACCTTCATTTCAGTTTTTTCACTTTCCAGTGCTATAGAAGAAATGGGGTCTTCTGTTTCATATTTCATTCTCTCGATTTCACTATAAGCAGTAGCGAATCTGAATGGAAGGAGTTTTGAATTAATAATCTTTTCCTTTGTTGTGAGTTGTGAAATAGCATCATCGATACGGTTTGGTGCATATATGATGATATTACGCAGGTTACGCAGCAAATTAAATATAGGCATACCCTTTACGTTGTCAAGGACAGCTGAAATAGCCTCTTCTTTGGCTTTGGCCTTTTCTTCTTCGGTTTCAGCCGATTGACCTGACTTTGACATTTCCTTTTCAAGGATTTTGCTGTCATACAGCCCTTCAAGCGATTCTCCGTTCATGAGACGCTTGTATGCTTCACTGTTTTTCTCAGAAGGTGTAGGATGCAGTAGGTTTACAAGGTCGATAAGGCTTACCTGTCTCCTTTTCATCTTGTACTTGTCAATCTGATAGGCATCAAAGTTTTCGAGTGCAGCCTTAAATCCCTTCTTCATGGAATTAGGTATCTTACGAAGGGATTTGTTGGACAGTTCCATGTCATTCAGTTTACCGTAGCATGACAGTATTTCGGACAAATCATCCGGACGAACTATTAGTTTTTTATAGAATCTTGCAGCGTACCCTTGCCCTGAGATATACTTCGCCAAAGCAGCACCGAGAAGATGGCTTGAAGAGCGCATCTTACCCTCGTTTCTTGTATATAGTGCCAGCTTAGCAACAAAAAGAGGGTCAACCTTCTCGATACACTTAAGGATTCTGTCAATTATTTCAGATTCCTGCTCATAGTAGGAATCTTGTATGAACGTCGTTAAAACCGTTTGAACAAGCTCTTCTTTGGGCGATAATTCAAACGCTCTCTCATTCATTTCGTTAATCACTGTTGGTTTCACGCTCTCTTTCTTATCGTTAAACTTTGCCATAGAATCACTGTTTAATTTGTTGTTATTAAAAGAAAAATTATCTCTGTCTGTATGTTTTTCGACTGCAAAGATACAACCTTTTTATAATATACCAAAATTTCTGAAGTTAATTTTTGTTAATTCAGTTATAAACCTATATTTTTATCTATTCTTTTGTTTGGGTTAGGTGACAGAACTTCATCTAATTTAAGATATTTGCATATGTATTTAGGAAGTGTTTCGCTTAATTTGTGTTTGCATTTAGAGCATTTATTTTCAAGCCATTTTATAAATGCCTTATACTCAGAAAACGTATATCTTCCGTATTTATTTGCATAGGTCAGTATCTTATTCTGACGTTCCTTGTCTGTTATTTCAGACAGTTTATCAGCGGCGGTAAATATATCCTTATAATTCTGATATGTTACGGTATTCTTGATAAAATCCATGATATCATTAACCGTTCCGAAACTTTTTATGTTACAGGAACCGAGTTCTCCGCTTATCTGAGACAGATATGCACCTCTCTCGAATTCATTTAGAAAATTCAATACATATACAACCCTTGCCTCGTCAATATCCTTATAAACAGTTAAGGTCTGTTTGAAATAATTTGATTTTTCGAGTTCGTTTCTTAGCGTTTTTCCTTTCAGTCTAAGTTTATAGTCCTGATAAGCATGTGTAAGTTCATGCATAATAACGCCTAAACCTGTATTTTTACCAGTGTTTATCCTTATTTCGATTTCATCGAACTTATTACCCGTGAATTTGCTTTTTTCGGGATTATACTCACCGGAACTCGAATCAGATTCCGTATTTCTTATTATATGTACTATATTGACGAACTGATTGAACAACGGTACGTACAGTTCTTTTGAATCAGGGTATGCAGATATTTCGTTAGCTATCTTCTTTGCATCTTCCTCGCATGACTTGTATACTCCGTAGTTCTCGAAAATCAGTTCAGTACCCTTTATAAGATGTTCTCTTATAAACATCCTGCCAGGTCTGTAGAAGTATTCCAGAAAAACATGCGATGCCAAATCCGATAGTATATTATCTGTCATTTATCTGTTTTTTCGGCAAATATACTGCTTTATTGTGTATATGTAAAGTTAAATATTGTCAAAGTTTGGAAAATGCATGATATTTATATTAAAAGTTTTTTTGTTATGGAATTAAGACAGATAACAGATATAATTTTCAGACTATACTTGTATGCAGATTTGACGAAGAAGATACACTATTCGACTGACAGTAATCATGCACATGAGATGTGTGACAAAATCAGGAATACGATAGTTGACTTTGCAGATGAGCTGGCAGAGGAAACATTCGGATATTACGGAAAGCCTTCATACAGTGACTTGCCCAGTATTAACAGCCTTGAAATTAATGAGACGGATGATTTGGGCGAACTGTGTTCAAGGGCTTCAGAAACGGTTGACATACTCCGTACCGAGTTCAATAAAAACGAAAAACTCTCAGGAATTGTTTCTGTGATAGATGACTATAAGGGTGATATGCAGAAGAATATATTTCTGTGTTCATTTGACAAGGTTTCAAGTTATAAGGAAAAATAATCAGTTTTAACAATATAGTTTCCGATGGGTTGTAATTGTGGTTCTAAAAAGTTGGCTACACAGCCGAAGAAGATAATAAAAACACCGTCACATACGGTAGTGAAAAGCGGCGGTAATACATCCGTTCGTAGGGTAATAAGAAGGGTTGTACGTTAGTCTGTACAACCCATTTTTTCGTATTATTCAGTAATCGGACTTGCTGTTAAGTCAAGTGTATCGACTTTGTATTTACACTGTTTTAGTATAGCATTTGCAGTTTTAGTGGCTTCCTCCTTTGCGGTCTCCTTGAAAATTTCTGATATTTGTTCATCAGTCAGAAACTGTTGTGTACCATTTAGTGAAACTGAAACGACCCTTATTTTCTTTCCGATAAGCGTATCATCATCATATTCACTTTCAGTTACGAACTTAGGATTTGATTTCCTGATATCATTAACTGAATAGCCGTTTCTTATTAACGTTTTCGTAGCATTCTTGAGTTCATTAATGTATCTGTCAACAAACGTTGCAGATTCATCACCGTGAAGTCCTACGGTAGGATTGAATTCGGAACCGTCGTATTTGTCACCGTCATCGATATAGTTCTGAAGCCATAAGTATTTTGTTTTTACTTCAGTTAACAGCGTTTGTCCGTCGTATTCCTTATATTCGATTTTAATATGAGGGAAGATAGTCGCAAGTTGCTCTTCCGGTTTTAATTTTTCTTCTTTTGTTCCGTCAGACCAAGGTGCCAGTCCGCATTCGTCCTTATCCTGTATGCTCGAAATGGCGTAGATTATACTATTCTGAACGAAATAATACCATTTATAGAAATCCTTATTGTAATTAGCCATATTTTTTAAGTTTAAGTATATATAAATAATAGATGTTTACCTTCTTATTTCAAAAGAATATTGTATAACATTATTGGTTTCATCAGACCAACACACCGAAATATATGTTTCACCCATTTTAAAAGTACTTATCATTCGTGTACCTCCCTCAGATGCCGAGCCTACCGCTTCTTGGTCAACCATTTTATACCCTTTACTTGACAAGTAATTAAACATTTCTTGCTTATCCGTCGGTTGCTCCATTCTATTCATTGCATGAAGATAGAGGTTGTATGATGACTCTTTAAGTATTTTATTTACGCTTTCTTTTACGATTCTGCGTAAATTTGACTCCGTAAGTTTTATTTGTTGTTTCTTCATAATATTCAGTTATTTAACAATAAATAGCATTAGAAGTTTATTTGTTACGTAAAAAAGTAGTATATTTGCACGTGATAAGGATAATTATGAATAAGATGAGACACAATTTAAGCGAGAGTTATCTTCAGTCGCTGACTGAGCAACAAAGAATTGACGAGATGAGCCAATGGTCTGCAAGTGAATGGCAGCAGTACTATTGTCCCAATGGTACGATAACATTGGATGAATTCTTTGATGAAATATATAATAACGTAGAAAAAACTATTTCAGAGAAATATGGTGGTGATAGTGTCTGCTGATGTACGTAATAGCATAAGTGAATACACGAATGCTCTGACGAAATATCCTATAACAATTGAAAGGGCGCGTCAGAAAATTGGCAATATGAAATCTGCATTACAAGCATTGGGTACTGCCATTTCAACACTGTCAGTATGCATGAACAAGGATTTGTTGCAGTCATTTGATAGCAATGGCAATCCAATGAATAAGAATCTGAAACGTTTCAACTACAAGGATGAAAGTGGTTTCCAATGGGCATTTGCTTGTTTGTATGATTACGATAATGACACTATCACCATTCTGAAAATGATGGCAGCGTCATTGGTAAAGGAGTGCATTAGTGAATCGGTACGTCCGATATTGGAGTTCAATGATAGACTAATGGCTATAAGATAAATTAACTGAAATTGTTATCGGGGACAAGTAGTATATCATTCCATATAATTATCAGAAAAAAAAACGCCGGAAAAAATACATTTCTCCGGCGAAAAAAAAATAACAATCTAAAAAAAATGGAAAAAAATTATCTCTTATAGAATTCATCCCAAACTTCATCAGTCAGTCCACTGTCAAGGATTACAATCTTGTTCTCGTTATATCTTCTTACCATTCCGTAATTGTGTAATACCGTTAAATCACCGTATGGAGCATTATAGTTTAACATGTAATCGTAAATATCATACAGTGTACGGTTGTTTTCAATCAGTTCATTAAGCCTGTTATCATCCATTTTAGGTAATGTAACTCTCCTCGTATACATTGAAGCTGCCTTTGCGATAAACATTACGAAATCATTCCAACTTATTCCTAGACACTGTTTGAAATCCTCTTCCTTCGCAGGTAATACATATTCAGCCAGGAGCCATTTACCGTCAGGGTCGTTGTCGTAAACCTTTGGAAAACAGTCAAGTTCTTCCTTGTAATAATCCACCTCATTATCGTTCTGTGCTATGCCGGCATTGTTTTTTGCAAGTTTTACACAAAGTTGGTCGTTATACTGATAGACTACTCTCGATGAGCCGTTGCCTATTCTTATTCCTAAATGTTGGTCACAGTATTTTAACCGTTGGGAAAAATTCGGAAGGGATGACAGAGTCTGAAAAGAAAACTCTCCGTCCTTTGCCTCAGTCAGCCTTATTATATCTTCGTTTGTCCTTAATACGAGTTTTGAAGGCTGTAGGTTTTCTATGGGTTTCGGCTTAAGTATATTCCATGTATTTCCTCCGTCAAGAGAAAACTCCCAGAATGTTTTTGACATGTGTCCTGTGCGTTTTGATATTTTCTCAAAGGTTTCTGAAGTAATAGTTCTGTATATAACTGATTTTCCGTTTCTCCTTGCACCTCCGTTCAGTGTGTCTATGGCACGTCTGAGTTCCTTTTCGCCTGCTGCACCGCTTCCGAAAAGATTAAGTGTCGATTCGATTGAATCGTTTCCGAAATTCTTGATTTTATATATAATCAGCTTATTGTCAGGTACTACGATGTTCTTGTCTGTTACAAAATTAGCACCGTTATTGTCAAATGTAGATACCTGTGATACGACATCCTGATTAGAATGTCCTCCGTTATCGGCGAACAGCGGATTGTCACCGAGATGCTTTCTTACATTCGAGCGTGTATTCAACGGTGTTATGCTTCCATCATAACGTCCTTCATTTATGACTTCCCTGACAATGCTTTCAATAAGTTTTTTCAAGTTTTCCATAAAAATTATCTGATATACAATAAATATAGACTGAAAAGAGAAAAACAGTGCATATTTATTATTAAATAAGATTATAGGAAATGGGTAATTATAACGAATACGGATATGACGAGGGCATGTATACACTTACAATACCTGAAGAAGCAAGGGACAAGTGGAGTGCATGGAAGAAGGAAACCCGTGAATGGAGGGAGTATATAGAAGGTCATATTGATGACAAGCATGCCGAAACGCAGTCACATGTTACAAACGAGGCCAACCGCGAGATAAACGAGATTAAGAATTCGATAGTATCTTCACGCGACTATGTTGTTGACGTAGTAAATACACGGTCTAATGAAATTAAGAGCAAGATTGACTCAAGCCGTACAGTGATTGACAATATATGGAATGCTGTCAAGAATTTCTAAAGTAGAAAATAAGAAGTGATATAAACAACGGAAACTGAAATGCCTAGAACATACAGACCATACGAATATGACTATGATACGCCTTATTACGGACGAACGACTGTTATTGAGAATTATCTGAACAAGAAGTTCAGTGAAATATCAGTTGACCCGGATGAGATAAGGGAGGTTATCGAGTCCTCAGTAAGCGAGTCACTTGGTGATGTAGACTGCAAGTTCTGTTCTGTACATCATCATATAGAGCGGGCCAAGAATGAGATAATCGAACATGAGGGTTGCGGATGCAACTGTAATCTGGCTACAAAGGAGGATATAGCAAATGCAGTTACACAGATAAACACGCATACAGATGAGAAGTTCAATGACGTGGATTTCCTCAGTCATTTCGAAGACCTCAATCAGAAATTAGCAAATTTGAATAATCATTAAAAAGAATTACAATACGATGGCATATAACAAATCAAACCCATTTGACTGGGGAAATACGGAACCTGCAACGGTAACAAAGGAGGAAGGTGAAAAGGATAAGTTCAACACCATCCCTACACAGAGAAATGCTTCCTATACAGAAGTTCCTGAGGAGCAGTTCATAAATACAGCATTAGACAGCTTTGTGGAAAATATTGAGGCTCCGACTCCGCAACTTAAGAAGATTTGCGGAATCGAATGTCCGAGTGCATAAAAAGAGAAAACCGAGGCTTAAAGCTTCGGTTTCTTTTTTCAACTGACAAAGTCGAGCAGTTCATTAAAGAGTGCGTTATCTTCTTCTATCTTTTCCTTTTTGTCAAGGATTATGTTGTTTTCCAGTTTAGGCAAATCTTCTATTTTCGTTGCTGTTCTGATATTCATCTTTGCTATTTCAGACTTTTCCATTTTTATCATGGGTTCTTTGCCTAAAACCTTGCATATCTTATTCTCTATATAGTTCAGTTCATTCAGAATAGCAGAAGTTTCCGATACATTTCCGCATGGCGGTACTTCCTTCTCAGATATGAAACCGAGTTTGTTCTTTGCCCTTGTGTATGCAACATATAGAAGGTTTTTCTCCTGTATCTTCTCCCATTCATGGGTTGTGTTCTTGCATGGCATCATCGAGTGGCATAGTATGTATACATTTTCCGACTCAAGCCCCTTTGCCTTGTGTATAGTTGACAGACATACCCCTTCACTGTCATCCTTGAATACCTTTCTGATATGTTCGATAAGTTCTGATTTCGTACTTACGCATTCGGCTAATATGTACAGTGAGTTTATTGAATCATATGTGCTCATTATATATGAGGATAATGTGGCATCTTCAATGTCAAGCCCTCTTGTCATAATTAGTTTGTTCCTGTCATTGAAAAGTCTGTCATATAACCGTGTAAATACACCGTCACCGTTAAGGTTAACATCAAGTTCTTCCGCGTCAATTGACTCTAACATGGAAATAAGATTCTTACTTATATCCTGTCCTTTGATATAACAGTTCACTCCTCTTCGGATGAGTTTAGTATAGAGTTTTACAAGTGGTGCTTTTGAGCGTGACAGTACCATGTCACCGTTTTTAATCATTCCTACGCTACAGTCGTTTATTATCATTCCCTCTTCGGCATCATCCCTGCATTTCATTTCCGGTACGAGTGTATTTGCAAGCCTTGTAATGCTTTTTGCACATCTGTATGATACAGGTAATGGGAATACCGTCGTATTAGGAAGGTTGCACATGAAATTGAATGCATCCTCAGAAGCACCGGCGAAACTGTATATTGCCTGTGAGCTGTCACCTAATGCGATGAACCTTGAACCCCGTTTAAGGCATTTAAGGAAAAGCTGTATTGACAGAAGTGACAAGTCCTGACATTCGTCTATGACAATCCAGTCGAATTGAAGTCCTGACGGTCTCAGTGACAGTTCATAAGGTAGCCAAACCATGTCCGTATAGTCGATTGAAGAGAAGTTTTCCTTACCCCATTCAAGGCATTTAAGCGTTACTTCACATTCGTCATAGAAAATCGGTATATCATATTTCGCAGCAACGGCCTTTATTTCGTTAACTGACTGTGCAAGATTGAAGCGTGAGTAGTCAATAAGTAATGTTATGTTATCTATATACTCCTGAATCATCTGTTTCGGTATTATATCTTCCATATCAGTAAGTTCAGACAGACTGTTCTTAAGGAAGGTACGGTATTTGTATTCATTTATCTCAATATCGTTTCCGAGATTCCTTCTTACGATAAGATACCCCAAACCGTGTATTGTCCTTACGGTACAGTTGTTATATCCCTCTAATTTTTTAGACAGTTCTTCAACAACACTCTTGTTGAATGCTATAAACAGGCATTTCTTGCTTTTTGGTACGAGTTTCATGGCAGAAATACCGGTTGTTGTTTTTGCCGAACCTGCACTTGCCTTAATAACAGCATTTCCGACCCCGTTTGTAACGAAGTCGAAAATCTTCTGCTGATATTCAGACGGTATGAAACCGAAATCTATGTTTTTATTCCTTTTGCTTTGCATTTCTTTTCTTTGAATATTCGTCAATTCCTTCCACTGTAATTGTAAGGTCTTCCTCGTTGAAAAATTGTGCAAGGAGACCCACGTGTTTTAACCGTGGGATGAATTGCACCCTCTCTTTTCACTTTTTATTTTAATCAGTCTGTTACATATAGTAACTATTCTCAAATGTTTGTAACCCACACCGTCACGTTCCTCTCCATCTAAACTCATCAGACGGAATGAACCACTGCTTCGTTTAGCCTTTATCAGATATGTGTTACTTTTGTACTTAACCACGTCCCATAAACGATAACCCTTTACACAGTATGCACTCTGATTACGTTTAAGTTTGCCGCCTTTACAGATATTGAACTTGTGTATCTGTCTGTTATGTCTACGTACCTGCCTTAACTCCCACATATCACAGCATAACTTCGCATTAAGATTACCACTTATCACTTGTGCATCGTTCGTATGACTTTTCTCTATACCGTACTTTATACGGTTGTACTTCGTTATATACCCATACGTGTACCGAACAGTGATGTCACCGTTTTCCTCTTTTACAACCTCGTACAGACGGTCTTTGATTAGATTCATACCGGCTGCATCACGCATGGACTTACCGCGTTTAATGTTAAGCTCTATCTCGCCCCTATGATATGCATCATGACATGTATGACATAACGTAACCAGATTATTCGGTGCATTACCGCCGGTCTTTCTGCTTTCAATGTGATGTACATTCAGTATTTTATCACCGGACTTACCGTGACAGTGCTGACATTCGTGATGGTCTCTGTACAGTACATACTCGCGTGTATTATATGACCCCTCCTGTTCCCCGTGCTGATAGTCCGTCCCTTTTATATCAGGATTAGCAAGTTTTTGAATATCGAACGGTGCAACTTCCAAAATTATCGAGGTTATCGGTAGAAGTTTCCTTACGTACTTAACGACTTTGGCATGGAATGCCACTTTGTTAAGAATGGAAGGCGCTAGCCATCCCTTTTTCTTAGATGTTATACGGTTATTGAATCTTTCGGGTCTGTAACGTAAACGGTTCCGGCGTGTTTTACGTAGCTCCTTTCTTGTGGCAATCAGTTTAGTAGTGTCCCCACGCAGTATTGCCTCTGCTGAGTAAAGTACCTTGGTTTCCGTTGTAGCAGAAACACCGATGTGTCTGGTTCCACAGTCAATACCAAGTGATACGTTTTGGGTATGCCTTGGCTTGTCAGTGGTAAGTTTAATGGTGAACGGATATACGGACACAACGGTTGCTTCCTTCTTTTTGAGGAGGAATCTTACTCTGTAATGCCTCTGTGTAGGCATTAAAGGTGTACCGTCTGTGTCTAATACGTAAACCATTGTTTTTGTTTTTTAAAAATAACCCTGTTAGGGGTAAGTCTCCAACCTAAGTTGGGTAAGGCTCCCATCGCCAATGTTATTCCGTGGTTTCCTTTATTCGTCAGCAGCACTGTCCCTACCTCTCAGGACTGTTTAACCACTGACCGCAGAGCGGCAGACTTGGAAGTATATCCACCGGTGCCTATGCATTCACGGATAACGGAGTTCAAGGGGATAAATCCCTATCACCAAGGCTAATCAATAAGGGCTTGTTTTCAGTAAGGCACGCTTGCCTCGCCTATCAAGCCCACTCCTTTTAGGGGTGGGTTATTGACGTAGCCTTCGATGAGTTTCTTAATCTTTTCGGCAAGTGTTTCTTCTTTTGAGTCTGTTTGATTAATGAATTCTTCGACTTCGTTTATATAATTGTCAAGGTCTTCTTCATTTTCAATATTCATATACTCAAGGAGTTTATTAATCTTTTCTCCAAGTATCTCACCTTTTGAGTTCCCGATAGTTTTTTCCAACAGCTGATTTCTGTTAACTGGTGGTGTATATCTTATATCCTCAAAGGTTATTCCTGAGCCGTTTAGCAGCATGATTATCGATATTAGGCGTGAGTCAACCTTGTTGACGGTTACTTCATCTTCAAGCCATTCCTTCAAATCTTCCTTATCTTTAACACTTAGAATATTTGCGATTTCAGCCGTAGTCAGTGAATATTCATCCTTAAGATTTAGAATATATTTTCTGATATAATTCAATAGTCTGCTGTTAATTACGTCCACTTCGTTGTCGAAGATATCCAAAACATTTTTGTCCATATAAAATTAATTAAAAGTCGTTTATTTCTGATAGTCTGTTTTCCTGTATTTCTCAAGTTCTTCCTGATATTTCCTTGTATTTACATATCCGCAGCAGTTAAGTTCCCTACAGAAGCCTGAATATACACAGTTCGGAACCATTTTGTCTGCCATTATGACATCCTGTTTTGCTATTTCATCCTTTACCATCTTCCATGCTTCCCTTGTTTCCCTTGAGGCACAGTTGCAAAGCCTTTTCCGTGATATGTTAATCAGGGTCTGTGCATTAACTACAAAGTCCTGGTCATTTGGTGTACCTTGCGGAAGTTCGTCACGCGAACAGTTCAGTTCCCTTCTGTCCTCCCTCTGTGAATGTATAAATGGTAGTGTATGTTCATGTCTCAGAAGGTGTACACCTACAAACTGTCTCAGGTTCTTGAATGAAATAAGATATTCTACGAGTTTAATCGGTGAATGTTCAGCTAACAGTATTTTTGCCTTCCAGTTATCTGAGGGTTCCTTGTCTATAGGTTCTTTTCCTATTGTTCTCCTTGCAGCGTTTAATGCACGTTTCCATGGTGTTTCCTGTGTTACGGTAACTGAAAGGTCACTCCTGTTCTCCGATTTCTCCTTCATCTTCCGGTTTGCTGTAGATTCCATTATCCTGTGCGTAAGTATAGTTTATATTCATTGACTTGAAAAGCCTTGTTATCGATACCTGATTCTCAACACCTTCAAAAATCGGACGGTCATT
>Ga0310695_10001449_pt1 | contig 56112 bp, 52 predicted proteins | sample RumenRJG_04DNA_FD_203882 | JGI IMG/M metagenome (GOLD analysis project Ga0310695, IMG submission 203882) | Bovine rumen microbial communities from Lethbridge, Alberta, Canada - RJG_04 (v2) (version 2) | ecosystem: Host-associated > Mammals > Digestive system > Stomach > Rumen | place: Canada...
GAGGAAACGTAAAGTTTGACGTTCTGTTTGGGCAGAAACATCGCAATGCGTGTGACAATGCCTTTTCGACAAAAAGAATAAAGTGGCTGTTTTCACAAGTGAGAGATTAGGTAAATTCCAATTTAGCGAACAGATGATACCACTGAAACATCTACATGTAGTTCTTATCTACCTCGCTGTCATCAACGTGGTTACTTTCTTCATGTATGGTATCGACAAGTGGCGCTCGACCTCTGGTCGCTTGCTACCAACGGGACGCAAGAAAGCTAAGAACTCCAAGTGGCGCATAAGAGAGACGGCATTATTGGGCTTGGCTGTACTTGGTGGTAGCATAGGCGCATGGTTAGGCATGAAAGTCTGGCATCATAAGACACAGCATAAGAAATTCAAATATGGTGTCCCAGCTATTATCATTGTTCAACTCGCATTAATCGTCTATTTTATAATATCAAAAACAATATGAAAAGTTTTAAGTCAACAGCTTGGATCCTTCCACAGCCAGTGCTGATTATCGGCACTTACGATAAAGAAGGAAAGCCCAATGCAATGAACGCTGCATGGGGTGGTCAGTGGGATATGCACGAAATCATTATCTCACTCGGTTCTCATGCTACAACAGACAACCTTGCTGAAAACCCTGAATTTACGGTTACTTTCGCTACTGCTGACACCATGATAGCTTCTGACTATGTAGGTATCGTAAGCGGCAGAAACACACCAGACAAGATGGAGAAAGCAGGATGGACTGTGGAGAAAGCTCCCAATGTCAATGCTCCTGTGTTCAAGGAGTTCCCTATGACGCTTGAATGTCGGGTAAAGCAGAAGATAGACGAGAGTGAGACAGGCTATTATCTCGTTGCAGAAATCGTCAATATCCTCTGTGATGAAAAGTACCTAGCAGAAGACGGCAAACCCAATGTGGAGAAGATGAATTTGATCACGTTCGATCCTGTTCATCATACCTATATCCAGCTGGGTAAGGCCATAGGCAAGGCTTTCGCTGACGGCAAGCAATTGAAATAAAAACGTCATATGAAAAAGAAACTATTCTCAATATTATGCGCAGGTCTCATACTGACAGCATGCGGACAGCAGAACAAAAATGAAACAGCTATGGATTTTACAGATGATGTTCAGGTGGCTCTCGCCGACAGCGGCCACATCGATTTGAGCAGTCTTCAGTGGACACGTGAGCCAAAGGGCTACGAGGTAAAGGGCGACACCATCCTTATCACCACCGCACCAAAGACCGACCTCTGGCAGCGCACTTACTATCACTTCCAGAACGACAATGCGCCCGTATTGCAGATGAAGACCCGCGAGAAGTTCTTCAGCTTTGTGGTGAAGACCGATTTCACGGGCAGTCACCATCGCTTTGACCAGTGCGGCATCGTGATGTATCTTGGCAGCGAGAACTGGCTGAAAGGCTCGGTGGAATACGAGAACGAGGAGTTTCAGCATCTGGGCAGCGTAGTGACGAACAATGGCTACTCCGACTGGGCCACAACAGCTATTCCCGCTGATGTGAAAACCATGTGGTATAGATTCTCCCGTCGCGAGGATGACTACTGCATCGAGTGCTCTACAGATGGACAGACGTTCAGCCAGATGCGTGTCTGCCACATGCCTGCTGCCGCTGATGAAATCAGCTTCGGCATCTATGCCTGCTCGCCCGAAGAGTCCTCATTCACAGCCATCTTCTCCGATATGAAGATTACCGAATGTGCCTGGAAGGCTCACGACGGTCAACAGCCTGATCACATCTGAAGAGTATATGAATATAGAAGACTGACGCGAATTGCCCTGTATATATTATGAATTGAATGGCAGAGTCGTGACGAGACCCAACATTTGTTAAAACATTCCCTAAAGATAGCGAAATTTCGGCATTTATTGGTAATTTTGTGCTCAAATTATAATTGTATTTATGAGAAGAGTAAGTTTGATTTTGGCAGCAGCCATGTTGATGGTGTCAGCTGCGGTGATGGCTCAGCAGTCATCAAAGGTGTATCTCACAAGGGAGATTTCACCGGAATCGTTGGTAAAAATCTATAAGGCACTTGGCGTTGAAGCCAAGGGGCGTGTGGCAGTGAAGATGTCAACAGGCGAAGGCAGCAATCCCAACTACCTGAAACCTGAACTGGTGAAAAACCTAATATGGGAGGTAGACGGCACCATCGTGGAGTGTAATACCGCTTACGGCAACGGACCTGCCGACAAGAAGGACGAGCGCAACACGTCAGAGAACCACTGGAAAGTGATTGAGCGTCACGGCTTCACAAAGTATTTTCCTGTCGATATCATGGACGAATACGATGAGATTCGCATCCCCGTAAAGGATCAGACGCACATCAAGTACGACATCGTAGGCGGCCACATGGCCAACTACGACTTCATGATTGCCCTCAACCACTTCAAGGGTCATCCTATGGGTGGCTACGGTGGTGCGTTGAAGAACCTCTCCATCGGCTGTGCCAGTCAGAACGGCAAGGCTTACATCCACTCTGCCGGCAAGATGGAGAAACTGGATATGGGCAAGCTGTGGACACCAGAGTTCATCGGCAATCAGGACGGATTCCTCGAAAGTATGGCAGCTGCTGCCCAAGCCGTTGTGAACTACTTCAACAAGAAGCAGGGCATCATCTACATCAGTGTCATGAACAACATGTCAATAGACTGCGACTGCGTGGATCATCCCGAACCCGTAAAACTGGAGGACTATGGCATCCTCGCCTCTACCGATCCCGTAGCGCTCGACCAGGCCTGCATCGACATCATCAACCAACAGAAGGTGACGGCCAAGAACGACCCTACCGATTTGCTGAAGCGCATCGACAAACAGCATGGTACACACACTATCGACCATGCAGCCCAGATTGGCCTTGGCTCCAAGAAGTATGAGTTGGTAAATCTGGATTTATAATGTCACCGTTGTCACTCGCAAATCGCTGAAAATGAAAAAGAAAATAGTCTTTGGTGTGTTGTTGGCTGTCATTATCACAGCAGTCGTAGGTACATATATGTATCGCCACCGTTTTGACAAGTACGAGCAAAGTCAGGAAGAGCAGGCGGCAGGCATCAAGGCCATCGGCAAGGATTCCCGTTTCCTCGTGACTTATTTCTCCTGGCCGAGTCCTGATTATCCTGATCTGGATGCAACGTCTGGAGCCAGTAATATCGTGAAGGACGGCAAACTCTATGGTAACACAGAGTTTGTAGCCGATATTCTGAGCAAGAAACTCAATGCTGACTTGTTCAGGATAGAAACCGTGCGGAGCTATCCTACGGACCCCAAATCCCTACTTGACGAGACCAAAGTGGAGAATACCAGCCATATGAAACCAGAACTGAAATCGAAGGTGGAGAACCTCTCCGACTATGATGTCATCTTCGTTGGCTATCCCCTGTGGTGGTACGACATGCCGAAGGCCATCTATTCCTTCCTCGACAGATATGATTTCAGCGGCAAGACCATCGTGCTTTTCACCACTCATGGCGGCAATCGCTTCTGCAGGACTGTCCCGACTGTCCGTAAAATGTTCCCCAAAGCAAATGTTGTTCAGGGACCAGCCATCTACGACAGAGAGATGGACAAGGCTGAGCAGTCACTTGACGAATGGTTGAAGGATAATGAGTTCATAAACTAGTATGCCTGGAAAATAATACTCCAATGTTTAACCAAGTATAATAAATTGTCAGCATAGTTTAAGCGAGTTTAAAATCCGTGCCAGTTTGACTTCAGCGATTGTCATTCTGGCACGGATTCTTTCCATAGGCATGTACTTTGCTTATCTGTTAGTGAAAGCTGAAGCGAAAGCAGAGGCAATCAAGTAACAAAATGTCAAATTTAAAAGTATAATTAGGAGGTATTGATTATGTTGAACGGATTAATGAAAAGCAACGGTTGGTTCCCAACAATGTTTGATGATTTCTTTAACACTGATTTTATGCCTCGTGCCAACAGTACAGCACCCGCAGTCAATGTCAAGGAGAGTGAGAAGGCCTACACGATGGAACTTGCAGCTCCAGGCATCAAGAAAGAATATTGCCGCGTAGCCATCAATGACGAGGGCAACCTCACCATCGCCATTGAGAACAAACAGGAACACAAGCATGAGGACAAGCACCATCACTATCTGCGCCGCGAGTTCAGCTACTCTAACTACGAGCAGAACTACGTACTGCCAGACGATGTGGTGAAAGACCAGATTTCTGCCAAGGTTGAGGACGGCATCCTGACCATCACCATGCCGAAGACCGAACCGAAGGAGAAAGTCACCAAGGCCATTGAGGTCTCATAACATGCTGACTCAAAACAAAATCAAAGCCCGACCTGCAATTTGCAAGCCGGGCTTCTTTTTATGATAACGACACAATTTCCACGTCCATCCCCATTGGGACGGAGGCGGAAATAAGAGTCATTAAAAGTCTAACAAACTCGACTGCGCTTTCAACGCATCGTTTGCCTCGCTGAACGTGGCCAAGGTCATGATTAAGGAAAGGGGAATGCAGTATTCCATGTCTAACTTCAAGTTGTTGATGACCAACACGTTCCTCACGAAAAGAATTTTTGACGTGTCCCGATACCGACCGAACCAAACTTTAATTAATCACATTTTCAAAGAACTCTTTGGCTGTGCGGCGTAGCCGTTAGGCCGTATATTGAATTTTTAACGAACTATTGATATAAATAATTTCAAAATTAGAAACATCCTCTTCGCTTGAGAATGCCTATCCCTCCCTTCGTTTATGAAGGAATTCAAACGCTACGACAGCCCTGAGCAGTATGCTGAAGCTTTCCAGCAGATGATAGATGCTCGTGAAAAATGGCGCGAACAAGTACGTGAGCAGGAGGCCCAGATTGCACAATGACACTTTCTGCAGACATACTAAACCAGCGCTCACCCTACAAGTTAAGTCAGTTAACTATTATGCTGGCATCCTTATGCGTCACGATCATCCATTGCACGATATGATTCTCTCATACTACCAGGACTTCCTAAAACATGTGCCACAATTGTATGCACCAAGAGATAAATAATTTCGTGTGACCTCACTCTTTGCAGCCTCGCTGTTTGAGCAGAGACTTCGCGACCAAACCAAAAAGGAGCGGCAACTGTCGCTCCTTACAAATTGTTCTTATCACACTTATCGTTTGTCGGGAATGCCATAGTCTGGCCAGCGTTCCTGCGGATAGTAGCCCTTCAGGGTCTTTTTCGACTCGGCGTAGGATGCTTTGACAAGGGTCATTAGGTCATTCATTTTCTTTACCTTAGGAGTCAACTCCTCACGCAGATGATCTACTTCGGCATTGGCTTCGGAGAGCATTGCCACAGTCTTCTCCATCTCATTAATCTCGTTGTTCGAGACACCTCTTTCACCCATTTCTCTCACATGACGGCGCAGGCCCTCAATGAGGTTGCGCGACTTCTCAATTTGAATTTCTGTTGTCTTTGACATAATGCTTAAAATTACGTATTATTGATTTTTTTTTCATTGCAAAATTAACAAAAAAAGTTGATTTCGCGAACGCTACAGAGCGTCATTTTTTCGATTTTTTAAGATGAAAAGCGTATTGTGTTTAACGTTTTTTTTTTATGCCTTTGCAGCACTCGGTTGGAGTGGTATACTTTTAAATTATTATTTGGTATACTTTCACGTTATTATTTACAGCATAGGTACTAAAGCGGAAGAAGACTCTTGTTCCAGTTCCTTGATTTAGAATGTCCAACTGAGTGTCACAACATTCAGAATACACGTCTGAATGTCGTGTCATTACAATTTTCGTTTCCATTTTTGGCTATCAGATCCATTTTTGGAAATAAAACAGGCGTAAATATGTCTTAGGAATGGCTATAAATAGGATAGTGGCTTTTTGCGGCGATTTTGCGGCGATTTTGCGCCCAAAGTACACAATTTAACGGTAATTTAGCAGAAATTGAGTTAAATTTAACTTAAAACTATGTTCTAAAAAGGAAACAAAAAAGCTTGTAAGTATTTGACCTACAAGCCTTTATCTTGGGTGCCCGGTGGGACTCGAACCCACGACATTCAGAACCACAATCTGACGCTCTAACCAACTGAACTACGGGCACCATGTTGGTTTTGCGGGTGCAAAGGTACACAAATTCTGTGATTCCACCAAATATTTGACTCTTTTTTTTGCAAAAAAGTGATTTTTGAACAATTACTTGCTACCCATCACCTTCGATATGTCGAGCATCATGCCATTGCCGCCAACAATCTGAGGCATCTTACCATCCCATTTCTCAATCATGTCCTCCTGGACAATCATCGGTGAGAGCGATGCTGCAATCGTGCGGTTATAGTATGCCTCTGCGTCAGCCTTGATTTTCATGGCTCGGGCACTACCTTCGGCCTTGGCAACCTCAATCTTTGCATTTGCCTCTGCCTCTTTCACCTGATTCTCGGCTTTAAGAGCACTCTGTATCGCGGTGTTCTTGGCGTCAATCATCTCTGTCAGAGAGCTTGGAGGAGTGATCTTACTCGTAAACTCCTCAACGATGAATCCCTCAGCCATCAGCGACTTCTCAAGACGGCTTCTTACATCGCGCTCGAAGTTGGCACGGTTTGACATCAGAGAGTCTGAAGTATATTGGTTGGCACATGTACGATAAGCCTCGTAGATACATGTGCGGATATATCCCTCTTCAAGTTCTTTCACGCCCACGCGGTACTTTACGAATATGTCACAAGCCTTCTCTGGATTGATGCGATAGGCAATCGTCGGGTCCATCTCGAAGATAGAGGCGTCTTTGGCGTTTACGCTGAATGTCTCATACTGCTTACGCTGTGTGAAGGTGGGGTAGGTGAACACATCAGTTGTGATGGGGTTATAGAATACCCAACCCTTACATGTACCTTCTACGCCACCGTAGTCCTGCTCAGAGGCAGACCACTTATGGAACTTGATACCCACTTCACCTGAATCTACAACCGAGCAGCAGGCGGTAAAGATGATGATAAATAATACGAAACTGCCACCTATAATGGCCAGTGTGCGATAAAGTTTGTTGTTCATTTTGTTGATAATATTAATGGTTGGTATATTTTTAACGTTTTCTGAGTTCCCAGAATGCTACTGCTGCTGCGGCGGCAACATTAAGGCTGTCGACGTTATGCGACATCGGTATGCGTACCACGTAGTCGGCAGCTTCGATAGTAGAGTGGGGCAGGCCGTCACCCTCAGTACCCATGATGATGGCCAGGCGAGGCTCGTCGATAAGTATTGGGTCATCGATGCTTACAGAATCGTCGGTAAGTGCCATTGCAGCAGTTCGGAATCCTAATGAATTTAGAGATGTGATAGGATTTTCGAGCCATGTCCATGGAACGAGGAACACCGAGCCCATAGACACCCTTACAGCCCTGCGGTTAAGAGGATCGCATGAGTCTGTTGTAAGCAGCACCGCATCGATGCCTAAGGCGGCTGCACTACGGAAGATAGCTCCGATATTAGTTGTGTCGACCACTCCCTGAATCACCACGATACGCTTTGCATCACGGCACACATCCTCCACACTGCGAGGCATAGGGCGACGCATGGCACAGAGCACACCCCTGGTTAGCGTATATCCCGTAAGCTCTGCCAACAGACTGCGCTCACCGGTATACACGGTTATACCATTATAAATGCCCGCATGCGACAAGATATCATCGCAGCGGGCTATTATTTCCTTGGCATCCCCTTCGAGATGTCTGCGCTCGCAGAGCAGAGATACGGGCATATAACCAGCATCGAGAGCCACCTTTATTACTTTGGGGCTCTCGGCTATGAAAATGCCCTTCGAGGGCTCTACACGGTTTCTAAGCTGTGCTTCAGTTAGGGTAGAGAATACCTCCACCCCAGATTGCAACAGAGAAGTGACTTCTACGAGTGTCACTTATTAGTTAGCTGGCTGTGCTGGAGCCTCCTTTGCAGGAGCTGCTGGAGTCTCGGCAGCTGGAGCTTCAGCTGCGGGAGCTGCTTCCTTCTGCTGACTTGCACCGAAACCAGGCAGGTTGTTTGGATTGGTTGCTGGAACCTCGATGTTTTCCATAACAGAACCTGAACCTGCAGCCTGAGGAGCTACATAAGCGCAAAGAACACTGATGATAACCATGCATGCAGCGAGGCCCCATGTGGTCTTTTCAATGAAGTCAGTGGTCTTACGAACACCACCAATCTGGTTGTAACCGGAGAACTGAGAAGCGAGACCGCCACCCTTTGACTCCTGGATGAGCACAATGCCAATCATAAGCAGTGCTGCAATCACGATAAGAACGACAAATAAAGTGTACATCTTTTTTACTATTATTTTTTATTGTTATTTATTATCAATTTCTCTAAGAAACGTATTTGGTCTGCAAAGTAAGCATTTTTTTTCGGATAAACCAAACTTAATCGCCGAATAATTTCAAGAGCCTTCGAATATCTGCCCTGTTTTATGTAAATTCGAGCCAAAGTCTCAGTAAAATACCCATCGTCGGTGACATTTTCCTCTTTTTCTGCAGTTTCTTCCACCTTAGGCTCTTCTACTGGCTCTTCCGGGAGAACAATACGCCCTTTGTCATTATTTATGAATGAATCAATAAGATTCTGACCTTTCATCTCAGGAATATCTGGTTCCTGAGAATTATAACCTTCGCTCTCGAGGAGATAAGCTACGTAGTCGACAGCAGCATCGGCTGGTGTAGGCTTACGCTTTCTACTCTTTTCTTCGGGTGAGTCATCCTCCTTGGGAATAGAGTCAAGGAAGGAATCGATAAGGGTGAGGGTTCGTGAGGGGGTGTTCTGAGCACTCTGAGCATTCTGATTACTCTGTGCACTCTGATTCGTTGCCGTCAGTTTATAGTGTGCGCCTTCTATTATCTGAAAGAGCACTCTGCGGTTTGTGATATAGATAGCCGAGCGGCGCAGTTCCTCATCGAAGGTTGGGTCGTGAAGAAGATACAGGTTCTGCAGCATCAGCAGACGGGCTGTCTGGAAATATGGGTATAGGGCTAATATGGAGCGCAACTCATAGAGAGTGTCGCGATCCAGTTGCTCAGGATGCTGTATCAGTTCTTTTATATCTATCATCACCTATTACCAGTTGGCTACTGTTGCATTGAAGATTTGTTGAACGATGTCTTTCACCATCTGCTGAACAAGTCCTTCCTGAACAGAATTCAGCTGCAGACGGCTGTCGAAAGCCTGTTGAGCTGTAAACTGCTGTTCGAAGTCCTGCTCGTGATCCTTGTTGTTGGTGAATCTCACGTTGACAGTCATCGAGAGCTCTACCTGAGCAGAGCTTCCCTCGGCAGATACCGATTTGTTACGTTGTTCGTAGCGGGTTATCTCACCCTCGATCTTCAGGTCACCGTTACGCTTTACCTGAATAAGCTTGGTATGACTTGCAAATTCATCCTTCAGCTGATTGTTGAACATCGGTCCCATAGGTCCCCACACATAGCTGCTGCGGATGGGGAACTCGGCTATCTGGATGGTTTTCGTCTTGGAATAGTCGATACTGGCACCGTTGAACTTATAGCTTACGGAGCACGCTGTAATGATTACGGCCAGTGCCGAAATCATCATCACCTTTATATATTTACTTGTCAAGTCCATACTGTTTGAGTCTGCGATAAAGTGTTCTGTCGCTGATGCCTAACTCCTGAGCGGCCTTCTTCCGATTGCCGTGATTACGCTCAAGGGCTCTTTCGAGCATAGTCTTACTGAGGTCGTTGAGGTTCAGGTTCTCCGGCTCGCGTTCCGGCTCGATATACTCTTCGGCCTCTGCATCTACCAATGCTGGGCTGATAGGTTGGATGGGCTGTATAGGAGCAATCTGTGTGGTAGGAAGCGACTCTGTGGCAATAGGCGTTACAGCCTTGCCTCCCTGCACCTCCTCCAGTCTTTTCTTCATCGCTCCCATCTCACGGCGCATATCGTTCACATTGCCCCGAAGCTCAAAGAGAATCTTATAGAGTATCTCACGCTCGTTCTCGAAACTGTGGTCACCGTTTTCCCTGTGGATGGTAGCCAGTTCGGTAGTCTCATGGTCCTGTGGGATGAATCTCGCGAGAATCTCCGAAGTGATGCTGCGCTCTGTAGACAGCACGGATATCTGTTCAGTGATATTCTTCAGCTGTCGCACGTTGCCCGGCCACTTATATTTCATCAGCAGCTGCTTGGCATCCTCGGTGAGTACCACGCGATCCATCTTGTATTTCTCTGCCATCTGAAGGGCAAAGAGTCGGAACAGTAGCACAATATCCTCGCCTCGCTCTCTGAGAGGTGGCATCTGGATGGGTATCGAGTTCAGACGATAGTAGAGATCCTCACGGAAACGTCCTTCGCTGATGGCCTGACGGATATTCACGTTCGTCGCTGCCACGATACGCACGTCGGTCTTTCTCACCTCTGTGGCTCCCACGGGGATATATTCGCCTGTCTCGAGCACACGAAGCAGTCTGGCCTGAGTGGCAAGGGGAAGTTCGCCTACCTCATCGAGGAAGAGTGTACCTTTGTTGGCTACACCGAAATATCCGGGAGAGTCGTTGATGGCTCCTGTAAACGAACCCTTTATATGTCCGAAGAGCTCTGAGTCGATTGTTCCCTCTGGGATACTTCCGCAGTTGATGGCGAAATATTTCTCTCTTCGGCGAGGAGAATTGTCGTGAATCACCCTCGGGATGATTTCCTTTCCCACACCGCTCTCACCGACGATAAGCACAGACAGATCTGTCGGCGCTACCTGTAAGGCAACGTCGAGTGCGTGGTTCAAACCATCGCAGTTACCTACGATGTTGTAACGCTGTTTTATTGTTTGAAGTTCAGATGTCTTCATTTGAGCTGACAAAATTACACATTATTTCTGAGAAAACTGCAATTTTGGCAGATTTTTTAACTCAAAACAACTATTTATTCATTCTCTGGGGTAGCAGCCTCCTGAGTTGACTCTGATTTCTCCTCGTTGCCTCCCTGAGCAAGATCTGCCTTTGATGGGAACGGCTTCCTTGGGAAACGGGATCTTTCGCCATCTTCCTTCTTCTCGTGATAGAGTTTTGGCAGAGGGTTCTTCAGTGGCTCGTCGTAGTCTTTGCGGTTACGGAAGATATCTATTGCCGCATAGATGGCATGACGTAGCGATGAGGCATCGGCGATACCCTGTCCTGCGATGTCGAAGGCGGGATCGTGATCTGGGGTTGTGATGATGAAGGGGAATCCGGTCTTCATCTTTACACCGTATTCTGTAGCCAGAGTCTTGAAAGACACATTGCCCTGATCGTCGTACATAGCCATGATACCGTCAAACCGGTCCTGCATATACTCTCCGAAGAACTCTTCTGAGGTGTATGGCCCGTATGCCTGGATGCCATTACCAGTGAGTGTCTCGATGGCGGGTTTCAGAATCTCTTCTTCCTCAGTTCCTGGCTGTGGGTTGAGTGCCAGCACAGCGATACGTGGATTGTTGACACGGAAGTCGCGTTTCAGCGAGGTATGGAAGAGAGTGGCTTTGTTTACGATGAGCTCCAGAGTAATGCTCTGTGCCACCTCCTTGATAGGCAGATGGTTGGTAACGAGGGCGATACGCAGATCGTCGGAGAACATCACCAACAGCGAACGGTCCTCGCGGTCTGGGGTATTACTACTTACCACAGGAGCCTGAACGAGCACGTCATAGAGTCCCTGCTTAAGGTCTTCCTTAGCTTTCTGCAGAGCTTTGCGGGCAGCATTTGCCGACTCCTGGGTAGGAGTGCCGAACTCCACACTCACCTCTTCCTCAAAAGTGGTAAGCATATTCAGCTTTCCCTCACGTGCATCCTCTGCCTTAGTGATGTTGGTGAAGGGAGTCTCTATACCCATCGCATTACGATGGTATGCAGCCACTTTAGGATTACCATATATAATAGGTGTACAGAGTTCAAGCATGGTAGGGTCCTCAAAAGCCTTGAGGATTATCTCATATCCGATACCATTGGTATCTCCGTGCGTGATTGCCACGCGAACTTTATAGTTTTCCATCTTTTTACTTTCAGCTTTGAACTTTAAACTTTGAACTTTATGATTACATTAGATTATCGCGTCGGGCGGTGGAGAGAAGACCGCAAGCTGCGAAGATGTCCTGGCCTCTGCTGGCACGGATGGTAGTGAATACCCCGTGGGCAGTGAGATAGTCGCGAAGAGCCTCCATGCGTTTCTCATCGCTGCCGGGAAGGTCTACTCCTGGTATCTCGTGGAAACGGATGAGGTTTACCCTGCACTCCAAACCCTGCAGCAGACGGATAATCTCACGTGCGAAGACTGGAGTATCGTTGAGTCCTCCGAAACAGATATACTCAAACGAACATCGACGCTGGTGCGAGAAATCATACTGTCTTAGCAGTGATACCGTCTCCTCGATACTCATCTGTTTCTCTGCAGGCATCAGCGTCTGGCGCTGCTCGGGTAGGGGAGAGTGCATTGAGATAGCCACATGACACTCGCTCTCGTCCAGGAAACGCTTCAGCTTGTTTTTTACTCCTACGCTGCTCACGGTGATGCGTCTCGGACTCCAGGCATAGCCGTAGTCGGCAGTAAGTATCTCTGTGGCTCTGAGCACATTGTCGAGATTGTCCATCGGCTCGCCCTGTCCCATGAAGACGATATTTGTAAGCGTCTCTCTCTCTGGCAGGGCATATATCTGATTAAGGATGTCGGCAGCGGTGAGATTACCCTCGAAGCCTTGCTTGCCCGTCTGACAGAACAGACAGTTCATCTTACAGCCCACCTGACATGATACGCACAACGTAGCGCGGTCATTATCAGGGATATACACTGTCTCAACGAACTTCCCGGAATCTCTCACCGGAAACAGATACTTTATTGTGCCGTCTTTGCTCTTCTGACTGTCGATAGGCTCCATAGCGCCTATCTCATAGTGCTCCTTCAGCTTCTCACGGTTGGACTTGGAGATATTCGTCATCTCGTCGATGTCGCGCACATGTTGCTGGTATATCCATTTTGCCATCTGCGAGGCCGTGAACTTAGGCATGCCGAGTTCTGCAGCGACAACCTTCAGATCGTCGAGCGTCATACCCATAAGTACCTTCTTTTCTGTGTCCATCAGATTTTTTTTCTATTTTGGCTGCAAAGTTACTGAAAAAATTTTGTTTTCCCACAAAAATGCCGTATCTTTGCACATAATTTAATATTAAACGACTAAAATGAGAGAAAAAATAGACTGCTTTCTTCCTTGTGACGACCTGTCGCTGGCACAGCAGACCATAGATCAGTTGCGTAATAGCAGAACGGTTCAGAACATATTCCTTTTGGTGAACAGTCCCCTTGAGGATGTCAAGGATGCCCGTCAGATAACGGTCGACAATCTTACCAGCAGCAACACCCTGATGCGGATGGCTGAGAATGCCCAGGCTGATTATGTCCTGATAATGACCAAGTCAACGAGTATCACTTTAGGTCAGGGGGCCTTGGTGAGAATGCTCCGTGTGGCAAGTGATTCCAATGCCGCAATGGTATATTCCGACCGTACAGCTCACCCCGTAATCGACTATTTCCCAGGAAGCATCCGCGACGACTTTGATTTCGGATGTCTCTGGCTGGTGAAGACATCGCTGTTGCATACCTTTGCGATGCAGGCAGGAGAACACGACTATCAGTATGCCGGACTCTATGCCCTTCGCCTGTTCCTGAGTCGCCAGGGAGAGATATTCCACATCAACGAGTGTCTGTATACCGAGGAAGAGACCGACCTCAGAGCCTCGGGAGTGAAACAGTTCGACTATGTCAATCCCCGTAACCGTGAGGTTCAGATAGAGATGGAACATGCGGCGACGGCTCATCTCGCTGCGATAGGGGCGAAGATAGACCCCGGATTCTATCGCCGTCCTGACTTCAACGAACAGGAGTTTGAGATCGAGGCATCGGTGGTCATCCCCGTGTATAACCGTGAGAAGACCATCATGGATGCCGTAGAGAGTGCCCTTGGACAGAAGGCGAGCTTTAAGTTTAATGTCATCGTGGTGGATAATCATTCTACAGACAAGACTACAGAACTGCTTAACAGCCTTCATGATGACCGTCTGGTACATATCATCCCGGAGCGTACCGACTTAGGTATCGGCGGTTGCTGGAATATGGCTATCAACGATGACCGCTGTGGACGATTCGCAGTACAGCTCGATTCCGACGACCTCTATTCATCACCAAAGACCCTTCAGCAGATAGTAGATGCCTTCTATAAGCAGAATGCTGCTATGGTGGTAGGTTCGTATCGCATGTGCGACTTCGAGTTGAACACCCTTCCCCCAGGACTTATCGATCATAAGGAGTGGACAGACGAGAACGGTCCTAACAATGCCCTTCGCATAAACGGCCTTGGAGCCCCGCGAGCCTTCTTCACTCCTCTGCTGCGACAGATACAGTTCCCTAATACCAGCTATGGTGAGGATTACGCCCTCGGACTGATCTTCTCGCGTCATTACCGTATAGGACGTATCTATACAGAGCTCTATCTCTGTCGCCGATGGGGAGGCAACAGCGATGCTGCCCTCTCAGTAGAGAAGGTGAATGCCAACAATCTGTATAAGGACCGTCTGCGCACTCTCGAGATTCAGGCCCGCCAGCAGATGAATCAGGGAAAACAGGGCATCATGACCGACTCTCCCCTTCAGCGGTTCTTCAATCGTCAGTTGGAGAAGTGGGAGGCAGCGCGTCATCGTTATCATGATCTGCGAGGCTCAAAGACCCGTGAACTGGTTGTCGGCTCTTCGAGCATCCAAGTGCAGTGGAACCCCGCACGAATGGTTTCCACCGGTGCCAAGATGGATAAGAAGACCATCGCCGAGCGCCCTTGTTTCCTCTGTGAACAGAATCGTCCAAAGGAACAGATAAAGAAGGATATCGACGGTCAGTATGAGTTGCTCGTCAATCCTTTCCCCATACTCCCCCAGCATTTCACAATTCCCTCGCTGAAGCATCAGCCGCAACGGATACTTAATTCTTATGGCGAGATTCATAAGTTGCTTGAGGAGTATCCCGAGATGATGGTGTTCTACAACGGTCCTCAGTGTGGAGCCTCTGCCCCTGACCACGCTCATTTCCAGGCAGGCACCTGTGGAGTGCTGCCGTTGCAGATGTCGTGGAAACGTCTGTCGAGCAACCTCACCAAGATTGTAAGTATCAACGACCACGAGGATATATCACTGATAGAAGACTATCATTGTACGGCTTTGCTTATCCGTAGCCGTTCGCAGTATGGCGACGAACAACTGTTCCGTCGTCTCTATGATGCTCTTCCTGATATGGACCCAGAGCCGATGATGAATATCGTGGCCTGGCGACGAGATGAGGATTTCCTCTCTGTGGTATTCCCACGAACCAAGCACCGTCCAGAATGCTATTACGCAGAGGGCGACGAGCAGTATATCATCTCTCCTGGAGCCCTCGATATGGCGGGACTCATCATTACTCCCCGACAAGAGGACTTCGATCGTCTCACCCCCGAGAAGGCTCTCAGCATCCTCAACGAGATAACCCTCAGTGGCGATGCCCTCCAACAAGTCCTAGACATCCTGAAATCAAGCAGCGGTAGCAAACTCTCCACTCTCCACTCTCCACTCTCCACTCAAAAGGAGCCTAACGTCTCTGTCGGCATCGTTTCTGCCGAGAAGATTGCCTTCACCCTCAACGCTTCTTATACTGCTAAGGGTGAGACGCTCACCGGCAATCAGGAGGTGGAGTTCTGCGAGGGTGGTATCCTCTGGCGGGGCAATCAGTATCGCGAACTTACCTTCACTCCTCAGAGTGATGAGGCTTCGTTCTCGCTGCACGATGTCACCATTGGTGTCAATTTCCACTGGGAACGTAAGGAGACACAGGTGTTCTCAGGAACCCTCCGACTGGTGGTAGAGGCAGACAAGATCGTTGCCATCAACGAACTCCCCGTAGAGCGTTACCTCACGAGTGTCATCTCCAGCGAGATGTCGGCAACGGCTTCGAAGGAGTTCCTTAAGGCTCATGCCGTAATATCCCGTTCCTGGCTTCTGGCGCAGATGGAGAAACGTAAGCAGCTCGACAATGGCGGAGGGGCATTCTTCTCGTTTATCAAGAAGGACGATGAACTTATCCGTTGGTACGACCGTGAAGACCATACCATCTTTGATGTCTGTGCCGATGACCACTGTCAGCGCTATCAGGGCATCACCAAACAGTCGAGTCCTGCCGTGGAACAGGCCATCAGTGAGACTCGCGGACAGATACTCGCCTATGGAGATGAGATCTGCGATGCACGATTCTCGAAATGTTGTGGAGGTGAGACCGAGGAGTTCCAGTATTGCTGGGAGGATACCCCGAAGCCTTATCTGGTGTCTTTCCACGACCCGTATTGTAACACCAACGACAAGAATATCCTCGCTCAGGTGCTCAACGACTATGATCAGGAGACGATAGACTTCTATCGCTGGACTGTCGAGTATACCCAGGAAGAACTCTCTGAGCTTATCAATCGTAAGCTTAAGGACGACTTCGGCACCATCACCGACCTCATTCCTGTGGAACGAGGCAAGAGCGGCCGTATCTGGAAACTGAAGATAGTAGGTACCAAGAAGACCTTCTCTATAGGAAAGGAACTTGAGATACGTCGTGCTCTAAGTGAGACTCATCTCTTAAGTTCTGCCTTTGATGTCGAGAAGCAGGGCGACCGCTTTATCCTTCACGGCAAGGGCTGGGGTCATGGTGTAGGAATGTGTCAGATCGGAGCCGCCGTGATGGGTGAACAGGGCAAGACCTACGATGAGATACTCCTCTTCTATTACCGCAACGCTGAAATCCAGAAACTCTATGAGTAATCATAAACATCAAAGTTCAATGTTCAAAGTTCAAAGTAAAAGTACCCCTTGGGCATGGGTGCCCACTCTTTACTTCGCCGAGGGTCTGCCTTATGTGGCTGTGATGACTATCTCGCTTATCATGTACAAACGTCTGGGACTGTCGAACACCGACATCACGCTCTACACCTCCTGGCTCTATCTGCCTTGGGTGATAAAGCCTCTGTGGAGTCCCTTCATCGATATCATCAAGACCAAACGCTGGTGGATTGTCACCATGCAGCTGCTTATCGGAGCAGCCCTTGGAGGTGTGGCCTTCACCATTCCCGGACCTTACTGGCTTCAGGGCTCGTTGGCGTTCTTCTGGCTGATGGCTTTCTCGAGTGCCACTCATGATATCGCTGCCGACGGTTTCTATATGCTCGGACTTGACCAGCACAAACAGGCATATTTCGTGGGCATACGAAGCACGTTCTATCGTATAGCCACCATCGTAGGCCAGGGTCTGCTGGTGATGCTCGCAGGTAATCTTGAGGTGCTCACTCGGAATATCAAGTTCTCATGGAGTCTTATGTTCTACGGCATGGCGGGCTTGTTTATCGCCTTCTGGCTCTATCACCATTACGTGCTGCCTCGTCCTTCAGACGATAAGGGCATTGAGAAGATGTCAAGCCAGCAGATTATCCAGGAGTTCTGGATCACTCTTAAGACCTTTGTTCAGAAGCCTCAGGTGTGGGCAGGTATCTGTTTCATGCTCTTCTATCGCATGCCAGAGGGCCTGCTCGCAAAGGTTAGTGCTCTCTTCCTTATCGATTCGCAGCACAATGGTGGCCTTGGACTCTCTCCGGCCGAATACGGCTTGGTTCAGGGCACTGTGGGTGTCATCGGACTGACGCTCGGAGGAATCCTGGGTGGTATTGTTGCCAGTCGCGATGGCCTTAAGCGATGGCTCTGGCCTATGGTGATGGCTATCACTCTTCCCGACCTTGTATATGTCTATCTGGCTTACACTCTGCCGGAGAGTCTTATTATTGTCAATGTGTGCGTATTTATCGAGCAGTTCGGCTATGGTTTCGGATTCTCTGCCTATATGTTATACCTTATATATTATAGTCAGGGCGAGCACAAGACGGCCCATTACGCCCTCTGTACGGCTTTCATGGCTCTGTCGATGATGATTCCCGGACTCTTTGCCGGAGCTCTGCAGGAGTCGGTGGGCTATCCGGTATTCTTCCTTATCGTTATCGCGGCTTGTTCGCTGACGTATATCGTAACCGCATTGTTGAAGATTGACCCCGAATTCGGAAAGAAAAAGCAGGATTAGGGATTTCCCTACTTCAAAATAGGAAAAATAACTTGCCTACAGGGGATATTATCCATACCTTTGCATCGTGAAACAATTAAAACGTTACGATTATGAAGAAGGTATTACGCAACATCCTGATGATGGCATTCATCGCCACTTCAGCAATAGGATTTACTTCCTGTGAAGACGAGAAAATCGCAAGCACCCTCGAGGGCACATGGAGAGGCAACATGTATATATCCTCGTATTACGGCGGCCATTCTTACAATGCCACATATACGGAGATTACATTCCTCAAAGATCCTATGTCGTATGCAAAGGGTAGCGGTTACTGGGTAGACTACTACAGCGATGCCCCTTGGGACTATGTGGCTAACCACATCGACTGGAAGGTTGAGTTCGGCGACATCTTCATCTATTTCGTCGAGGAGGGCACCAGTCTTAAGATCTACGACTACCGCCTGAGAGACGACCGCTTCTGTGGCAGCTTCTACGATGGTGACAATAGGGTTGACTTCGAGCTCTACCACACCTCCTCACCAAACTGGGGCAGCTATAACAACTGGGGCTATGATGGCTGGTATTCACGCACTCGCTCAGATGCCGCATCCGACAGCGCAAATGTTGAGAAACCTGTCCGCTACGTGAGATTTAAATAACACATTAATAACCACATAAATAAAAGCGAGTCTCAGAAATTGAGGCTCGCTTTTTCTGTTTCTTCCTGTAAAATTTGGAAATGTTAATCAAAATGCCTATCTTTGCACCATTATCTGACAATAATTATTTAAAACAAATCAATATGACACAACCAAAAATGAAAAGAACTATGTTCTTAACTATGTTGCTCTTACTTGTGGGAGTAAACACCCAGGCTCAGTCGGTCTCTACGGAGCAGATGGACGAGCGTTTCAACAACAACAAGCTGCCTTACGGCTGGTTTGCCGAAGGCTGGAAGGTAGACAGTACCGGCGTGGCCAAGAAGGGCTCTCCCGATAAAGGCCAGAGCGAGACAGGTAGTGGAACGCCAGGCTTCAATATGGAAGACCTGATGGGTGGCGGCAGTTCTCTCAACTATCTTATGACCCCACCGCTGAGTGTTCAGAGTGGCGAGGTGCTGGCATTCTCTGCAAGGAAGGGCAAAGGTGGCGGTGGCCTCGGTTCCTTCATGGGAGGCGACAGCGACTCCACCTTTGTGGTTGAGCGTGCCGTCTATGGCGAACACAGATGGATAAAGGTAGCCGACTTCACCAGCGAGCTCGACTCCGTGTTTAAGACCTTCACCATCTCCAATACCGACCCCGGAGAATTCCGTTTCCGTTTCCGTGCCGGCGCAGATGTGGAGATCGACTCAGTGGCTGGATATCATATCGACAAGGAGGCCCCAGATATCTACCCAATGTATCTGGATAAGAACATACAACCCATCGACCTGAGTCTCTGTAAGAAGGATACTACGATGACCTTCAGTATTGTCAACACAGCAACGGGCACCCTTACCGTCGACCTCTCAACGAGCGATACAAAGGCTTTCTCACTCGATACCAAAAAGGTAAGTATAGCCGCTGCAGATACAGCCAAGGTGAAACTCACTTTTACCTGTAGTCAGGCCCATGAAGGTCGTAACTCTACGATGCTCAGCTTCAAGACCACCGACAGCCGTGTTGAGGAGATTCCTCTGCCTGTAGATGCCATCATTTCTCAGAGTGGCGTGTGGACAGAGGATTTTAATAATAATAAGGTACCCGAGGGTTGGTTTACCGAGGGCTGGAAGGTTGACAGCACAGGCGTGGCTACCCTGAAGCATGGTGGCGACGACGGTATGATGTCAATGTTTGGTGGCGGCAGCAGTGCTTCATATTATCTTATGACCCCGCCGCTTACCATTAGCGATGTCAACGATGTGCTTATCTTCTCAGCTATGAAGCCCGGTGGCGGTGGCATGGACTTCAGTTCATTGATGGGAGGCGGTGGCAGCAGCAGTCCTACTTTCTTCATCGAGAAGTCGGTATATGGCTCTGGCAAGTGGGAGATGGCTAAGGACTTCTCCAATGCCCTCGACACCGTTTATACTACTCAGTGGCTGTCAGGTCTGGAGCCCGGTGAATACCGTTTCCGTTTTATGGCTTCCGACAGTATCTCCATCGACTCAGTGGCCGGATTCAAGATCGACATGAATGCCCCGGACCTCTATGTTACACTCGACAGCGCTGTCGTGAAGAGTCTCAGCCTTGGCATGCTCAGGGGTGACAGCACCACAACCTTCACGGTGATGAATACCGGTACCGGTACCCTCGGTGTCAACGTCACTTCATTAGACGAGACACGCCTTGCCTTCAATGAGAAAACCCTCTCGATAGCTTCCGGCGACTCCCTGCTCCTTAATGCAACCATGCTCCGTGATGATGAGCGTCAGGGTGAGATCAATGAACTGATGATGCTCACTCCGACAGATGAGCGTGTAAGTCCACAGGCAGTCGCCATGAATGCCTACATCATTAAGTCAGATGCCTGGTCGGAGGATTTCGAGCCTGTCTACGTGATAGAAGACCAGACCTATCCGCGTCAGTTCCCGGAAGGTTGGAGCACTACCGGATGGACCATCACCCAGGGCGGTGGTGATGATATGATGGCAATGTTCGGTGGTGGCAGTGGCGAGGAGAAGTCGTGGGTTGTCAAGACCGATTCCAAGGAGTATGAGGTCATCACACCTCGTCTGCAGGCCAAGAAAGGCCACCTGCTGCGCTTCTCAGCTGATATCGGTGGCGGCGGCATGATGGCAATGATGTCGATGTTCATGGGTGGCGGCGGCACTCCTTCTCATCTGAGTCTGTATTATAAGAGAGATGCTGATAAGGACTGGACCCTCTACAATACCTATTTCCAGAGTGACACCATCGTATTCAAGGCACCTTATTCCGGTTTCTATCGTCTGAAGTTTATGGGTGAGGGTGCCTCGCTCGACAACTTCTACGGCTTCAGCCTGCCAAAGGACTCCATCGAGATTCCTGAGGTAGTCAGCGGCTTCGATTTCACCTCTCTGTTACAGAATGTTGACGGACAGACATGGAACGTGGCCTACGAGCGTAAGATCTCTGCCCGTGACAATGGCGACGGCACATTCGCGCCAATGGCGGCAACCGTCTGTCTGCCTTACGAGTTCAACATCGACGATTACTACGAGCAGGGTAGGGCAAAGGCATATCAGTTGGAATATGTGGATACCGTCTACTATCAGTTTATCTTCCGTGAGATGGCTGACAATCTGATGGAGGCAGGAAAGCCCTACATGATAGTAGTCAACAAGGATGATATACAGTTCAACGCCATAGACGTTAAGATGACGAGCAAGGTGGCCGAGGGCATGCCTGTCTATGACTTTACCAGCTGGTGGTTTGATACCAAGAAGGTAGAGGTAGGCACATGGAATGGTACCTTTGATTCTGTCAAAGCCAACGGTCAGGAATATGCTTTGCGTGATGATGGTATATGGGAGCCGTTCATGGGCATTTGGGGAATCCCTCCGTTCCGTTCGTATGTACGTGTCAACGATAACTCGGGGAAGTATTTCAGACAGAATCCGGATACCTACGACTACTCACAGCCTAATCAGGCAAGAAGCATCGTGACCCGATTCTACATGGAGAATAGTGAAGGCTTCGGTGAGGTAGCTGAAATCTCCGGCCTGCTCTATTCCGGTGACGTGCTTGGCAACGGCGATGGCACTACAGGCATCACTCCTACTATCCATACCATCGACAATGACGGCACCCATAACTACTTCGACCTTCAGGGTCGTCGTCTGAACGGTAAGCCTGAAAAGGGAATCTATATCGAGAACGGTAAAAAGTACATTGCACGATGAAAAGGATTAAGTATTATGCACTCTCCGCAGTATTATTGCTCTGCGGCACAGGGCTGACAACGTCGTGTAGCGTTGACGACAACCCTGTGGCACCCTCACCCGAGGAGCAGGAGGCGATTGATAATCGCAATGAACTGGTAAGGCATATCGACAGCGATGCCAAGACGATGGCAGACATGTTCGATGTCGAATCCCTCAATGTCGCAGCTCAGGCCTACGAGCAGCTGTCGGCAATGATGGAGGGCAGCAAGGACTTCATGACCAACATGAAGAGCCTGCTCTCTACCGGTTCCATGAGAAAGGCCGTAGCCGGCATCAGTCCTGTAACCTCCGGTTCTGAGTTGGCCAAGATGGGCTATCTGATGTATATTACCGTCGACAACAGCGGCTATGGCATACAGGTAGTGTTTGATGGCAAGGGAAACTGTCGTCTCTCTACAGCCAAGAATCTGGAGTTCATCTTCCCGGCTGATATCAAAGGCATCGGATATACACTCTTCAAGGTTATCATAAAGGACGGTGGCGAGTATTACCAGACGGTGTCTGAGGCAAACATCCCGAATGTGAAAGGTGTGGCCTGCGTCAACCGGTTCCCCCGTTCGCTCATTATGACTCTGACAGGGTTTATTGACAATAAGGAGCAGACGCTGAGCGAGACCGTCATCGGACTGGAATTGCCTCTGAATGAGAATTCTGCCTTTGTCAGTCTCGATGCAAAGTCATTTAATATTACCGGCCAGCAGCACATCTACTCCGCCAGCGGCAAGGAGAGCACCCTCGATTTCCGCCTCAACAGCAACAATGGCAATATGACCCTCGGCTATGGCTATGCATGCGATGGAACGAGTATCGTCGACTGCGTGGCGCTGATGCGGCTTAAGCAGCAGGGCGGCTTTATCGGGCAGATATCTGCGGATGCATTGAATGTCGCTGACATAAAGACTGTAGCAATTCGTATCCTCAACGACCTTACGCTCTCAGGCACGATTAGCGACGGTGATACCTTCTCACAGAATTTCGCCTCGGCCATCAGGAACCGTCAGCCGGTCAGCTCGCCCGATGCCCTGGCAGGAATAGTGGAGTCGCTCAACCAGTCATCTGATTTTCAGCTTTCCTGCAGGCAGATGACGAAGGCGGAGGTGATGAAGTTCTGTGTGACGGAGAAAGACAAGCAGTATATCATAGAGCCCGCACTGAAGGATCTGAATTCCGATAAGTTCATCCCCATCAGCGAGATTGTTGATGCCCAGACCATGGAGAATTTCAACAAGCCCTTCAGCATGTCGTTTACCCCTGGCGGCAATGCCGCTGGTTCGGCTCTGAATGTCTATTCGGCTTTAATAAAGATGATGCCCCTGAATGATTAAGGAATTATCGTTCATAGCGCTTCTGCTGTCGGCACCCCAGGTATCTGCTCAGTCGATACTTCACCGTGCCGACAGCATGCTTTCACGTAACTATCGTAAGGGAGACATCGATACAGCGTATATCACCCGGCCTTCGACGAAGTGGACAGTCACGGCGCGTATGAATGTGTCGGGGGCGAAGATCGATGCCGAGGGAATAGATCAGGGAAAGCATTTCAAGGCAGAGATGGATGCCAACAGGAAGGCTACGCTCAGCCTGGGTGTCAGCTACCTCGGTCTGTCGCTAAGTGCGTCGCTCAACCCCGCCAAACTGATGGGTAAGTACCATGACTACGAGTTGAATTTCAACAGCTACGGCCGTCGTTTCGGCTTCGACATCATCTATCAGAATGCCAAGAACTTCAAGGGCTGGCACGACCATGAGGGTATGGAGCGTATCACTCTGCCCGACGGTGTGCTCTCGGTGAAGACGCTTAACGTTAATGCCTTCTACGTATTCAACAGCCGCCGTTTCTCTTATCCCGCAGCTTTCTCGCAGAGTTATATCCAGCGTCGCTCTGCCGGCAGTTTCCTTCTGGCAGCATCGGGCATGGGTCAGCGCGCTGATCTCGACTGGGAGCGGGATATGACGCTTAAGATGACAAACATCGGTGTCGGAGCGGGCTATGGTTATAACTACGTGCCTGGCAAGGGATGGTTGCTTCACATATCGGCCCTGCCCACGTTTATCGTCTATAGCAACGCATCGATGACCTTCGACGATGCGCGGGTGCCTCTTCACTACCATTTCCCTGAGGTGATAATCACGGGACGTGGTGCCGTGGTGCGTCAGTGGAGTAATAAGTTTATTGGTATGTCGATGGTGTTCAATTTCACCAATGTCGGTGATAAGGAAAGCCTCGCGATACATAATATCAAGTGGCGCATACGGTCATTCTTCGGGGTGAGGTTTTGATAGAGTGAAAATAAAGTGGCAGTCGTTTCGGCTGCCACAGGGTGTGCAGTTATATTCATAGCGAGAACTACGGTCTTGACAGTGCCATCATCAATGCCTCCAAAGCGGCATATCTCAGTAAACTAATTCAAAAAAAGCAATATTGAGGCATTCTTTTACTGGAATGAAATACAAAAAATAGAACAGGTAAACTAGAAGTGACGATATGAAACGTACTATACAGTTATTAGATAGCCTCCCTACAGAACTACTGGCTCGCCTACTACCATCTGCGCCGTATCACCCTTTACGATTACAGTTCATTATCTTGGAAATCAAGAATTGCTGAAGTTGCCAAAGAAGGCTTTCTTGGCAGCAAGCATCATTCCTCCTGAAATGGTGTTAAGTTGCTATGACTGGGCGCAGCAGGCAAGTCGAGGCAGCGAATGCATCGTAAGCGGTTTCTCGTCCCATTTAGAACAACAGGTGCTCCACTTCCTGATGAAAGGCAGATGTCCCATCATCTTTGTGCTTGCCCGCTAGATGTACAAGCAGATTCCTTCCGAGCTTCAGTCTTTACTCGATGCTAATCGACTGCTCATCATCTCCGTTTCAAAAGCTGTCCGCCAGTCAAAAGCAACAGCACTCGTCCGTAATAGATATATATGTGAGATTGCGGACAGCATTCTATTTGTAGGGGTTAAGGAAAGCAGCAGCCTGTACCCGTTATCATTAGTGTACAATAACAAAGTAGAATCCTGGTAGTATATCATGGTGCCTGCGATACAAACATTAAAGAGAACTAAGAAACTAAGCAAAAAATAAAAATGGAGTTATTACAATGTCTAAAGAATAATAGTTCAACGTTCCATATACGAACGAAGGAGGAAATTGACCAATTGTTTAATGAGTTGTCTGTACAGAAATTACCGATAGACAACAAGCTAGACTTTGATATAAGGATGGCAATACAAAAGGTAAAGCTGCAGCTGTACTATGAATTGAAACTTGTTGAATATCGTCGATCTGTTAACTCCGCAAAAAAAGTCGCTTCCTGCGAGTCCAATCTCGCGCCAACAGTTAAGGAAAAAAAGGAAAAAACATCGTTTGAAAAAGAGAATGAGAGACTTAAAAATAAAATCAAAGAAGAATTAATCGCTGAGAATAAAGCTAGAGTTGCAAAGTACCATCCTGAACCTGATTTGAATACATGTTCTACGACTTTTTATAAAGCAAGGAGGAAAAATGAACATGAAAAGGAAATGATGGAGAAATTTAAAGGGCATTGGGTTTCAATCGTTTCTATTCCAATGAAAGGCTAAAATGCATAAACTATGAAGCAACAGTAGTGCCATGCCCCATCCGCGAACGGTGTGTCCGGATTTCAAAGAAACTAAGGGCTTCCACTATTGAGAAGCCCTTAATCGTTTAATAGTTTTCTGCCTTCACTTGGAAGTAAGATTGCGGATGGTTGCAGACTGGACACTCATCGGGAGCTTTCTTACCAATGACGATATGACCACAATTGGAGCATTGCCAGATGACGTCGTCGTCCTTGGAGAACACGCGCTCCTTCTGCACATTGTCCAGCAACTTGCGATAGCGCTCCTCGTGAGCCTTCTCGATAGCAGCTACACCCTCAAACTTCTCAGCAATCTCATCGAAACCTTCTTCGCGAGCCTCACGAGCCATACGGGCATACATGTCGGTCCACTCGAAGTTCTCGCCACCGGCAGCAGCTTCCAGGTTAGCGGCTGTGTCCTTGATAGCACCACCCTCTAACAGCTTGAACCACATTTTTGCATGCTCTTTCTCATTAGCTGCCGTTTCCTCGAAGATAGCGGCAATCTGTACGAATCCGTCCTTCTTGGCTTTTGAGGCCCAGTAGTTGTACTTGTTACGAGCCATTGACTCACCTGCAAAAGCTTCCTGCAGGTTCTTCTCGGTTTTTGTTCCTTTCAATTCTTTCATAGTTCTTACTTGATTAGTTTGTAGATAAACGTTTCAATTCGGTGACAAATTTAATACTTTTTTTGCAATCTCGGAAATTTTTGAGTTGTTTTTTGTTAATTATTTACTACCTTTGCACCATCAATAAGATAATTGCAGATGAACGAGCTGATAACTCAAATAAACGATGCTATATGGGGCTATGTCCTGATAGCTGCCCTGATAATATGTGGCATCTGGTTTACATGGAAAACCAGAGGCGTTCAGTTTCGGATGGTTGGTGAGATGATTCGGCTTCTCACTGATTCGGCCACTTCGGGGACAGGTAGTCTTTCAGACAAGGACAAGAATCATAAGCACATATCCTCATTCCAGGCCTTTGCGGTATCTGTGGCTACACGTGTAGGCACGGGAAACCTGGCGGGAGTGGCAACGGCGATAGCCGTCGGAGGGCCGGGGGCAGTGTTCTGGATGTGGGTTATCGCTCTGATAGGGTCGGCAACGGCATTCATAGAGTCGACTCTCGGACAGCTGTATAAGCAGCGTCATAAGGATTCGTTTGTTGGCGGTCCGGCATATTATATTGAAAAAGGTCTGCATTGCAAGTGGATGGCCTATCTCTTTGCCGTGCTGATAACCATCACCTTCGGACTCTCATATAATTCCATCCAGAGCAATACCATTTGTGGGGCTATGCAGGAGGCCTTCGGGTGGAATCCGCTGATTGTGGGCGGCATCCTGTCGGTTGTGGCCTTGATTATCATCTTCGGAGGTCTTCATCGTATTGCCAACGTCAGCGCGGTATTGGTTCCTCTGATGGCAATAGGATATTTTATCCTGGTGGTTGTGATTATTATAATGAACATCCAACTGATTCCCCATGTGATGAAGGTGATATTTACGAGCGCCTTCGGGCTGGAGCAGGGGGTAGGAGGAGCTATAGGAGCAACGATAATGAACGGAGTAAAGCGCGGATTGTTCAGCAATGAGGCGGGTGAGGGTAGTGCACCTAATGTGGCTGCTACTGCCACCGTAAGCCATCCGGTGAAACAGGGCCTTATACAGGCGTTGGGCGTTTTCACGGATACGCTGCTGGTATGCTCTTGCACAGCATTCATGATACTGATCAGTGGATTATACAACACACCGGAACTCAACGGTATAGCACTCACTCAGGCGGCTCTTAACTCAGAGATAGGGGCCATCGGACCTACGTTTATTGCCATAGCTATTTTGCTCTTTGCCTTTTCGAGTATCATCGGCAACTACTATTACGGTGAGGCGAACATCCGTTTTATGACCTCAAGTAATGTTGTGCTTACGGTGTATCGGCTGTTCTCCGGTGGTGTATTGGTGATGTTTGGAGCAATGGCAAGTCTCGAGATCGTATGGAATTTAGGAGACCTGTGTATGGCTCTGCTTACCGCATGTAACCTTGTGGCGATAATAAGCCTGGGGAAATATGCTTTCAGGCTGCTTGATGACTACAGACAACAGAAACGCAGAGGAATAAAGGAGCCTGTGTTCCATCGTGGTCAGTTGCCTGAGATAGAGAAAGATCTGATGTGCTGGGAGTAACACATTTAATAATGAACAAATAATTATAAGAATATGTATATGCGTCACGGTTTGATTTCTTCCTTGTCAGCCATCTGTCTGATGGTGCTCATGCTCAGTTGCGGTAATAAAGGCCAGGTGTCATCATCTGGCAGCGTAGACTCTCTGTCTGTGGATTCTGTTGCCACAGAGGTGGATGAAGAGGTTTGTATAGACTCCATTAAGACCGATACGGTGTCGTTCTCAAAGGAGGATGGCATCTACAAGTTTAGTCTTGTAGCCGACTATCCCGTGGCAGGTCCTGACAGTGTGGTGAAGAAGATTCGTGAGTTTATCAATGACTTCTTCGGCGGAGCATACGAAGGGTCTTTGGCGGATGGCAATGGAATGATTGCCAGGAATGGAGAGATGTCATTCGGCAACTTCTTGGAACTTTGTGGCGATGCCGATCTGGAGGAGGTCAATGAGCTGTTTCAGTATAAGAGTGTGAATAAGGGCTACGAGACCGGCAAGTTTGTCACCTTCAATGTATGGGTGAGCCAGTACACAGGTGGGTTACACGGCATCGGTTTCGAGGAAGGTCATACCTTCAGCAAGGTAAACGGACAGTGTTTCGGCTACGAGATGATGAGGAACCTTGATACCCCTGCGTTCAAACAGCTTATCAAGGAAGGCTTGAAGAGATTTTTCACCAGTGAAGACGCAAAGGAGCTTATCAGCGACAATGACCTGTTGCAAGAGTTGGTATCCTATAGCGGCAGTGCCGACGAGATTCCTCTCCCAGACAACGAGCCGTATATGACTGAGAAGGGTGTGACGTTTATCTACCAGCCCTATGAGATATCCTATTATGCTGCAGGGAAGCCGGAGTTTACCATATCTTATGATATTGTCAGACCCTATCTTACCCATCAGGCAATAGAACTGTTTATGCCAGGAAAGTAATGATTGTATATGGATAGAGAGATTTATACGGTTAAGAAGCCAAACGGGTGTTGGCATTATGCTGGTTGTCTGCTTACTATAGTCAGCACGTTGCTGATTGTGTTTTGTGTATATCTGATTATCGAGTCAGAAGAAGAGTTGGATCGTAAACGAGCAGAATACGCCGCCTCTCATCAGGAGTATGAAGAGGCTATGAGGGCTTACGAAGCTGATTCTGCGAATCTGAAAGTAGAGTATCAGCGTATTCAGGCTGAGATTGATGCTGCCCGGGCACGTAATGACTCAACGGCAGTAGCAGCTTTAAAGGACAGTCTGAAATGTTATAGCGAACCAGAATGGACTCCGCGCGGAGTCATCGGTGTTAACATCGGTGCTGCCTTTTTTGCGGTCTTTGCCTTAGCGATGCTGGTTCCGCTTGCCATAGGCATCCTGCTACTTATCTACTATCGCTATCGCAAGCGCAAGTGGAAATATCAGATATAACGGTCACCAGTCTGCAAGATCTGACTGCGCCTCAATGCGGTTCTCAATCTTGTCGTCGAGGGCGGGGAAGAAGTCGATGCCTGTGAAGGTTTCTATCTCGTCGACGCTACTGACAGCGTCTTTCATCGGCTGTTTCTTGCCTTCGTTATTGTAGATGAATCCGATGGCCTTTGGATTACCCTGACGGCAGAGCACCACCTTGAAGAACTTCTCTGGCACCCATACGCGGTTGCGGCCTATCATCTTCTGTTCGCCAATACCGTCAAAGAGAGGTCCGCAGACGATATCTATAGAGCCGTATTTGCGTGCCCAGTCACGACAGAGAATCTCGAGGTCGTTCCACTCGTATTTGTTAAGTCCGTGATTCTGAGGACAGATATTTGTAAAGAGGAACGACTCCTTCATGGCCTCACTATCCCATTTGCAGTCACCTGCGGGACACATGTGGCCTCTGTCGTAGCGTGAGTTGTAATAGTCCTTGTCGGTGGCTCTGGGAGCCTCTACGGCAGTATCTTCGGTAAAGAGCATCCCCGAGCGCATAGCAGAGCCGTAGGTGCGCTGTTTGGTGAGGTGCCAGGCCACCCAGTTGGGGGTCTTTGTCTTACTGTTATAAGATGTGGTATAGCCCTTGCGCTTGATAATCTGTTCCGGCCTGTCGGTGAGCTTGGCGGGGATCTCATAGAGTAGGGGAGCCTTCTTTGCCCTTGCGGCATCGGCTGTTGAGACCCTGGTCGTTGCGGCTTGGGCTGACGTAGGATTAAGGAATCCCTGTGCCGGCTTATCCTGTCTGCATCCGGTAGCAACAATGGTTATTGCCACCGCGATAGCAGCATAAATCATTTTTCTGTATATCATATTTCCTAAAATCGTGTATTAAATCCCAAGTCCGTCCTGGAAACTTACATCCACAGCCTTTGACTGCAGAATCCTTGAATATGGCGGTACGCTGTGAGTGAGCCAGATGTTACCACCGATGACGGAATCGTGACCAATGGTGATGCGCCCAAGGATAGAGGCATTGGAATAGACGGTGACATTATCCTCAATTATCGGGTGGCGGGGCACGTTGAGCATGTTGCCGTTTTCGTCGTATTTGAAGCTCTTCGCACCGAGGGTAACACCCTGATACAGGGTAACGTGATTGCCGATGATACTGGTCTCACCGATTACCACACCCGTGCCGTGATCGATAGAGAAATACTCGCCTATCTGTGCTCCAGGATGGATGTCGATACCCGTCTTGGAGTGAGCCTGTTCGGTGATGATACGTGGTATCACGGGAACCTGCATCTCGTGAAGCTTATGTGCCACACGGTAATGGGTCATCGTGTTAACTACAGGATAACAGAAGATTACCTCACCGTAGGTCTCGGCTGCGGGGTCGTTGTCGAACATTGCCTGAATGTCTGTATAAAGCAGGCGCTTTATCTCTGGCAGGGCATCGATAAACTGCAGGGCCAGTTCCTCGCCAGCGCAGAGCACATCACTCTCAGCACAATCCTCGCAGAACTGCAGTCCGCGGGCTATCTGCTGGCGCAACAGACGGTACAACTCTTCCATCGACACACCTATCTGATAGGCTCTCAGCTCCTCGTCGGGCTGGCGCTTATGGAAATAGTCGCTGAACACGATGCTCTTGATGAGGCTTACGATACGTTTCACGTCCTCTACCGACGGCAGCTGTGTCAGTGTGGCGGTAGGCATCATCCTCAATTCATCGTCGGTATGCTTGGAAAGGATGGCTACATTGTTCCTGAGCGTCTCGTTTATTTTCTTCTGATCCATAATTACCTTTTTACTTTTTTACCTTTTTACCTTTTTCTATCGTTTGAGGAGTTTGCGCTTGATCTTGTCGATGCCCTCAAGCAGGTCCTCGGTAGGTTCGATGATATTCTCTGAGCCCCAGAAATGGGGGTCGTTGAAATAGATAACTTTATCGTAGAAGTTATCGCTGCGGTTGAATGAATCGCGGATTTTTATCGGTTTTACACCTTCGCCCTCCTTTCGGTCGGTAACAACCATCTCTGACACAATGGTGAAGTTGGACTTGAACACACGTCGTTTCCAGTCGCAACGGAACCGTATCACATTACGGATATAGTTGATACGTGTTACTCCGTTATCGGTCTTGTAGTCAATGCTCAGGGTGAGCTCACGGGGTGTGAACCGCAGGCCGAAGGGTTTCTTGCGAAGTATCATCCGGGTGACCTTATCCACATCAGTCATATCGAGCTGGAGGTCGATCTTAGTGAAGGTAAGCGTCTCCTGGTCGATATAGAGACGTCCGCGATAGAGGGCATAATCCGTAACCACACGGGGTTTGAGCTCGATGACATACTGAGGTCTGTCGCCTGTAGTCTTGGAGGTCAGGAAGTTGAGGTCGTATTTCGAGAGCTCCTCTTCGTTGAGCAGGATGTCGCGCTCCTTGACAAGGTCGAGATGTACCGGCAGCACAGGACCGCCCTGGAGTTTAACGGAAAGAGTGTCGGAGGGTTTCTGGCTTAACAGACGACGGCCTTTGCGGATGGCTACTCCATCGCGCCAGTGCTGTCTGTTGTATGCTGTCTTGTATAAGTCGACCACACCTTCGGAGACACTGATGAAACGATGACGTTTCTGTACTGTCTCACGATAGAATCCTCTCAGGAGGTTTGCCTCATGCGGGTAGTTGTCTTCAATCTTGTCGATGGCCTTCAGCACGATATCACGGGCATCGGAGCCGTGGATGATGATATCGCTGAGCACCACAGAGCTGGCCTGCATCCTAACAGGTTTGCCGTCTGACATAAGAGCCTTACACTCGCTGGCGCTGAGACGGAGGGTCTTGTAGCCTACGTAGGAGAAGGTTATGACCTGGGGCTCAGACTGAAGTTTCAGGGTAAACTCACCTTGTTCGTTGGTGACAGTACCTACCTGACGGTCGGTAACACTCACATAGGGCATTCCCTTATGCGTCTTGGCATCAATAACCTTGCCGCTGAATGTCCATACAGAGTCGTTCTGTGCCATCATCTGCAGACAGCACAGCATAGCGATTGCAAATATGAGACATACCTTCTTCATCCTTTTATTTAATTCGTCTTACTACTTGTTGCCTTTGTGATGTCGGTAGCAAAGATAAGAGGAACCGCGGAGGTTGTACTTGTACTAAGATAATTCTTGTTCTGATTATTATCGAGATACACAGCGCCTATGACTATCTGGCCTGCAACAAGACCGCTGGTTAGCTCCTTATAGCCCATAGAGGAATAATTTGAATATGTAGCAGCCCAGAAAACTGCAGATACCGTATGGGTCTGGCCATTAAGGAACACAGGATAGTCGACCTTCTGCGGAGCGAGATAGAATCTTATGTATGAGTTGAGGCTATAGAAACCGATGTAGCACTCTACGTCGCTTACGGGATTCTGCTCTTCCAAGGCAGTGCGGAGCTCATTGTCAGTGATGGTGCCGGCGATGGCCTCTGCAGGGAGTTCCTTTACTATGAGCATGGTGTCGGCAGTAACAGTCCAGTCGATATCTATCGTGTCAGTACCGTAAGTGTTCAGATCATTGATGAGGACCGGATAGATCATCTTTCCTGAGAATTCACCATGTATGGCATCAAAGCACTGGCCTATCTGTGCTTTGGTGAGACCGTTGTTGTTATTGTTGTTGTCGTCACTCTTAAGACATGACGTAAAGCTTAAGGCAATAATACAGCCAAGAGCGAAAAATGCAGTTAATCTTTTCATTTTACTTTTTTACCTTTTTACTTTTATCTTATGAATAATAGTTCGCGATATTTGGGGAGAGTCCACAGACCGTCTTCTACAATCATCTCCAGGGCGTCACACTCCTTACGTATGTCCTCCATCTTCGGACATACAGTATCGTGATATGATATCGCACGCTGGTGGATGTCGGTGATGCGGTTTGCCACGCGACGGGCCTCCGTGAGATCCTCTACAAGACTCTCTATGCGCTCTGTACGTTCGGCAACCTCCTCAATGAGTTTCATGTTACGTGAAGAGAGGCGCTCGGCCTTCTCTGCCGGGAACACATCCTTCATGCCCTGCACGTTCTTGATGAGCTGCGACTGGTAATGGGTAGAGACGGGGATGATATGATTCATCGACAGGTCACCCATCACACGTGCCTCTATCTGAACGGTCTTCACGTAGGTCTCCCATTTCACCTCATTACGGGCTTCGAGCTCCTTGTGGTTCATCACCTTGGTGCTCTCAAACATAGATATGCTCTCAGGGTCGAGGTAGTGCTCGATGATTACGGGTACGGACTTCTCAACGTCGAGACCGCGCTTGGCTGCCTCTGCTACCCATTCCTCGCTATAGCCATTGCCATCGAAACGGATGGGCTTACACGTCTTGATGTCTTCGCGCAGCACCTCTACGATAGCATGGAACTTTGCAGTATGGCCGGAGCCTTTGGAATATTCGGGCAGGTCTGAGTATTCGGCAATCTTCTGGTCTACTCGTTTCTTGAATGAGATGAGTGCTTCGGCCATTGCTGCGTTAAGGGCTATCATCGCTGATGCACAGTTGACGCTGGAACCAGGGGCACGGAACTCGAAACGGTTTCCTGTGAAGGCAAATGGAGAGGTACGGTTACGGTCGGTATTGTCAACCTCGAGATTAGGAATCTGAGGGATGTCGATCTCCATACCTTTCTTACCCTTGAGGGTGATGAGCTCATTGTTCTCGGAGTTCTCAATGTGGTCGAGCAATTCGCTGAGCTGTGTCCCGAGGAACGAGCTGATGATGGCTGGAGGAGCCTCGTTGCCACCAAGACGATGTGCATTCGTGGCACTAACGATAGAGGCCTTGAGCAGTCCGTTATGACGATATACTGCCATCAGAGTCTCAACGATGAAGGTCACGAAGCGCAGATTCTCTTCTGGGGTCTTGCCTGGAGCATGGAGCAGGGCACCGTTGTCGGCGGTAAGACTCCAGTTGTTATGTTTTCCCGAGCCGTTGATGCCATCGAAGGGTTTTTCGTGAAGCAGCACACGGAAGCCGTGATTGCGGGCCACACGTTTCATCAGCGACATCAGGAGCATGTTATGGTCAACGGCGAGGTTACACTCCTCGAAGATAGGAGCAAGCTCGAATTGATTGGGGGCAACCTCGTTGTGACGGGTCTTACATGGGATGGAGAGCTCCAGAGCCTGAATCTCTAGATCCTTCATGAAGGCCTGTACACGATCGGGGATAGTACCGAAGTAATGGTCGTCCATCTGCTGGTTCTTGGCACTCTCATGGCCCATGAGTGTGCGGCCAGTGAGCATAAGGTCGGGACGTGCAGAATAGAGACCCTCGTCGACGAGGAAATATTCCTGTTCCCATCCGAGATTCACCTTTACCTTATGCACGTCGTCATAGAAATAGCGGCACACGTCGGTAGCGGCCTTGTCAACGGCATGCAGGGCTCTTAGCAGAGGAGCCTTATAGTCGAGAGCCTCACCGGTATATGCGATGAAGATGGTGGGGATACAAAGGGTATCATCAATGATGAACACAGGCGATGTAGGGTCCCAGGCAGAATATCCGCGAGCCTCGAAGGTGTTACGGATACCACCGTTGGGGAATGAGCTGGCATCGGGCTCCTGCTGTACGAGTAGCTTGCCGCTGAAGTTCTCTACCATACCACCCTTGCCATCCTGTTCTACGAAGGCATCGTGTTTCTCAGCAGTACCCTCAGTGAGAGGCTGGAACCAGTGGGTGTAGTGTGTTGCCCCCATCTCCTGGGCCCACTGTTTCATGCCGGCAGCCACAGCGTCGGCTATGCTACGGTCCAGACGGGCTCCATTGTCGATGACATCGATGAGCTTCGCATATATGTCGGCAGGCAGGTATTTGTACATCTTCTGACGGTTGAACACATACTTGCCGAAATATTCTGAAGGACGCTCTGAGGGGGCCTTCACATCTAAGGCCTTTTTCTTGAAGGCCTCTTCTACCACCTGAAATCTTAAGTTGTTTGACATCTTTACCTTTTTACCTTTAGAATGTTGAGATGGTTACGCCTGCAAGGACATATGCCTTCTGCAGATAGGGATTGACATTGATCTCTGCAAAGACGGGCAGTTTGAAGTATTTGAATTCGAAGTTCTTTGTTGCCCTGACAGATGCCATATTGCAGGTGAAACCCTCACCGTATTGATAGAATTTCTCTGTTACCTCAATATCACGAAGCAGGCCCTGAACCGTTCGTGTGACTGCAATACCTGAACTCTCCATTGGGGATATGCCCACTTTTGCATCCCAGTCGAGACCACCAGCCTTGAAGGGAACAGAGAGTTCTATGTAAGTTGAGTAGGCTCTTTTGCCATTGATCTTGAAGTCATTGCCGGCAAACATAGTATATGCCTGAAGGGAGAAATAATCACAGGTGTAGCCGAGGTTGGCTTCAAACTGGTGAGGACCGTGGGAGTCGTAATAGAAATAGCGGTTCTTCTCATCCACATCTTTCGTCCAGTAGTCGATAACACCGATATTGAATCCCCATCGTGAGTAGCTCAGGGTGACGTCGAGGTCTTCTATGTCGTCGTCTTTAAAGCCTGTACTTGCAGCTGCTGTCAGCGACAGCCCCTTCCAGCTGATTCCTAATGACGGCTGAATGCTGAAGTCTGCCATATCCGTACCACGCCACATATATTTGCTTACAAGGTCGAGCCCGGCCTGAGCATGAAATTCCTGATTGTCGTTATCTTCTGCTGATACTGTTGTCGGCAACAGCGTTATGGCCATAAGAGCCAATAAAATGATTTTCTTCATATTTGTATTTGTTAGTCTAAAAATCTCTTTGTTATGTCTGTGTATGCATCGATGCGGCGATCGCGTAGGAAAGGCCACCAGCGGCGTACCTGCTCAGAGTGGTCGATGTCGAGTTCTACGATGATGCTCTCCTCATCGTCGGTAGAGGCTTCGTAGATGAGTTCTCCCTGAGGTCCGGCAACGAAGGATGTTCCCCAGAACTGTATGCCACCAGTACGACCGCTAGGGTCGGGCTCATATCCAACACGATTGACGGTGATGACAGGAAGACCGTTGGCAACAGCATGTCCGCGCTGTACTGTCTGCCAGGCTCCGCGCTGTCGTTGCTGTTCCTCTAGGGTGTCGCTCGACTCATATCCTATCGCTGTGGGGTAGATAAGCATCTCGGCTCCCTGAAGGGCCATCATACGGGCTGCCTCAGGATACCACTGGTCCCAGCATACAAGTACTCCAAGACGTCCTACTGATGTCTGTATTGGGTGGAAACCAAGATCGCCGGGGGTGAAATAGAACTTCTCGTAATATGCAGGATCGTCGGGGATGTGCATCTTACGGTATTTGCCTGCTATAGAGCCATCGCTATCGAGAACAACTGCTGTGTTGTGATACAGTCCCGGAGCACGTTTCTCGAAGAGTGAGGTTACGATGACCACACCGAACTGCTTTGACAGTTCTCCGAAAAGTCTCGTTGAGGGACCTGGGATGGGCTCTGCGAGGTCGAAGTTGGTGACGTTCTCCTCCTGGCAGAAATAAAGTGAGTTATGCAGTTCTTGCAACACAATAAGTTGGGCACCCCGTTTTGCGAGGTCGCTGATACCTTCACACAGACGGAGAAGGTTGTCTTTAGTGTCGGCAGTATTGTGCTGCTGTAGGAATCCTATCTTCAGTTCTTTCATATTTTCGGAAATTGCATAGTACAACAATGTAATGAGCCGTGCTGACGGATGACTGGACAACAGTCAATGCCTATTATCTCCCTATTGGGGAAAGCTTCGCCAATAATCCTCAAGGCCTCGTTATCGAGGTCTGGCTGGTTGTATGTGGGACAGAGCACGGCATCGTTGATGATGAGGAAATTAGCGTATGTCGCAGGAAGGCGGTCTTCACCATCGTAGATTGGACGTGGCATCGGGAGCTTCATAAGACGATATGGCTTATCTTCAAGAGTGCGGAAACTCTGTAGTTGAGCCTCCATCTTCTTGAGATCGTCGTATTGCTCATCCTCCGGGTCATCACAGCCCATATATAATAATGTATCGTCAGGACAGATACGTACGATGGTATCGATATGTCCGTCGGTATCGTCGCCTATGAGATTACCATGGTCTATCCATAAGACACGCTCTGCACATAGATCTCGCTTGAGACGTGCCTCTATCTCCGCCTTTGTCATCGGTTGGTTACGATGAGGGGCAAGGAGACATTGGCTTGTGGTTAAGATGGTACCTTGTCCGTCGCTCTCTATAGAACCGCCTTCAAGCACAAAATCAAGGCAGTCGGTATATTCGCCCGCAATCTCGCCTAAATTGTATATATGGCGGTTTATGGCATTGTCAAGAGTCGATTCGAACTTCTCGCCCCAGCCATTGAACTTATAGTCGAGCAGACGCCGGTGCCCGTTATCATCAACGAGAGAAATAAACCCGTGATCACGAGCCCAGGTGTCGTTCGTGGGACAAATAATTTTAAGGCAATCCGGAGCAGTATCTTCGGGTGCTACTACGATAAGACGTTCGCGACGGGCTATCTCACGGGCCATAGACTGATAGACAACGATGATATCGTTGAGTATCGGAGCCCAGTCGGTATCGGCATGCGGCCATGTGAGCTGCACACCTTCCTGTGGCTCCCATTCTGCAGGTAGTCGCCACTGATGAAGGGCATTTTTCTTGTCTATAGTCATATTTTTGCCGCAAAGATACAAAATAATTAAGAATTGAGTGTTGAGAATTGAGAATTATTTGTATTTTTGCACAAAGATTTTGATATTTTGCGATGTTGGAGGTAAAGGATGCGACGATAAAGATGGGTGAGCAGACTCTGATGAGAGGACTCTCATTCATTGCGCAAGATGGACAGATAACGTGTATAACCGGTCCTTCAGGCTCGGGAAAGACGGCTCTTATACGTACGTTGATGGGTTTTCTGCCAGTAGGTGAAGGCTTCGTTAGTGTTGACGGTGAGTTGCTCACCGTTCGCTCTGCCAGTGCTTTCAGACAGATGATGATTTATCTTCCACAGAATATGCAGACGTTGAGACATCAGCTTTATGAGCCGGTTTTTACTGTCGCCGATGATCCGGAATATGGCGTATGGGATACTCAACTGCCTGATGTGGAGGATGAAAAGTCGGCTGAGGTGTTGTCTCATGAGGAAATCTTTTCTCTGGCAGAGAAGACGCTTATAGAAGGAAAGGATAAACCTTTCGTGATAGCCGATGAGCCTGCAGCGATGCTGACTCCGGAATTTGCCGAGAGGATTCTGTTGCTGCTTCAGGAACAGGCGAGGGCAGGGAAGACTGTTGTTATCGCAAGCAGAATACCGAATATCATCGCAAGTGCGGAAAAAGTGATAGAAGTGAAAAGTGAATAGTAGTATGGTTTTACATATTGTTTTGGCGGCCCTATTGTTGGCGATTCCTGGAGGAATACTGTATCTGTTAGACAGGAAAATGCTCGGAAGTTTCTTTATCGCTACCGCAAGGATGGTGGTGCAGTTGTTAGTGCTTTGTCTGATGGTGTGGGGACTTATGAAGTATGACAGATGGTGGATGAGCCTTCTTTGGGTAGTGGCGATGACAGGATATGCGGCATTTATAGCGAAGCAAAAGATGAAGAGTGTCAAGAGCGGTATGATAATGCCTATAGGACTTGGACTGTTGGCTGGAATATTATCGGTAGGACTCTATCTGTTGCTGTTCGCTTTGCCTGCGGAAAAGGCTTTTGAGTCAAGGTGGTTCATCCCAGTTATGATGCTGCTTTTAGGACATTCGCTAACAACGACGATGCGAGGGATGAATACTTATCTCTCGGCTCTGAAGACTGACGCAGAACAATATGAGTTTCAGAGGGGTAATGGGGCGAGCCATCTGAAGGCCGTGATGCCTTTTGTACGTAGAGCTTTCTTGGCAGTAATGTCTCCTACAGTGGCAAATCTTCAGTCCACAGCTTTATATTCAATGCCTTTGCTATTATGTGGATTCTTTATTGCAGGAGTACAACCAATGAATGCTTTTGTGGTAATGGTAATGTTGGTTGTCGGATGTGTGTCTGCATCGGTAGTTTCGTTAGTGACTGCATTGTGGTTTGCTGACAGAAAACTCTTTGATTCCTTCGGAAAACTGCGATAGAAAGGTTAAAAACGCTTAATAAATAGTTAGGACGGGCTTAAATCCCGTCTTTTCTTTGTACCTTTGCAGACTGAAATAAGCATAAAGCGTGAAAATAAAGGAAGTATTGAGCGCCCTTGAACGATTCGCGCCTCTGCCCTTGCAGGAAAGTTGGGACAATGCTGGCTTGCAAGTTGGATTGACAGAGACGGAGGTTTCAGGGGCATTATTGTGTCTGGATGTCAACGAGAAAATCGTAGACGAGGCATTGCATAAGGGTTGCAACCTCATTGTGAGCCATCATCCTCTGCTGTTTCGAGGTCTGAAGACTATCAGTGACCTTACAGACGTGCAGCGCACCGTGATGAAGGCTATTGAGAATAGGGTATGTGTAATCTCGATGCATACCAATATGGACAATGCTTCTGGTGGTGTGAATTTCAGAATTGCTGAAAAACTGGGGTTGAAGGATATTACATTCTTTGCATCTAAGACTGTTGATGGAATAGAGGCGGGGAGTGGTGTTATCGGAAATCTTTCGGAGTCTATGGCGGCAGACGACTTCGTGATAGCAGTAAAGAAGGCTTTCGATGTGGAGTGCGCTATGTGCAACGAGTTGCTTCACAGACCAATACATAAGGTGGCTATCTGCGGTGGAGCAGGGGATTTCCTTCTCGATGATGCTATCAAGGCTGGTGCCGATGCGTTTATCACAGGAGAGATGCATTATCATCAGTACTTCGGATACGAACAGAGAATTCAGATATGTGTGATAGGTCACTATCAGAGTGAGCAGTACACAAGTGAGATTTTCAGGGATATCATAAATGAGGAATGTCCTGATGTGAGGACTTTTATCGCTGAGACATGTACGAATCCTATCTTGTATTTGTAAACAAAAAGGTTATTATTATAAACAATAAATCGTAAATATAATTATGGCAAAGAAAGATCCTACAGACTTGTCGGTTGAAGAGAAATTGAAGACTCTCTATCAGCTGCAGACAGCACTGTCATCTATTGATGAGAAGCGTGCTTTGAGAGGTGAGCTGCCTTTGGAGGTACAGGACCTGGAAGATGAGATTGAAGGTCTTACCACTCGTGTGGAGAAGATTCAGAACGACATCAACGAGTTTGAGCGTGCCGTTGTTCAGAAGAAGGGTGAGATCGCTGATGCAGAACAGAGTGTAGCTCGTTATAAGAGTCAGCTCGATGAGGTGAAGAACAATCGTGAGTATGACACGCTCTCTAAGGAGATTGAGTTCCAGACGCTCGAAATCGAGCTTTGCAACAAGAAGATCCGTGAGGCATCAATACGTATTGCTGAGAAGAAAGAGGAACTGGCGTTGAACCAGCAGACTATCGCTGAGCGCAAGGAAGATCTTGAGGTGAAGAAGAATGAACTTGAGGAGATCGTGGAAGAGACTCGTGCAGAGGAAGATAAACTGAAGGAGAAGGTTAAGGATCTCGAGTCTAAAATTGAGACTCGTCTGCTCACTTCTTTCAAGCGAATTCGTAAAAATGCGCGTAATGGCCTGGGTGTTGTCTACGTGCAGCGTGATGCTTGTGGCGGTTGTTTTAACAAGATTCCTCCCCAGCGTCAGCTCGATATTAAGATGCATAAGAAGATTATCGTTTGCGAGTACTGCGGACGTATTATGATTGATCCAGAACTTGCAGGTGTTAAGCTCGATAAGATGGGGCTTGAGGAGAAGAAAAAGACTCGTAAGCGTGCGATTCGTAAGACTGCTTCGTCTAAGAAAGTTGATGATGCCAGCGATATGGAATAATACTTTGTTTAAAGTTATTAATAATTATGACCTGTCATTCTTTTATGAGTGGCAGGTCATAATTTTTCGTAATCAGGTATATCTTCGAGAAATAAACATTTTTGATTTTCATAATCCATCTTGCAACAGTAGTGTTGTATACCGTTGCTGACAATCAGATAGTCAACCTTTAATAGAAGGTTATATATGGATATCTGTTGGAAGACCTTTTGTTGAATTGGTATAGTAGGGGCTTTGTATTCGATGATCATTTGGGGGCGCGCCATCCTATTATATAATATGGTGTCGCAGCGAAGACGCTTTGCTCCAATCTGTAGTTCGATCTCGTTGCCGATAAGCCCTTTGGGATATCCCTTATGCTCAACAAGATAGTGAACGAAGTGTTGCCGTACCCATTCCTCTGGTGTCAAAGCAACATATTTGCGACGCAAAAAGTCGAAAATCATACGCTTTCCACACTTCTCGCTGATTTTTATTTCGTATTGTGGTAGGTTTAATCGAAACATTTTATTATCTTTGCACCTGCAAAAGTACAAATAATAATTGTAAATCAAGCATGGCGGAACCAAAAAATGTCAGTTTCGACAGTATTATGAGCGACTTGAGGGAACGAAAGTTCTCTCCAGTCTATTATCTTATGGGTGATGAACCCTACTATATCGACCTTATTTCTGACTATATTGCAGAGCATGTCTTGCTGCCAGAGGAGCGTGATTTTAACCAAACTATACTCTTCGGCAGTGATGTCAATGCCCCGCAGATAGCCGATGCTGCACGCAGATATCCTATGATGGCGGAATATCAGGTGGTGATAGTGAAAGAGGCTCAGAATATCAAGAATACAGAGGCTCTGGAGAAGTATTTCAAGCAGCCTATGCCTTCTACAATACTCGTGATGTGTCACAAAAACGGCAGTATAGACGGACGTAAACGTGAATATGTGAAGTCTATTCAGGGGTGTGGAGTGCTTTTTGAGAGCAAAAAACTGAAAGACAAAGAACTTCCTGCGTTTATTGAGAAGTATCTGAAGAACCGGAATGTTGGCATAGACTATAAATCTACTCAGATTATTGCCGACTCTATTGGTGCAGACTTAAGTCGTCTTACAAGTGAACTTGATAAAGTGGTACTGTCGTTGCCGGAAGAGGATAGGAGAGTGACCCCTCAGGTGGTGGAGGATCAGATTGGGGTAAGTAAGGAGTTTAATGGTTTTGAGCTTCGTGATGCGATTGTCAACAGAAATGTTTACAAAGCAAATCTGATAATAAAATATTTTGACGATAATCCAAAGGCGGGAAGTATCTATTCGTTTCTCCCAATGCTCTTTAATTACTTCCAAAATCTTATGATTGCTTTTTATGCGCCAAATAATAAGAGTCAAGAGGGTGTAGCAGAGTGGTTGGAATTGAGAAATTCGTGGGCTGCGAAAGACTACATGACCGGTATGAGAAACTACTCTGGAATGAAAGTGATGCAGATAATCGGTAAGATACGTGAGATTGATGCCAAAAGTAAGGGTTTGGATAACCCAAATACCCCTTCAGGAGAGCTAATGAAAGAATTGATTTTTTACATTTTGCACTAAAAAGAGGGGATTTCTTGAGTTAGAATTTCTTAAAATGGCGTTCTTCGTGAACGCTTTTTTTATGCCCAAATGCCCTATAATCAGGGGGTTTGGAAGATTTATACCCCTTCAAAATTTGCGTATTTCTGGCTTTCGTCCAGTTGTTCAGGAATACGCGAGAAATGACGATTTTTCGAAAAATCGGGGAGAGGAGATTCTGTCTTCACATTCATTAAGATTTAGAATTTCTAATATCGGGTATTAATTTTAAAACCAAATACAACATCATTGTTGTTTTGAAAACCAATATTTAGGATTGATACATAGATTTGGAATTTAAAAGTTTAAAAACAAATAATTAAATTTTGTGATTCGAATTTGTATATTCATTATTATGTAAACTGCATTTCTTTACTATAAGTTGCAGAATATCAGTGCTTTATAGTAATTTATTCTAATTTACTACATAATATAAAGCAATATACAGAATGAATTTTGCATATTGGGACAAATATAGGTTGATTTTGAATAAATACCTGATTCATACCCAGTTATTTGTGAAAAACAATTGCAATTTCTCTTTGTAATGAATTTGTCTTTTGATTTTTGATTTGTAATTCTAAATCATTTTTTCGCTTATGAGTCTCTTTGTGTTTACAAATATGAAATTGCAAATTAAAATTATAAAATCTTAAATCCTCTCTACGTTTGTTGGTTATTCCATTTTTTTGTTTTACCTTTGTAAACTGAAAGAAAATAAGGCAAAATGCCCTTTAATCACTTACGATAAGAAAATGAAAGATCGAATTCGTCAAATTATGGAGTCTCAGCATATGACTCAACAGGTGTTTGCTGAGTTTATTGGAGTGGGTGCTGCTACCCTCAGTAGTATATTTAATGATCGTACCAGGCCAACCCTAAACATCGTAGAGGCTATTAAAAAGAAAATTCCCAACATCAGTACAGATTGGTTGATGTTTGGCTCTGGTGACATGTATCTTCAAGATAATAATGCACCAGCAGGTAGTCAAGATAGTGATCCACAGGGTTCGGAGAATCGCCAGGGATACTCACCAATGTTCGATTTTAATGAATCCCCTGCTCCTACCCTCCCAAATGGCTATCCTCAGCAACAGAATATTAATAGTGTAAAAAGTACACGATCCGAAATAGATCGAGCTGAAGTAAAATTCATTGACAAACCTCAACGAAAGATAGTAGAAATAAGGGTCTTTTATGATGATCAGACCTTCGATACTTTTGAACCCAAGAAGAAATAAGATTTTGTTGTTTCAAATAAAAGTAGTACCTTTGCATCCGAAAGTTATAAAGGTACTATTTTTATGAAGAAGTATTTGCTCGACCTCCGTGTCAAGTCTGTGGAGCAGATTCATCAGCGTTATGTTCTTATAAAACTCACTGATGACAAGCCTCTGCCTGAGATGTTGCCTGGACAATTTGTAGAAATACGTGTTGATGGATCTCCAAATACGTTTCTTAGACGTCCTATCTCTATCAATTTTGTAGATATAGAAGCCAATGAATTGTGGCTTCTTGTTGCTGCCGTGGGTGAAGGAACAAAGAAACTGGCTCTTTTGAAGCCTGGTGATATGCTTAATTGTTTGTTGCCTTTGGGTAATGGCTTTACTATGCCACAATCTTCAGAAGAACGTATATTGCTGGTTGGCGGTGGTGTTGGCGTGGCTCCATTGTTGTATATGGGTGCCCAGATGGCGAAAATGGGCAGTATACCTACATTTCTCTTAGGTGCCAGAACTGCCAAGGATCTGCTTATGTTGGATATATTTAAAAGTTATGGGCGTGTGTGTGTGACTACAGAGGATGGTTCTGAAGGCGAGAAGGGTTTTGTTACCAATCACTCTTTGCTGCAGAATGAGAGATTCGACCGTATTGCCACCTGTGGCCCAACTCCCATGATGAAGGCTGTAGCCCGTTATTCCCGTAAGGCTCAGACAGAATGTGAGGCATCGCTGGAGAATCTGATGGCATGTGGACTTGGAGCCTGTCTCTGTTGTGTGGAAAAGACCACAGAGGGTAATCTGTGTGTTTGTAAGGATGGACCAGTGTTTAATATTCGGAAATTATTATGGCAAGACTAGATGTAAAGATAAAAGATCTTGAACTGAAGAATCCTGTAATGACAGCTTCAGGAACCTTTGGTTATGGACTGGAATTTGCTGACCTTATGCCCCTTGATGGCATAGGAGGTATTATTGTGAAGGGTACTACTCTTAAGCCTCGCGAGGGAAATGACTATCCCCGTATGGCAGAAACGGCAAGTGGAATGCTTAACTGCGTAGGACTCCAGAATAAGGGTGTGGATTATTTCTGCGAGCATATCTATCCTCAAATAAAGGATATCAACACAAATATGATTGTGAACGTTAGCGGTTCTTCACCAGAGGATTATGCTGAGTGTGCAGCACGTATTGATGCCTTGGAGAATATTCCTGCCATCGAACTGAATATCTCATGTCCAAATGTTAAGGATGGGGGAATGGCTTTCGGCGTAACTTGTGCTGGTGCTTCGAGTGTGGTTAAGGCCGTTCGTGAGAGATATCGTAAGACTCTTATTGTGAAACTATCGCCCAATGTTACTGATATCTCAGAGATAGCCCGTGCAGTAGAGGCGGAGGGAGCCGACAGCGTGTCGCTAATAAATACTCTTATGGGTATGGCGATAGATATAGAGCGGCGTAAGACACTGCTTAGCATTAACACAGGTGGTCTCAGTGGTCCTGCGGTAAAACCTGTTGCCCTGCGTATGGTTTGGCAAGTGGCTAAGGCTGTTAAGATACCTGTTGTGGGACTTGGTGGTATATGTAATTCTAAGGATGCAATAGAGTTCCTTATGGCTGGCGCTACGGCGATAGAGATTGGTACAGCAAATTTCCTCGATCCTGCAGTGAGCATAAAAGTGCGTGATGGCATAAATGAGTGGCTCGATAGTCATGGATGTAAGTCAGTTCATGAGATAATAGGTGTGATTGACTGATAAAAAGAAACTGAGGGCTACCAATCGGTAGCCCTCAACCAACACAAAAACTAAACTAGACTTAACTAAAACAATATGGGATTTATCACAAACCCCTCAATTGCTTTTGCAAATATAGTGCAAAATTTCTAATCTTCCAAGTTTTCTGCGAAATATTTTGCAAATAAGGTGCAATTTTCACAATTTTATGGTCTTATTAAGCAGGAAATGGTCCAAAATGGTCATTGCAGCCATTGCTTCTACGATAGGAACAGCTCTTGGTAAGACACATGGATCATGTCGCCCCTGAGCCTTCAGAGTGGTGGGATTTCCATCAATATCAATGGTGTCCTGTTGGGTGAGAATCGTCGCAACAGGTTTGAATGCCACACGGAAATATATGTCCTGTCCATTGGAGATACCTCCTTGTATTCCTCCACTGTGATTGGTCTTTGTAGAGTGCTGAGAGGACTCCTCTGAGATGGGGATAAAGATGTCATTCTGCTCTGATCCTCTTGCCGTTACTCCGTCAAACCCCTCACCATATTCAAATCCTTTTACGGCATTGATGCCAAGCATTGCAGCACCAAGGTCTGCATGTAGTTTTCCGAATTCTGGTTCTCCAAGACCTGCCGGACATCCCTTTATCACACAGGTGATTATGCCTCCAATAGTATCCCCCTCTGCCTTTACCTGGGAGATGAGCTCTTCCATCTGGTTTGCCTTTTCTGTATCAGGACAGCGTACGGCATTGCTCTCTGTCTTTGAGAGGTCATAGAGATGATAGTCTCTGTCAAGTGAAATATCTCCCACCTGTGACGTATATGCCTGAATGATTATGCCCAGTTGTCTGAGTACAAGTTTTGCAAGAGCACCACCCACACAACGGCTTATCGTGATTCTTGCAGAAGAACGGCCTCCACCACGATGGTCGCGCGTACCATATTTATAATAATAGGTGAAATCTGCGTGGGAGGGACGGAAAAGGTCTCTCATGTTATCATAATCATGTGAGTGCTGGTTGGTATTGCGAACAATAAACCCTATAGGGCAACCAGTAGATTTGCCTTCAAAGACCCCACTAAGCAGTTCTACCTTATCTGGCTCGTTTCTGGAAGTGGTAATCTTGCTCTGTCCTGGACGTCTACGATTTAGTTCCTCTTGGATAAACTCCATATCGATATCTATCCCGGCAGGCATTCCGTCTATGACGCCACCAATTGCCTCCCCATGGCTCTCGCCAAAGGTTGTCAGCCTGAATATATGCCCAAACGTATTCACCTCTTTCTTATATCTTCTTATCTCTTAATGACAATGTCCGCAGCCGCATCCTCCGTCATGGTGGTCGTGGCCGCATCCGTCAGCACATCCCTCGCAACTTTCGCCTTCACCATGATGATGTCCGCATCCGCTGCAACCTCCGGTGAGAAGTTTTATCAGATGTTGTACCTCATCTTCTGTAGCCTCACGATTTTCTATCACCTTTCCAGTGAAGTTGAGTGTTCTACCTGCGAGAGGGTGGTTGGTATCTACGGTAACACCATCTTCTTCAATCTTGACAACCTTTGCCATAAAATGGTTCTCCTCATTATCCATCAGAGTGATTACTGCACCCTCGTAGATATTGTCGTGGTCGAAATGTCCGTTGATAGTGAATGTCTCACGAGCAATCTTATGTACACCTTGTGGCTCGTATTCGCCAAAAGCTTCTGATGGCTGGAGCGTGAAGTCGAAATCACTGCCAGTCTCGAGAGCTATAAGATTCTTCTCAAAGGAATCGAGAGCGACACCAAAGCCGGTGATAAACTGAAAAGGACGGTCCTCTGAGGTCTGTTCCTCGAGTTCTTTCTTGCCTTCTACCACAGTATAGAGTTGGTAGTTGACTGTAATAAACCTGTTTTTCTTATCCATATTATATATAATAATGTAATCGGCTGCAAAGATACTAATAAAAAACGAGATATTGTTGATTTGGGTCAAAAATAAGACTGTTTGCGCACACAATTTTCCGTAAACGCTTGCGTAAACCGAAAAATCGTCGTACCTTTGCAACGTCAAAAGACATTAGGATAACAAATTTAAGTTTAAAGTAGGGGCATCAGGATAACAATTAAAACGCCCCGAGTAAAAATTAAGAAAGGGTAAAAAGATGAAAAAGATGATTTTGACAATGGTTGCAATGCTTAGTATGACAATGGCATTCGCAGAGAACGAGACCGCAGCAAGTGTAAACAATGTCGAGGCTTACGACATGAGCGTAAATATGAACAAACTCTCAGATGCCTTGGCTCTTACAGTTGATCAGGTAGAAGCAGTGGCTGAGATTCACCACACCTTCGCAGCTGAGATGATGTTCGCTGCTCAGTACAACAACGATGTTCGCAAGACTCGTGTTAACGACGCCATTGAGAAGGATGTTAAGTGGATGCGTTATGTTCTTAACGACAAGCAGATGCGTACTTATCTCGTTCTGCTGAACGCAACAATTAACAATCGTGGGCTTAATAAGTAAGAAAAGGCAAGTTATTAACCATTAAAGAAGGGGCATTCCTTAGGGAATGCCTCTATTTTTATGCCAAAAACTTGCATATATCGGATTTTTTTGTTTATTTTGCAGCATAAATCGTAAAATCTTTAAAAATATGAAAGTTATAAAGTATGTTTTGATGACGATGGTTACTGCAGTTCTCGTTAGTTGCGGAACCACCAACACAGTGCCCATTACAGGCAGAAAACAGAATCTGATGGTGACAGACGGTGAGGTACTTAGTCTCTCCACCCAGCAGTATCAGGAGTTTATGAAAACAGCTAAACTCTCAACAAATCAGGTTAATACTGCGATGGTAAAGAGAGTAGGGCAGAATCTTGCAACTGCAGTAAATAGTTATCTGGCACAGAATGGAATGTCGAATGACTTGCAGTATTACAATTGGACATTTAATCTCGTTCAGGACAATCAGGTTAACGCGTGGTGTATGCCTGGAGGTCTGATTTGTGTATATGAGGGATTGCTGCCTGTAACCCAGAATGAAGCATCACTGGCAATAGTTCTTGGTCATGAGATTGCCCATGCTGTGGCTCGTCACTCAGCAGAACAGATGAGTACGCAGATGAAACAACAATATGGCATACAGTTAGGTTCGATGGTTGCTGGTGCTCTGGGAATGGGTACCAACACTCAGTCTATTGTGCAAGCTATTGTGGCTCAGGGTTTTAACTTTAAGAATCTGAAATTTTCACGTGATCACGAGAACGAGGCTGACCACATGGGACTTATCTTTGCAGCAATGGCAGGATATGATCCTAAGGTAGCTACAGACTTCTGGAAACGTATGGCTGCACAGTCAAATAACCAGACAGCTGAGTTCCTTAGCGATCACCCAAGCGATGCTACTAGAATTAATAATATTCAGGGTTGGATGCCAGAGGCATTAAAGTACTACAAGCCGAAGACAACAACAGTATCAACAAAGAAGGCAACCACAACGAAGAAGACTACAACGAAGAAGACCACAAAGAAATAATAAAAACTAAAGGGGTTAAGTGAAGAACTTGGCCCCTTATTATTTTAATGTATTCATCGTAAGGTATATATCGTCCTCCCATTGTTTTCAAGTGTGGGGTTTCGAACTGGCAATCAATAAGTTTACCTCCGTTCTCCTGCATCACCTGAGCCAGATGGATAAGTGCAAGTTTCGATGCACTTGGCACTAAAGAACACATACTCTCACCAAAGAAGGAATTGCCAAGAGTAACTCCATAGAGTCCTCCAACGAATCTCTCCGTGATATATTGTCCGTCGCGTAATGGGAGTGGTCTGTCGAGTTTCTCAAAAACGGCCACACTCGTAGCAAACCCTTGTCTGTACATCTCTTTATATGCCTCAGTCATCTCAGGTCCCAACCATGCATAGTCTTCATGAATGCGCAGTTGTCCGCAGGCGTTTATCACACTACCAAAAGCCTCTCCGATGGCAACTCGATATTTTCCTTTATTCATTAATGTACGCATGGAGTGGGAGATATGTATCTCGTCAGGAAAAATGACAAAACGCTGCAATGGGCAATACCAGTATATATCCTGATGTCTGAAGGCATACCAAGGGAAGATTCCGTAAGAGTAGGCGAGTATCAATCGGTCTACACTCAGATCACCTCCTACAGCGATACATCCGTCTTTATCGCCAAAATGAGGATCAGGGAACCAAAGCTTATCGTCTAACTGTACAACCATCAGCCTATAGACAATTGAGAATCGGTAATCTTTATCTGTATCTTTCCACCCTTCTTCAACGAACCGAAGAGTATCTCTCGCATAAGTAGCGGTTTTAGTTTTCCTGTGATAACTCGATCCATCTCTCGGGCTCCATATTCTTTCGTAAATCCCTCATTCAGAAGATATTCAAATGCATCGTCAGAGAGTGTCATCTCCACTTTCTTTGCTGTCAGTTTCTCTTGGAGCTCACCTAGTTTCTTGCGGAGTATGAGTGTTGCCATCGTCTTGTCCATATCATTGAATACTACTGTGCCTGATAGACGATTGATAAACTCTGGCTTGAATGTTTTCTTTACCTGTTTCAACATAGCCTCACCCCGTGACACATTACCAGAGAATCCAATATTCGCCTGTGCTGCAAACTGGGCTCCGGCATTTGACGTCATGATGAGTATCACATTACGGAAATCTGCCTTACGACCTTTATTGTCGGTGAGCTTAGCATAGTCCATAACTTGTAAAAGAATATTGTAGATATCCTGATGGGCTTTTTCTATCTCGTCAAGTAGTAGGACACAGTTGGGAGTCTTACGGATAGCATCTGTCAAAAGGCCTCCGTCTTCATACCCCACATATCCTGCAGGTGATCCGATAAGTTTTGCTACAGTATGCTTCTCTGTATATTCGCTCATGTCGAAGCGCAACAGTTCGATACCCAGTTCCTTTGCCAATACCCTGGCCACTTCTGTCTTTCCAACGCCAGTAGGCCCGACGAATAATAATGATGCCAAAGGTTTGTTGTCATCGAGAAGTCCTGCTTTCGACATCTGTACAGCCTCCACAACCTGGCGTACAGCCTCGTCCTGGCCATATATCTTATTACTGATACGCTCATAAAGAGTCTCAAGAGCGGCATTGTCATCTTCTTTCATTGCAAGAGCGTCAACCTTGCAGGTCTTTGAGAGGATGTCGGCAATAAGAGCCTTGTCTACAGTCTGCCTTTTCTGACTATATATGGGATGCATCTCACGATAGGCTCCTGCTTCATCTATAAGGTCGATGGCTTTGTCAGGAAGGAATCGCTCGTTGATATATTTTGCACTGGCTGTAACAGCAAAATCAAGGGCTTTATCAGCATAATACACGCCATGATACTGCTCATAATTCTTTTTCAGTTGTTTCAGAATCTCCAGCGCTTCTTCCTGAGAAGGCTCTGTAATATCTATCTGCTGGAATCTGCGCACCAGGCCTTTGGACTTCGAGAAATGACGATTGTATTCTTCGTAAGTTGTGGAACCGATAAAACGGATATTGCCTGCTTCGAGATATGGCTTTAACATATTCGAGGCATCCATAGTACCCTCGCTGTTGCCTCCTGCACCAACAAGATTATGTATCTCATCGATATATACGATATTATTGTCTGCCTCGCTGGTAATACCATCCATCACCTCCTTGATACGTTTCTCGAAGTCACCACGAAACTGGGTTCCTGCTAACAGAGTACCCAGATCCAATTGGTATATCTTGCTTCCTTTCAGACGTTTGGGCACGTCCCAACGGTTGGATGCGATAAACTCTGCCAGACCATATACGAGTGCTGTCTTGCCCACACCAGGTTCTCCGATATGCAGGGGGTTATTCTTTTCCTTACGACAAAGTACCTGTATCGTACGCTGCAACTCTTCTTTTCTTCCTATCAAAGGGTTATGGTTCTGATATGATTCGTTGAGACATGTAACAAGTCTTCGCCAAGGTTCTTTCTCATTATTATTATTTGAGGCATTCTCCTCATTATCCTCGAGACTGATTGTATCATGATCGTCTTCATAACGGGCCACAAGCATCCTAAGGAAATCTTGCTGCCAGTCGCCAAGAAGGTTTTTCAGCAGATGGGCCACAAACGATTCATTGAGTTCTATTATTCCTTTTACGATATGTGGCACATAAATGAGGTCCGCACTGGAATTCTGTACGATGCGCACAGCTGTTCCCAAAGCCTCACGTAACTGAATGCTGGTGCCGGCATTGTAATTGCCAAAATCCTCTGGCACCTTTTCCATCTTCTCGAAATAGTCACGCAGGCTATTACAAACGATATTAATGTCTACATTACAGTCTATCAGCGCCATATTAAACTCATACTGCTGGGTAAGGGCATAAATGAAATGTTCAGGCGTGGTGAATTCATGCCTGTATTTCTGCGCCACCTCATGCATCTTATGGAAGGCCTCGTTAACTTTTTGTGTATAGTATATTTCCATTTCGTTCTTATTCTTCTGGTTCGTATGTCAGTCTGAGAGGGAAACCTTCGCTTTGGGCCATATTTGTGGCCTTGTCTACTTTAGACACAGCGATGTCATAGCTGTAGATCCCAACTACCGCTTTGTCAGAGTGATGTACCTTGAGCATCAGAGCCTCGGCCTCGGCCTCACTCTTGAAAAACACTACTCGCAGTATCTTTACGACAAACTCCATCGTGGTAAAGTCGTCGTTGTAGATGGTGACTTTCCATCTGCGCGGTTCATCGAGGTCGACACGTCGCCTTTCTCTCGTTACTGATTGTTCTTTTGCCATATTGTCTGCAAAAGTACATAAAAAAAATCAAAATCATCAATTGATACATTGTTTTTGAGAAATTTTTCGTAACTTTGTGCCCATAATAGCAAATAAACAATAATCGTATGAAGAAAAATCTCATTTTAACTCTATGTCTTGCTGGTGGACTCATGACAGTCTCTGCCCAGACAAAGAATGGCGGCATCTCACAGCAGATGTTGCAGGACATTCAGAAAGAGCAGTTATCTAAACCCACAAACAAAGCGCTTCTTAATGCCATCAGTGGTTTAAGTATCGATGATCTGGCAAAGAACTATCAGACAGCTGCCCGTCCTATAGACAACAATTTCAGTATCGAGACCCGTAAGCAGAGCATAACTAACCAGAGATCCTCTGGACGCTGTTGGATGTTCAGTGGCTTGAATGTGCTTCGTTCTAATTATATGCAGCAGCACGACTCTGTCAGCATCGAGTTCTCACAGGCTTATCTCTTCTTCTGGGATCAGCTTGAGAAGTCAAACCTGATGCTTCAAGGTGTGATTGATACGGGAAAGAAACCTATAGATGATCCATTGGTTCAGTTCTTTTTCCATCATCCTATCAACGATGGTGGTACGTTCTGTGGAGTAGCCGATTTGGCACCAAAATATGGTATAGTGCCTTCTGATGTTCAGCCTGAGACATTTACCAGTAATAGTACCTCAAGGGCTCGTAGTCTTATCTCATCTAAATTGCGTGAGTTTGGTCTCGAACTGCGTGATATGGTGGCTAAGAAACAGAGTGCTGCTGCCATCAACAAGGCAAAGACAAAGATGCTCTCCCAGATCTATCGCATGCTTGAGATGACTCTGGGCTCACCCGTTCAGAAGTTCACATATTCATTTAAGGACAAGAACGGCAAACCTCTTGGAGAGCCTAAGGAGTATACTCCTCTGTCATTCTATCAGGAAGTTGTTGGCGCACCGCTTAAAGGTTCTTTTATTATGGTGATGAACGATCCACGCAGGGAATATTTCAAGACCTACGAGGTAGAGTATGATCGTCATACCTACGACGGCACCAACTGGAAGTACCTGAACCTGCCTATGGAAGAGATAGAGAAACTCGCTATTGCTTCTCTGAAAGACGGACGTAAGATGTACAGTTCTTATGATGTAGGCAAGCTGCTGGATCGTAAGCGTGGCTATGCTGCCCTCGACAACTTCGACTACGGTTCAATCTTCGATACCACCTTTGGCATGAATAAGGCTCAGCGTATCTATACGTTTGACAGCGGTTCTACACATGCAATGACTCTTACTGCCGTTGACCTCGATGCTCAAGGCAATCCCGTGAAGTGGAAGGTAGAGAATTCCTGGGGTGCTGACAGTGGCCAGAGAGGATATCTTATCATGACAGCCGACTGGTTCCGTGAGTATATGTTCCGTTTGGTTGTGAATAAGAAATATGCCTCTGAGACTATCCTCAAGGCTTTCGATACAGCACCTGTCATGCTGACATACGACGATCCTCTTTTCTTGCCGGATGAGTGAAGAGTTGAAGAATTGAAAAATTGAAAAATTGAAGTTATGAAAATAGTTAGGTCGATTGTAAATACAGCAATCGTAGCATCTGCAACGATGTTGTTCGGCGCCTGTCAACAGGCTCAGCGTGAGAATCCGCTTATGCAGGAAAGTACATTACCATTCGGTGCACCCGATTTTACAAAGATTCAGACTTCTGACTATATGCCAGCTTTCGAGGCTGCTATTCAGGAGAGACGTGATAATATAAAGAAGATTGTTGAGAATCAGGATTCTGCTTCTTTTGAGAACACCATACTTGCTTATGAAGAGAGTGGAAGGATGCTCGATCGTGTAAGTCGTGTGTTCTTTGCATTGGTAGAGGCAGACAAGACCCCGGAACTGGGTGAGATTGAGAAAAAGGTCCAGCCAATGCTTACTGATCTCGATAATGAAATCATGTTCAATAAGCAGCTCTTCGATCGTATCCGTCAGGTTTACGACAAGGAGCACGATATCATGCAGGGCGAAGACCAGAAACTCTTAGAGGAGACTTATAAGATGTTTGTTCGCAAAGGTGCTCTCTTACCTGACGACAAGATGGCGCGTATGAAGGAGATAAACCTCAAGATCTCCGACCTTCAGCAGAAGTGGGGCGATATGTTGCCTGAAGCTACAAATAATGCAGTGGTTTGGGTGGATAAGAAGGAAGACCTTGCAGGACTAAGTGAGGCTGATATCGCTCAGTGTGCAAAGGATGCTGAAAGTAGAGGTAAGAAGGCACCATACGCTATTGTTATCGTAAATACCACCCAGCAGGCTATCCTTGCCAGTCTCGATAATCGTGAGTTGCGTAAGAAGGTGTTTGAGGCATCTGTTCATCGTGCTGATGGTACAGGTAAGTTTAATACTTTCGCCATTGCCAGTGAGATTGCAAAGTTGCGTGCAGAACAGGCTGAGATCATGGGCTATCCCAACTATGCCTCATACTCATTGGATAACACTATGGCCAAGACACCAGAGAATGTATATGCTTTCCTGAGAAATCTCATCAGTCAGTATTCTCCAAAGGCCGATGCTGAGACAAAGGCTATCGAGGATTTCGCCCGTAAGACCCAGGGACCGGATTTCCAGCTCCAGCCTTACGACCGTTTCTATTACTCTGCAAAGATGAAGAAGGAACTCCTTAATGTGTCTGATGACGAGATAAAACCATACTTCACCGTAGACAGCGTCCTTATTAATGGTGTGTTCTATGCTGCAAACCGTGTTTATGGCCTTACTTTCAAGGAGCGTAAGGATATTCCTCTCTATCATCCTGACATGAAGGCCTTCGAGGTGATCGACAAGGATGGTAAGACCAAGGCTCTTTTCTATTGTGACTATTTCCGTCGTCCCACCAAACGAGGTGGAGCCTGGATGGATGGTTTCCAGAAACAGAGTCGTCAGTGGGATCAGATACCTATTATATTTAATGTATGCAACAATGCCAAGGCCCCGGAAGGAAAGCCTTCGCTGATTACGTGGGATGAGGTGACTACCATGTTCCATGAGTTCGGACATGCTCTTCATGGTATCCTCTCTGACTGTCAGTACAATCGTCTGAGCGGCACAAGTGTGGCTCGTGACTTTGTTGAGATGCCATCGCAGTTTAATGAGTCGTTTGCCTCTATTCCAGAGATCTTCGACCACTACGCTCTTCATTGTGACACTGGTGAGCCAATGCCAGCCGACCTAAAAGAGCGTATGCTTAAGAGCATCAATTTCCAGACGGCTTATGCCCTTGGTGAGAACCTTGCTGCCACATGTCTTGATCTCGCTTGGCATATGCTTCCTTCTAAGGATGTCCCCACAGCTGATAAGGCTGCAGAATTCGAGACAGAGGCTCTGCGACAGATAGGTCTGCTCAATCCACAGATACCTCCACGTTATAGTACTAGCTATTTCAATCATGTGTTTGGTGGTGGTTATGCCGCAGGATATTACAGCTATCTCTGGACTGAGGTGTTGGCTGTGAATATCGCTGATGTCTTTGCTAAGCGTGGAGCCTTGAAGCCAGAGACAGGTCAGGATATGCGCGACAAGATTCTTAGTCGTGGTAATACTGGCGACCTCATGCAGATGTTTACTGATTTCACAGGTATGGCACAGCCCGATGCATCGA
>Ga0310695_10001450_pt1 | contig 56069 bp, 51 predicted proteins | sample RumenRJG_04DNA_FD_203882 | JGI IMG/M metagenome (GOLD analysis project Ga0310695, IMG submission 203882) | Bovine rumen microbial communities from Lethbridge, Alberta, Canada - RJG_04 (v2) (version 2) | ecosystem: Host-associated > Mammals > Digestive system > Stomach > Rumen | place: Canada...
TCGTGCAATAAACAACCAGCGGGACCATCACCTTGTCGTGGGAACTGAGCAACACGAAGCGCTGCGACGGGTCGGAATACTTAGCAAGGAGCACGTCCTCGATGAGTTCGACGGAGCGTTCGTCCAGCTTGTAGAAGGCGGGGTTCGCGCCGGTCGTGTAGGCTCCCGTATAGGCGTACTTGGACGTGGATTCCCAACCGCCACCGCACTCGTCCTTAGCCTTGTCGCTTTCCTCCTTGTCCTTCACGTACCAGTCGTCGTTCAGTTCGGGGAACGTATCGCGAACCTCGTACTGCTGACCGCGACCGCGAGCGATGTATTCCACGGTCTGGTGGGCACGCAAAAATTCGGACGCCCCAAGAACGAAGTCTTCCTCGAACTTGGTGAGTCTCTTTCCGACATCGCTCGACTGACTCTTGCCGTTACTCGTAAGCGTCCCGCTCTTGCTCGTGTCGTCACCGCGTTCCGCGTGGCGCAGCACGAAAATGACGCGCTCGTTCGGCTTGATGTTCTCGTAAACGTCCTGGATATCGACAAAGGTATCGGTCTCGGAGTTTTCGATAAAGTAGGAATCCTTCTCCAGGGCGGTTGCTTTGCGCCACGCCTTGCGCGAAGCGTCATAGGTATAGTAGAGGTTCCCGCTGAGCAAGCCCACACGGACATCGCCGTCTTGACCGACCCCAAAGCCGTAAGTATCCTTCATGGTGTCGTCGGCAAAACCGATCTTGCCCTCTTCAATACAGGCAAAGCGGTCCTTCACCTCCGAATAGTCGTTGTCGTCCAGCACAAAGTAAGCGCTTGCCGGATTGCCTACATGCAGCATCGTCCCGACATTTTCCACGGCACATTCGGGAAGTCCCAATTCCTTCTGGTAAAAAACGCGCATGAACTTTTCGAATTCAGGAACGGCGGTTTTCCTCTGCGGCGTAAGCGCCTTGCGGATACCCGCGAAACCGTCTTCGGCGTCTTCCGCCACGGCCCAGTCGGCAATTTTCGCCCGTGCCGCCGAGTCGTTCCACAAGCCGTCATCTGCGATATCGTTCGCGATGCTGTCGAAGGAGAACCCATTCTCCTTGGCCACCAGGGCCGACGCAAGCAAGTGGATTGCCACAATCCGGGCATCCTCTTCCTCGCCGGGCAAATCCGAGAACTCATCCATGTGGAAGGCTCGCAAAATTTCCATCTCGGCCTGTTCCATCGCCACTGCCGGAGACTGCCCCGCCGCAAGGAGGGTCGATACACGCGGGAGCTTGGCGCTCGAAAGGAAACTCACCTCGACAAAATCCTCCGACGACAAGTCACCAAAGGCGCAGAGGGAAACGCTTGGAACCGCCGATTCCTTGGGGAAATTCATGGCGACGCCGCTAACGGACACCTTCACGTAAGGGCTCTCCATGCTTGTAGAAGTATATCCGACGAATTCGCCCGAATCCGCCTGGATTACGGCATAGCCGTTTTCGGCATCCAGTGCCTCGACCTTCACGCGGGTATTCGAGGACACGCCGTACATCTGGCTCAGGCGCGCGTCTATGGCGAGCCGGCTGATCGGGTAAAGCGTCTTGGAGTTCGTCGTCGTGTCGCGTACGGAGTCCACCTTGACCAGGGAATCCCGCAACAACAGTGAAGACGACGAGAATCGCGACATCCAGGAACTGGACGAAGAAACGGGCTGCGAACTGAGGCTGTCGCTCAATTCCGTGCGGTTGAAAGACGAATCATAAGCTTCGGGAGCGTCGGTCGAAGACGAATCATCGCCGCAGGCAACAAATGCCACGACAGACGCGCAAAAGACGCCCGTCCTAAACAAGTCAAACAGTCTTTTCAGCCTTCTAGCACCCATCGATACGCTCCTTGCGCCACAGCGCAGAGACCCACATCCATGTTAAAGATATAATATTTTTTTCATACGGCAGAAAGACCTGCCCGCAAAAAAGCATTCCAATTGCGAATGATTGCCAGAACTTCTAGTGCATTTTCCCGGTTTCCATGAACCGGGTATGCATCTCGAAGGCACGGGAGAGCGCAAGTGGCATGTGCAGGCCCTTCGCATGGCGGATTCCGTACTCCAAAAAGTCCGTCAACTCGTCCCGGAAATCCGGGTGGGCGCAGTTCTTGATAATCAAGCGGGCACGTTCCTCGGTGGGCAGGCCGCGAAGGTCGGCAAGCCCCTGCTCGGTCACAAAAATCTGCGTATCGTGTTCCGTATGGTCCACATGGCTCACGTACGGGACAATGCTCGATATGGCACCGCCCTTGGCCACCGACGGCGTGAGGAAGAACCCGAGGGCGCAATGGCGTGCAAAATCGGCGGATCCGCCAATGCCATTCATCATCGCAGAACCGCACACAAGGCTGCTGTTCACGTTGCCAAAAATGTCGGCTTCGAGCGCCGTATTCATGGAGATGACGCCAATACGGCGGATCAAGTCGGGGCTGTTGCTCACCTCTTGCTGGCGGAGCACAAAATGCTTTTTCCATTCGGCGGCATTCTGCACGAACTCGCGCTGGGCGGGTTCAGACAAAGTAAGCGCCGTACCGCTTGCCACGCCGAGCTTGCCCTTCTTCAAGAGCGGGAGCACGGCTTCCTGGATGACTTCGGTAAACAAGTCTATCTGACCGAGGCGGTCGTCGCCCGCCATGGCGCAAAGCACCGCGTTCGCGACCTTGCCTACACCGCTCTGAAAAGCCATTCCCTTCGGGAGCCTGCCGTGCGATTCCTCGAAGCGGATAAAGTCGAGGATGCGTTCGCCGATGTTTTTTGAAACCTCGTCGGGTTCCACGAAGGGCGTCACCTCGTCATAGCCGTCATTTTCCACAATGGCGATGACTTTATTCATGTCGATACGGACAAATTCTTCACCGGCGCGGTCACCAGCCGCATAGATCGGGAGCGGCTTGGCATGGGGCGGGAGCTCCGGCAGGGCGTTGTCGTGCATGCCGATGCAGCTGTCGCCAAAGCGGGTATTCAACTCCAAAATGATTTTCGGGGCCATTTCGAGGTAGCAGACGGAGTTGCCGCCCGACGTAGAAAGATAGACGCGGCCGTCAGGCATAATCGCGCTCACCTCGATAACAGCAACGGTCGGCGCGGGGACGGCACCGGTGCGCACGAGGTAACCCATCTTGCCCAGGTGGGCGTCAATATAGTCGATGCTCCCGTCGTTAATTCCCTTGCGCAAGCTCGGATTGCTCTGGTAAGGCATGCGGAGTTTCATCGCCTTGGCGCGTGCAAGCGCTCCGTCGCAGCTGTCGCCAGTCGAGGCTCCCGCAAAAAGCGTAATCTGGAAATTCTTCCCTTCGGCATGCAGGCGTTCGGCACGGGCGGCAATCGCCGCAGGAACCGCCTTCGGGTACCCGGCCAGCGTAAAGCCGGAAACACCCAGAACATCACCATCGTTAATCATCTCGGCCGCAGCCGCGGCACTGCACTTTTTGCTAGCAATCCAGTCCATGACATAAAAATAAAATTTTCTATCTTCCCTCACGTGATCCACTTTATCAAGTACAATATCATCGGCGTACTGAACACGCTCATCACGCTCGCCACGGTGTGGGTGCTGCACCAGATTCTGGACTGGAACCTGGAACTCTCGAATTTTCTCGGGTTTGTCGCGGGCGGCGTCAACAGCTACCTCATGAACCGCATCTGGAACTTCAAGAGCAAGAACAAGAAACGCACCGAGGTGCTCCGCTTTTTGGTCGTGTTCCTGTGCAGCTACGCCCTGAACCTGCTGGTACTTGAAATATGCGCCTACATACTCGTGAGCGCCCCGTGGGCAGCAACCTTCTCTACGTGGATTTCCAAATTCATGAAGCCCACGTACTTCGCGAACATCATCGCGAATATCGCCTACGTCATCGCAAGCTTCTTGCTCTACAAAAAGTGGGTATTCAAGCGCTAGCCGCTAGCGCACGTATCCCTTGAACCATTCGGCAAAGGCGCCAATGCCCGTATCGAGGTCGGTATCGGCAGTGTACCCTACGTCTTTTTCCAGCGCTGCGGTATCGGCCCATGTTACCTCGACGTCGCCCGGCTGCATCGGCATAAAGTTCTTCTCCGCCTTTTTGCCCAAGTGCTTTTCGAGCGTCTCGATGAATTCAAGCAGGTTCACGGGCTTGCCGTGACCGATGTTGTACAGGCGATGTTCCGCCTCGGCACCGGGGGCATCCATACGCGAAGCCCCGGCCTCGAACACCTTCACCACGCCGCCGGCAATGTCGGCCACATAGGTAAAGTCGCGCATCATGTTGCCGTTGTTGAACACCTTGATAGGGCGGTCGTGCATGATGGCATCGGCAAAGAGCCACGGCGCCATATCGGGGCGGCCCCACGGCCCGTACACCGTAAAGAAGCGGAGCCCGGTCGCGTTCACCTGGAACAGGTGGCGGTATGTTTCGGCCATCAGCTCGTTACTGCGCTTGGTAGCCGCATAAAGGCTCGAAGGTTTGCACACAGGATCGTCCGTGCTGAACGGAGTCTTGGTATTGCGGCCGTACACGCTACTGCTCGACGCATAGGCCAAATGCTTTACCGGGAACTTGCGGCAGCACTCGAGCACGTTCAGGAATCCAGTGATGTTACTGTCGATGTAGGCCTGCGGATTCTGCAGGCTGTAACGCACGCCCGCCTGCGCACCGAGGTGGATAACGCCGTCGAACTTTTCGCGGGCAAACAAATCCGTCATGGCGGCAGCATCGGCGAGGTCCATCTTGTAAAAGCTGAACTGCGGATGTTCCAGGCGCTTAAGGCGGTCTTCCTTGAGCGACACCTGGTAATAGGAATTCATGTTGTCAATGCCCACCACCGTGTATCCCTTCGAAAGCAAAATCAAAGAGACTTCACAACCAATGAAACCGGCAGCACCTGTAACTAGAATCTTTTTCGCCATAACAGTTTCTCCAGCGGAAAAAATAGAAAAGGCTCCCCGAAGGGAGCCTCTTCATTTACAGTTCTAACCGATTATTCGAACGGAACGAGTTCCACGCGGCGGTTCTGCTTGCGGCCCTTCTTGGTGCCGTTGCTTGCGATGGGCTTTTCGCCACCGTAACCGACAGCGCGCAGGCGGCTCGCCTCGATACCCTTCATCACGAGGTAGTTGACCACGGCGAGAGCACGGTTCTCGGAGAGTTCCTTGTTCTTCTTCGCGCTACCCACGTTGTCCGTGTGGCCCTGGACTTCGAGCTTGGAGTTCGGAATCTGCTGCATCAAGGCCACGATGTCGTTCAAGGTTCCATAGCTGTTCTTGGTGAACTTGGTGGAATTCGTCTTGAATTCGATACCCTGCTTGAGCTTGTTCAGATCCTGCTTCTTGTCGGTCGGGCAGCCCTTGGCGTCGATCTTGACACCTTCGAGCGTGTACGGGCACTTATCCTGGTAGTCGGCCACGCCGTCCTTGTCGGTATCCATCGGGCAGCCGGTGCTATCCACAGCGACATCCTTCGGAGTATCCGGGCACTTGTCAACGCCGTCGGCCACACCGTCCTTGTCCGCATCGAGCGGGCAACCGGTGGAGTCAACCGTCACGCCTTCCTTGGTGTTCGGGCACTTGTCGAGATCGTCCGGAACGCCGTCCTTGTCGAAGTCGAGCGGGCAACCGTTAGCGTCGACCGTAGAACCAATCGGGGTCTGCGGGCACTTGTCAAGTTCATCGGGCACGCCATCCTTGTCGGCATCCGTCGGGCAACCCGTGGAGTCAACAGGAACGCCAGGCTTGGTGTTCGGGCACTTGTCGAGAGCATCCGGGATGCCGTCGCCGTCGAAGTCGCCTTCGCAACCTTCAGCATTCACCTGGGCGCCAGCCCTGGTATTCGGGCACTTGTCGAGAGCATCGGGCACGCCATCCTTGTCGGCGTCGGCCGGGCAACCGATGGAGTCAACCGGGATACCGGCCTGGGTATTCGGGCACTTGTCGATAGCATCCGGGATACCGTCCTTGTCGGCGTCGGCCGGGCAACCGGTAGAGTCAACAGGCAGACCAACAGCGGTATTCGGGCACTTGTCGAAGGAATCGAACACGCCGTCCTTGTCGGTATCGGCCGGGCAACCGGTGGTATCGACGATAATGCCGGCCTGGGTGTTCGGGCACTTGTCGTTGGAATCGTCGATGCCGTCCTTGTCGAAGTCGCCTTCGCAACCGAACTCATCAATCACAGCTCCCTTCCTGGTCCTCTGGCACTTGTCGAGGCCATCGAACACGCCGTCGCCGTCAGCATCGCTCGGGCAACCCACAGAGTCGATAATAGCACCTTCCAGAGTACCCGGGCAGTTGTCATAACCATCAATCACGCCATCCTTGTCGGAATCGATCGGGCAACCCACGGAATCCACAACCGCCTTAGACGGGGTATGGGCGCAAAGGTCGTTCGCATCGGAAACGCCATCTTCGTCTTCGTCCTTGACCATCGGGGCGCCATCGAGATGCCAGCTGAGCATGGCCACGGCGGCGTAGAGCGGGCCCGGAGTGTAGCAGTAAGTAGCCTTGGAGTCGCCCTTGCCCTTGTAGTTGAGCTTGTAGTTGGAGCAACCCTTCATTTCTTCGGCCGGGTCGTAGTTCATGTTCTTGAAGTTACGCACGGAGAAGTCGAGGCCAATGCCCATGTCGACATTGTGTCCGAGGTGGAAGCGCAAACCCGGGGTAATGTACATCGGGTCGGTCTTCGCATCACGCGGGAAGTCGGAATTCTCGACGCGCATTTCGCCGGAGTATTCCAGGAACATGTCGACGGACTCGTTCAGAAGCAGGTTGAAGCCAACGTCGTAAATGACGGCGTCAGACGCATCGGCACCGAAGGCATGCACGTAGCTGCCGTGACCGTTCAAGCGGATCGGGGCGCCAATCTTGGAGAAGTCAAGTGTCATCACGAGACCTGCACCCCCAGTCCATGCTTCGGCAGTGAACGGCTGGGTGTTGCCGGCATCGTCCAAATACCACACATGGCGGGGACGCACACCGGCGGCCTTCTTACCCGTGGGGGCATAGAGGTCGAAGATACCCGCAAGCGCGAACACGGTCTTTTCGTTACCGAACGGGGCGCGAATCTTCATCCACATGTCGATATCGCCCTGGCCGGCTTCCCACATGCCGTTCCTCGCGGCAGTGCCGCTGGATTCGTGGGCATGTTCATAATAGACGGGGAGAACCACACCGAGGTCCAAGAAGGTCAGCATACCGACGGACATATTGAAATTGCCCGAGAATGAACCGGCCCAGTCCTCGAAATTGTACTTGTGGCCGCTTTCATCGTTAAAGCTACCGCCACGCGCAAAAGACCATGAGTCATTGGAAACATCACCGCCCGTTCCGACGGAGAAGCCCCACTGGCCCAGCGTATATGCATTATGCTGGTGGAAACCGTCCGAACCACCCTGAATCCCGGATTGGGCGAAAGCGGCACACGCGGCAACCAAGGTTAATGCGAATAATCTTCTCATATAGACCCCTTATGGTTGATTTATTGTCATCCACGATAATTATAGAAAAAGTTATTTTAGTCAAGCCCAAAGGCAACGAAACATGCCTCTCAGGCATCAAAACTAGCGAAATATGCAAAAAAACGCCCCAATTTTATCGATTCAGAACATCCGTCGCGACTTTAGGATGGGCGACGAGACCGTGCACGCCCTGCGCGGGGTGAGTTTCGACATCTATCCGGGGGAGTTCGTGACCATCATGGGTACGAGCGGTTCGGGCAAGTCCACCATGCTGAACATCCTCGGATGCATGGACAAGCCCACATCCGGTCAATACATTCTGGATGGTGAACATACCGAAAAACTCAAGCGCGACGCCCTCGCCCGCATCCGCAGCCAGAAAATCGGATTCGTGTTCCAGAGCTACAACCTTCTGAGCCGCACCACCGCCATAGAGAACGTGGAACTGCCGCTGCTGTACAACTCGAAAGTCTCCGCCGCCGAAAGGCACCGCCGCGCCGTACAGGCACTCGAAAGAGTCGGGCTCGCCGACCGCATGAACCACCTGCCCAACCAGCTTTCGGGCGGCCAGCAGCAGCGAGTCGCCATTGCGCGCGCCCTGGTGAACGACCCCGTGATTATCCTTGCCGACGAAGCTACCGGAAACCTGGATACGCGTACCAGCTACGAAATCATGATGATTTTCCAGGAGCTCAACAAGCAGGGCAAAACCATCGCCTTCGTGACGCACGAACCCGACATCGCCACCTTCAGCGGGCGCACCATCACGCTGCGCGACGGGCTCCTGAAAAAAGACGTTGTCAACGAGAACGTGCAAGACGCCAAAGCCGCGTACGAAGCGCTGCCGCCACCGGAGAATTTTGATAATTGATAATTGATGATTGATAATGGATAATTGACGATGTCCCCACTAACTCTCATAAAAATCGCCATCCGTGCCCTGCTCCGCAACCGCATGCGCACCTTCCTCTCGGTGCTCGGTATTGTCATTGGCGTTGCGGCCGTGATTGCCATGGTGGCCATGGGCGAAGGCTCCCGCATTTCCATCAAGGAACAGATGACCTCGATGGGTTCGAACGCCATCATCATCATGCCCAACCGCGACAGGCGCGGCGGCGTGCAGATGGAATCCACCGAATCGCTCGAGGAAGCCGACGTCATCGCCATCCGCGAAAACGCGACCTATATCGACGGGGTCTCGCCGATGATGACGGTGAGCGGGCAGGCCATTGTCGGCAACAACAACTCCCCCACGGCGCTTTCCGGAGTATCGGCCGACTACCTCAAAATTCGCAACTACGAAATCGAAGACGGCGTGCTGTTTGACGACGTTACCGACCGCATGGCGAAAGTCTGCGTTATAGGCCAGACCGTCGTAAAGAACTTGTTCCCCGAAGGCGACCCCATCGGCAAGACCATCCGCTACAAGAACATCCCGCTAAAAGTCATCGGGACCTTAAAAGCAAAGGGCTCCGGCGATTTTGGGCAAGACAACGACGACGTGATTTTCACGCCCTACCAGACCGTGATGCGCAGGTTCTCGGCGACAACGAACATCCGGCAGATTTACGCGAACTCCATTGGCGAAGGCTATGCCGAAAAGGCGACCGAGGAGATTATGGGAATCTTGAAGGAGCGCCGCAACTGGACCAAGCCCACCGACCCGTTCCGCGTATTCACGCAAGAAGAAATGATCCAGATGGTCACGAGCACTTCGGACTTGATTTCGCTCGTGCTCACGATTATCGCAGGAATTAGTTTGTTTGTAGGCGGTATCGGTATCATGAACATTATGTACGTGTCTGTCACGGAACGCACCAAGGAAATCGGACTACGCATGGCCATTGGCGCTCGCGGCCGCGACATCATGTTCCAGTTCCTGTTCGAATCCGTCATCATCAGCCTGCTGGGAGGCATCATTGGCATCATGCTCGGCATAGCCGCCTCCGAAATCGTGAAGAACGTGTTCAACATGCCCATGAGCGTTTCTGTCACGAGCGTCATCGTGAGCTTTGCCGTGTGCTTTGCCACGGGCGTGTTCTTTGGCTGGTACCCCGCCCGCAAGGCGAGCCGTTTGGATCCTATCGAAGCTCTCCGGTTCGAATAAGCCTCTTTTTTTGCCACAAGACCGCCGAAGCATACATTTTCGTTGCAAGAAAAGATTTCTTATAACTATATTACCTTCTACATAGGAGGTATTATGATTTTTCACAAGATAACCCAACCGCTCGCAATCGTCTCGGCTGTTGCAGCACTTTCTGCGTCCGCGGCCTTTGCAGCCACCACGCCCTACGACTTGATTCGCCCGACATGGCCCCTAAGCTGGGATTCGACGGCTATAGGCAAGTTTGACACGACTGGCACCAAACAGCTAGGCACCCTCAACATCGCCAAGACCCCCGCAAGTTTCAAGGCGGGCGAAATGATGCCCGACACCTTGAGCCAGATTTACCTCGACGCCATCAATACCAAGATTTCGCCGATTCGCGTGAACCAGGCGGGTTACCTCAAGAGCGACATGGTGCGCCAGTTCTACTATGTAGGTGCCGACTCCGTATTCGAGGTGGTCGACGCGGCAGGCAAATCCCTCAGCACCAAAGTTACCGGGAAATTCACCGCATCTAGCGCCAAGACAGCAAGCGACTGGACCATTATCGCCGAAGCAAACCATGCGGGCGACAACGGCAAACTCTACCAAGTGAATTTCACGGGACCTTCCGGAGTCATCAAGGTCGGAAACATTCCCCAGTCCGTACCGACAGAAAAGCGACTGCGCATCAAGGTGGGCGAACAGGTTTCCAGCACCTTTATCGTAAGCGACAACGTTTACACCATGGCAAAGGATGCCGCGCTCAAGTTCTTCGGCATCCAGCGTAGCGGCAATTCGGAATCTTGGTTCCACGGTCCGAGCCACGTGAAAGACGGTGCAGGCACAGTCGTTGTAACCATAGGCAACAAGCCCAAAGAAACAGAAACCCAACTTTCAGTAAAAGAGGGCGACCTGCAGGGCGGCTGGTACGACTGCGGCGACCACTTGAAGGAATCGCAGACACAAGCTTTCGCCTTTATGGCTTTGGCCGTGATGTCGGCCACCAACCCGACAAAAGACGTTGACCACTACGCCTACAACCATGGTGAATTTGTAAAGACCGACGGCATTCCCGACGTTTTGCGCGAAGCAAAGCACGGTGCCGACTTCTTCTTGAGGGCTTACCGCGTTGCCAAGGGCGTCATTGACGACATGCCCGTCTCTGTCGGAAATTTCGGTAGCGATCACGGCTGGTGGGGACGTCCCGAAATCCAGGATAATGTAACCAGTACCGGCCGCGGTGGCCCAACCGAAAGAGATGTGCGACTCGGCGAACTCGGTTCCAACGTTTCTGGCGAAATCGCCGCCGGTCTCGCCATTTTGAGCAAGAACTACGCCAAGTACGATTCGGCCTTTGCAGACAGCTGCTTGACCGTTGCCGAAAAGATGTACGGCTTTGCCAAGGCTCTAGCCCAAGGCAAAGACAAATACGACGGCGACAAGCCTTTTGTAAACAATAAAACAGCCGCTGGTTGGGGAACCTCTGCGTATATAGGGAACGACGCATTCGCAGACGATCTGGCACTTGCCTCGGTCGCGCTCCTCTACGCTACAGGCAAAAAAGACTACGCCGACGACATGATCCGCACGACGGGACTTTTCAGCGGGCAGATGCCAAAAACAGGTGTCGGTCTTTTTGATGGCGGTTGGTTTGCAGCCGATGCGGGTGGCATGTTCAAAAATACCAGAAACACCGACTGGGCAAGCGCCCATACCTACGCGTTGTACGCCTTGTACAAACTGATTCTGGCCGACAGCGCAAAAGCCAAGTCGTTTGGACTTTCCGAAGAAGAACGCCTTGCCACTATCGAAGACTGCCTTGCCGATATGATTAGCAATCTTGGCGATGTAACTTACGGTTCTGGTGAATCAATGGTACTCCCGACTGCAGGCGACACCTACAAAAGCAACACGTTCAAATATAGCCCGACCTGGTACACCATGCATATCAATTCCCGCTGGATTTTCAACCGCTACCAAATGGGCAACATCTTTGAAGTATTGGCATACGCCGATGTTGCAGCCGATATCGAAACTCGAAAAATCGCCCTCCCGACCATGGCAAGCACCGGCCTCAAGGCAAGTGAAATGCGCCAGCTCGGCATCAACCAGCTGAACTACATATTCGGCGTGAACCCGTGGGACATTTCATTCGTGTACGGCGTTGGCGACAAGAACGACGCCCACCCGCACCACAGGGCAGCAAACCCCGAAGGACGAAATACTCCCGGTGCCACTTACAAGTACATGTGCCCCGTTGGCGCCCTCCTGGGTGGCGTGGAACTCACGGATTCCGCAAATTCCTGGATACCCGACGGAGCGAGCTGGGAAGATTACTACATCTCGGAAACCTGCCTCGATGCGTCTACTGTGCTTTTGTCGGCACTCACCATCGTTAGCAACGGCGGAAGCGACTACTACGAAAAGAAATGCGACAACTGCAAGACTGACGAAGCATCTCCCTTTACAGATGGAGTCTACGCCACGGCATACCATTACGATTTCAACACGCTGGAGACGTTCAATATCCAGATCACGAATTCCACCATGGAAGAGCTCGACAGCGTTGTAGCCTACATTTACTTCGAAACAACCGACGAAGTGGTTTCTTCTTGCGGAGTCGTGTTCGATGAAGATATTTGCCAAACCTACGACCTTGCCGGATACAACCATCCCTGCGACAATGAGCGTGAGCTTATAGATAATATGAGACACAGTCGCCCCCTAAAGTTAGACGACACATACGACAAGGACAAAAAGACCTATATGTGGCAACAAGCGATTCCTGTAGGCAAGCTTGGCGTTGGGGGCCGTATGAGATTGGATATAAGCGTATCCTCCGGCTTGGCTTCCGCGGCAGGAATGTGCGAAACGCTCAGAGCCACCGCCAAGATTAAAGTGGCCGAAGGCTGGAGCTTCACCGCCCACTCGGCCAACAACGATGCCCCCGCCTATGATGGCGCACCCACTTGGGAAAAGGACCACTGCGACATCCAGGAAGCACCCAAGGATCCGTACATCGTTCTGCGCAGCAAGGGCAAATTGCTGTGGGGTTACGGCCCGGGCAAAACCACCAACGACCGCGTGGGCATTGTACGCGTAGCCCAGAAGCCCAATGCACAGATGCTGCTGAACCGTGGCACGCTCTTTGTGCAGACCGCTGCCCAGGGAACCAAGACGCTCAAGGTGTTCGACATGCTCGGCAACCAGCTGTTGGCACAGACCTTCGACGGGACCTCTGCCGAAGTGAGTCTTGCAAACATCGCACGCCGCGGCCCCATGATTATAAGGCTCACGGCGGGCAACAAGCTCTTGGCAACAAAGGCGATAAGAATCAGGTAGCACTTAGGTGGCGTTAATATGAATTTCCTTGAATTTATCAAACCGATGCCGGTCGTGGGCATTCTCCGCGACATCCCCCAGGGCGCCGAAGAGGCGTGCGTCAAGGCGGCTGCGAACTGCGGGCTCAAGGCCATCGAAGTCACGATGAACACTGCCGGCGCAACCGAGATTCTCGCGGCGCTCAAGGCGGCCGCAAAGGCGCACGGCATATCCGTCGGGGCTGGCACGGTCCGTCACGGGAGCGACTTGGATAAGGCGCTCGCCGCCGGTGCGGAATTCATTGTAACGCCCAATACGCGCCACGAAGTCATCCGCCTTTCGTGTACGGCAGGCGTCCCCATAATTCCGGGAGCGCTCACGCCAACCGAAGTGCAAAAAGCTTTTGACCTGGGAGCAACCGCCGTGAAGATTTTCCCGGTGAACTGCGTTGGCGGCCCCGAATACATCAAGGCGCTGCGCGGGCCGTTCCGCGATATTCCGCTGATGGCCTGCGGTGGCGTGAACGCGGAAAACGTCCAGGACTACCTCAAGGCCGGGGCGAATTTCGTCTCGTTCGGCGGGAGCATCTTTGACCCCAAGCTCATGGCAAAGGGCGACTGGAAGACGATTGAAGACAAGCTAGGCAAGCTGCTTGCCGCCATCAAGTAACGCGACGGACTTTATTTCCGCTCGCCGTGCATTTTCTTCTTGCATTCGTACATCGAAGAATCGGCACTATGCATCATCTCGTCCATGTCCTTGTAGTCTTCGCTGGAGTGCGCAATGCCGTAAGCGAAGGTTACAGTCTGGTCGACAATGGTCACGCCCTTCACGGATTCCTGCATGCGTTCGGCACAAATGAAGGCGCCACGCTTGTCGGTATCCGGACAGAGCACCATGAACTCGTCACCGCCCATGCGGAACAAGATGTCGGATTCGCGGAGCAATTTTTTGCAGGAGTTCACTACGGAACGCAGCAACAAATCGCCGGCCTGGTGGCCGTACTTGTCGTTGATAGTCTTGAGCCCGTTCAGGTCGAAATAAATCATCGAGAAAGGAGTGCCGTAACGCTTGCTGCGGGCAAACCATTCGCGCAGGGTGTACATCCCGTGACGGCGGTTGTAGCAACCGGTCAAATCGTCGGTCAGCGATATGTCGCGCAAAAAGCGCAGAGTCCTGGAAAGGCGGATATGCACGTTCACTCGGGCGAGCAGCACGTCGAACAGGGCGCTCTTGGAAACAAAGTCCGAAGCCCCGGCATGGAACCCCTTGGTCACGCTATCGGAATCCTCGCGACTTGTGAGGAAGATGATGGGAAGGTCGTCGAGCGCGAATGTCTGGCGGATGCGCAGGCAAACCTCGTAGCCGTTCAAGCTCGGCATGTTGATGTCGAGAAGCACAAGGTCGAAACGTTCCTTGTTAAGTATTTCAAGTGCCTCTTCTCCAGAAGTACAGGGTACTACACTGTACCCCACTTGTGAAAGCAGTCCTTCGGTCTTCTCGAGGACTTCGGCATTATCGTCAACGATGAGAATCTTTTCTTCTACCATCTCCCAAACCTCAGCGTAGCATTTACGTGGTAAAATTATATGAATTCAAGGCCGTTTGCAAGTCCTGTCAGTCCCATACGAGCCGCAATTTCAAAGAAAATCGATAGGGATTCCTTGCGTTCGGGGGTAAAACGGTAATCCAGCACCCCGTAATAATCTTCGATGACCTTCCTGGGGAGGTTCACCGGGTACTTCGCGAGCCAGCGGGAGAGCGATCCGGGCACGTCGCGACGGAACTTCTCGATGCTCTCCTCGGTACGTTGCAGGTAACGGTCGAGCACGGGCCTTAGCTCCGGCACAAGCGCGTTTTTCGAAATGATCCACGCCCCGAAAACGAACGGGAGTCCTTGCCATTCCTGCCACAGCGCAGCGAGGTCGTAACCGTAGGGGAATCGGTGGCGTTCGTTCTCCTCGAGCGCGAGGTCGCCTATCAACAAGCAGGCATCGTCGCCGTCTTCGGCAGCAAGGCCCTGCACGTACTCGGGCGTTACGCCAAAACGTTCCTCGAGCAGAATGCGCAACAGCGTTACCGAGGTCTGGCTCTGGCTAGAAAGCCTCACCTTGCGCCCCGAAAGGCTTTGAATGGGATAGCGCGAAAAAAGCTTCACGGAACGTACCTCGAACGAGCACGAGGTACACAGACGCGACGAGAGCACGAACGCCCCCGGCTTTTGCGCAAAGGTAATGGAAGACGCCGGGGAAAGATGGATGGAGCCGTCCTTCAACCCAGCACAGTGGGCGCTCGGCGGGCCGTCTACGAATTCCACGTCGGGGAGTTGGTCCTCCGTCAAGAAATCATGGAAAAACGGCGCACAGACTAAAAAAGGGATTCGCCCTACTCGGAGCTTCATGCAAAAAAATTAACTTTTATGCGCGGCGCTCGAGCCGCGACGATTTGAAACAAACCGTAAATAAGAAATGGCTAAGGAATAATGGCTGTATTTCACGTAAAAAAAACATCATTGGGCGAAGACAAGGAAAGTCTCGTCTTCAAGGGAAAGATTGTTGAAGGTGCCGTAAAGAAAGGCATGACCATAGAGATTCCCGTGACGCAGGAAGCTGTCGTCAAGATGAAAGTCAGCGAAGTCCTCCAGTTCGAAAAGCAGAAGGACGAAGAGAAGAAAGTCGGACTCGCCGTCGACTTCAGCGATTCTCCCGACGACCTGGAAGTGCTGCTAGAGCTGAACATCGCCGACGAGAACTTGAACGTCACAGACGAATAAAAGCACAAACAAAAAAAGGGATGTTACAATGATCAAGGAAAGACTGCGGGGAGTGAATTTGGGTGGATGGTTCAGTCAGGTAGACTGCATCCAAGAAAAGGACCCTGTCGGATTTCCTGGGCTTATCCCCCACATCGAGACGTTCCTGAATTCTTCGGATTTCAGGCGCATCCGCGAGGCGGGGTTCAACCACGTGCGCCTGCCCGTGGACTACTTTAACTTATTCGAAGGCGAAAACGACAAGCCGGTAGAACAGGCGTTCGCGCTGCTCGACAAGGCGCTCCGCGAAATCGTGGAAGCCGACCTCGATGTGATACTGGACCTGCACAAATGCCCAGGCCACGACTTCCACCTGGGTTGTTCTACCGAACAGGCCTTCTTTGCCGACCCGGCAGCACGCAAGCGCGCCTGCAACATCTGGGCGTTCATGGGCGAGCGCTACAGCAACATGCCACGCGTGATGATGGAACTCCTGAACGAGCCCGCCGGCAGCGACTCCCGCGTTTGGGACAAGGTCAAGGACGAACTCTTCTGGGCCATCCGCAAGCACGCCCCCAAGAACACCATCGTGGTGGGCAGCAACAAGTGGAACAGCGCCCGCGAATTCGAGTTCCTCACACCGCTCGACGACGACAACGCCATCTACAGTTTCCATACCTACACCCCGGTCACCTTCACGCACCAGGGTGCCGCCTGGATAAGCGACCCATTTTTCCATGTAGAACGCCCCTGGCCCGGCGACTACGCCGCCCCCACAGGTGATGCCGCAACCCGCCTGGACGTGGAATACGGCAAGTGGGACAAGGCAAGGCTGCAGGCGAGCATCCAGAACGCTCTCGATTTCCGCGCCAAGTACGATTTGCCCGTCAGCTGCAACGAGTTCGGCGTGTACGTACAAGTGAAGCGCGAATACCAGTTGGCCTGGATGCGCGACTTCTTGGATATTTTACGAGAAGCCGATGTTGGATTCAGTTACTGGAACTACAAGAACCTGGACTTCGGTCTTGTTTCGAAGGGCGAATCGCTGCACGAGAGCCTCAAGCAGTACAGCAACCCCGAAAGGCTCGACAAAGAACTGATGGAAATGCTCGCGAAGGGCTAATCCGACAAAACTAGAGTTCCAGCAGGATGCCTGCCTGGAGATAGATAAATCCCTTGCCGTCGTGTTCAAGGAATTCATAGCCGCCCATGAGCATGATGGACGAATAGTCGCCGTTCTTGATATCGAGACCGCCGCCGACCTTCCAGAACATCTGATGGTCGCTGCCAATCAGGTATCCCCAGTCGCCGGTAGCCACCGGGAGTGTTTGGCCGCCAATAGGCAGGCGCACCCAGGCGCTGGCGCTTAGCGGTACGAGCGAGACATTGTCGATTTCCTGATAGCCGCTACCCACGCCCACGAAAACCATCTGGTCGATAGGGTACCACCAGTGTCCATAGACGTTCAGGTTGAAGTTCGTTATCTCGCTCACGTGGTTCACGACGCCGGCCTGGATATCGGCCGTGAAGGCGCTAGACGGAACCGCCGCGAAGGCGATGGCGAACAAGATGGCGGTCAGGATTCTTTTCATACTGCTAATTCTCTAACCAAAATATAATCTCTCGTCTTTCGTCTGTAGCCAGAACAGCTGGCGTTCTCTCGTCTAAAATTGCTCATTCGTCACTGCGGGCCTCGCGAGACCATCCACCGCTCTTTTCCCTGCGGAACGAGAGGAAGAACCCTTTGAGCAAAGCCATGTTCATCGAGGCAAAGTAATACGCGCTCGGGATGGCCTTGGTGAGGCAAACCACCACCGCGAGCACCATGCAGGCAAACGTCACCTGGTAAACGCGGGCCTGCATCAAGAGCAGAGCATTGACAATGAACAGCAAAATCATGATGTGCGGAGAGAACCAGCGCAGAATCTTGTGCGAGAAAAACAGGTAGGCCAACAGCGGGCGGAACGGGTTCAACAGCGGCAGGTAAGAGAACAGGTAGTTGAAATTGGCGCGGCCAATGCGCACCTTGCGGCGATATTCGCCCTCGCCCTCTTTTGATGTCTGCTCCGTACCGATGGCGCTGGGGATAAACGTGGAGTAGTACCCCTTCTGCAGAATCTTCGTAGTGATAAAGAAGTCGTCCATGACGCTCTTCTTGACCGGCAGTTCCGTATAGAGTTCCTTGCGGATTGCATAGAGGGCGCCGTTACCGCCCACAAGTCGGTCAAGGATTCCCTCGAACTTCTTGATTTCGGATTCCAGGTCCCAGTAAGAACTTTCGCCACGGCCGAGCACGCTACCGCTCTTGTCCGAAAGAATCAGGTGACCGCAGGCGCATCCGATTTTCTTGTCGGCAAAGGGCGCCACCAGTTTGCGGATGACGTTCGGGAAGAACATGGTGTTGGCATCGCAGAACACGAGTATTTCGCCCTGCGCCAGCTTTTCGAGGCGATTCAGCATGGCCGCCTTGCCGGCATTCTTCGGGGCCTTCACGAGCGTTATGCCCTGGTCCGCATAGCTTGCGACAATTTCGGCAGTCTTGTCGGCGGAACCGTCGTCACCGATAAGCACCTCGAGTTTTTCCTTGGGGTAGTCTATTTCCAGGATGTTCTTGATCTTGCGCTCGATAACCGCCTCTTCGTTATAGGCAGAAATCAGCAGGGACACCTTGGGCAATTCGCTAGATTCCGAAACAACGCGGTGGCGGCGCTTGAAGAGCTCGCTCACGAACGGCAGCGAAAGCGGGAAAAGGCAGTAGCAGAGGAACAGCAAAAAGACGAGCGTCCAGAACGCGACCTGCAGATAGAATATCACCTGGTCGTTCATCGTTCAATCCACTCCTTTTCTTTTTGGAGTATCTGGTACAACAACATCAGCATTTCCTGTGCATCCATGGAATCCGTTACTGTCAATATAGAAAGACCCTTCGGGGCAATCAGCACGAAGGCAGGCAAGGCGGATAATTCCCAGACATCGAAATAGCAGCGCTGTACCGTATTCTTCTGGCCGTCGCACACGATGGAGTCCTGCGAGTCGGCATTGAGCTTTACCGGGAAGAACCGGGAATTGAGGAGAGATGCTACCGACGGGTCGCCATAGACATTCGCGTCCATCACGCGGCAAGGGATGCACCAGTCGGCATACAGGTCGACAAAAATGAGTTTGGCCGAATTCTTCGCCTTCTCGAGCGCCTCGGTATAGTCCATCCAGTGGACCATCTTGGGCTTGGGCTTTGCGGCAGAGGCGCAAACCGTAGCGAGCAGCACGGCACAGAGCAACAGGCGGATCACTTCTTCGCCTCCTTCTTCTTGGCCTTCTTGGCAGCCTCCTTGGCGGCTTCCTCCTCCTTTTTCTTCAAGAAGGACTCGGGGTCCAGGATGGAATCGACGCGGTCCACCACGCGCTTCTGGAAGGGCATCCAGTAGTGGGCGTCATCTTGGATTTTTTGCGACATCTCCAGGAACGATTCCCGCGTATAGCCGTACTTCTGGAGCACCGAGCGGCGGCCCAGGCGGGCCATGGGCGACTCGGCGCCGTATATCTGTTCCACAACGCGCATGTCCACGAAGGCGTCCACAAAGCGCTCGTCTACCGACGGTTCAGCATCGGTGCACGATACCAGCACTAGGGCAGTGGTCAACAGGGCTAAGACGGTTGCGCAGCGAATCATCCGGTCTATCATTCCTTCTCTTCGAGCGCGTTCTCGAAAAGGCCTTCCACGTATTCGGCCTTGCTGAAGGGTACAAGCTGGTCGATGCGTTCGCCCATGCCAATCCAGCGGATGGGAATCTGGAGCGAACTTGCAATGCTCAAGACGGCGCCACCGCGAGCTGTACCGTCGAGCTTGGTCACCACGAGTCCCGTCAAGGGGAAACTCTGGTTGAAAATCTTCGTCTGGTTGATGGTATTCTGTCCGGTATTGCCGTCAATCACGAGCCACATGTCGTGCGGGAAGTCGGGATTCACCTTCTTCATCACGCGCACAATCTTCTTGAGCTCTTCCATCAGGTAGTCCTTGTTGTGCAGGCGCCCAGCGGTATCGATAAGTACCACGTCGCAACCACGCGCCACCGCGGCCTGGCAAGCGTCAAACGCCACAGCCGCCGGGTCGCTCCCTTCCTGGTGCTTCACGAATTCCGCACCGCTACGCTCGGCCCAAGTCTCGAGCTGCTCGATGGCTGCCGCACGGAACGTATCGCAGGCGGCAATCATCACCTTCTTGCCCTCGCCAATCCAGCGGGCGGCAAGCTTGCCAATCGTAGTCGTCTTGCCGGCACCGTTCACGCCAATAACAAGCACCACGTGCGGCTTTCCCTTGAGTTCAAACGGCGGCGGGTCCTTCAGCAGGCGTTCCGCCTCGCTGCGCATAATATCGAGCACCTGCTCGGTCGTAAGCGACTTGCCCAGCGCCTGTTCACGTAACGCATCCGTCAGCAAAAACGCTGCCTCAACGCCCACGTCGGCCTTAATCAGGTGTTCCTCGAGTTCCTCGAGCGTGTCGTCGGTAATCTTGCCTGCACCGACAATGCCCTTGAGTTCGCCCACCAGGGCGTCACGGGTCTTGGCAAGCCCGCTCTTGATGGCAGAAAAAAGTCCCATTATACAAAGCTCTCGACCTTGTCGACCAGGCCGTAAGCCTTGGCCTCGTCGGCACTCATGAAGTTGTCGCGTTCGGTATCGCGGTCAATCTCTTCCATCGTGTGGCCCGAAGTCTCGGCCAAAATCTTGCCCGTGATGCCACGGATGCGCAGCATCTCTTCGGCCTGGATCTGAATGTCGCTCGCGGGCGCCACGATTTCGCCGTGGATGAGCGGCTGGTGAATCATGATGCGGGCGTTCGGCCATGCCACGCGCTTGCCCTTCGCACCGGCGGTAAGGAGCACCGCGCCCATCGAGGCCGCCTGGCCACAGCAGACCGTCACCACGTCGCTCTGGATGGCGTTCATGCAGTCGTAGATGGCAAGGCCGCTAGAAATCACACCGCCCGGGCTGTTAATGAAGAACACGATGTCTTCGTGGTTCAGCGAATCGAGGTACAAAAGCTGCTTCACAATACGTTCGGCGCTTTCGTCATCGACACCGCCCCACAAAAAGATGCGGCGCTTGGAGGCGAGGAATTCTTCTGCCTTCTTCATCATTTCCGGAGTCTGGTTTTCTTTCTTTTCGTTGCAGTCGGCCATAATAAATCCTTTTTGTTCAAGTACAATTTAGAAAAAACGCCCTTAGCCATAAGAGCCTTTAGTCTCTATATGCTAGATAATGACCAATAACTAATGACCAATGACTAATGACCATTAACTATATTATATCGCATGCCCACGAGCAACGAAAAATTCCTTGTCGGCCTTGTCGGCCCGGACGTGCTTTCCGCCATCGAGGAGGACAGCCTGAATCCCGTATTCCTCGATTTGCAGGCCTGCAACGCCCTCGAAATCCGCTACGACTTTTTTGAACAGTCGCAGTGGCCCGGGCTTTCTGCAAGGCTTCGCAAGGTGGCGCCGCACGCCATGCAGATAGGCACCGTACGCCTTCACCGCGACGGCGGCAAGTTCCCCGACAAAGACGCCGTGGCACGCCCCGCACTGTGGCAAGGAATTCTCGAAGCCGCCGAAGTCCCCGAATGGATTGACCTGGAACGCGACTGCCTCTCGCAATTCGCAGGCCTCAAGAAGGCCGCCTCGGCACGCGGCACGCGCATCCTCGTCTCGGAGCACAACTTTGTACGTATTCCCGGCGACCAGGAGCTCAAGATTCTCGTCGACGACGCACGCCGCGTAAAGGCAGACGGCCTCAAGATTGCCGCCATGAGCAACTCCGCGACCGACTGCGACCGACTGTACAAGTTCACCAAGAAGTACTCGAAGCATTTCGAACTCTTCGCCGCCTTCGGGATGGGCGAAACGGGGCGTGTCAGCAGGCTCTGGTCGCTCAAGGAAGGCGCGAACCTCACCTACGCCGCGATCGACTCCGTGGAAGCCCCCGGGCAAATCGATGTCCAGACCATGAAAAAGGCCCTGGACAACTTCGAAATCATCTATTCCCAGTCCGATTTGACCGCTTTTTTATCAAAATTTCGGCAATTTTAACGTTTTTATCTTACAATCTCGCTATAAATCACCCAAACAGGCTTTTTTTTGCTAAAATATTGGGTTAAAAAGGAAACAAGGAATCAACATGCGCCTTTCTGAACGTTTTGTAGACAATTGCATTTTGATAAACTCCCCCAGCGAGACCAAGGAAGCCATCCTGAACGAGCTGGTGGACACCCTATGCAGAGCTTACAAACTGGAACATAGGGACGAAATCTTCGAAGCCGTGTGGAACCGCGAACAGAGCCGTTCCACGGGCATCGGTTGCGGCCTCGCCGTACCCCACGCCAAGATCGACTACGTGGACCGCATGTGCATGGTGGCCGCCACTGTCGAAAAGGGTCTGGACTTCCAGTCCTTCGACGGCGAACCCGTCTACCTGCTTATCCTCATCGTGAGCCCGGGCAACACCGTGGGCCCGCACCTCAAGGCACTCTCTTCCGTGAGCCGCCTTTTGGCCGACGGCAACGTGCGCAAGGACCTCATCGCCTCCAAGACCCCGGCTGAGTTCCTTACCATCCTCCGCGCCGCCGAGGACAAGTACCTGTAGTCAGACGAAAGAACGGCTCTTCGAGCCTACAGACGAAAGACGAGAGAATGTTCATTATCATCCCGGACTCCGTTCCGGGATCGTTTTTTTATAAAAAAGCACCCTCTTTCGTCTCTCGTCTACCAGCGCAGCGGTCTTTCGTCTAAAATCCCTTGACACCCCGAATTTTCTTTTATATATTTGCTCGCACCTCGGACGGTTAGCTCAGTTGGTTTAGAGCGCTGCTTTCACACGGCAGAGGTCACTGGTTCAAATCCAGTACCGTCCACTCGAAAAGGTCCGGTTTTGCCGGACTTTTTTTCGTTATTTTTGCTATCTTCGGGCAATCAAGGCAACGTAACGGCCCTTTCGGGCATCTAAATGGCATGGACAAGACTAAAGTAATCGTTCTCGGGATATTCGCCATGGCATCGGCGCTCTACGCCGACGGCACCTGGACGCTCGAGGCATGCCTCAAGCAGGCCAAGCAAAAAAGCCTCTCGCTCGAATCGGCGAAGCTCCGCGAACAGAAGGCGGACATCTCCATCAAGCAGGCCAAGACCGGCAACCGCCCGACCGTGAACGCGTCCATCCAGAACACGCTGTACGACCACCCGTTCATCGACCAGGAAGACCATTACCGCCTGAACCTCGGCATTTCGGGGTCATACACGCTGTGGGACGGCGGTGCCACGAGCCTTAACGTCGAGGCCAGCCAGCTTTCCAAGGAAGCCGTCGCGCTCGCCACCCGGCAAACCGAACGCACCGTCCAGGAGAACGTCCTAAACGCCTACATGAGCCTCCTCGCCGCAAGCGAGAACCTGCGCACCGCCGACGCCTCGGTCGCGCTCGCCCAGGCCGAATTCGAGAACTACTCCAAGCTCTTCGAGGCAGGCTCCATCACCAAGAAGGACCTTACCCAGAGCCAGTCCAACGTATTGCAAAAGCAGGTCGCACAGCTTTCCGCACAGCTGGCCGTAAGCAGCGCCAAGACGACGCTCCGCCAATTGCTGGAACTGCCCGACAGCGAAGATTTTGACGTCTCGGCGCCCGAGGGCAACATCGAAAGCCCCGACTCCCTGCCGCCCCTGCCCGAGCTTGCCGAACTGCAGAAGAACGCCAAGGAAATCCATCCCGGCCTCAAGTCCGACAGCGTGACGGTCCGCGCCGCCAAAAAGACGACCGAGGTCGCCGGCAAGGGCAGCTCCATCACCGTGACCCTGGGCGCAAACTCAAGCACCGGGCTGCAGGCCTGGGAATCGGGCGCCTACAAGGACCAGCTCAAGTACGGTTGGCAGAACTCCATATCGCTCGGCATCAACATCCCCATCATCGACGGCGGCTCCACGACGAACAAGGTACTGCAGGCCCAGGTCAGCGAAGCCGAAAGCCAGGTGGCCATGCAGGAGACCGCCAAGAATCTCGAGAACAACATCGAAAAGCTCTACCTGAACGCCCTGAATGCCGACATGCAGTGGAAGGCGGCCATATTGCAGGTACAGGCCGAGCAGGAAGCCCTCCTGGTCGCCGAGGAACAGCGAAACGCTGGCGCCCTCACCTACACCGACTACCTCGGGCAAAAGAACAGCCTCGAATCCGCCCAGATTACCCTCGTGAAGGCCAAGTACACAAGCCTCCTGGCCCGAAAGCTCCTGGACCTGTACCAGGGCGCCCTGGACTAGCTCAAAAGAGCACCTTTTTTAGGTCAAAAGTGGCGAAATTCGCTCAAAAACGCCATGGATAATTTATCCATGGCATATTTTTCAATCAACAGCTATACACTCTTTAGATAGATATATTCCCAATGGGTATACTATGGGATGTTTGGGGGTTGCATAAAAAAGGAGTGTATATGAAAGACTTGCATCTTTCGTGGGTTTCGGCAGCGCTTATTGCTGCCTTGGGTACAACAGCATCAGCTTATACAGTGAGCGGAACCGTCAAGGATGACGCGGGCCAGGCTATTGCCAACGCCGACGTCACCTTGGTCAAGGAAAACAAGTCCGCCAAGACCGGCGTAGACGGCGCCTTCACAATCCACGAGGATGAAGCCGTCGATCCGCCCATTGGCCTCCAGGCCGCTGCGGCTCCGGGCTACATCAGCATCAATTCCGGCATTCTCTCTTTCTCGCAGAGCGGGAACACCCCGGTAAGCGTCAGGATTTTCGACCTCATGGGCAACGAGGTGTTCAAGCAGAAGCTCTACGGCTCGGGCCAGGTGGACCTCACCTCTGGCGTAAAGGCCAAGGGAACCTACTTTGCCCAGGTTGCCGTGGGTAGCGCGAAGCAGACTATCCGCTTTAGCGCCGAAGGCAGCTACGGTACCGCCTTCAGCGAATCCGGCCACGCCCTCCTGAAGGACGTGCAGCCGGGAGAAACTCTCCGTGTCGTCGCCGACGGGTTCGACACTCTCTCCGTCCCGCTCGGCACACTCGACACGACTCTCGCCCTCACGCTCACGAAGACCGCGCCTCCGGAACCGACATTCAAATTCGGTTACGCTTTGAAGAACGAGCCGACCCCGAGCAAGGGCTGCGGCACGACTTCCAAGCTGCAAAAGACCAAGAGTGTCGAAAACGGCGACCGCTTCGAATTGAGAGTAGGTAGCGAAAACCGCGAATACTTCCTCACTTTGCCCAAAAACTACGACAACAAGAAACCTTACAAGTTGCTCTTCGCCATGCACTGCATGGGCTCTAACGCCGAAGACTTCGTCCACCACAATCCGGACCAGGACCATCCGTCTCCGTACTACGGCCAGCAGAAACTCGACACCGAAGGCAACTATATCTTCGTTTCTCCGCGTGGCGATACCGACGGCATGCCGTGGAGCACGAGCAGCGACAAGGACCACAAGTTCATCGACCAGTTGCTTACGACTCTCGAAGAAAACTACTGCATTGACACCAGCCGCGTGTTCATGACGGGCTTCAGCTTCGGCGCCATGGTCACGAACTCCATGGCCCAGGACATGCAAGACCGCCTGCGCGCCGTGGCCGTGTACGCAACTGCCGACTACAACATCTACTTGCCGAAGAACAAGGGCTTGCCTATCGCCTGGATGGCCGTCCACGGCAAGAACGACGGCACCTGCCAATATAACCGCGCTCGTGACAGTGCACTCAAGCGCATCCTCAAGAACAACGGCAAGGCCGATGCAGATGGCAACTTCACCGATGCCAGCGCTGAAAAGCCGAAGGAAGTCGGTGGCAGCGGACACCTCTGCTATGATTTCACAACCGTCGACGAACGCTTCCCGGTCAAGTTCTGCAGCTGGAATGGTCAGCACCAGTGGACCGCCTTCGACAACGGCAACTGGCAGAACACCTGGGTGCCCGAAGAAGTTCACAAGTTCTTCGAACAGTTCTAAAGAGTTCCTCCATAACCAACCCAAAAACGGCCCCTGTTCCTCAACAGGGGCCGTTTACTTTTTTACACACTTGAAGAAAATTTTGTTTCACCGCGGCTTTTTATGTCATTTCTATTATTTTTATGTTATTTGCAATATTACAAACAATCGAATAGAAAAAAATTATTTATGTTGTCTTTAAAACAAACTTGTATGTTACTATATTGCGTACAAATTTTTTTAACAGGAGAACGAAGATGAAAAAAATATATCTACTTGTAACGTTAATGGCTTCTATGAGCTTTGCCACAAGGATTGGTGTTTTAATGAACTCCTCTTCTTGCGAGACCGGCGAAACCGTACTTATCGACATGGACGTGGAAGATAGCAACAACGATACAAAAGTCGTTGATGGCAAAAAAGAAAACCTTCCGAATCCGGGAGTCTCCCTTGGCGGTCATGTCAAATTTAAGTATTGCGTACTCAATGTTTCTTCGCTCACCCAAGTTAAATTTGACTATGCTGTGTTGAGACTTGACAAAAAATGCCCTTCTGGAACGTACCCTTTCCAACGCCATCATGATAACGAAGACTCTAATAACGCAAACGATTACAAAGGCAAAATTTACCCCAATGTCGTCAATAGTAATGCAACCTTGGAATATTGCTTTGTGCCCAAGAATCCAGAATCCAAAAAGGATTACCCCGTTGGCAAAAATTATGGGTTTTTTGCCAAACCTAAGAGCGGAGAGGCAAAAGATAACGTGGTTTACACGAAGTTTAAGGTAGATGATGATGATCGTACCTACGAGGAGTGCCATACAGTAATCGAAAAGGTAGAAAAAATGAAACAAATATGTTTTCAAGGAAAATGCGAAATGTATGGTCCCTATCTTGTAGATGAAAAAAAGGAAGTATGCCATGAAAGAAATGGTAATGAATGGAATTACTACGGTGCAAGTGAAGATATTGTTAAACGAATGAAGAGATTTGCGGATGGGGAAAGAAACACCGAGTACGGCGTAGTCAAATGGGTCAAGAACCTCAAAAAATCTGCCGCCTTCGAAGAAGCCAACGCCCCCATGGTGACGGTCCTCCCTGCCGCTCCCTCCATCAAGGGTCTTGACCGCTCTGCGGTTGCTGTGGACCTCAAGTCTGCCGGTGCCCTCAAGGTGTCCATTGTGGATATCAATGGTGCCGTCATTGCCCATGTGGCCCAAGAAAACCTCCAAGCGGGATCCCACTATGTGAAGTGGAACTCTGGACTTGTTCCTAGCGGTCGCTATGTGGTGAAGGTGGAGCAGAATGGCATGGTGGACGCCAAGAGTGTTATTCTGAAGTAGACCTTCAAAAAAACGTAGAGTTCTCTTAACTCAAACAAAGACAAATCATCCATGAACATGGTGATTTGTCTTGTTATTTTAATCTTTTGACCGCATTGTGCAAAAAAACGGTCCCTGTTCCTCACCAGGGGCCGTTTACTTTTGCTTTTTCCTAATAAAAAGTTTACAATCAGTCTTTTTCGGGGGCATTAACTTATATTAACCGTTAACTAACCACGGTTGTATAGGGAGTTGGAGAGGAGAACAACATCATGAAAGGGCTGACACCCATTTTTTCCGCTGTGCTCGCAACAGCTTTTACTGCGGCATCGGCATATACCATCAGCGGCACCGTCAAGGACAATAGCGACAAGGCTGTTTCCGGCGCCGAAATCACCCTCATCAAAGAGAACAAGTCGACCACAACCGACAAGGACGGCAAGTTCACCATCCACGAAGACGAAGTTTCCCCGGGAGACTCGATTTCGCCGGGTGATTCCTCGGAACCCCTCGGGCTCCTTGCCAATGCGGCTCCGGGCTACATCAGCATCAACTCCGGAATCCTCTCGTTCTCGCAGAGCGGAAATTCCCCCGTGAACGTCAGGATTTTTGACTTGATGGGTAACCAGGTATTCAAGCAGAGCCTCTACGGTTCGGGCCAAGTGGATCTCACCTCCGGCGTAAAGGCCAAGGGCACCTACTTTGCCCAAGTCGCCGTGGGCAGCGCGAAGCAGACCATCCGCTTCACCTCGACCAGCAACTACAGCGCCACCTTCGGCGAAAGCAGCCGCGCCTTGCTCAAGGACGTGCAGAAGGGCGAAGCCCTCCGTGTAGTTGCCGAAGGTTTCGACACGCTCACCATACCGCTCGGCACGCTCGACACGACTCTCAAGATCAAGCTCACGGCAGCTGCCAACGAGCAAACCTATGCCTTTGGCTATGCCATCGGCAACGACCCCACCCCAAGTAAGGGCTGCGGCAAAGACAACACGCTCAAGAACTACTTCAAGTTCACCGGCGGCGGCATCGAGCATGAAGTCTACCTCGACCTCCCCGAGAACTACGACAAGAACAAGCCCTACCGCCTGGTGTTCGGCATGCACTGCATGGGCGGTTCCGCCCAGAACGTCGCGAAGAACGAGCATTACTACGGCTACCGCGACCAGAAGGGCGCCAAGGAGAGCACCATCTTCGTGGCACCGCACGGCTACACCGACAACATGCCCTGGCGCTGCGGTGACAACAAGGACCACCTGTTCTTCGACGAAATCCTCACCTACCTGAACGAGAACCTCTGCGTCGACACCTCGCGCGTGTTCTCCTCGGGCTTCAGTTTTGGCGCCATGTACTCGAACTCTCTCGCCCAGACATTCCAGCACAGGCTCCGCGGCGTGGTGGTATTCGCGACCGCCGACCAGGTCATCTACCTCCCGAAGAACGCAGGCAAGCCGATTGCCTGGATGGGAACCGTGGGCCTGAGCGACGGCACCTGCCCGCCAAGCATGGGACGTAGCGCCCGCGACAGAATCCTGAAGAACAACGGCCCCGAAGGCCACACCGACTGCACCGGCGAAAAGGCGACCGAATACACTGGCGGCAACCACGTTTGCTACGACTACAAGACGGTCGACCCGCGCTTCCCTGTAAAGTGGTGCACCTTCAACGGCGGCCACCAGTGGGATATGCGTGAAAACGGCAAGCTGTGGGCATCCGACATCGGCTGGGAATTCATCACGCAGTTCTAGTTTTTCCATAACCAACCCAAATAGCGGTCCCTGTTCCCCAACAGGGACCGTTTTTTTTGGCATACGGCTTTCATTTTGAAAAGAATCCTGTTTCTCGTACGAAACAGGCGTGTTTTTTTATGAAATTGGCATGGCCCGTTTTACGCAAAAAACGGCGTTTTTGAGCATATTTTGGCGTTTTGGCATGCCAAAGGCACTTTTGGCACGGCATTCGCTTATAGGGGAGTGAACAAGAAACAATGGGCGGCGGCGAAGGCCGAACCCGCAACCAAAAGAGGTAAAATTATGATCAACGCACAGATTCTCCCGACTGCATTCTATGGTATCCAGAACTTCCTTGACAACCTTAACGCCGAAGCTGCCAAGGGCGAATGCACCTACACACCGAAGGCCGACTACTACGAGACCGAAAACGGTTTTGCACTTGAAGTCGAGCTCCCGGGCGTGAAGAAAGAAGACATGGACATCCAGGTCGAAAAGAACATCATCACCGTCAAGGCGACGCGTGTCCGCAGCAAAGACGAAAAGTTCACCTTCGAGCGCAGCTTCAGGTTGGCCGACGACATCGACACCGAGAACATCAAGGTCTCGCTTGAAAACGGCATCTTGAAATTCGACTTGTCGAAGAAGGCCCAGGCCGCAGCACGCAAGTTGACGATCGGCTAATCCTAAAACAAGTGTACTCCATTCATCGTTCTCCTTAGAGGGCTCCCGGTTATGCCGGGAGTTCTTTTTTTATCGTCATGGCGGCCCACGGGAATACACGTCATGGCGGCCAGAGCCTGTCCTGAGCGATAGCCGAAGGAAGCCGCCATCTAGCATCTTCTTGGATTTTCCATCGCGAATTTTGTATATTCTTCGGTGAAAAGAGATTCAGAATGTTAGATAAAGAAGTTCTAAAGACCGTCAGCCGCATCGAACTTAGCGTTCGCGGCACGCTCGACACCGTGATGACCGGCGCCTACCACAGCTCGTTCAAAGGGAACGGCATGGAGTTCAGCGAGGTCCGCGAGTACATGCCCGGCGACGACGTGCGCACCATCGACTGGAACGTGACGGCGCGTACCGGCTCCCCCTACGTGAAGAAGTTTATCGAAGAGCGCGAGATGACCATGCTCTTGATGGTCGACGCCTCCAGCAGTTCGGAATTCGGTTCCGGCAAGCAGATGAAGGGCGAAGTCATGGCGACGCTCACCGCACTGCTCGCCTTTGCCGCCATCAAGAACAACGACAAGGTCGGCCTGCTCATCTATACCGACCAGGTAGAACTGTTCATACCGCCGGAAAAAGGCCGCAAGCACGTGCTGCGGCTTATCCGTGAAATCCTTTACTTCAAGCCGCAGCACCACGGCACGAATACGCAGGTGGCGCTCGAGTACGCCGGTAAGATTCTGAACCGTCGTGCCGTCGTCGTGGTGATGAGCGACTTCTTGGACGAAGGTTTCGAGAACGCCTTCAAGATTCTTCGCAAGCGCCACGACGTGCTTGCGGTCTCCGTGGTGGACCCGCGCGAAATGGAACTCCCGCCCGCAGGCCTTGTGGAACTTGAAGATTCCGAAACCGGCGAAACGCTCTTGATTGACACCGGCGATGCCGCCTTCCGCGAAGCGTTCGCCCGCGAGGCAAAGCGTCAAGGCAAAGCGACCAAGGAGTTGTTCCAGCGCATGTCTATTGACTTCGTGCGCATCGAGACGCACGATGACTTCAAGGAAACGGTGGCCCCGCTTATCGAGCACTTTAGGCGCCGCGCGAAAGCAGCAAGGATGTAATTTCTTTCTTCACGAATTCCAAATCGCTGTTCGTGAGAATAGGAATCAACGCATTAATTTCTTCGACGGGCTTGTCCCACCACTTGAATTTCAAAAGGAGCGAAGTCAGTTCGCCATCAAAGCGGTAGCGGATCAACTTGACCGGGTTCCCGACGACAATCGAATAAGGTTCCACGTCGCTAGCGACAACGCTGTTCGCGCCGATAATCGCGCCGTCACCAATATGCACGCCAGGCAAGATTGTCGCATTCTGTCCGATCCACACATCGTTCCCGATAACGGTATCGCCCTTGAACGGCATATCGCTTGCAGCAGGTGGCTTCATGTCCCAGCCTTCAAGCGTATAGAACGGGAAAGTCGAAACGGCATTCATCTGGTGGTTCGCGCCGTTCATCACGAACTCCACGCCTGCAGCAATCTGGCAGAACTTCCCGATGATGAGCTTGTCGCCGATAAAGTCGTAATGGTGCGTCACATGGCTTTCGAATTCCGAGTCAGCGATGTAGGTAAAATCCCCGACGATGATGTTCGGATTCTTGATGGTCGGCTTGACGTAGATTTCCTTGTCGTAGCCAGCGACTGGATGAATCGTATTTGGATTGGGGATTTGGGCGCTCATGTTTTAAATATATATCAAACTGTCGCGGGGCGGTAGCCGAGCAACTTCATACTATAAAGCGCAGTGCCTTTGCTGATGCTACGCACGCCGGTGGCGTAACCGAAAATCTTGCGGAGCGGGATGTCGGCCTTCAAAAAGTGCGTCTTGCCGTCGCCACCGATTTCTTTCACCTTGCCGTCACGGGCCTGGATATCGCCGGTCACGAGGCCCGCAAAGTTTACGGGGCATTCAAGCGAAAGTTCCATGATAGGTTCGTACAGTTGTACGTCGGCGGGCTTGATGAGTTTAGTGACCGCATCGGCACAAGCTTTCTTGATCATCGGTGGCAAGGCGCCTTCGGTCCAAGTAAATTCGTGAACCTCAAAACGCACGCCCACCAATGCTCCCTTGCCGAGCACGCCTATCTCGGTCGATTCCAAAAGCGCCGAACGCACACCCGCCAAAATCTCGCGGGGAGCGGTTTCCAGAAATTCCGCGGACAAGCGGATATCATGCGCGTCACCTTCGAGCGGCATCGCCGAAAGCTTTATCGAAATCTTGTGCGGCCCGAGCTGGAAAGAATTCTCGACAGGGCCCACGCTACGGCACAGGCGTTCCTGCCAGCGCACCTCAGGGCTGCCGGCCTTGACTTCGCAACCGAATTCACGCTTTAAACGAGCAAGCAACACATCGAGCTGCACCTCGCCCACGGTATGCAAGTACCAGAATCCGCCATCGTCTTTTTGCACGCGGAAAGAGGGATCCATGCGGGCAAGCGTATTCAGGCTCTTTTCCACATGATGGTAATCGTCGGAGCCCAGGCATTCCACGCGGGTCTGGAGAAGAGGACGGTAGTTGTCTCGGATGGAGGTGTCAGGGTGCAGCGGGTCTGGATCCTTCGACTCCGCTACGCTCCTCTCAGGATGACACTGTCCATCTAAATAAATAATCTGTCCAAGTTCCGTTTCGAACGGGGTGCGCACCGCGTATATATCGCCGGCGCGAATCTCGTCTACCGGAATAAGCAAGTTCGCCTTGAGGCGCGAGAACTCGAAACCTGCGGGCCACTCCTTGCGCTCCATGTCCGTGTGGCTGCGGAAAAGTGAAATCTCGCCCACACCCTTAAAGTGCCGCAAGCGAATCACCTGGCCAAGCTCGTTGATGCCGAACCTGGGAACCTCGGGCAAAAAGAACGAAAGCGCGGTGATAAGGCTACGAACGCCGAACCCTTCGAGCGCGGAACCCGCATAGCAAAGCGCGTAGTCATCGCTCTTCACGAGCTTCCTTAAACCGCGCAAGAGAATCTTGGGCGCAACTGCCTTCCCTTCCATCGCGAGCTTCAAGATTTCATCGTCAAAGTTGCTGGCGAACTCGCAAGCCTCGGCATAGTGCTTCTGGAGTTCGCGGGAACCATCCCAGCCGTCTTCCACGTTCCAGCCTTCGTCAACCGCCTCTTCGCCCGTATCGGAATGCACGAGGCGGCTCTGGCTCAATACGTCGAGCACCGCCGACATCTTGCCGCCCTCGAACTGCGGGAGCGTCATAAGCACCGGGCGCACGCCGAGCTGTTCCTCGATATTGATAAGCGTATCGTCGAGAACGTAATCGGGATTGTCAAGCTTGTTCACGAACAGGATCGTGGGAACTCCCGCTTCGCGCAACTTGCGGAACGCGGCGACCGTCTGGGTTTCCACGCCACTCGCGGCACTCACCACGAGTACGGCACCTTCGACCGCCGTAAGCGCCATGTCCACCTCGGCTCCGAAATCCACATGCCCCGGCGTATCGATAAAATTGAACCAGGTGTTCTTCCATTCAAAATGCGCAACGCCGCTCTCGATGGTAATACCCCTTTCCTTTTCTTCGGGCATGTAGTCCATCGTCGCAAGGCCTTCTTCCACCTTGCCCGGGCGCCTCACCTCGCCCGCCGTAAACAAGATGCGCTCGGAAAGAGTCGTCTTTCCGGCATCCACGTGGGCCAAGATGGCGATGTTGCGAATCGGCTGGTGCATATCTATTTTTTCAGTTGGGCCTCGAGCACCTCGACGCGGGCCGTCAAGTTCGCACAAAGCTTTTCGAGTTTTTCCAGGCGGGCATCATGCTCGCGGTCTTTTTCGGACTGGCGGTGCAGTTCATCGTCCTGCAGTTCGTTTACGGAGTCCACGGAATTCAAGCGGAAGTCGTGTTCTGCATCCTTGGCGGCCTGGGCCTTGATCTTGAAATCCTGTTCACGGCCCTTGGAATAAAGGGCGTCTATGCGGACATCGTGTTCGTAGTCCTTTTCCTTCTGCATGTCCAGACGGGCATCGTGTTCCTTGTCTTTGCGCTGGAGTTCGCGGATACGTTCTTCGTCAAGATTCATAACCACCTCGGATAAAAGGGACCTATCCGTAATTTAGCAAAAGCCGTGCCTCCGGAGAAGCCGCACTACTTGGCATTCCGCACGCAACGCACGGAGAATGCGAAAATTTTCGCCCTGGAGGTAAAGCCGAAAGCCATTGACTTGTTCGTAAGGTACCACACGCGGGCATCGCCCTGTCCGATTCCTTCCAGCGCATCGTCGGCGCTCCAGAAAAACGCGAATTTTGCGAGGTTCCCGTACGTACCGTCGTCAAAGCGGTTGCCGGCAGGCATCGCAGAAAACTTGAGCGTATCGTTCCCGTTCGTCTCGCCCTTCCAGCCGTAATCTGTCTTGATGAGGTAACCTGCATTAAAGTCGGCGCCGGCGGCAGTCCAGAGGCTCTCGAAATCGGCTTGGGCGGGCAGGCGGAACCCGGCAGGGCATGCCTTCTGGGCGGCATCCCATGTGTACAGGCGTCCATAGGCCATGCAGTTATTCTCGTCGTCATCCAGGCAGTAGCTGCCCTCGCTTTTAAAATTCAGGTTGTCGCCGAACCATTCGCGGTCGGCAATTTTCACCAGGCGGTATTTCTGCTTGTCACGCGAATCCTTGAACTCGGCGCTTTTTGCCGCCACCTTAGCGACCTTCGGCGCAGCCTTCGCCGCAAACGAACCCATACAGATAAGCATCACAGCAAAAAAAATCAAACGCAACATATCACCTCCGATAATTCGCCCGGAACCGGTTGACCCTTTCCCAGAAGCCAAACTCATGTTTGCTGTCCTTCTCTTCGATGAACGTATAACTCGTCATGCCAAAACCGAACTGTAGCGAAAGCGCGAGGGTATACCCGTGCTCGCCCCCAAGCATTCTTTGCGAGTCATTCAAGATGTATTCGGACTTGATACGCACATCCTTTATAAAGGAACTCTTTACGCCTTTCTCCGAATCGAAGAAGAGGTACGTAATCGCCGCACCGACGCCCAAATCTACCGACGAAAGCGTTTTAAAAGTCGAATCCTTCGTCGCATATTCCGCCACATTCACAACTCCATACAATTCCAGATCGCCATGCCTATGAATGAAGGGCCTAATCCCCAAAGTCGCCATAAGCGAAGCATCTCCTGTCAAACTCCTATCGTACACCTCGCCGTCGTACTTTATCGTTTCCTTGCCATCAACCTGGCCATAGATGGAGACGCCCATACCGAGACACCCGTAGAGTAGGCACCCCTCAACATCCATTTCGCCGCCCACGGAGGCGGGGCCGATAACTTTCCGTATGGAACCGTCGTAGACATTCACCCTGGGGCCGATATGTACACGGAATCCAACGCGGTTGTCGGGAATCTTCCCCGCCGAATTGACAAAGGGTTGCTGCGCCATATTTATCAAACGGATTTTCTCGGGCGAAGAACTCACCCTATCGAAGAACTCGTCCGAAAAGACATACGGATACAAACGGTATGCAATCAGGAGTTCCAGCGAATCGTTCACGCTGTTGTCCGTCGCACCGTCACGCAAGTTCTTTTCATACCGGTAGACAGTCGAATCCGCCAGAAATCCGGAATCAAGAAGGGAGACATGCGCGTATTCCGCATCGGAGAGCGGCATATATCCATAATGCTTTTCCAGCTCCCGCGCCAAGTCCAGGTATATCCGCAGCGAATCGTACTTGCCGTCGGTAAGGGCGCGGGCAATGCCGGAACGCACGGGCGTCTTTATGGGCGACGGTTCTATATACTTCCTTGTCTGATAAAGATTGAGTTTCAGTTTGTCAGGAGACCCGCCGAGTTCCTGTTCAGATAATCCGTCCGTATAGCCGAAGGGTGCAAGCGGGTCATCTTTGTATGCGTAGGGCTTCAGCAAGAACACTCGTGCAGAAGAATCCGGAACGGACGGGGCACCCAGTTCCATAATTTTTTTCTCTTCTTCGCTTACAAAGAGTCCTTTACGCTCGACATACGATAACCTATAGACGGAATCCTTGGGTGGAGCAATCCACTTTCCGGAAGCCTTGTCGTAAATCCTGAGAGCCTTGATTTCTGCCTCGACATAATCTGCGGGGTTATATCGCGCAAAGAAGTAACGATACAGAATAATCCTTTCGTTTTCCGGCAGTACGTCCGAATTCAACATGCGATCTTGATGCCTGGCGTTTGCAGACGACAGGGAGACATCACACCACTCGGGTTCAAAACGGATCCCCCAATCCTTTTTCATCGAAACCAGCTTTCCATACACAAAGCTTTCACGCCACGATGTGTCCGCAGTCGCGGCTTTCGCAGAGTCCGGCGACGCAGCAGAATCCGACTTCGCAGGGAATCGCGGGACAGGATTTTTCTCGTAGAGTTCCCTGTACTTGGCATAATACCTGACAGCATTTTTCGTTTCGCCCTTCCACATTTCGGCAAGCGCGAATCCCATGTATATATGCGGGTTCAGCGAATCTAGCAGCCACGCCTTATTGAAAGGTTCTACTGCAAAAGTGTAGGAACGCTCCGCAATCTTATCGAAGCCTTCCTTGATATAATTGCTTACGTCTTTTTCTGACGAGTCCGCCCACTTGAGTTTTTTCCGGTCATATTTGTAGATGCTGTCGGCTTCAACTTCCGCCCACGTCTTTTCACTGCGGCCGTACTCCGGAAGTTCTCTACTTGGAGGATGGTAGGCGCAACCCCCTAAAATAAGGAGGCCTAGGGCACACGAAATTGCAGGCAAGTTCATGCGTAAAATTTAAAAATTTTCCGCGCCGGCATCCGGTATCACGGCATCCGGGTCTTCCAGAGTCAACTCGTTCTCGACCGCATCCTGCTTGCGTTCCGCCGTGGCATCGAGCGCTTCCGCATGCCCGCGCAACGCCGCAAACGGATGAAAAATCTTCGCGCGGTCTTCCACGTTCATACGCGGATGCTTCATGAGGAAGTTCCAGTCGTCTCGCGGGTACGGCAAATTTATTATGTCTTTATAATCATCAACCATCAATTATCCATTATCAATCATCAATTAGGCTCGATGGCCCCCAATCTGTCCGTTCCTCTCGATGGTGGTGGCGCCTTCTTGCAAGTCCATGCCCTTCACGATGGCATTCTTGCCAAAGCGTTTCTTGATGAGGAGTTCCGCCTTCAGGCGCTTTTTTTCGCGTTGCTGTTTCTGCACGTCGGTAAACAAGTCGTACTGTTCGTAACTTGCATCCACGATGTCCGTCGCCACGAGGTTCAGGCGACGCACCGTCAATTTCGGGTTCACGATGCGGTCGTAAAGCTTCATCACCGCTTCTGCCATCACCGCTTGCGAACTCGTGTAGTAACCGATGTTCGCCGTTCCGTGCGCAGGCTTCGGCACCGTCCTTCCATAATAATCCTGCACGGTTTCACCGTAATAGTTTCCCTTGTCCACGTTCTCGCGGTCGTAACCGACGGTAAGCACCATGGCATTCGTCACCAGGTCGTGCGACACTAGCGTCATCGATACGGTATCGACCATCTCGCGCACCACGAGACGCGCCTTCTCGAAGCTGTACGGGTCTTGCAGTACCTGGCCCTCGCCCGTACTCTGGCTGCGTGGTTTCGCCTTCTTGATATCGGCGATGGTGCAAGGCTCGTAACCCCACGCATGGTCAATCAGTAGTTCCGCATTCACGCCAAAAAGCTTGTACAGGCCCTCGGGATTCTTGACGCTCACACGCGCGATGTCACCCATCGTGTGGATACCGCGGCCGCCGTTCAGGTAACATTTTTCCAGTCGCTCCGCAATACCGCGGCCCACCTGCCAAAAGCTCGTAATCGGCTGGTGCGACCAGAGTTTTTTGCGGTAAGTCATCTCGTCGAGTTCCGCAATGCGCACGCCGTCTTCGTCGGCTTCTACATGCTTCGCCATGATATCCATCGCAATCTTGCACAGGTAAAGGTTCGTGCCGATGCCGCCTGTCGCGGTAATCCCCGTCGTCATGAAAACATCTTGGATAATCGTCTTCACTAGTTCCCGCGCCGACTTCTTATACAATTTCAGATATCGTGTCAAGTCCAAAAAGCATTCGTCTATGGAATAGGCGTGGATATCGTCGGCACTGACGTATTTCAGATAAACGTTGTAGACCTTCGTGGAATACTCCACGTATTTAGCCATCTGTGGCTTGGCGATAATGAATTCGATGTCCTCGCCCGTACGGCGCTTGACTTCGCGCACCTTCTGGTTCACCTCGAAAAGGCGGGCACGGCCCGGAATCCCGTAAGCCTTGAGCGCGGGCGTCACCGCAAGGCAAATCGTCTTCTCGGTACGGCTCTCGTCGGCCACCACAAGCTTTGCCTTGAGCGGGTCCAAACCGCGAAGGATGCATTCCACCGAGGCAAAGAACGACTTCAAGTCTATGGCAGCAAAAGTCCGGGAGTCCATGATGATGAAATATAGGAAGAGACTGCCGGAACAGCGGTTAGCCGATTTCCGTAAAGCGGTCCACGACCATGCCGTCGGCGAGCGTCACCTTGCTTTCGAAATCTTCGCGGTCACGCACCCAGAGCGTTCCCTTCGGATGGTCGGGAGTCTCGTATTCGCTGCGGTAAACCACGAGCGGCTTGACTGATTCGCAATCGAGCGCGTCGGCGGTGACGACGGTATAGACCATCGTCTCTTTTTTATAATGGCGGTACTTGTGACCGGTTATTGCCTTCGACACTTTACTTCTCCAGGAACTTTATCAACTCCGGCATGATCGCGGTCGCGTCTTTCACGCCGAGGTCGTAGAGGCGCGCGAGTTTAGACTTATCTTTCTCGAGACGCGCGACATTCAGCTGCGCACTGGGGCGGATTCGGAACGTAGTCCCGCGCTTGCACCATTCGTCAAGCGTTTTCAAGCACTGGTTGTAACGGATATGGCGGTTCTTCGAGGCCTCGACAAACTTCGGATACTTGCGATAGATTAGCCTGAACAGGGGAATCAGCGAATTCGGCCCCTTGACATAACCCTCGGGGCGCGTCACGATGACGACCTGTTTTTCGAAGCCCTTCTTCGCCATAATTTCGAACGGGATGCTGTCGGCGGTACCGCCGTCCACAAGCTTCATGCCGTCGACTTCCACGATATGGCTCAGCAGCGGGAGCGATGCCGAGGCACGGATCCTGTCCATGCCTTCGGGCGTGTCGAGTTCGCGGGTCAGCAAGTAGGCGCCCTCGCCCGTTTCCAGATTCGTTGCAGTGGCATAGAAATCGGACTGAGCGGCGTTCTCGCGGAACTTCTCGAAATCGAACGGATCTATCACGTAGGGAATCTGCCTGTAGCAATAATCGACTTCGAAGAATTCGCCGGTGCGGATGAGGTTGCCCCATCCCATGTAGCGCTTGCTCGCCGAATGGATAACGTCGACACGCCTGTTCCTATCGCGCTGTTCGGAGAGGTAGTTGCACAGGTGCGTGGCGCCCGCCGAAGTTCCGGCATAGCCGCCGAACTTGAGTCCATTATCGAGCATCACGTCGAGCACGCCCGACAGGTAGGCACCGAGCATTCCGCCGCCTTCAAGCACGAGAGCCGTATTCTTGTACATCGTCATCGGGCATTCTCCATAAGCCACTGGTAATCTTTCGGGTGCGACACGAACTTCTCGGGATGCAACTTGAGCTTCGCGAAAAATTCCTCGCGGGTCATCCATACAAAATCATCGACTTCGCCGGGCTGCGGCACAAGCGAATTCGCCTCCTCGTCCGTGAGGGTCGTCCTGTAAACGTCGTAGTATTCGTTGTCAAGGTAGCTGCCGCCGTTCAACACACTCTCGTGTGTTGCCTCGAATAAGTATTCGAGGTCGCGCGAACTCTTGCGCACGCCCAGTTCCTCGCGCAGTTCGCGCACGGCGGCGTTCACGCTTGTATCGCCGGCGGAGATGTGCCCAGCACAGCTCGTGTCCAAGAGTCCGGGATTGTTCTCCTTCACGCGAGCGCGCAGCTGGAAAAGGATTCGCCCCTTGCTGTCGAACGCCCAGATGTGTACCGTGCGGTGCCACAGGCCTTCCGCATGCACGCGCGTACGCCCGCAGGAATAACCCGCGGGGGTTCCGTCGGCGTTCAGGATGTCAATCTGCTCTTCTGCCATAAGGTATAAGATAACAAATGAATATTGCAAGGGACCATGCCCTGCATGGCAACTTTACTATAATTCTAGCATGGCTTTCAGCGAAAACAACATCGAAAGGCTCCTGGAACAGGCGGAGGCCGCCGGAGTATTCAACAAGGCCGTCGCCGGATTCATCTTGCCCGACGGCTCCACGCGAATCATCCCGTTCAATACGCCCGAAGATACCGTCTTCGATATCGCAAGCCTCACCAAGGTCTGCCCCACGTCTACCCTCGCGCTAAGCTACATCCTCGAAGGCAAACTCTCCGTAGACGCGAAGGTCATCGACTACATCCCGGAACTACAGACAAACTACCGCGAAGACGTCCGCATTTTCCACCTGCTCACGCACAGCCTGGATTACCGCGTGCCGATGAAGACTCTACGCACGCTTCCGCCCGAAGGCATCCTCGATGCGCTATTCACGTACCAGTTCGAGAAGGCGCCCGGAGCAGACTTCAACTACGGGAACCCTGCCAGCGTTCTCCTCGGGATGATCTTGCAGCGCCTTACCGGTAAAGACCTGCAGCAGCAAGGCCGCGAACGCTTTTTCGAACCGCTCGGCATGACGCGCAGCGGCTGGGACCCGCTCACGCGCGACTGGAACCCCATCCCGCCCAACGAAATTTCTCCGACCGAAATCTGCGAGTTCCGCGGGCGCGAGATTTGCGGTGAAATCCACGACGAGAGCGCCTGGGTACTGCGCAAGCTCTTCCCCGTCGGGAGCGCCGGCATGTTCAGCTGCGTGCCCGACCTGCTCAAGTTCGTGAAGATGGTTTTAAACGACGGAACCGCGGTCAACGACGCTGGCGAAAAGATCCGCGTAGCCCCCGCAGGCATCCTGGAACTCGTCAGCAACAACGCATTCACGCGGGAAGACTCCGCGCGGTTCATGCCGGAGGGCAGCTCGGCAGCAAACGCCGCGTCCGCCTGCACGGCACTCGGCTGGGAGTTGAACAGCGAAAAGTTCATGGGAAAGCGCATCTCGCCGCATGCCTTCGGCAAAACGGGCTTCACCGGAGCAAGCATCGTCGCCGACCCAAGCAAGGGCGCCGCCGTCGTGCTGCTCAGCAACTTCACGTACCCGCACCGCGAAAAAAACGCGGACCGCATCCATGCGTTCCGCGCTATTCTCTCTGATACTTTCTTCGGTTCTATCTAGCGGCCGGCGTTCTTCTTCTGGAGTTCGCGGCGCTGTTCTTCGGCGAACAAGCGTGCCATTTCGATACGGTTGTTCTCCTGTTCCTTCTTCTTCGTCTCTTCCTTGCAGTTCACGCACTTGGTCGCGGTCGGCACCGCAAGGAGGCGAGCCTTCGGGATAAGCTGCTTGCAGACCTTGCACACGCCGAATGTTCCCTTGCGGATACGCTGCAGGGCCTCTTCGAGGTAAACCAGGTACTTGCCTTCGCGGGCGGCCAGGGAGAAGGTCGTCTCGAGGGCGTTGTAGTCAGTCGCGGAATCGGCGCTGTCGGAATCACCACCGTCGCCGGCCTGGCTCTTTTGACCGTGGAACGCGTTGGCCTTTTCGGATTCGCTCTGGGCAGTCACCAACTGGCGACGCTTCTCTATAAGCATCTCCTCGAAAAACTTGAGATCGGCATCGCTCATTTTCGCAGGTTTCTTTTCAGCCATAGTACGCTCCTTTTCGTTACGTGTCCACAATATCTGTGTTAAACTATCTTTTTTTCACAAAAAAAACATGTAATATTAAAAAATATCTACGTTCAGCCGGAGCCCGCACTTTTTGATATCGGTTATCAAGGCGTCCGTATCCTTCAAAAGTGCGTCAATTTCGCTAATTATGCGACCTTTGCCCGAAACAAACAGCCCGACCGTGTTGTCTTGCTGTTCCAACTTGGACGAAACCTTGTCCAATTCGGCCTTCAGTTTGTCCAAACTAGCCGCCAGCGAATCCACCGCCTCGACCGAGCGTTCCGCCTTCTTGAGCGTGGCGTCGGTCTGGTCCGGGAGCGTTTCGGCAATCGCCTTGGCCTTTTCCAGGGCGGCCCTGCCCCTTTCGAGCGCGGCATTGACCTCGGCTTCGCTCTCGTCGGCCATGTTGCGGGTCGCATTCATAATCTTCCCGCCCTTCTTCACGATGCGGTCGATCCTCTTGCCCGCGCTTCCTTCGGTAAAGGAATCCTTGACCGCGGTTATCTGAATCTTGATATCTTCAAGATGCCTGAGCGCCGTGAACAAATCTTTCGAGATGTCCGAAGTCCCGTTGTCGAAAATACCGTTGACCGTATCGCCGTCGGCAATGTAGTCCTGGGAATCCCCGCTAATCACGCTCATCTCGCGTTCGCCCATAAGGCCCGACATAATCAGGCGGAACTCGGAATTCCTTGGAATCTTCGTAGTGGCCAAGACCTCAGCAGTCACGTACACGGCATCGTCGGTGAGCTCCACCTTCAGGATTTGCCCCCTGGTAATGCCCTGCACGCCCACGCGATTCCCCGGAGACAGCGTACCGATAGACTCGTAACGCACCACGAACACGTAGCGCTGGTGATACGGGCTAGACGGATGCAGCAGGTACCACGCCGCGCTGCATCCGAACAGGAGCGTCACCGCCACGATGAACGGGAAGGTGTTCGACTTTATCTTTTCTAGAATCTGGTTCATGCTACTCGTAAGGATCCCATTGCTGGGGATTCATATCCAACAGGTCGTCCGAATACTTTCCCTTCGCCTTTTCCTTGATCTTCTGCATCAGGCTCTCGTTGAAGTCGGCGGCCACGTTCTGGCCGTTCAGCTTCATCAGGGAGTTCATCGCGATGACCTCGCTAATCACGGTAAGGTTCTTGCCGGGCGCCACCGGGATGACGATTTTCGGGATAGACACGCCCATCACGATTTCTTCGCTCTCGTTGAGGCCGGTGCGGTCGTAAGAGACATCGCGGCTCCACTGCTGGAGTTCCACAATCACTTCGATCTTTTTCACCTTGCGGATGGCGTGGATACCGAACATGGAACGGATATCGATGATGCCCACTCCGCGGATTTCCATGTGGTGCCTAATGAGCGGGTCGGGGCGCCCGATAATGATGTTGCCCACGTGGCTTATGTGCACCACGTCGTCGGCCACCATGCGATGCCCGCTTTCCACGAGGTCCAAGACGCATTCCGACTTGCCCACGTTGCTGTCGCCCACAAAGAGCATACCCACACCGTAAACGTCCACGAGGCTTCCGTGAACCACGGCGTGCGGGGCAAAGAATTCTTCCAAAATTCGCTGCGCCACCTTGTTGAACTCATAGGTATGCAGCGTCGTGGAGAACAGCGGGATATGCAGCTTAGCGCACATCTCCTGCAGTTCCGGGTGCGGCATTTGCGCATGAGTCACCACCCACATCGGGGCGTGGAACACCGACAGGCGCTCAAAAATCTCTTGGCGTCCTTCGTGGCCTAGCGATTCCAGGTAATTCCATTCGGTATGGCCAACCACCTGAATCTGCTGGGAACTGTACACCTTGGTATAGCCCGCCATGGCAAGGCCGGGGCGATGGATACCGCTCTCGGCAATATCCGTTTCCAAATCCGTTTCGGGAGAATGGAGCTCCAGCTGGAGATCCTTCCCGTAATGGAAAAAAAAGTCTCGCACCGAGAGTTTTTCTCGGTGCAAAACTTTTATATCTCTCATTCTTGATTCAGCCATTATACAAGATTAGATGTCGGCTGTGCACGATGGTCGTTCTGCTTGTCGTTGGCCTTCTTCAACTGGACCTTGATTCGTTCAAGCGTCACGTCGACAGCCTTGCCCATGTTCTCTTCGTCGGCAGAGGCGACAATGGTGTTGCCCGTGATGCTGACAGAGATTTCGCAGTGGCGCAGGTGTTCAACTTCGTGATCGAGAATTACAGAGGCTCCGGTGATGTTCGGGTAGAATTTGGCCAATTTATCCATTTCTTCCTGGATACGGTCCTGAAGGCCGGCAGATGCATTGAAGTGACGAGCAGAAAACTGAATGTCCATAGTGATACCTCCGTAAATTAAGATGGCTATTTTAAGGCTTTTTGCCTTGCATCTAGAGTATATACATCTTTTTTCCCGAAAAAAGCAAGCTTTTTGTCGTTTTTTCCGGCAGATTATCGTCTTAATTGGAATATACGGCCGATTTCGGGCAAATTCAAACCTTTTTTTACACTTGTTCTAAGTCATTTACACCTGTTTTCTGTACCTGGCGGGCAAAATCTTGAGCTCTTCCTCGCGATACTTGGCCACGGTGCGGCGGGCGACCCGGATTCCCTGAGCCTGGAGGGCCTCGGATATGGCCTGGTCCGAAAGCGGCTTTTTCTTGTCCTCGGAGTCGACCAGCGCCTTGATGGCGTCCAAAATCTGCGCCGAACCCACGACCTCGTCCTGGGATTCGGGGCCCTGTTTTACGCCCGAGGTAAAGAACTGCTTGAGTTCGAAAATGCCGTAGGGCGTTTCCACGTACTTGCCGTTGGTGACACGGCTAATCGTAGAGAGGTCTCGACCCACCTCGTCGGCGATGTCCTGGAGGATCATCGGCTTGAGGAAGGCGGGGCCCTTCTTGAAAAAGTCCTTCTGGTGCTTGACGATGGCGCGCATCACCTGCTCCATGGTGCTGAAGCGGTTGTCGAGCGACTTTATAAAGTCATTCGCCTTGGCCAGGTTGTTCTGGATGTACTCGCGGTCGCTCTTGCTCAAATGCTTGTCCTCAAGCATCGCGGCATACGTCTTGTTGATGCGCAGGCGTTTTTGCACCGGCGGCTTGAAACTTTCCACCTCGTAGCGGCCGTTCTTGTACACGACTCCCATGTCGGCCGCCTTCACCTGCGTGGGGCTCGCCGAAATCTGCAGACCTGGGTGCGGGGCGAGTCTGGAGAGGCTTGCGACCGCCTGTTGCACGGACTCGGTCGGCACCGCCATGTCTTTTGCAATCTTGCCGTAGCGGAGCGCCATCAGGTCGTCAAAGTGATCTCGCAAAATCGCGATAGCCAGTTCCGGAAAATCGTCGTAGGCCATCGCCTGGATCAAGAAACTTTCCTGCAGGTTGCGGGCGCCAATGCCGCGCGGTTTAAAGCTCTGCAGCACGTGTATAGCCTCGGCCACGGGCAGGCTCGCCGACTCGAGGGGAATCTCGCCTCGCAGCACGCGCTCTATCTCCACGATAAAGCGGTCGTTGTCGGCAAGGACCTTCGTCATGGCTGTCTCGTCGGCGCTCTGCAAAAAGCCGTTCTCGTCGAGCGAATCGATGAGGTATTCCACCAGTTCGCGGAACCGCGTCTCCGTACATCCGGCCGACTTGAGCTGGTCCAGGAGTTCGCGCGTCCCGCTCCACTCGCGCAGCTGGTCCACAAGGCGGTCCTGAAGGCTCGCGTCGCGGTCTTTTTGCGGGCGGTCCCACACCTCGTCCATGTCGGGCGAAGGGCCGTTCAAATCCTTGAAGGGGGCATCAACGTCGTTAGCGCCGTCTTCCAGGCGCTTCGCCCATTCCTCGTTCGAGGAATTCTCGTAAATGTCGTAATCCGTGTCGGCGCTGTCCTCGAGCGTGCCGCGTTCAAAGTCCATCTCCTTGGCGTCATCGCGGGAATCCTGCGCGTAATCGTCGTCGCCATTCCCGGCGACATCGTCCATGGGAACTTCCTCGGGAACCTCGTCGTCCAGTTCGAGCAGCGGGTTGCTTTCCACTTCCTGCTTGATAGCCGTCTCCAGCTCCAGGGAATTCTTTTGCAAGATAGTGATGGACTGGAGCATTTGCGGCGATATGGTCTGCTCCAATCGCTGGCTCTGCCCCAGTTGCATTCCAACATCCATACCAAACCTTCCCTAATCCAAGCGGAAACTGTCACCGAGGTAAATATGGCGCGCCTCGGGATCGTTCGCGAGGTATTCCGACGAACCCTCGGTAAGCACCTGGCTCTTGTACATGATGTAGGCGCGGTCGGTAATGGAGAGCGTCTCGCGGACGTTATGGTCGGTAATGAGCACGCCCATGCCGCGTTCCTTGAGTCCGGAGATGATGGACTGGATGTCGGCGACCGCGATGGGGTCGATTCCGGCAAACGGTTCGTCGAGCAAAAGGAACGACGGGTCGCTTGCGAGGGCGCGTGCGATTTCCAAGCGGCGACGTTCGCCACCGGAGCAACTCATGGACTTGGTCTTGCGGATATGCGTAATCTTGAATTCCTCGAGAAGCTGTTCCAGGCGCATCTTGCGCTCGCGGCGCTTCATGTCTTGCGTCTCGAGGATGGCCATGATGTTGTCCTCGACCGAGAGCTTGCGGAAGATGGACGCTTCTTGCGGGAGGTAACCCACGCCCAAGCGGGCGCGCTTATACATCGGCTTGTCGGTCATCTCGATATCGTCGAGGAAAATGTGCCCCGCATCCGGGCGCACCATGCCGACAATCATGTAGAACGACGTCGTCTTGCCGGCGCCGTTAGGACCGAGCAACCCGACAATCTCGCCCTGGGACACGCTGATGGACACGTCGCTCACAACCTGGCGACCGCCGTATATCTTGCGCAGCTTGTCCGTGCGGATGGTACTTACTAAAGTCTTCATTTCTTGCTCTTGTCCATATTATTGTTTTTTACGTTCCGTTTGTCAACCGCATAGGCGTCGAGTTTACGCTTTTGGGCCTGAATTAGCGAATCGGCCTTCGCTTTTGCCTTGTTGCGGCTTTCCTTTTCGAGGTCCACGTAACGTCCGCTCGCGAGGTTGGAACGTCCCAGCAACTTGAGCGACTTCACTGCATTCTTCTGGGCGTCGAAAAGGATGTTGATGGTATCGCCCGCGGCCTCGTTCTTGCCCGAGACGGTGCGATCCTTCTTCACATAGAAATACGTGCTCTGTGCCTTGCCCGAAACAACAGCCCGGTCCATCTTGCCCATCTTGAAGAACAGGTCCAGGCGGTCGCCGTCCATCAGGTTGCGGTAATCCGGGAGGTCGGTCTCGTAGAAGAATCCCTTCGCGTTGAGGTTCACGTAGAGCCGTTCAATCTTGTTGTTCGCGAACTCGCAGTACAGCGTATCGCCAAAGGCCTCGGTAACATTGCCGGGGGCGCCCTTCTTGGGGTCTTCCTGTTGCACGCCGTGAGCGTTGCGAATCACGAGCGCCGATTGCAGGGACTTTCCAGTCTCGTCGAGCACCAGGAAGATGGAATCGCCCGTGAGCTGGTAGTTCTTCATCTCGCACTTAGGGTGTCCCTTCATGCTGAGCCAGTTGTTCTTGCGGTCAAAGTAGCCCGTATCGCAAGTGACCACCATGTCGCTCTGCACTACCTTCACGTCGTTGAAGGCTTCCGCAAAGGATTCCTTCTTGTTGAACACAATCCGGCGAGCCTCGATAGTCACCGTATCCACCGAGCCGTCTTTCTTCTTGTCGAACTGGTACAGCTTTGGCTTGCTCGGGATGGTGAGTATTTCCTGTTCGCGGTCGTAAATCAGGTGCTGGCCCGTCAGCATGTACGAACCCGCAGAATCGGCGGCACTCACGTCGCCTGTGGCGGTCGCCACCTGGCGCTTCTTGTTGTACATGCCGGTATTCGCCTGGATGTAGCCCGACGGGTGCGTAAAGAGGAACCCGCCATCGCACTGGACGACTTCCAAGTTCTTGTTCCAAGATGCTTTTTGCGTACGGAACTGGATGCTGTCGTGGACAAAGAACACCTTACCCTCGAGCAACAACGTACCATAGGTACGCGCGACGTTCAGCACGTCGGCATGCTTCATAATCAGGGGCGAACTCTGCGCGAAGGCGTGGCCGCAAAAGACGGACGCTAACGCAAGCAGTGCCAGCAGGTGTCGGAGAACCGGAATCATTTCTTCGTAGAATCTCCCTGGTTCATGCGTTTGCGCGCCTGCTCGCGGAGCATGTTCATGTGCTCCACCTTCTCCTTGGCCTTGCGGTTTTCTTCCATGGCCAACGAGTCGTTCGAATCCATCTTTTTCGGGGCTGCGGCAGCCGAGTTGCGGCGCGGCATCAACGAGGGAGGAAGCTTACGCAACGAAGAAGACGAAGCTGCCGGAGCTGCAAGCTTGGCGGCAGACGACGAAGACGCTACCACTTGCGATGACGAAGAAGCGTTTTCCAGATGCACCGATTCCTTCTTGTCTTCTTCCTTGAGGCGCTTGGCCGCATCCTGGAAAATGCCGGTAACGTCCGACAGAATTTTCCAGTGGTCCATCTTGGCATCGCTCTCAAAACCCTTGCCCTGCAGCACGTCGCCCTCTTCGCTCACCACGCGCACGTAGCTTTCGGTACGGACCAGGTTGTCCTTCTTGTTCCAAAGGAGCGAATCGGCGCGAACGGAGGCGCCCTTTGGCGTAAGTGCGTAAACATGTCCGAACGCACTCACGTAAGTAAACTTCATGTCCATGCTGCCGGAGTCCGCACGGAGGAACGCGACGCGTTCGCCGAGGGAATCATAAATGTCGACAAGCACCGGGCGCACAAAGACGATTTCCTTGTCGGCCCAACGTTCAAGGTAGGCCGTCTTGAGTTTCCAGTTGAGTACGTCCTTGTCGTAGCTGTCCAGGAGAGTCGTGTCGGTAAAGAGCATCTGCGGACGCTCCACCTGGATCCACGGCTTTTCTTCCTCGATTTCCTCGCAGGCCGAAAGCAGGAATGCCAACAGAATCAACCATATCATTCCGTACTTGCCCATCACTTTTTCCCCTTGGCAAAAAGCGAATCCATCAGGCCCTGGCTCCAAAGCGTAACAAACAGGCCTGCGACCGCGGCAATGAAAACAAGTACGTCCTGATAGAACGCGAGTTTCAGCATACCGCTGTTGATGCCGATGTACAGCGCGAGGAGTGCGACAATCCAGCCGACCTGCACCAGCAAAGATTTTTTATAAGGCCAGTAGCCCATACGCACCAGGTAGACGTTCATCCACACGCATTGCATCAGCTGGTACGAGGCCGTCGAAAGGGCGGCACCCGCAAGGCCCATGCGCGGAATCAACAGCGCGTTCAAGGAGAGCGCGAAGATGAGCGTGAACACGTTCAGCTTGAGCATAAAGCGGCTGTTTCCCATGCCGTTGATGACCGTGCCCGACAAACCGAAGAATCCGTTTAGCAAGTTGCCGAACAACAAGATGCCAAGAACTTCGGGATTGATGACGAACGACTTGCCCGCAATCATCAAAATCTCGTCGGGGAACAAGACGATAAAGAAGCCGATGGCCAGCTGGATAAGTGTCACCAACGCCACGCAGTAGCTGTACGTGCCCTTCAAATCCTTGCTGTAACGTTCCGGCTTCATGCCCGCGACAACCGGCAAAAGAATCGGCGCATAGCTGAGGCTAATGGTACGAAGGCCGTTCGAGATAGTCACCATCAATGCGTACACGCCCGCATAGCCCGGGCCGAGGAACAGGAGCACCATCCACAAGTCCATGCGCAAAAGAAGCGACACGACCACCTCGGAAAAACCGAGCGGCAAGGCATAGCGGAACAGAGTGGGGTCCAGACGGTTCTTGCTTATCCAAGGCATGTTGGGGAACTGCTTTACCGCAAGCCACACGAGAATGAGTGCGCCGATGCAGTTGGCACTCAGCAAGCCCAGAGGGAGTTCATGGTGTTCCATCCCGCAAAAATGAAGCCCGAGCGCAATAAGCGGAGCGAGCGTCGCGACTGCAAAGTCGTTCACGAATATCTTGTACTGCGGTTTGCGATTGCCTTCGGATGCGCCCGAAAGTACGTGGATAACGACCCACGGCAACAGCGAGCCGAAGAACAGGGCATTATCGACAAGCGATAGCCCCGAAAGGCTGGCCGAATACTTGTGCAGCCCGAAGAACGACGCAACGACGCCAATGCACAATATGCCAAAGGCCATCACAAGCGAACGGTGCACGGATTCCGAGACACCGTAATACGCAGGTCTACCGAGCAACCTGTTCTGCGGAATAAACCAGTGGAGTCCCTTGTCGAGCCCAAGGACTGCCACACGGCTGAACATGAGCATCAACAACTGTACGGAAACGTATATGCCGAATTCTTCCTTGTCAAAAATTCGGGCCACCACAATCATCAATACAGGGCCGGCAACCTTGAAGATGGTCCCCAGCACGGAGAACAGCGAACTCTGCGTCAAATACTTCTTGTCTACCGAGAACTCATCCTTGGGGCCTTCCGCCTTGGGAGCATTCTGCCAGGGCTGTTCGCGCAAGTTGATGCCAACGATGTTCCTCTTCTTGAACCGCTTCCACAGGAACGTATAGAAGAACCAGTCCATGCAGAAAGACGGCAGGTGGTGATAGAGGAAACGTTCCGTGATGTTCCAGCGGACCGACCTGCGGTTCGTGCGGCGGTAGCTCGTATAGCACCACAAATCCTTATGGTAACCGCGCTTGCCGTAACGCAGCATGCGGTGGATGATTTCGTGGTCCATCAGGGTGTACGGCCATATCTTGGTCGAAAAGCCACCGCACTTGAGGAACGGATCGCTACGGAAAAAGTGCCCATAGCCACCCGAAAAACAGCGGTCCTTGAAATGGGACGCGAGCGCAAAACTCTTGTCGATAAAATTCTTCTGTTCTTCGGCGTGCCATTCCTCGTTCACACCGAAGGCCAGGTAACAGCTATAATCGGGATGTTCGTTAAAAAGCTTTTCGGCAAGTTCCAGGCTATGCGGAGGGAACCACGTGTCAGCATCTGTACACACGGTGTATTCCGTCTCGATGCGGGTACACCCCTGTTCCAGGGCGTTCGCCTTACCCTTGCGCGCTTCATGGAGAATCTCGTACGGCACGGGCGAATTTTCGAGAACCTTCTTCGCGACTTCCACGGAATCGTCCGTAGAATCGTTGTCTATCAGCACGAGCTTCGCGGGGAGCGTAGTCTGGTGCAACAAGCTATCCAGGAGCCTCGGTAAAAAGTTCCGTTCGTTATAGAAGGGAATCAATACGGTAAAACCGGGAAGGTAGCTGTCCTTTGCCTTTATCTCCATATTCAAAAGATAGAAAATTTGAAAGCGCTAGCGCTTGAAAAGGCTACACCACTTGGAACGGTTCGCGTCCCAAGAATTGCGGCGCATGTAATCCAAGGCCCTGGCCTGCTTTTCGGCAATCACACCCGATCGGTAATCGGCAAGGGCGCGGGCCAAGGCTTCGCGGAGTTTTCCTGCATGTTCCGCATTGTCTGCGTAATGATACGCATACAGGCAATTGGCCTCGGCCTGGATATCGCGGACTCCGGCGATGTCGGGGCATACCACCGTCTTGCCGTACGAACAGGCGAGCAGGACGGTTCCCGAATTGAGGGCGGAATCGTACGAATAGGGAGCCACCAAAAAAGAGGCGGCACGAAGATAGGCCGAGAGAGCCGTATCGGGAACGAATTCCGGCGAAAAGAATACGTTCTTCTTGCCCGACAAGCATTTCGTTAGTTTATCCAAATAGTCGTGCGGACGGACATTGCCACAAATCAGGAGTACGGCATCGTCAAAGTCAAAAGCCTCCAGCAGGGTTTCAATATTCTTGTACGGTCTAATCGCCCCGAGGAACAGCACCACCGGGACGTCGGCGGCAATGCCAAAGCGTGCACGGATATCGGCATCGGACTCCGGGTACGAATCGAAGTAGTCGCCATGCGGCACGAGTTCTACCTTGTGCAGGTACGGTTGCAGATAAGGCAGTTCGCGGCTCCCCTCGCTCATGATATGGATGACGGAAGAGAACCGCAACAAGAGAGCGCGCAAAATGCGGTTGTACACAGGCACTCCGCCGTGCGGGACCGTATTGTGGATGGTCCACACGATTCTCTTGCGGGCAAAAATTACGCGAAGCAAGATGTAGTAGCGGTACAAAAACGATGCAAAAGTGAGGCTCTGGTCGAACCAGTTGAAATGGTAAACGTCCTGCTTGAATTCCTCGCCCTTCTTCTGCTTTGCAAGGTCCAGGAACCCGGAACACTCGAAACTGCCCTCGTCACGGAGGAGCCGCGCGAGATTCGCGAGAAAGTGATTCGTCGCGTTTTCGCAGGTGGGATAAAAGCAGACTTTGACCTTGTCCATAGTGTACCTACGCAAATATACATCAATTTCGCCGGACGGTCTTCCAAAAATACTACATTAACAACATGACGAAAATCCCGTACGCAATGGCGATAGGCAACTGGCTGCCCTACAGCGAGACCTTCATCTACGACCAGGTGAAGCACGCTAAGAAATTCGAACCGTACGTCATCGCCCGCGGCCTGAACCCAGCCAGGGAAAACTTCCCCTACGACAAAGTCACCTCGCTCGGCCCCGTCGCACGGATGCTCTACTATGCGGCACTCCCCTGCGGCAAGTTCGTAAACGTCATAAAGGAAAGCGGTTCGCGGTTCGTGCACGCGCATTTCGGCACGAACGGGGCGCTCGTCTCGGCAACCGCGAAAAAAGCCGGAGTCCCGCTCATCGTGACGCTCCACGGAGTGGATGTGGGAATCCTGCTTAACCCGCACATTCCCGTCGACTACCTCTTCTACAAGCGCACGTACAAGAGGATGTTCGATACGGCACAGCTATTGCTCCCCGCCTCGCAGGAGTTGGCCGACTGCCTCGTACAGCTGGGCGCCCCCGAAAGCAAGATTCATGTGCACAGGCTCGGCGTCGACACTTCGGCGTTCACGCCGTTCAGGCGCCCCGAACGCCCCGCCCAGTTCTTGATGATCGGCCGCCAGGTCGAAAAGAAGGGTTTCGAGTACGGCATCCGCGCCTTCGCAAAGATTGCTGGCAAGCACAAGGATTCTACGCTCACGCTTATTGGCAAGGGCCCGCTGCAGGAACAGCTCCAAAGCCTCGCCGCGGAACTCGGCATTGCAAACAAAGTCATTTTCAAGGGAAGCGTTGCCGCACAGCTGATGCCCGAGCTTCTCGCGAACTACGACGTACTCGTGGCACCGTGCATCGTCGCCAAAAACAACGACCGCGACTCGGGACTCATCGTGCTCAAGGAAGCGGGCGCAAGCGCCATGGCGAGCATCGGTACGTACTGTGGCGGGCTCCCCGAAATCATCGACGACGGGCGCACAGGATACCTTGTTGGCCAGCGCGACATCGACAAACTGGCGGAGAGCATGGACGACCTCGCCAGCGACTACAATCTGCGCACGCAGATGGGCATTGCTGCCCGTGCCAAGATGGAAGCAGAATACGACACCGTCAAGCAGAACGAGAAGCTAGAAGAACTTTTTGGAAAGATCGTCTAGAGCCTTCCTGATATCGTACAGCAGGCGGTAATGGACCACCTGTGCTTCGTCCTTCTTGCCGTTTCTCAGTTGCAACAATCCGATATACTCGCCAATGGAATCCCTCCCGAAAGTCAGGTCTTCCATTTCCCAGAAACGCTCCCCGTCACGGCTGCCGATGTACCTTATGGAAATGAAGGGATGCATCTCTCCCTTGTTGTTTAATCCCCAGAGGTCAATTTCGTCACCTTCGCTGTCATGCAGGGCAAAGGCATGGATTCCCGTGCTCGCGTTCTTTGCGGAGTGTTTCAAGTCAAGGACATAAAAAAGGACCCCGTTGCCGGAGAATGTGCCTCCCTGCGCCACGGCGTCTTCCCATTCCTCGGGACTCAAGTCGGCATGCCGGAAATTCAGGACGTAATGTCCAACCGCATTCAAGGTTTCCCCGTTCCGGAAATCGCGGGAATACTCGTAAACCACCTGCCCGTACGACGAATACAAGTGTCCGTTTGCCGGATTCACGGCAACCCAGGCGGCCCCCTTCTGCAATTCCTCGGGCAAGAATCCGAACTTGACAAAATTCAGTTCCTTATCGAACACAATAATTATCGGGACGGCCTTCTTCGTAGTCAGGGGATGCCTACGCCCCGTTGTGGCAACATACAGGTAGTCCCCATAGCACGAGATGCCTCCGAAATGGCGGTAGAAACCGTCCTTCAGAAACCGGTTTACCCTGAGCAGGTGATTTTTCGCGACAACCTTATGCGTTTTCTTGGAAACCTTGAATATCTCCCACTGGTTTGTAAGGTAATAGTTTTCGTTGTCGTGGGATATCCCCTGCATCTCATCGACATTGATACCCTCGCTCCATTCGCCTTCTTCCACCAGCAATCCCACATTGAAGAACCCTTGCGGAATCCTGGTCACCAGGGGGCCATCGTAATCGTTGTCGGTCTGTGCCGTAAAGTCAATGTACATTTCACTAGGATCGGCATAAGCGTGCAACCCCAGCAAAGGCAAGATGCACAAAAAAAGGAGGAAATGTTTTATACGACAGATTATCATGTTTTCGGTATACAAGATAATCAAGCAAAAACTCGTCAGGAAAGAAAAGACCTGATTTCTTGACAGAGTGCATTTTTTTAGGGATAGATATCATAAAAAAAAACTCATTTTTCGAGAAAAATCCGTCTTATAGGATAGACAGGAGCCGTTTTCTTGTTCGCCATGCGGGGCCGCCGCATCCATTTTACAACAATAACACTACAAATACTTTACATTTGGAACTTTTTGTTGTATATTTAGAGGTATGAGTACTGTGGTTACAAACATTCGAATAGACAAGGAGCTAAAAGCTCAAGCCACCGAACTATTCAATGACCTGGGATTGACCCTTTCCCAGGCGTTTACCGTTTTCCTGAAACAGGCCGTTTTGCACCACGGTTTACCCTTTGCCGTCACTAGGCCCCCGTCCAAAGAACTCCTTGAAGCTATTCGGGAAGGCGAACAACTCGCCCACGACCCCAACGCCAAGACCTACGCTTCACCCAAAGAGTTATGGGACGAGCTCGGCATATAAAAAAGGCTTGATTCGGGAAATAGGATCGCGTCAGGGCATCAGCTTGTTCTTTGTCACCACGAATTCCCAGGCGTGGGCGGCGGCGCGCATCTTCGCGGTTGTCTCGGCGAGAAGCTTTTCATCCACAGTGACGCTGCGTCCCGAAACGAATCCTTCGACCGGGCGAGAAACGTCCCAGTCCGCTTTCCAACTGGCGGTGCGCACGGTGGCAGGCGTAGCATCGTCCATGCCCGCGAAGAACGCGAGGGAATCGATACGGTAGGCGATTTCGCCTTGGCGGAAAGAATACACGCCGGGAAGTTTTCGTAACGGCACGACAGAAGAATCCGCAGAATCGGAAGGCTGCAGGGAATCCGCGGAATTGGGCGGAACCGCTTTCGAAATAAGCTTTGCGCCCATGAAATGGTTCGATACATCGAGTCCCAGGAAAGCGACAATCGACGAGGCGATGCTTCCCTGCGATACGGGACGCAGGTCCATTGTCCGTTCGGCACCCGCTCCGGCGAAAATCAGCGACACCCAGGTCTCGCCTTCGTGAATCTTGCCGAGGCGTTCCGATTCCGCCGTCTGCGCGCTGTTCGGGTACGAATGGTCCCCCACCAGAATGAACAGAGTGCTATTCGCGCGCGGGCCGTTCTTCACCTCGTTCACAATAATCCCGAGGGCGCTATCCATGTAGGCTTCGGCACGCAGGTAGGCCGCTTCTGCATCGGCAGGGCGTTCGCCCATGTCGGCAGGCAAGTCGAACGGGATATGCATACTGCGGCTCATCCAATGGAAGAACAGCGGCTTGTCCTTATCGCGTTCGCGGTACATCTCCACGAAGCGACGGGCAAGCGCGACATCGTTGTCGTTTTCCGGCTTGAATTCGTTGTAGTCGAACCACTTCTGTTGCCACACGAGTTCGTTGTCAAACTTCGGATCGGAACCGCAAAGCAGCTGGCGTTCGTAACCGGCCGCCTGCAACACGTCGCCAATCGAACGCATGCGCGTGTTGGGATAGTTGTACAGGAACGTCGCGCGCGGGTGGCTCGGCACGCCCACCATGATGCCGAGGAAACCTTCGATGGACGGATAGCCCACGCTGTGCGCGTTCGGATAATAGGTACCGCTTAAAACGAGCTTGCAAAGGTTCGGGAAACGCATGCAGCTCCTGGTACGCATATCGCTTGTCCAGCCACGCAAGCTCTCGATATTGAAAAGGATGATATCCGGGCGCTCTTCGAGGGGGCGCGCCTTGAAAGCATCGAGGCTTGCCTTTTCCACCGCATCTGCATTCGCGGAATCGCCGCCGGCCCAATGCCAGAACGGATATTCGGCATCGGGATTGCCACCCAGCGCAAGGATTCCTTCGCGGTAATCGGCCGGCGGCTCCAGCGACTCGAACGCATGCAAAACTTCTTCCACAAGCACGTACGGGATAGGCTTGATGCGCGGCCAGCGGCGGTGCGACGGGTTGAACCACATGTGCGACGTGCAGCCGAGAATCGCAAACACGAGAATCGCTACGACAGGCGCGACGAAAGACTTATGGAACGGACGCGCAACGGCACGCTCCAGGCGGTTCCCGCGCGAAAAGATTGCAAGACCGACGATGGCCGCGACCACCGTAAAGAAACTGAACAAGAAATGGAACGCGCCTTCCTTGAAAATGCTTGCGACAAGGCCCGTATCGGAAACGGCACCCATATAAGTCCCGATGAACGAGAAAGAGAGCCTCTGGTTCATCCAGCGCATGATTTCGTCATCGGTACCGCAGGCAAAAAGGTACATGCCCGCAAGAACGACCGAAACGATTTTTACAATGCGCAGCCCGCGGCCCCTGACAGCAAGCGAAACTGCCTGCAGGCAGAATGCCGACGCCATGATGATTCCGATATCGGCAAACATCGTGTGCCAC
>Ga0310695_10001451_pt1 | contig 56062 bp, 76 predicted proteins | sample RumenRJG_04DNA_FD_203882 | JGI IMG/M metagenome (GOLD analysis project Ga0310695, IMG submission 203882) | Bovine rumen microbial communities from Lethbridge, Alberta, Canada - RJG_04 (v2) (version 2) | ecosystem: Host-associated > Mammals > Digestive system > Stomach > Rumen | place: Canada...
TGGTGAAGAAGGGCGGTCGTGCCGTCCGCCACTTCATGATAGACGGCAAAGTGTATAAATCGAAGAAGAAATTCCTCGAAGCAATCAAGGACTACAACCCGTAAAATCTATGCAAGATTTCGACGAACTTAAACAAACCAAGGCGCAGTGCCTGCGGGACATCACCGAGGCACTGCCCGACTACGTGAACCGACTGAACAGCATCGACACGCGACTGCTGACGTATATCGAGGACGCTATCTCCGGCAATGCCAGCCACGCCAACCTCATGGAGCTGCTCGGCATCCGCAAGGAAATGCGACTGATGGACTCCTACGACCTCGACCCTCAGCGCGTGAAGCGGTCGCTCCGAGCCATCGAGGGACAGTGGGCGAACGGGCGACATGTGAAGGGTGGTCTGCGGTTCTCCACACCGCGAGGCTCGCAGCACGTCCGGCTGATGCCGTTCCAGGTGTGGCTCATCTTCGAGATTTACGCCTTCAAGGTGGACGTAAGCATGGAGCGCGAATACCACGAGGGCGACATGCTGCTGCCTACCGAATGGGTGAAGGACGGCTGGGTGTGGGACACGCGACGGCTGACGCAGGAGGCGCACTGGTTCGTTACTCGTAAGAGTGGAAAGACGGAACTTGGTGCGGCGGTCGATTTCGTAGAGGCGTGCTTCCTCGGCGACGTGAATGGTCAGGTGCTCATCTGTGCCCCTTCAGCCGAATTGTCGAAAATTTCGTTCAAAGCCGTGCGGAATTTCGCCATGCAAATCGACCCGACATGTACGAACCGCATGGGCGGCAAGTACTTCCGCATGACCAAAAACGAACTGAGCTGGCAACCGGGACAAACGATGAAGGGCGAAATCAAAACGATGGCAGCGGGTAAGGTTCCGAAGGATGGTTATTATGCCAGCGTGGTACATGCCGACGAGCACGGACAGCCAAGCTATGTGAACGGTCATTGCGACATGCAAGCATCGGTTGACACTTGTTGGGGCAGTACAGGCCCACGTCGTGAGAAACTGCTGATGCACACCACCACAGCCGGACGTGTCAAAGATGGCCCATACAAGTCGAAGATTGAGAACGACGTGGAACCATCGTTGTTGCGTGAGATGCAGTACCCCCTGGGACAGCCCCACCGCACGCCCGACGACTACTGGTGCGCATTCCTGCTCCAGCTCGACAAGTGGGAGCTGACCGACGACCTGACGAAGCTCGACGACCCCGAACTGTTCAAGAAGGTGAACCGCAGCATCGGCACCACCGTGCAGCCCACCTACTACCGCGAGCGACTGCACGAAGCCGCCACCGGCACCGAAGACACCAAGCAGGAGGTGCTGACGAAGGACTTTAATATGTGGCAGACGGGCAAGGTGACGAAGTGGATCACGGGCGACCGCATCCGTCCGCTACAGGTGGCGAAACGCATTGAGGATTGCAAGTACATCGACCAAGGGCGCGAGCGTTGGAAGGTGTTCTGCGGCATGGACTTCTCGCACGGCGACGACCTCTACGCCCACGGCTATCTGGCTGTCGATTACATGCCGTCGAACACCATGCGCGGACGCTTCTTCTTCGACTGCGATGCGTGGGTGCTCGAGAAGACCATGATGGAAAGCCCGAACCGTCCGCTCTATGAGGAATGGATTGCGGGAGGCTGGCTGAAGGTGTGCCCCGGTGAGGTTTTCGACAGCATCTACAGCGTGAACCGTCTGGGCGAACTGACCGAGCAGGGCGTGAACATCGTGATGTTCAACTACGACCCCGCGCAGAGCGTCCAGCCCATCAACCAACTGAAGGCATGGCTTCAGACCCTCTTCCAGAAGCAGCGCACCGACCTCTCGGCCAAGGACATTGCCGACATGATTCAGCGCATGGTGGTGCCCATCAGTCAGACCGCCATGAGTCAGAACCCCATCATCGGCCACTTGGAAGAGATGATCCTGCGCCCCGACCCGTGGATAGAGTTCTCGGAGAACCCTCTCATCCCCTGGTGCTTCGGCAACTGCGCCGTGGAGATGGGCAACAGCGACCTGCGCCGCATCGTGAAGGGCGGTCCCGTGCCGACCCACAAGATAGACATCGTTCACGCCCTGGAAGATGCCCTACACGGGTTTGATATTACCGAGGGGAGGGTGAGTGAGTAGGGCTTGAAATGTTAAAAAGTACCAAATAAGACACATTTCTTTGTGTTTTATTTGGTACATTCAAAGAAAATGATTATCTTTGCATCGTAAACATTAAACAAATAACAATTAGAACACCGGCGGCAACGGGTAACAGCGGCTAAAGACAATGAAGTACAACGATTACAAAATCTCAAAGACATTCCAGACGGCAAGTAGCGGAGTTTATAACGCATTCAAGAATGAGGCCGCTACGGTCAACGGAATCACATTCAGCCACCACTTCTATTTTCAGTATTGCAAGGAGAGCCACGATGACGATTATGTCAACGGAAAGGCTTGCATCCCCTTCAAGCCAAGTTACGACGATAACTACTACATGGCTGTTGTCAATGGCGGTGTCATCCTGAGCACAGACTTGAAGACGTTCTCATTCCAGGATTCAAGCCTTGGTTACGTCAACTATGCCCACATCGACATCGAAGACCTGAAGAAGTATCACAACGTAGAGGTGGAGGACTAACCCATGAGAACTTTATGCTACAGCGTTAGGCTGGAGAGCCTTGTCCGCATCAGTGACAAGGCTTTCAAGGCCACCGCCTTCGACGGTTCACAAGACATTATACCTGCCAGTCAGGTGTTCGGACGTGACTACGAGGTGATGAAGAGCGATGCCTGGTGGATCAGCGCGTGGATATTGGGGAAGAAAAACATCCAGTACAGCGGCAAGAAGCAGGCATGGTTCGACGAGAACGGCCACCAGTTGCCGACGTACACCATCGAGCGGCACACGCCTGAGAAGAAGGAGGCAAAGGAATCAAATGTTATTAACGACTTAAAAAGATAAGGAACTATGGCACAGAAGAATTGGAAAGAGAAACTCAACGACATGGGTATTGAGATAAAGGAAGTACGCCGCACCGACGGCTCAGTGATTGATGGCTGGTACACATTCGAGCACAAGGGACTACCCGTGTTCACCTATGCAATGGACAATCAGCGTACCTATCAGGTAGGCGTTCCACCATTCCCGCCATACGCTGACGAATACAAGAGCGATGTGAAAGGACGATTTGCTTGCACGAAGTTTGACCACTTCATGGAGCATATCGAGGACTACGTTGTCGGCACACCTGGCAACGAGCGTATAGCCGAAGAATTGAGACAAGCATTGCACCGTGATGGAATCAGACCTATTGGAAAATGAAATCCTCTGCCCAGCTCAGCGTGTGAAGTACCACCGCATTGAGTACCACGACGGCTACGTCACCATTGAGCAGAACAGAACGAGACGGAGGGTGCCGGACGGCTACCATTTCGAGGATGACGGACAGTACATCGCCGTCTCGACGTTCTACTCCCACATCTTCCAGCACAAGGCGACCATCCGCCACTTCGTGCTGAACAAGGAAACGAAGGAGTGGCGCGACTGGCAGACGGTGATCATAGAGCGGCACACGCCTGAGAAACTTACACCAAAGGAAAGCAACATCATAGAAGAATTGAAAGTATGAACACCCTCACACAACAGCAACAGGCAGCCATCGAACACTTGAACGAGTGGCGCGTGGGTGCGCTCTTCATGGAGCCGGGGACGGGCAAGACGCGGGCAGCTCTCACGCTCGCCAACTCGACACCCGCCACCGACGTGTTCTGGGTGGGACCGCTGCGCACACTCGACGCTATCAGGCAGGAGGCTGAGAAGTGGGGAGGGTTCACGATGACGGCACACTACTACGGTGTGGAATCGCTCAGCGGCTCAGACCGCATCTACATGGAACTGCTCAACGGCGTGGAGTCGGCACGGGTGCCAATGGTCATCGTTGACGAGAGCCTGAAGGTGAAGAATGCCGAAGCCAAGCGCACACGGCGCATCCTGGAAGTGGGCAAGCGGGCAGAGTGGAAGCTGGTGCTTAACGGCACACCCGTCTCGCGCAACCTGCTCGACATGTGGCCGCAGATGGAGTTCCTGTCGCCGAAGATACTCGGCATGAGCCTGACGGAGTACAAGAACACCTTCACCAAGTGGACGCGAGTCACCAAGCGCATCGGCATGAGGTCGTACACGAAGGAATATGTCACGGGAATGGAGAATGTGGACTATCTGCATTCGCTGATTCGTCACTACGTCTATGAGTGCGACCTTCGACTGAACATCACCCAGAAGTGGCACACGGTGAACTACTGCATCACCGACGAGAGCCGCCAGCGGTACAACGACATCAAGGAAGACTACCTGAGCGACGAGACGATGGAGTGGAAGAACAACAACATCTTCCTCGCCATGACCACCGAGATGCAAGTGGCGTACACCATCGACGAAGGCAAGATGGAGGCCGTTGACCGTCTGCTGCAAGACCTGCCGCAAGACGAGACGATCATCTTCTGCCGCTTCATCGTGGCGCAAGAGGAATGCCGCAAGCGTTGGCCAATGGTCACGGTGCTGTCGATGCAGAAAGAGTCCCTGGGGCTGAACCTTCAGCAGTACCGCCACACGATATTCTTCGACCGCGTATGGGACTACGCCCTGCTGTTGCAAGCCTCGCGCAGAACCTACCGAACAGGACAAGAGCAAGATTGCCACTACTACGAACTGACGGGCAACGTGGGACTGGAGCACATGATGGCCGAGAACATCAAGAAGAAAGTTAGCATGAGCGAATATCTGAAGAAAATCACGAAGGAGGAACTATATGAACGTCTTTGAAGCAGCCACACGGCGCATAGCCTACATCTTTGACGAGTTTGAGCACATTATGGTGTCGTTCTCAGGCGGCAAGGACTCAGGCGTGGTACTGAATATGACCATCGACGAAGCCCGCAGGCGTGGTCGTCGCATAGGTGTATGGTTCATCGACCTCGAAGCATGGTATAAGAAGACCATTGAGTTCATTGAGCGCATGATCCAGGACAACAGCGACGTGGTTGACCCCTACTGGGTATGCCTGCCGATGAAGAGCGACAACAGCCTGTCGTACTTCGAGCCGTTCTGGACGTGGTGGGAGCCTGGCAAAGAGGACATCTGGGTAAGACCTATGCCGAAGCACCCCTTTGTCATCAACCTAAAGAACCATAAGTTTCCGTTCTACCACGAGGGCATCACCTTTGAGGCGTTTGTCCCACAGATGGGCAACTGGTACGGACATGGCGAGAAGACCGCCTGCCTGCTGGGAATCCGCACACAAGAGAGTCTGAACCGATACCGGGCAATGGTGATGGAGAAAGCCACCTACCAAGGCCGTCAGTGGTCAACGCTTGTCAAGAACGAGACATACAATTTCTACCCCATCTACGACTGGACGGTGGAGGACATCTGGACGTACAACGGCAAGTTCGGCAAGGACTACAACCACCTGTACGACCTATTCTATAAGGCTGGCATCAGCATCCACAAGATGCGAGTAGATGAACCATTCGGCGACACGTGCAAGGCAGGGCTGAACATGTTCAAGGTCATTGAGCCTGAGACGTGGGCAAGGGTGTGCAACCGAGTATCAGGTGCCAACATGGGTGCGCTCTACAACCACAACAAGATGATGAACGCCAACTACACCCTGCCGAAAGGCCACACATGGAAGACGTTCACGGAATTTCTGCTTGACACCCTGCCGCAAGAGACAGCCGACCACTACCGCGTGAAGTTCTACAAGTTCGCAAAGTATTGGCAGGAGGTGGGCTGTGGACTGCCAGCCGACGAAATCAAGCTGCTGGAGGAGAAATACGGCGACCATATCATCAACACCCACCAGACCAACAACCGAGGCAAGCGCGACAAAGAGGTCATCCTGTTCCGCGACATCGTGGACGAGATTGCCGAACTTGACACCCGCAGCGAACTGCTTACGTGGAAGCGCATGGCCATGTGTATCATCAAGAACGACTACCTTTGCACACGTCTGAACTTCAGCGTCACCAAAGACCTGACAGCACGTCAGCAGCAACTGGTAGATAAATACCGTACACTATTATGAGCGAGAAATTCATAAGCCCCGTTTACGGAGTCAGGGCAGTACCCATCGAAAAGATACGTGCCAACTCCTACAACCCCAATGCCGTAGCACCCACCGAAATGAAGCTGCTCTACGACAGCATCAAGGAGGACGGCTACACCATGCCGACGGTGTGCTACTACATCGAGGAAGAGGACATCTACGAAATCGTTGACGGCTTCCACCGCTACATGATTATGAAGACCCACCGCGACATCTACGAGCGCGAGGGCGGCAAGTTGCCAGTGTCAGTTATCGACAAACCCCTGGGCGAGCGCATGGCATCGACCATCCGCCACAACCGCGCACGAGGCACCCACAATGTTGACCTCATGAGCGGCATCGTGGGCGAACTGCACGAACTCGGCAAGACCGACCACTGGATAATGAAGCACCTGGGCATGGATGCCGACGAGGTGTTACGACTGAAACAAATCAGCGGCCTCGCGTCGCTGTTCAAGGACAAGGATTTTTCAAAAGCAAAGGAACTTTCGGAGCAGTGAGAGCCATGATGCTTGCATCTTTGGCCGAGTCGTGACGAAAGTCATAACAAGTTATAACTATGATAAAGAACGAGCAAGAGAGGCAGCGCATCGGGCAGGACATCGCCCAGCTGCGAAAGGAAAAAGGAATGACCCAGCAAGACCTCGCCGATCGCGTGGAGATGCAGCGGGCACACATTGCCCGCATCGAGGCAGGCCGTTATTCGGTAGGACTCGACACCCTCACCGCCATCGGCCAAGCCCTCGGCAAACGCCTGGCATTCGTATAAGACATCACGAACAACTCACTAAGAGAGACATCCCCCGACGGGATGCCTCTCTTTTTTTTGAACACGAATTGAAGGAATTATGGCAAAAATAGAATCACCATTTGTAATACCGCCTCACAAGTATCAAGAACTTGCACAACCTGACATGTGCTACTATATCGTAGTGGCAAAGGAGGATGAAGCAAAGGTAAAGGAGGCGATGAAGCATTACCCAGAGATTGAAGTCGCTGGTTATGCTGAATGGTTTATGAACATCGCGGCTGTGCCTGGCGAAGTTTGGTTTGTCGGTGCAAAGAAGACTCCACCCATCCGATGGGAGGCGCGACGCGACAGCGCAATATCAGCGTATTTAAACAGACCAATATATTAAAAGGAACTATGAAGCAAGTCACGTTCAAAGGCTTAAACCCTGAAGACTTGCACACATGCCAACACTGCCAGCACTCGTTTCATGACATCGGCATGAATCGGAAGGTGTGCGCCAGGTCAGGACAACCCATCGCACCGATGGACTTCATATCGGTGAACGACTGCGAGGAATACAAGTCGCCGTATCTATCGGACTATCGGCGCAGGACGGATTTAGAAAACGAACTTAAATAAAAGGAACTATGATTATTGTAAAGACAAAGAATGGCGACCGATTCATCAACGACAAGGCGGTCACGATGGTTGCGCACGACCGTGAAAAGGCCGTGGTGAATGCTCATGGTGAAAATGGTGCGTATTACCACATCGAGGACGTGGAGGGTATTATCTACACCAACGACGCACAGCCTATGCACTGGAAGGATGAGGGCTCGGAAATCCAACGGCTGAAGAAGGAGCTCGACGAACAAAGGGAGTGGGCCGACAAGATGCGTTACGAACACTTGCAGATGATGCAGGAGCGCGACGAACTGAAAGAACGTGTTGCGCAGTTGGAACCAAAGGCAGACCCAGACCGATGGTGGCCTGACAATGTTGACATTGCACCCGTTGATCTCATTCTCTTTCACATAGGCAATAGAGAGTACCACACAGGCTACGGTGTAAGGCTCGGGAAGATTTTCGAGATGAACAACATCAAGACCGTGGGCGACCTGTTGCGCATTGGTCGTCGTAACTTCAGGAAGTACAGCTCCGTAGGTGGCGGCAGCATTAGCCGGATAGACGATGCCTTAGAAGATTTGTACAACATCAAAGGATGGTAGCGGAAGATGTAAGATGGCTGATGGCTGATGGAAGAGGGCTGATATGACCGTCGGCTCTCTTTCTTTTTTGAACACGAATTTAACGAATTTAACGAATTAAATAAAAAGAACTATGACGGAACAGGAATTTGACCAGCAGGTGTGGCGGAGGTTCGATGTTGTGACTACCGACACGGGAATTGAGACGACAGTGATGAATGTATGCTTTTCCACCAGGAGCGTGCGAATCTATGTTAAGAATGCACCGGCGGAGTGGTTACCGTTCAAACGTATTGTGGCGCATACCACGCGCAAGGGTGACACGGCAGACGAAGGTACTATCATCGAGGAATTGCACAACCGAATCCTGAAGCAGGACGAGAAGATTGCCAGGCTGGAGAATGAGAAGGCGGCTCTCGCCGAGAAGATCAGCAGGAACTACCTTGGCGAGCTGTTGAAGTCCGTGAACATGCTGAAAGAGGGGCTGACAGAGAAAAAGAGCAAACTGGAGAAGATAGAGCGCGGACTGGAATTGATAGTCAGCACGCTGGCAGCAATTAATAATGAATAGGCGGCACATAGTGCCTAATTTATAATTAATAATTAATAATTAATAAATAATGACAAACAAGGAAGCAATCGACGGCTGGGCTAACAGTATCATCCCAGCGGTATTCAGGGCGGAGGACGCACTGCAAAAGGCGGTGCCCGAGTGGAAAGAACGGTTGGCAGCACTGAACGCAGGAACATCGCAAGAGGAGGGCGCAAAGGTGGCCAAGGAGTATTGTCAGGCCATTGCCCATATCATCGTGACGCAGGCCATCGACTACGAGCCCGACGGGACAATAGACGGCGAGGCAGACTTTACTTGAACACGAATTGAACGAATTAAACGAATTAACTTTGTGCCAGGCGTGGCACCATGATTTTAATTATATTAAATTCAATGGCTGTCCGTTGTGAAACGCACGGCCTTTTAATTAAACAAAAGGAACTATGAACAAGTATCAAGAATTATTGGAAAGACCCGAATGGAAGGAGAAACGAGAGCGAATACTTGAAAGAGACGGGCACACATGTCAGTTTTGCGGTTCAACCGACAAACAACTCCAAGTGCATCATTTCAATTATGATGCGCCAACTCCCTGGGATGTCCCCGACAAGTATCTAATCACATTATGTAAAGACTGCCACAAGAATTATCACTTCATACCACTTGGTCTTCGTGAATGTGACAAACATCTACCTGATTGTGACTGGGAAGGATTCTCCATTGAACGACTCAAAAAGCAAGGATTCAATGTCAACGGAAACCATGCCACGCTAAAATTAAATGGTTTTACCTTGTTCCTTACTCATCAAGGGGATGGAGAAAATACGGCTGTGGCAACTTTATTCAAGGATGGAAGCCCAAAACGTTATCATGAAGATGTTTTAGTAACACATCTTGAGCTTGATGATTATCTTGAGGATTATCTTGATTTTGACTTTTCAACATTATAAGGAACAATGAAAACAGCAGCTTACATCATCATGCTTGCGCTTTGCGCTGGCATCGTAGTCATGAACTACAAATTGAACGGACAGCCCCGAAAGGAGCAAGTGTATAACTACAAGAAAGGCTTGGTGAGTGCCATCATCATTGCGGTGCTCACATCGCTCATCTATTGGTTATGAGAAAGTATCACGTAGCAGTCGAGGCATCGCCAAGTGAAAGCATCATGAGCATGGTTGGCGGTGGCTTCGGCATCAAGTATTACACGGCAACTATCGACGACGGACAGCCCGTGAACGCTGAAACGCTCTACAATCTCATCAACGAGAATCAGGAGCGCAAGACGGGACCCGTTATCGCTTGGTCGAAGATAGAGGAATAATTATTCATTATTAATTATTTATTATTCATTAGGAACGCAACGGGTAAACCACCGACGGCATATCGCCGTATAGATAGCCGAAGGTGGCGACGGCTTACAGGTTCGCCACAATCCATGCATTACGATTAAACTTCTAAAGAGAGATGAAGAAAATCAAGATGAAGGACACCATTCTGAGTCATTACCAGAAAGTCCATGAGTTAGAGATGGACGGGTACACCGTCCGAGTGTTTAAACCCCGCACCATGCAGCGGCTGCCGGCATACATGATGCTGGGATGGATTAAGGACAGAGCCGAGAGTGCCATCCACTACATGATTATGGAGCAGAAGGCTGAATGGAGGCTTGGCAATCCAGACTACGGCATGTGGGATGCACAGACGGTCTATCACTACGACCCGCGAGGCAAGGCTTTCAACATCTACATTGCAGCCATCCTGGTACACCCGTTCAGTCGGGAGGCTTACGAGACCTATTGCGATATGCACGAGAGCATCTGTGACGTGAACCAGCGACTGATGATGATGTGGGACTCGCGTGAGTTCGACCGCATAGGTGGCTATGACACCAGCTACGGAGCCTACAAGGATCAGAAGAAAGCCGACGCTATGATGTACACGGTGCATGACGAAGAGGACGACGTAGAAGACCTGTCGCCCGACTTCTACCATGAAGGCGAAACGCGGCATCCAGGACTGACGCTGAAGTTCAAGCACGATGGCGACCATGTGAAGAGTTCTGCATCGTGGCCAAAGCACGACCCGTCGTTGGTTGTGGATATGCCGGAGCGCATGGGCACCTGTGGCGAAGAGTTCGTGAAGTTCACCGAGGCGCACCCGGAGTTCAAGGAGATGCACTTCTACACGGAGCCGACGGAGTGGGAAGAGGACGAGGACGGCGGGCCTAATGAATAATTTATAATTAATAATTAATAATTAATCAACTCATAAAAATAAAATAACTATGTCAATGATTAATTACAACGACCCCAACCAATCGTGGCTACCTAATGGGTACGACCCATACAAGGGTATGAACGAAAAGGAACGGATGATGGCTGGATGCTTGCAAGGTGTGGCCTTTGTGCTCATGATCATCTTTGCGCTGGCTATGTGCGCTTTGTTAGGTTCGTGTACCACCACGAAGTATGTTCCGATTCCTGAATACCACACGGACACCGTGCGCATCGTTCAGCATCAGCGCGACAGCATTTACCTGTCGGACAGCATCTACGTCAACGACTTTGTGCGTGACGACACGGTGTATAAGACCGTGGAACGCTGGCACACCCAGTACCGCGACCGCTGGCGCACGGACACCATCTATCAATCGAAGCTCGACAGCATCCCCTACCCTGTGGAGGTCACTAAGGAGGTTCCGGCAGAACTGACGTGGTGGCAACAGACACGGCTACATCTGGCTAACATCGTGATGGTTGTGCTGGGCTTGATTGGAATCGGATGGGTGGTGAAGAAACGATTGTCTTGGTAAACCGATGGCGCGGTTTTGACCGCTATACAGACGGCACGGCCTAATTTATAATTAATAATGAATAATTAATAATTCAGCCATCAGACATCATACATCAGACATCGAAACACTATGAGCTACGCAAGACACTATATCATTCCTTTCAAATCGCTCCGTGGCGGAACATCCTACAGGCTCTGCATCTGGGATCAGACTGGAGCGGAGCAGGTGGAGCTGACGCCTGCTGCCGAGCCCTTTGTGACGCAGGAGGATGACGACGAGGATGCCTTTGCCTTCATCCGCACACAGACGGGCAGCATCAAGGTCGTTGACACCGGCGATGTGAACTGGCGTAGCATCATGCCGCAGAACGACTTGCAGAAGCCTGTGACGCTGGAGGTGATGAACTCGCCTGTATGGGTTGGCTATCTGCAGTCGGAGAGCTACGGCGGCGAGCTGTACGGCAATCCACAAGAGCGCGAGTTTGCCGTACAATGTCCTTTGTCGGTGCTAAGGGCTGTGCAGGTGACTACCCAGGAAACGGAACTGCACAACTTCGCCTACATCCTGAAGTACATTCTCGACTCGCTGCCAAGTTACACCAATACGGCCAACGATCCCGTTGTGAACCGCGTCATAGTACAGGGAGGCTCGTACGCCCGCCAATGGCTGCTTAATCTGGTGGACTGGCAGAACTTCATCAACCAAAGCGACGAGGACGGCGACACGGCCAAGTACAATCTCTACGAGATACTGGAGGACATCTGCCGATTCTGGGGATGGACGGCTCGCATCTTGCAACGCACACTCTATCTGACGCGCAACGATGACAGCCAGAACAGCGGTCTGCTGACGCTGACCTATAGCCAGTTGACATCGCTTGCCAATGGCAGCACGTCGGCAGGCTCCACCAGCAGTCGTCAGTCTGCCATCCAAATCAGCAGCGGAAGCCTTGTCAGCACCGACAATGACGATTTCCAACTGCGCGGGCCGTCGAAGGCTACGGTCAAGAGCGACTGTAACGCCGAGAGCACGGTGGTCAAGTTTGCACCAAAGGCAGTGCGCGAAGAGCTGGGTGACACCTGGACGTGGGTGCAAGGAGAGGAATTCATGACGGGCTACTTCACCACACCCAATGTCCGTTCGTTCGGTCAGTCGCCATCGTCGCCGGCATACAACGTCATGCGTGGTACGTCTGCCGATATATCAGGAGGATTCTTCGGGTTCTACTGCCGTCGGCAGATATTCTCGTCGTCGGAGGCTGACAAGGCCGACAAGGTGGACATGATTTGCACCAAAGGCTACGACTTCTCATCTCCGCTGGCAAGCATCAGCATAGAGCGTTGGCGCAACTACAGTGGCGGTTCGCTGTCGCTGAAGGGATCACTCTATGCAGGCGAAAAGATGTTCACACCAGACCTTGAATCAACTCTCTGCATGTTTGTTCGAATAGGAATAGGCAGCAGACGTAGCAATGCCAAATGGTACAGTCTTCAGCACAGCAGCGGTACTATCACCAGCCGGTGGCAGAGCACCCCTGACGTGGTGGCCATGCCAGTGAGCGGCAGTCAGCTGCAAGGCTTCACGGCTGTCAATATCCCCTCCAGCGTTGAGTTCAGCACTTGGGGCCAGTTCCAAAGCATACCATTAGACGAGAATCTGTCAGGAAAGTTGTTCATCGACTTCATGGGCATGGCCTACGGGCCAATAACAACGTTAGGCGGAACTGTCTCAGTACAGATTGGTGACTTTGAGGTGGAGTTCAGCCGTGACGTGACATTCATTCCATCGACTACTGGTGAAAAGCGTGCGCGAGTGATGACCGAAGAACGAAAGTCGTCGCGTGAATATGTCAGCGAGAGCGACGGCCAGACGCACGACGAATGGAATGCCGACTGCATCTATGCCTCCGACAACAACATGGAGTATGGCTACGGCCTGTTGCAGTTGCCTGATGGCGGTTTCATGGAGAAAGCACCATACTACACCGGCAACGAATATCCCGAGAAGCATTTGGCAAACCGTGTGGTGGCATACTGGCAGCAAGCCAAGCGCAAACTGTCGTTAGAAGTGACGCAGGAAAGTGCAGCGGTCGTCACTCCCGTGACACTGGTGGTGATGGACGGCACAACATGCCAAGTGCTCAGCATAGCGCACAACTGGTGCGACGACGTGGTGACGCTGGGCCTTCTTGGATTGTGACGGCGGCACAAGGCCTAATTTATAATTATTAATTATTAATTATTCATTATTAATTGAAAAAGTATGGTCAAGGTACTAAATAGGGAAGGCATACAGCGCATGGTGGGGCGCACGACAGGCAGCGGTGGCTCTGGCGGCAGCAGCGAGGGCGGCGGTGGCATCAGCATCGCCCAAGTCGATGCGGCATACGTCAGCAAGGCATTCTTTGACCAGCTGTTCACCGTCCACGGCAAGCGCACCTATACTGACCCCGACACGCAGGAGGAGGTGACGGAAGATGTCATCATCAGTCCAAACCAGATAGCGGAAGGCGAATACAGCCTGTCTAACGTAGAGGTCAGCGTAGGCCTGTGGACGCAGCAGTTCCTTTCGGCCCTCGGACTGAACAGCGGCGGAGGTGGCGGAGGCGCAACGGCTCTGACGGACCTTGTTGACGTAGCCCTCAGCAACCCGCAGAACGGGCAGGTGCTGATGTATAACAGCAGCACGGGAAAGTGGTACAACGGCACCGTGCAGAGCGGAGGTGGCGGCACCGTGACCAGCATCACGGCAGGCACAGGACTGTCTGGTGGCACCATTACATCCAGCGGCACCATTGCACTGAACCAAGAGACGCTGACGGCGATTGCTGCTGGAGCAACGGCATACGGTTGGGGCGACCATGCACAGGCCGGCTACCTCAAGCAGTCGGCACTCACTGGCTATGCCACCCAGCAGTGGGTAGGGCAGCAGGGATTCCTGAAGGCATCAGACCTTAATGGCTATGCCACCCAGCAGTGGGTACAGCAGCAGGGATTCCTGAAGGCATCAGACCTTAATGGCTATGCCACCCAGCAGTGGGTACAGCAGCAAGGCTATCTGACCAGTCATCAGAGCGTAGACGGCACATTCTGGGGCCAGTCGTGGAGCAACCACGGAAGTGTGTCGGGCGATATGACCAACGTCGGTGTTATATACCAGACAGGAAATTTCATATTAATGCACCAGGAAGGTATCGGCCTAATGATTGAAGGAAGTGCCGTAACGGGGAGCGAGTATCGTGCAACATTCGGATTCCATCCAGCGGGAGATTTTTCATGGCTGGACAACAACGTCATCATGCAGCTAAAAGCCAACACTTCAACAGGTGAATACCTTGTGCATATAAACAATGGTATCCTACAGATTGGCGATGCCCGTCTGGTATGGGACTATGCCAACAACGCACTGAAGGCCATTAAAGCCGATGGTACATCCCTCAACTTTTACGCCACCGGCGGCGTGTCGGCCCTGGGCATGTCGGCAGGTGTGTCCACTGTCGATGCCATGACGTTCAACTACGTCACCATCAATAACAACCTCGAATTCGGGGCCGCGTCGCGCATAACGCACGCTGTCACCAACGATGACCGCACGCTCTATATCGGTAATTCTAACAACTCTGGATGGGTGGCACTCCAAGACGTTTGCTCGCAACGTGGTGAATCTTATTGGAAAATCATGGCCAACGGCGAGGCATTATTTGCGGAGAAAGTGCAATCCCCGAAATTCTATCTCGACAGCACGCGATATCTTTACATCAACGGCGGCACGCTCTACTACTACAACGGTTCAACTTCACGTCAAATAGCATTCGCATAGGCGACACATAGTGTCTAATTAATAATTAATAATGAATAAAGAACTATTATGGCATACAATCCAACAACAGGACTCATCACTCCACCAGTCAGCATCAATGATGTCCAGCGGGCACTCGGCATCGGAGGAGGCGGCGACGTTGGCACACTGATAAGAAATGGCAACATCAACATGTGGGCAAAATACAAGCCAGTTCCTTACCGCAAATTCAGTGTGATGACGGACGCAGACTTTGCGGATGCCGAGTACGGACTGAGCATCCCGTTATACTCCAAGCTGTACGACATGTGTACTGCTGTTGTGAACGGAACCGCAGGATGGTCATACGACAAGCCGGCTGGAGGCCTGAACACATCATACCGCTTGCACGACTTTGCAAACTACGATCATGATGTCAGCAAGTGGATGCTCGACAACAAATGGAACATCATACTGGGTGGCACTGTATGGATAGGCAACGGCCCGAAAGATAACATGGAAGTGTACTACAACGACCGCGTTATCTTCACCGTCCCGAGAAATGATGACGGACAACTGGAATACGGAAAACTGCTGTACATTGACGACTTTGACGACATAGACCTGTCGTCAGCCGGATACATGAAGGACTGGTATGGTGGCATTGCATTCTATTGCATAGAGGAGCAGACCATGCAGAGGTGTAACTGGATAGTCAGTGACCAGAAGATAGGCACAAATGGCATAGACATCTTTGAGCGCATCAAGACCAAGAATGCCATTGGCGGTCTGTCCGTCGGACGCTATGCCGTGATACCTTTCATCACCGATGGAACAGGAGTGACGAAAGGGCAATGGTATGCGGGTAACTTTACAGCAGGATGTGTAAGTTTGAACAATGCCAAATTCATTGTCGTTCGCAGTAGTGAGAGCGCACAGCAGGAAAAACTAAAAGACCTGACCATTACCGTCACGTCGCTGACCTCATCAGGAGGCAATTCGGTGGTCACAGTCCAGTTCGAGAACAACCGAACCACGGCATACAGCCTAAGCGAGGCATACCTGCTGCTGGCATCCTTAGAAAGCTATGACACCTACGACAACCCGTGGGATGCAGGATGGATAGACCAGACATCGACAGCGTATGGCAGTGTGACCTACGTCGACCAAATACGCCAAGACTCATGCTATACGAGTGCCAATGTAGGCACACGAAAGCGATACGCACGGACGCTGAACCTGCAGATGACCAGCATACCAACAGGAACAACCACTCGCACGTTCACCGTTCCTGGCACAGGCGACAGTTATGGCACCTTTGACAAAGACTATAGTCCATTCTTCTGCATGGACTTCAATGAGACCGACATAGGTCGTATAGTAATGTAAAACCCTTTAAAACTTCAAAATTATGACGACTTTTTTGGCAACTATTTCCGTTCTACTGATTGCGGCTGCAATGACCGTATCATGTATTCTTAACAAGAAGGCAATACCAATGTCATATTGCGAAACGGCAGACTACACAAACTGGCCGCTGAGAACCGTTTGGTACGCCTTCATGATGTCTGCCATCGTGACAGCTGCCTTTCCACTGATGAAGGCCGCTGGCCCAGGCACGCAGTTTTTGGTGTGGATTGCATGTGCGTCGGCATTGATAGCCGTAGTATGCACGTTTGGAGATGAAAAGATTGACTACATCTGCTACACCATCGCCACCATTGCGTTCTATCTGGCGGGGCTGGCCCTGATGCTGTGCAACACTTGGTGGCTGGCAGTGCTGCCGATTGGCGCATTCGTCTATAGCGTCATCAAGAATGACTTGCACTGGCGACTCTACACCACAACGGCATTCGTGCTGGCATTATACATCTACGCAATAACGCGGTAGCTATTTATTCATTATTCATTATTAATTATTAATTAACAAAGTGTACTATGAAGAAGGTCAATTTTAAAACAATCACCATCAAGGACATCAACGGCAACGACATCGTGGCCGACTTCCAGAAGCAACTCGGCAACCAGCTCTACATGCAAGGCCAGAACATCGAGGAGTGCGAACTTGGCAAGAAGATATACTTTACGCCAGACGACGAAGCCACCGAACTGGATGACAAGGAGGTGGCCATTGTCCGCAAGGCTGTCCAAGGCTACAGCTACGTGGCACGCACGGCCATCGAGCAGGCACTTGGGTAAACCCCTGCAAGGTTTTCCGTGTATTATAAAAAAGAAGGTTATGAAAATATTCACGGACAAAACACGTTGGCAGCACTTCGGTTGGGCAATTCCAATCGGAGCGTTGCTGACCATTCTATGTGTGCTGGGTGTTGCCACCGGCATGGAGTTCAAGGACTACCAGTGGTGCGGCAAGGCAGATTGGAAGGACTGGCTGTGTACCATGATGGGCGGCACGGTTGGTCAAGTGGTACAACTTTTAATCATTTTTGCTATATGGAGATAACACTGGATGCAATCATCTCGTTCATCGGGCTCTTCCTTAGTGGCGGTGCCGGTGCGTTCTTTACGTGGAAATGGCAGAAGCGCAAGGCCAAGGCCGAGGCCATGACCGCTGAGGTAGATGCTGCCAAAGACATGCAGGACTTGTATCAGCAGATGCTCTCTGACACCAAGGAAGAGCGCGAAGACCGCAAAAAGCAGATCGACGAACTACGCAGCGAGCGCGACCACTACAAGGACGAGCGCAACGAACTGCGCGACAAGATGGAGCAGCTGACGCGCTCGTTCATGGACTGGCGCATCGAGGCCGACAACGACCGCTCGAAGATGAAGATGGACATTGCCAAGCTGGGCAGAAAGGTGGAGACCATGGTCCCTTTTATGTGTGGCAACCTAACATGCAAAGACCGTCAGCGCGTAGTACTTGCGGACGACGGAACGGTTAGGCCCAAGAAGACAAGCAAGAAGCAAGATATTGACCCAGTAGAAAGCGATGCACTATGAGCACACTCGTCACCAAGCACTTCACAATAGAAGAACTATACGCCTCGGCAACGGCCAAGGCGCGAGGCATCGACAACAAGCCCGACGTTCACCAGATGATCAATCTGGTCTATCTGGCCGTCTACGTGCTCGAACCCTTGCGCAAGGCCGTTGGCGAACCCATCAAGATAGGCAGCGGCTTCCGCTCGGAGCGACTGAACAAGGCCGTGGGTGGTGTATCGAACTCACAGCATACGAAGGGCCAAGCGGCAGACCTCTGCATTGACGGCGACATGAAGAAAGGCCGCAGGTGGTTCGACTACATCCGTCAGCATCTCGACTTCGACCAACTGATATGGGAGAAAAACCCCAAGACGGGCAACTACTGGGTACACGTCAGCTACGTCCATCCCGACTTCGGTCGCAACCGCCGACAAGTCATCGATGGCCTTCTGAAAAAGTAAAGTAAGTACATAAGCATTCCGCAAGCATTCCGTGAGGAAGGAAGGAATTTGGTTTCATAATAAGGTTTTTTTTGTTTTAGTAGTTAGTAATTATTGTCAGGCTCGCGGAGGCGAGCCTTTTTTGTTTTCATTGCTCATTATTAATTATTCATTATTAATTATTCATTAGGCGCAAGCCGAAAGAGTAAACCCCAAGCCATATTTCGCCAGATTTATAGAATTAAAAATCGACGAAATATGAAATTTCTCACATTTGAACAAATCCAAGCCCAGCTCCGGCTCGACGATGCACAGGCGACGGAAGAGCACGACCTGCTGGAGTTGTACGGCGAGGCTGCTGAGGATATGGTGCTGAACACACTGAACCGCACCATCACCGACATCTTCGAGCAGTACGGCACAGTGCCGAAGGCGTTGGTGCAGGCAGGACTCATGCTTGTGGCACAGTCGTACCAGCACCGCGAACCCATGAGTCCGCAGAACCTCTATACCGTGCCCTACGCCTTCGACCTCCTGCTTAAGCCGTACATCAAGCTGACCACTTAACCACACATAACGAATATGGAAACAAAAAAGATATTCTATCAGAGTGACTTCCGACTCGTGGAATCAAGCGATGCCGGATTCGGGGTGCCGTTCCGTTTTACCTACTACACGGCGAACCCCCTGCAAGCATGGGTGGCTACCTTTGACGGCCACGAGTACACGAACTGCGAGGTGGACGGCGACGGTAGGTTGTGTGTCGGCTTCGATGACCACAAGCTTGGTGTCGGCACGCTCATGGTTGAGCGTCGTTACTACCTCACCGATGAACACTACCAGAGCGGCATCTGCGATGAGGTGATAGAGCCTACGCCTGTCATCATCACTGAGGAAGAGGAAGGCGTGGAAGTGGAGATGAACGTGGTGCTGGGCTTCGACGGTTGCACGGCACCTACCGTAACCAGTGAGATACCTCCGTACTGGACGAAGGGCGACAAGGGCGACCCAGGCCCCGTCGGTCCACAAGGCCCGCAGGGTGAACAAGGCCCCGTCGGTCCGCAAGGCCCACAGGGTGAACAAGGCCCGCAAGGTATCCAGGGCGAACAAGGCCCCGAAGGTCCGAGTGGCGGCATGCTATTCCCTACGATGTCGTTTAACCCAGAGACAGGCATCCTGACCGTGCGCGGACTTCAGCAAGAGGTGCAGCGCATCAGTTATGATGAGGAAACTGCCGAGCTGATCATCAGATTGTAAAACCAATAAAAACGAAAAGATATGGCAAACGAAAACATCCAAGAATTGAAGTTCCAGGTGGGTGAGGCATGGAAGGGTGTCTATTCTTCCAGTACCGCCTACGGACTGGCTAACGTGGTGCAAGACTCTACTGGCCTGAGCATCTATCGCTCATTGAAGAGCGGCAACGTGGGTCATCCTGTCAGCGACCGCACATGGTGGTTCTGTATCATCGACCTTTCGAGTATCAAGGAAGAGAGTGAACGCATTGCAGCCCTCAATGAGGCCATCGCACAGGACGAAGCCTTGCGCGTGGCAGCAGAGGAATTGCGCCAGCAGCATGAATCGGCACGTATCGCCGCTGAAACCCAGCGCAACGAATCGGAGCAGGCACGCATCAGTGCCGAACAAGCCCGTGTGAATGCTGAAAGCGCAAGGGCAACAGCAGAGCAGCAGCGCATCACGGCTGAACAAGGTCGCGTGAGTGCCGAGTCAGCACGAGTGCAAGCAGAGCAAGCCCGTGTATTGGCTGAAACTCTCCGTGCCAATGCCGAGGATGCTCGTGCAGCAGCAGAAATCAACCGCAATGCCGCTGAACAGCAGCGCATCACCAATGAGCAAGCACGCGAGACGCAGTATGCGGCAGATCATACACAGGCGGTAGCCGACCACGAGACAGCTACCGCCGACCACACACAGGCAGAACAAGACCATACACAGGCCGAGGAAGACCACACACAGGCAGGTGATGACCATACCCGTGCGGAAAGTGACCATACCACAGCGGCAAGTGACCACACCCAGGCAGGCAGTGACCACACCACCGCTGCCGCCGACCACACACAGGCGACAACAGACCATACCCGTGCGGAGAGCGACCACGGCATTGCGGCTGCTGACCATCAGCAGGCCGTTCAAGACCATGAGACGCTGGCTCCTACCGTGGCAGAGCATACCCAGCAGATAGCGGGGTTGGGCACCAGTAAGCAGGACGTCATCGCCAATCTTGCCACTATAGCGATGGGAAGCGGTGTTAGTCACGATGACACCTACTCCGACATTCGCACAGCAACGATTGCCAACTTTATCCTGTTGACTAATGCAAAGGTAGATATATTATTCACCACTCCGATTAACGCAGCAGATGCAACGCTCGACGTGAGTCTGACGGGTGCAAAGCCCATCCGCATCCTCGGACAGAACCTGCCCGCTGGAGTGGTGAAGGCACAGACCTACGTGACAATGGCCTACGACGGCACGGCATGGAATATCACCAACATCTTCTGTCCTGACGCATCGTTCGACCCCGCTGCACTCGTGGTGGATATGGGTCTGCCTTCAGGCGTGAAGTGGGCTGCCCGTGACATCGACCTGACCAAGCCTGGCGGATTCTGCGAGACGCCGTTCATCTACGAGAAGAGCTTCTTCAGTTGGGGCAACATCGACGGCCATAACCCCAGCAGCGCGTCGGCCTTCGCCTACGACTGGGGCGGCGTGAACGGAGCCGAACCGTGGTATGATGGTCAGGTATATGGCAGTACGCCAGGCAACACGCTGACAGGTAACATCGCCGTGGGTGAAGATTTCGACGCAGCCCGTGCCAACCTTGGAGAGCCTTGGCGTATGCCAACAAGTGCCGAGTTCGCGGAGCTGTTCGCCAATATCAAGTACATCAATGCTGACGGCACGGAGGTGGACACCACAAAGGCCGACAAGCGAGTGACCGTGAATGGCGTGATGGGCCTCTATCTGGAGAGCAAAATCAACGGCGCACGTCTGTTCTTCTCCTGCTCGGGCGACGGCAATGGCCGCACGTGGGACAACAGAGGGTCGATCGGCTACTACTGGTCTTCCACTTGGCTCTCAGCCCGCTACGCACGGCTCCTGCACTTCTACTCAGGCGGAGTCATTCCGCAGAACTACTACTATCGGTACGTCGGTTTCGCCTTGAGGCCTGTGCAGTAACTTAACTTTTTCGTTCACCCGAAAGAGTTCAATCTATTTCTGTCTTGTCGCGCGTCCAACGCGCCGACAGGCGCGGCGCGACAAGGCGGGAATAGATGCTAAGAATGGATAGAAAAGATACATAAAGATATGGCAAAATTAGCAGACATCCTGCAACAAGAACGCGAACGCGACACAGCAGATCAGTGGGGCATCATCCACCTCTACAAGACTGGCTCGTTTTATTCGGCATACGAGTGGAGCGCGTGGCTCATCTCCGTCATCACATTCAACGACGAGGTGCGCATGGCGACGAAAGACCGCAGGCCAATAGCCGTGACGCGCCTCCCGATGAAGGATAGCAACGAGACCTTCTGCCGCGTTGGATTTCCGCTAAAGAGCATTGAGAAGTATATCCCCACACGACTTGACTTCAACAGCGAGGACGATAAGCATATTGTTATCACCGTAGCCTTGCCACAACCGCAGGACGGCAGCGAAGTAACCTACGAGCGGTTGTCAGAAGCGATAAAGAAGTGGAAGGAGGCACAGCCGATGAAGCAACCAAAGGACAAGAAGGATAGCGACCCGCAGGAAGACACCGACCGCCAGCCCGCACAAGGTAAGCCGAAGCGGACGCTGCTGTCGCTGATACAAGAGGCACAACAGCAGCAGGCACCGGCGCAAGGCGGTCTGATCATGCAGATTATGTCATATCAACTCTCACAGCATACGCCAGCGGAAAACTACGATTTTATCCAACGGCTGCAACAACAGATAGCATCCATTCTCTAACAGCAAGCACACCTCAGATGAGTCCGTCACACCAAAAGCAGAACGAAAAAGTTAAGTTCATAGGTTGCCCGTCATACCTCCGTGGGAGGCGTGAAAAAAGAAAGACGAGCAGTGGCTTCCGCCTCATGGATTCCGCAGCACCAGTCGTATAGGTGGCAACCGACGCAAAAACATCAACAGTACACAGCCTTCAGGGTCTGTTCTTCTCCTGCTCGGGCAACGGCAATGGCCGCACGTGGAACAACAGAGGGTCGAACGGCAACTACTGGTCTTCCACTTGGAACTCAGCCCGCAACGCACGGAACCTGAACTTCAACTCAGGCGGAGTCAATCCGCAGAACAACAACAATCGGTACAACGGTTTCGCCTTGAGGCCTGTGCAGCACTTCTCAATTTCTTCTGAACATTCTTAATGACGAACCAACTTGCTGCCGGATGCTATCATCTTACACGCTCGCAACTGCTCTACGACCTCTATGTGGCCTTCTACGATGCTGCAAGGCATAAACACAAGATGTCGTATGTACAGAAGTTCGAGCAAAACCTGCGCCAGAACCTCGAAGAACTTTGCGACGATCTGCTGACACGCAGATATAAGGCACTTCCCTCGAAGTGCTTTATTGTTTCTTACCCCAAGAAGCGCGAGGTGTTTTGCGCTGCCTTCCGCGACCGCATCATACATCACCTTTATTTCCGCTACACACACCAACTATTCGAGCGCACCTTCATTGCCGACAGTTATTCCTGCATCGAAGGGCGCGGCACCCACTACGGCATCAGTCGTATTCGTCAGCATATCCGCGAAGCCTCGCTCAACTGGCAAGAACCCGCCTATGCCATGAGCCTTGACATTCGTGGCTATTTCATGCACATCAATCGTGAGAAACTGCTGAAGATAGCCACCGATTCGCTCCGCAAGATGAGCACCCACCGCGTAGGACTGAGCGAAGACATAGAGGGCATACCAAGCGGCGTGCTGCTGAAACCTGCAACACGTTGGTGTGACATCCGAGACTTTGACTTCATCCTGTGGCTCACCGAGCAGATAGTCATGCTTGACCCGATGGAACATTGCATCATCGTTGGCGACCTCCATGATTGGGACGATATAGACCATGCCAAATGTATGCGCTTCGCAGAGCCAGGTGTGGCATTGCCCATCGGTAATCTTACCTCGCAACTCTTCAGCAACGTCTATTTGAACGTCTTCGACCAATTCATCAAGCGCGACATCAAGTGTCGTCACTATGGACGCTATGTGGATGATTCGGTACAGATAGACACTGACCGCGAATGGCTCATCCAGCAAGTGCCACAAGAACGGGAGTTCCTGGCTGATGAATTAGGCTTACAACTGCACATGGGTAAACTCCACATTCAGGAGATACACAGCGGCGTGGAATTTCTTGGTTCTTTTGTGAAACCCTACCGCGACTACGTGAGCAATAAGACGCTGGAGCGCATGACTAAGAAGATACAGGAGATAGACCTTCGCAACGAAGAGAAAGCACGGCGCACAATAGATTCATACCTCGGCATTTTGAGCCACACGGCAAGTCGTTGCATCACACAAGATTTACTGAGTAAACCCCTGGCAGCATAATGCACGATAAGTAGAGACTTTAAACGCAAACGATTATGAATAAAGTAAACGGAAAGAAGACCTCCTTCGCACCGATACGCGAAGATGGCAGCCGTATCACCATCTGCTACGGCATGACCAAGGCGAGTGGCGACCTATATGAGTGGTATGAAATCTATCTGCCAAAGAAGCAGAACGCGCAACTGACGTTACAGCTGGTGAAGGATGCTATTGAGAATGACATCAACAGCCGCGTGGACGAAAAAATCCTTTGTAGCTATCCTTGGACTGTGCTGCATGGTGATGATGCAGGCAAGGACGTGAAGGTATGGCTGTCGAAGGAGAACCAAAGCAACTTCAAGGCAAAGTATGACTTGCACTTCACCAAGCCGGAGGCTCTGACCTTCCCCACCATCTACAAGATAGCAGAGGACGATGACCACAATGCCGTGTTTGAGGTCTTCCAGAACTTCGAGGAGCTGGAAGCATTCTATCTCGGCGGTATTGCCTACATCGAGCAATGCTATCAGGCCGGCTGGCAGGAGAAGGGCGGCATAGACTGGACACCCTACGAGGACTATTTCAAGACCGAAGAGTAAATGGCATACACAAGTGGACTATTGAAGTACCGCGTGACGATCCTGAACAAGCAGGTGGCGAGTGGGTTTGGTGAGACTACTTCTTACCAGCCTGCTGCTACCGTTTGGGCGGATGTGACGTGGTCAAAGGGTGTGAAGGCTTTGCGTGAGGGTGCCCTCGATGCCTATGACACGGTGCTCATTCGCATGAGGTATAACGACGTGGTGACGCGTGACTCCCGGTTGCAACATGATGGCGTGACGTATCAGATTCAATCGCTACACGCTGACCGTCAGGAGAACACCATTCAGATCACAGCTACGGAAATCGTAAAATAGAGACTATGAAACAGACAATCGCAATTATTCATTTCAACACGCCAGAACTGACGGAGGCTTGCATCCTGTCAATCAGGAAGCAGGGCATAGACTGGCCTATTGTATTGTTTGACAATTCGGCAGACATCACCATCCCGGCTGGCACCAACGGCAACGGTCCCAAGGAGGAGACCGTCATCAAGGCGCGACCCTTCAAGCAGAAGATGAAGGGCGTGAAGGTCATCGACAACACGAAGGGACAGGTAATCGACTTCGAGCAGTTCCTGTCGCTCTACCCAGACCGCAACCGGCAGCTGGGCGTATGGAAATCATCGGTGTGGGGCTCAGCCAAGCACATCGTGACGGTGCAGAAGTTATGGGAGTTGCTGCCCGACGGGTTCATCCTCGTGGAGAGTGACACACTCATCAAACGCGACATCAGCGAGCTGTGGAAAGAGCAGTATTCCTTCTGCGGATATGTGCAGAAGAACCAGCACGGCAACCGCTTCAAGGTGCCAAGGATTCTGCCAATGCTCTGCTACATGAACGTGCCGAAGCTGACGAAAGAGGGCGCACGATACTTTGACCCCGAAAGATGCTGGGGACTGAAGGCCGATGCCAACCTGCGCGGCAACTGGTTCGACACAGGTGCATGTCTGCTGGACGACGTGCTGCGTATGCGTCCCAGACTGAAAGGCTTGAACGTAGATATTCGGCTCTTCATCGAGCACTACGGCGGCGGGTCATGGCACCAGGGAGATCTCCAGCGGCAGTCGGCATGGCTGAAACAGCACGAGGCATTATGGTCAACACCGGGAAAGACTCAGACATCAGCCATCAGCCATCAGACATCTCCCAGTAAACCCAAAACAGCAAAACGCACGAATAGTAAAAGCAAGTAAGATATGAGTTTTTTCAGTAATCTTTTCAAAGCGGCTACGCCCGAGAACACCATCATGTTGCGCGAGGCACCACAGACCCCCGGTGTTCCTTCGAGCACCATGCCACCTGAACCTCCGAAGGTGGAGGGCGGCGACTACATGGAGCGCATCGTGGCGACGCGAAGCCCCGAGGCGGCTTGTTCCGTGTCGGCGGTCTATCGTGCCGTGACGCTGCGTGGCGACACGATGGGCGTGATGCCGGTTCAGTACCGCAAAAAAGACTTCGAGGGCGGCAACTTCGTACAGGACATGCGCGGCCTGGGCAAGCGTATCAACTATCTGTTGCAGGAGGAAGCGAACCCCATCATGACGGCTCCCGACCTGTGGAACCTCGTGGAACTGAACCGCACACTGACGGGCAACGGCTTCGTGTATATCGAGCGCGACGAGTTCGGTTTCCCGCTTCACTTGTGGCTCGTGAAGGAGTGCGGCTACAACATCAACACCGCGACCTACGCCAGCATCGTGTTCCTGACCGACAAGGGCTACAGGACGGAGGTGAACGTGCCGACCTCGGACGTGCTGCACTTCCCGAACAACTTCCGCTACCCGAACGGCTGGGGCAAATCGACGTTGCTCTACGCTTTCGAGGCTCTGACGCTGAACCGCACCCTGCGCTCGCAGGCACTCGACACGGCGGCAAAGGGCGGTCGTATCAAGGGTATCATCTCGGAGAAACAGCCGACGCAGGGACAAGGCACACTGGCCTTCGGACTGCTGAATCAGGACGAGGTGCACAAGACTGCCCAGGAGATGCAGAAGAAGTTCTACTCAGGTCACGACATCGTGTCGATGCACGGCCTCGAATCGTTCCAGAACCTCTCGATGACCGCACAGGATATGCAGATGCTGGAGCAACTGGGTATCACCTACGACGACGTGGCCCGCTATTGGGGCGTACCGCGTCCGCTGCTGATGCTTGACACCAACTCGCACTACAACGACTATCAGAACGCCACGATGGAGTTCCACACCCGTACCATCCTGCCGCTGAAGAACCGCAACGAGAAGGAGATTGCCCGCAAGCTCATCGGCATGAAGGACTACGGCACCCGCGACATCCACATCTGCGAAGACCCGCTGATGGTGATGGACCCCGAACGCCGCGCGAAGGTGGCACAGCTGAAGATGCAGGCAGGACTCTGCACCGTGAACGAAGCCCGCCGCGACTTCGATATGCCTGCCGTGGAGGATGGCGACGTGCCAATGGCATCGGCAAACCTCATGACGCTGAAAGCCCTCATCGCCAAGAGCGACGCTGCCCAGCAGCTGAAGCCCGGCAACTACACCGTGGGCGAATCGCCAAAGGAGGGCGAGGAAACCGCATGAAGTTAGTATAGCAAACCGCATAAGGTTAGTATATCAAACCGCAGCGGTTTAATATAGAAAACCCAAGCGGTTGAGTATAGTAAACCCAAGCGATAAAATATAGCAAAAGTATGACACCAAACCCGACAAAAGAGGAAATCGACGCTCTGGAGCGCGAGATTCAGCAACAGAGAAAGAATCGCGAAAGCCGTGTGCATCGCGCAGTAAACCCCAGGTACTAAAACGGGGGTATAGTAGATAACATTTTCAAAACAGAGAATATGAAACAGACAAGATTCATCCCAACCGACACTTGCGGGCTGCATGTCCGTGAAACGGAGGACGGTCAGCAGAGCCGCACCATCGAGGGCAAGCCCATCGTGTTCGGTGTGCGTTCCGTAAACCTGACACCGTGGAGCGAAACCCGCGAGGTGTATGAGGTGCTGGAGCCTGGATGTATCACCAACGAGTTGTTGCAACGCTCCGACGTGATCCTCAATCTGAACCACTCCAGTATGGTTCCCGACGTGCTGGGTCGCTGCAAGAACGGCAACGGCACACTCTCTCTGCGGCTTGCAGGCGACCACATCGAGTGCCGCTGCGAACTGCCCAACACCAACAACGCCAACGATGCACTGGAGTTGATGAAGCGCGGCGACATCAGCGGCATGTCCTTCGCATTCCAGGACGACTACCAGGACAGCGAGAACGGTGTAAGTTACGAGCGCACCGCCGAGACCCACGACGGCAAGGAAGTGTGGCTTCGTCATGTGAAGCGCATCACCGGGCTGTACGATGTCGCCATCGTCACACACCCTGCCTACGAGCAGACCAGTGTCGCCACCCGTGAGGCATCGGAGGCTATCGACAAGGCGATTGAGGAGCAGCTGAAGCGCGAGTGTGGCGACGACGAAGCCAAGAAGAAGGCTGAGGAAGAAGCCAAGGCCGAAGAGGAGCGCAAAGCAGCCGAGGAAGCCGCCAAGCGTGAAGCCGAGGCAAAGGCCAAGGAGGAGGAAGAGCAGCGTCAGCTCGAAGAGCAGGAGCAGCGATTCCGCGAACAGCAGGCCATGCGTCTGCGTGCCAAGGCCCGCCGACTCAACGACGAAATTTTATCATCACTCGAATATTAACCAATTAAAAGTTTTTGCATCATGAAAGAAATGACAAAGACCCAGATTCAGGAGCGTCAACTCGCTATCATGAATCGCATGCACGAGATGGAGGAGAAGTCTCGTGAGGCTAACAACGGCAACATCCTCTTCACCGAGGCCGAGTCTGCCGAGTATCGTTCACTCGTTGATGAGTCTGCCGGACTCAGCGCACGTGCCAAGGCTATGGCCAGCGGCAAGGAGCTGGAGCAGATTCGTGAGCGCGAGGACTTGGGCAAGAAGCTCCGTGAGCGCATCAAGGAGTGCTCACAGAAGCGTGAGAACGCCACCACCGTACTGGCTAACAAGGTGACTGGCGATGCTGGTGGCGACAACAACACCTATGCCAACCTCGAGGCTGGTGGCTTGATCCCCGTGACCATCAAGGAAATCATCGACACCAAGGTTGCAGGCATCGAACTGCCCGACGACCTGAAGCTGGTGATGGGTGTGACTGGCACCGAGATTATCCCCTACAGCACCAACGACGTGGTGTTCTCTGTTGAGGGCGAGGTGACTAAGGTAGGCGAGCAGGCTCTGAACTTCGCCAACATCAAGGCACAGCCGCAGCGTATCGCTGCCAGCGTTCCCGTGAGCTTCCGTGCTATCGACAACGCCGCCTTCGACATCATCGCCTTCATCACCTACAAGTTCCAGAAGGGCTGGGCTATCTTCCGTGCTCTCCACGTCTATGCACACGGTGAGTATCAGCCCGTTCAGGGTCCATTCGCCAAGGTGGAGGTTGTAGAGCTGACCAACGACGAGAATCTACCTAAGAATCTCGCTAAGGAGGCTGCCAAGATGTATGACCTCGGCTTCGAGGGCGATCCTGTGTTCATCATGGACAAGGTGACTGAGGTTGACCTGAAGTTCAAGGCTCTCATCCCCGGCTCTACTGGTGAGCGTACTGCCATCGAGGACGGCCTGTGCTTGGGCTACAAGTACGTCGTATCTCCTTACATCGACTACGCTATCGCCAGCAACGGCACTGCCACCAAGGACGGCCAGTACCGCTACATCGGTATCGGTCACTTCGGCTATCTGGCAGAGCAGCAGCACGGTGAGTTCCGCTTCAACATCGACGGCACCAGCCAGGCCAACTTCGACCGTGGCACGGTTGCTATCGGCATGACCACCGACTACTCGCTGACCGAGCTCTCCGGCAAGGTGAACAACGGCAACGGCACTCCCCAGGCCTTCAAGCTCATCAAACTCGTTGAGCCCGCTTCTTCTAACGAGATTGGCGGCTAAGAGTAGGATTCTCTCTCATCAAGTCTTTGACTCAATCATAGTTCACTTTAAAGCCCGTCGGTGGCGGCAATGCAACAGCAAAGCGACAGTCCACTGGCGGGTTTCTTTGTGCCCCAAAGTAAACCGATAGCGGCATTTTGCCAGAATAGTAAGACCAACTAATCGGGCAATTTCATTATGGCACAAGACGCAATCACCGTAACAGGAATCGAGCAGTACCAAGAGCAACTACGCAAGATGCAGACCGACAACCATCGCACCAAGCGGGTGTTGCAGGCTATCATCCGTCGTGCCATCGGCGAAGCCCGCAAGAATGTCATCAAGGATGCGCAGGATGTGCTAAGCACAAAACCAGAAGGTGCGCCCGATAATTGGGTAGCAGACCCCCGCCATGCTTACAAGGCCGTCCGTAACTCGGTATATAAGCAGATATTCGGCGGTCAGATCAACATCCTCAGTAGCCGCCATCGTGGTGCAGCCACCAGGTACGTGCGCAAAGGAACACTGCAAGAGGGACAGCGTGGCGGCAACCGCCGTAAACGTTCTGAGCGCACCATGCAGATAGACAGCTACGAAGGCGTAGACCGTGGCTTCATACTCCGCTTCCTGAATGCGGGTACTGTTGAGCGTGAGACGCGCTACGGCTCCCGTGGCTCACTTCGTGCCCGCCACTGGTTCGGCCGCTCGTCAGCATTCCAGATGGATGCAGCAGCCAGCCGTGTGGCCGAGGAAATAGAAAAACTGCTCCAACAAGAATTTCAACTGATGTAAGATATGGCAAAAGACATAATAACCAGGTTCAAACTTGAAACCACCGGCTTTGACTCCAAGATAAAAGAGGCGGCCAAGAACTTGTCTGCGTACAGCAAGACCGCCACCCAAGCCAAAGAGGGTTTCAACCAGTTCACCAAGGCTAACGTGGATGCAGCCCGTGCGCTCGGCTCGATGGCCACCAGCACCACCAACGTCAAGGATAGGGTAAAGGAGCTGGTGGGTGCATACAATGATGCCGCCAAAGCATACGAAGCCCTGACCAAGGAACAGCAGCAGAGTGACTGGGCAAAGGCTCTCGCCGGTTCGCTGACGCAGTTGCAGCAGCGCATCCGTGAAGCCAAAACCGAGATGCAAGGTCTCAGTACTGACACCAAAGGCGGCATCTTCAGCGGACTGAGCGGCAAGATGGAGGGTGCATTGGCTGTCTTTGGCGGTAACATGATGACCAAGGCGGCTGGGGCCATTGCCAGCCTGGGCACTGAGATGTTCAACTCCGTGCAGCAGGGCATTGAACTTGCCAAGCAGGGTGAGGGCATCCGCGTAGCCTTTGAGCGTCTGGGCAATGGTCAGATACTTGACGGACTGCGTGAAGCCACCCACGGCACCGTGACAGACATCGAACTGATGAAAGCTGCCGTGAAGTTCAACGACTTCAAGCTGCCTGTGGAAGAGTTGGGCACCATGCTCGCATTCGCTCAACAGAAAGCCAAGGACACCGGGCAAAGCGTTGACTACATGGTGGACAGCATCGTGACTGGACTCGGTCGTAAGTCGCTCATGATACTCGACAACCTCGGACTATCAGCCAATGAGGTCAAGGAGAAGATGAAGGAAACGGGCGACATGACCAAGGCCGTCGGTTCCATCATCCGTGAGCAAATGGCATCAGCAGGCGACTATGTGGAGACCGCAGCCGACCGTGCCGCACAAGCCAACGTGAGCCTGCAAAACAAGATGGAGGAGTTGGGCCGCAAGTTTGCACCACTCGAAGAAGCCAGCAACAGCCTGTGGACTTCTATGAAGATTGGCATCCTCGACATCATCGGTGGCCCGCTCGCTACGCTGCTGAACCAGCTCACGCAGGCCGGACGCATGGCTAATGCCTACGGACTGATGGGTGGCAATGCCAAGGTGGGGCGCATGACCGCCAACCTTGCAGGCGCAAGCGAAGGGAAACGGCAAAGCATCTACCAACAGCAGCAGGAACAGTTCTGGCGGTATATCAATCCACGCGAGCAGCAGATTAGAGATATACGTGCATGGCAAAGTGGTGATCGCAACGAAGCGTTACAGAAGCGTATCGGTGCAATCACAAAGAAGTACGGCTCACTCGACGCTACCAAGATTCAGGCCGAAGTGGATGCAGCCAAGAAGATGCTCTCCGACTATCAGGCAGCGGCCAAACAGATTCTTCAGCCCGTCAATATCAACACCAAGCAGGCTGAACAGAACGTCGCATCGCTCCGCAAGCAGCTAAAGGAACTGGAGGAACAGCGAAAGAAAGCAATCAAAGCTGGCGACCAGGAACAGGTGGAAAACCTGACCAAACAAATCAGCCAGGTCAAGAACAACATAGGTTATCTCGATCCTAATGCTTTGAAGTCGAATAAGACTATTAAAACAGAGATACAGAAAAACGAGGAAAAAATAAAAAAGCTGTCGGTGGAGTATGCCAAACTTGGTGATTCAGAGACCGAGGCAGCACGTAAGCGTCAGGCGGAGATACAGAAGGAAATCGAACTGCTGAAACAGCGCAACGGCCTACTTGGACTGCGTGCAGAACAGGCACAAGGACGATTAACACTTAAAACCAGTGACTTTGCCTTTGGAGGGGCTTCAGGCGACGGCCTGCTTGCTAACCCGTTTGCGTCTGACGACAAGTCAATGAACATCAAAGGCTCACTTGGTCTACAACTCGACCCATCGGTATTGGCAGAAGCGCAGAAGGATGCCGATTCGTATATTGACCAGCTGGTCAAGGGTGCCAAGCAGACTGAGAAAGCGTGGGGAATGGCAGGCCAGGCCGTTCAAGGCATCGGTTCGGCATTCGCCATGATTGACGACCCAGCGGCAAAGGTTGCCGGCACTGTCATGCAGGCCATCGCCAGCGTCGCACTGGGTTTCGCTATGGCTTCTAAATCCGCCGACACGGTGGCTTCTGGTTGGGGATGGTTGGCGTGGTTGGGAGCAGGTGCTACGGCAATGGCTACCACCATCGCAACCATCCACTCGTTGACCGGCTACGCCTCTGGTGGTGTCATCAAGGGCAATAGCTACAGCGGCGACAACATTATGGGCATGGTGGACGGCGGCGGCATCGTCGGACTGAATGCTGGAGAAATTGTGCTCAACAAAGCGCAGACTGCGAACGTGGCCAACGAACTGACGAACAATCAGCCAAGGTCTATGCGCGTAAACGGTCGAATCAGCGGCCATGACATCGTGCTGGCGGCTGACCGCTCGCTGGCACAGGAGGGAAAAGGGCACATAGTAACGTGGAAGTAGCATGACGGCCAGATGGCCTAATTAATAATTAATAATGAATAATTAATAATGGATGCAATACTTGGGAAAAATCTCATAGTGAGCGTAAACGGTACGGCTATAGCGGGTGCCAAGTCTTGTCGCCTCCAAATCAGTGGCGAGAATATTGAGCGAGCCAGCGCAACGAACGCTACATGGCGTGAGTTCATAGCTGGGCGCAAGACATGGACGGTGGCTTGTGATCATTTGCTACCGAGGACTGGCACTCCGCTTCGCTCTTCTGCAGCCATGGTCAACACCGTGGTGACGCTGACCGTAGGTGTCGAACAGGACGTGCTGTCAGGGAGTGCTCTCGTCAAGACGTGGGAGGTCAGCGGGGCCGTCGGAACGCTGGCGGTCGGTTCATTCCAGTTTCAAGGCTCCGGGCCGCTTCAGTAAACCATGAACCATATTTCAGCCGATTAGTATGAAGGACATTGACGAAATCATCTACGACGCTCTGCGAGCAGACGAAAGCCTCATGGAGGCGGTCGGTGGCAGGATAGTCTCTACCTGCTTCGAGGTGGGACCTGACGGAAAGGACAACACGCCACTGCCGTGCATCATCGTCACGGACGACGGATGGCAGAACCAGCCAGCCAACAAGGACGACGACTGGGAGACAGACGAAGACCGCGTGACGGCCAGCATCGAAGTGGACGCAGACAGCCCCAAGGAGGTGAAGCGTATAGTCAGGATGTGTCGCAGTGTTGTGGCTGCGTACATTGCCCAGATGATGGACAATGATGAAGAAACACCAGAGCTGGACTCGTTGCAAGCATCACAGTTGGCGTGGGATTGGATGAAACCCTGCTACTGGCAGACTTTGACATATAATTGTACAACTAATATAACAGACGATCATGAGCAAAATTAAAGGCCAAAACGTTACCATTAATTCGACTCTCGTTGCAGACGAGACGAATTGCACCGTTACCGTCACCGGCAATACCGAGGACGTAACAACAAAGGGAGAAGCCTCGTTGTTCAGCCGGGACACCATGACGAGCAAGTCATGGCAAGTCCAGGTAGACACATACCAGGCAGAAGCCTCTCAGTTGCAAGCTATCCTGACGGCGTTCATCGGAGCCGCACCCGTAGCGGTAGGATGGAATGTCGCAGGAGCCTCCGATGCCAACGGCAGCGGTCAGGCATTGCTGAACGACTTCACTATGAACTTTAACGACCGCGAGACGGTTGCCGTTTCACTTCAATTCCAGGGAACCGGAGCCCTTAGCTAAACCACTATGAAAAGAGGACAATACATCAGATTGCTGTTGGCTACTGCTGCCAACCCCACGGCGGTTATTGCTGCCGCAAAACAGATGTCTTTGCACGGCAGTGCTACCGTGGAAGACTCGAGTACCAAGGACACCACCGGCGACTACACCGAGCAGGAGGTCACAGGACTGTCGTATGACATCACCGGCAACGCCCAGCTGCTGACATCGAACGACCCGCTGGCCACTGGTTCGAACACGGCAGGCGGTATGCTCGCAAAGTTGCAAGACACTCCACTCTACTGGCGCATCTGTGTGATGGAGGGTGAGAACAACCGCACCATCGTGAGCACCATCTGCTCTGGACAGGCCAAGCTGACGCAATGGAGTCTGCAAGGACAAAACAAGCAGGTGGCTACATTTAGCTACACGCTGACTGGTTTTGGTCCAATCGTGTCTGGTGGCGCAACGCAGAGCGCACCTGCTTCAAGTGGCAACGATTAAATTGCGTGACATAAGTTCCTTTTGTGGCCGTCTGTCCGTTTTTCATGGTTTGACTTGCTGACGGACGGCCCTTTTCAACAACTAAAACATTCACAACTATGATTACGAGAGAAGTAACACTTTGCGGCAAGCAAGTCACGCTTGCCTATTGCTACGCTACAGAGATTGCGTACAAAGATTTAACCAACGAAGACATCATCAAGTACATTCGCTATGCGATAGAATGCATTCAGAGTAAAGAAGACCCGGACATCAAGCAGTCCGTCTTTGCCATTGTTGCCTGCATGATTGCCTACTCGCAGAGCAAGGATGAGGAAGAAACTCCTGTCACCGACAAAGAACTCATGTTGCACATGTCTCCTCTTGAACTCGGCAAGGCTGTCCTGGCCATCATCAGCATGCGGTTGGAGTTCTACAAGGTGCCTGATCAAGAGTCCGGCGAGAAGAAAACCGAAAAGAAGGGAAAGGGAAAAAACTAACCACAGCCCACGAGATATATCAGTTGCTCGTGGGCGAGATAGGTATATCGCGCAGGGAGTTTCTGTACGAGCTCCGCTTCTGGGAGGTTGATTGCATCATCAAGGGATATCGCAGGCGTAACAGACTGACGCACCAACTGCTGGCAGAAATCGTCTACACCACCACGTATTCTATGCGTGACCCCAAGGGGAAAACGGTGGAGGGCATGTTCCCGATGTTGTTTGACGATGAAGACGACAGCGACGAGCCCATCATGACGAAGGAGGACAGCGACGAACTGCAGCAACTCATGGAAGACCTGAATAGTCAACAAAATCCAGATAAGTAAAGTTCATTTCAGTTCATTTTCATTCTTTTGTAAGGACGGCCGGCAGTGATGCCAGCCGTCCTATCTTAATGGCCTCTCCTATTAATTATTCATTATTATTTATTCATTATTAATTATTAATTATTCGTTAGGCACAGAGTGCAGTCTGGTTCATTATTAATTATTCATTATTAATTATTAATTATTCGTTAGGCACTTGTGCCGTTACCATTCTATGACCTGGCTGTCCAGCCATTCGTCGTTCAAGGTCAGACCAAACACCCTGACTCCAGCAAAGAGGTTGCCGCTGGCTGATGTCGTCATATTGCGGCGGAAAGGCGCATCTTGCAACTCCGCACTACCAAGACTATTGCCGTCGGCATCTTTGGCGTTGATGGTAACATCTGTCGTCCATTCATCGGAGTTACTGAGCCCGTAGATGGAGGCGACCAACTGGCCCTGTGTGCCAATGTACGATGCAGGCACCGTGATAACACGTTCGGTAGACTGCTGGCCAACGGCACTGCCAGTCTTATAGTCGAGACCGTAGTACCACACGGAAGGGGTAATGCACAGCTTTTCGACACCATCTGGCACTTCATCATTGATGGTGGCTTTAAATTTTGTCACCACGCGGTCTAATGTCACGGCGACATTGCTTGTGTTGGTGCCGACGGTCAACTGCAACGACTTCCAGAAAGTGTCGGAGGGTTGTGCCCAGGTTATTTCATTGCCTGAAAAGGTAGGTGTCTTACCACGACTGGCAACGAAGTAAACGGTGTGCTCTCCATGCTTCATGATGAGTGTTGGTGCGTCAAAGTCTGAATCGTCTTGGGTCTTGTGTACAGTCCTGACCAGTTGGTCACCCACATAGTCGAACAGCCACAAATCCGTCATGCTGGAGCCATCGGCTACAAGTCCACGGGTAGTAGCTTCCCATCCTGCGTTGCTAACGTCAAACGTCACACGCTGGTAGGCTACTGCCCCACCCCATTCTGGTTCTTCTTCACTTTCTTCATTCACTGAAGCCTCACAGCCGCACATCATGGCAGCGGCCATCGCCATTACAATCATCTTTTTCATAGTCTTTTTTTTAATTATTATTGTTAAAAAGTCTCGATACTTTTGCAAAGTCTTCATGCACCATCGTAGCGGTCACCTTGGCATACTTCTGCGTCTCGCGTGTCGTCGTGTGGCCCATCATCTTCGCAAGACTCTCCATCGACACACCGTTGCGCAGCATCCACGTAGCGAAAGAGTGACGTGCCAGGTGCGAGTGCAATCGGGTAGTGATGCCCGTCGCCATCTGGATAGCCTTCAGCGCATGGTTGTAGTCGGCGTTACCGATCTTTGGAGCCTGCATACCGTATCGCTCAAGCACGTCAACCACGGGAGGCAGTAGCACGCTGACGTATGCCACACCAGTCTTCACGCGCTCCTGGTTCGATGTCCACACTCCGTCCACCTTCTTGTATTGCCGAATATCAAACCGCTGCGTGTCCGAATAACTCATGCCTGTATATAATTGGAAGACGAACAGGTCACGGGCCACACACATCGGAGAACCTGCCATAGGTCTGAGACTGACAATGGCCTGCATCTCTTCGTCGGTGAGGTATTCCAGGTTCTCACGCACGCCTCGCTTGATCTCTCCGTTGCCTATCCTGTCATAAGGATTTTTGTCTATTCGTCCTACCCGCATCGCACGGCCAATCATATACTTCATGTACTTGTGGTAGTTATACACAGCCCCGTCACTGAGACGTGCCGGTTCCTTGCCAGCCTGTTTGTCGGCTGTTCGCTGACGGCATGGAAGAGCATGAAGCCAGGTATCCCACTCGTATATGCGCTCAACAGTCAGATCGCACCAGCGCGTCATCTTCCCAAACTGCACCAGACGGTCATACAGCAATTCATAGTGCTGCCGAGTCCCTTCTGCCATATTCAGCATGGGTATTTCTTTTTTCATCCATTCCAGCAACGTCTCCACGCGCACAGGCTCCTTGGTGCCTTCGAAGCATCGCTCCTTGATAATATTCACGTCTATGGGTATCCGCTCTTCAATGCACTTGTTGATTTCTTCATTCACCCTGCGAACAATCAGCCCAAGCCGATTATTAAGCGCATCCGCGTCAGGACGGGCCACAATCGCCCCTGCCCAGTGCTTTGCACGCACGCGCATACCAGTATTAATATAATACGACTTCCTATCAATGGTCACTCTCACTTCGAGCGTCCCTTCTGCGTTCTTATCTTCTTGCGCCACTTTACGACGGTCAAATATTATTCTGGTCGAAAACATACTTTTTCTTGGTTTTAATGTTATTAACTGTTAATTATTCATTATTAATTATTAATTATTCGTTTCTCCACCGTTTTCAGTCCCTTCAGTCTCACTTTCTCATTGGTCGGTGTAAAACATAGTAAAACTGTAAAACATGTGTAAAACATTCGGGGTAAAAATCCGAGAAAATCCGAGAAAATCCCGAAATACCAAAACCGCCCTCCAGCAGCCACAAACCCCGATAAACAAAGAGGATGCCGCCATTTCCTGCGTCATCCTCTCTCAATTTCAGTGATTCCGGCGGGGTTTGGATTGGAGAGGGGATTTTCCTTTGTTTATGGCGGTTTTGCGCGTTTGACGAAAATGAAGTGTAAAACATTTGCATTCATCTTGATTCTTTTTTAATATAACAATCAGTGAAATACATGCCGTCGTTTGTGCCGATATAACAGTAGCAACGGCAAGGGAGAGTGGCGAACTCACGGACGTAGGTGGTTTGGTCTTTAGGGACGTAGCCGACACGGTGCCCTTCACTGGTGACTATCTTGACGGCGTTCTGGTCGTAGGGGTTGGTCGGGTCGGGTTCCATGGTGGCAGCGAACTCGCCGAGGTGTTCATCAATGTGTTCGCCATGTGTGATGCCTGCAATGGTGAATTCGAGGTAGTCACCTATGCCTTGATCCTTGGGCCAGACGCTGACGTGGTAGCCTTTGTCCTTGATGCAGAAGTAACGGAGACGTTGAACACTGGGTTCGTCAATGGGATGAGGAGCAGATGCCCGAGAACGGTCATCCGATGAATGAATCGGGTCACCATTGTCGTCAAGGAGGTCGAAGTGGGTAGGCTGTTCTACTGTCTTTTGCTTTTCTGATTCTTCTTTGTTTCTGCGTGAAACTTTAACAGCATAAACAATCAGACATACTGCAATAATGAATAAAATTAAGAGACTCATAAACTTATATATTAGGTTGTTTGTTATCTTCAGCAGCTCCCATAGTAAAAGGATAGCGTGATAGGTCGCCAGTGGTAGCAGCGGCCAGTTTGCGCTCCAGTTCAATGATTTGGGCATCTTGCGCTTTGATGATTTCTTCTTTGTCGGCAATGGTACGCTGCAGGTCTGCGATGCGAGACTTTAAGGCGGAAATAGTTTCATCTTTTGCTGCAAGTGCAGAATTGAACACACTCGACACATCAATGAACTGCTCGTGCGGCATATCTGATGAATGTTGCTGTGACCGCTCGAAAACCAGCCGCTCTCCTGGGTGCTGCTGATAGTAGGCCAAATCTTCCATCAGCATGCAATTTGGATCTTCACCACGAAGCCACTGAAGGTTAAATATGCAGCCGGAAGCCGTTTGCAACTTTGTAATGATGTCCTCGGTGACCTCTGTATAATCTTTAAGTATGCGCGTGATAGTGTTTTCCGTCACGCCCATACGATGTGCCAGTTCTTTTTGCGTCTTTATGTCTGTGTTGCGTTTAAGATAATCGAACGCAGCGGCAAAAATATTATTCCTTAATCTCATAAGCAAAACACATTAATACCTTAAACATTGTTAAAAATCACCACCAATCTACACAAGTACCAAAATAAGTTTGTATATTTGCACCCGAAAGTAACTAACAAATACGGGGCATAGAAATAGCCGTCAGACGTTGAGCGTCTTTTCGCATAAAGCGCACACGGCACTTTGCAAAGGGTTTGGAATGCAAATATACGGCTTTTTCTTCCTCGTTGTTACAAACTAACAAAAAGTTTAAGCAAAATTAAAATTTATGGTAATCGAGAAAATGACAAAAGACATCCTGATGAAGTTCCTGCCAGGTGACCAACAGGTGTTCACTCTACCGAGTTTTGAGAAGGCACAGAGCGCAGCTGTTCAGGCTTACAGGGCCAAGAACTTCACAGAAACTTACGGATGGAAGTTCAGTGCCCGTATCGGTGATCCTATGGAGGGCACAAGACAGAGAACTGTGACTATTACGAGAATTTCGTAAATAAAAAAAAGGAACTATGACAAACGATTTGATTCAATTCGGAGAGAGCAGGCAGACGATGAGCAGTTTGGAGATTGCCAAACTGACAGGTAAGCCACACAATGACGTGATGAAGGCCATCCGCAAGATGGAGCCAGCATGGGAGAAAGTACATGAGGGAAAATTTTCCCTGATGTATCGTGAGACTGAAATCGGCAATGGTGCAACAAGAAAAGACCCATATTACGAACTGACCAAGACCGAGTGTCTTTATGTCGCCACGAAGTTCAACGACGAAGCTCGTGCAAAGTTGGTGCTCCGTTGGGAAGAGTTAGAGCAGAAGCAGCGTTCTCAGATGCTCCATTTGCCGGACTTCACCGATCCTGCCGAGGCTGCAATAGCATGGGCAAAGGAATATAAGGAGAAGAAGGTGCTGGCCATCGAGAACAAGAAGCTCGAAGAAGAGAATATCCAACTCGCTGCCGAGAACCAGGAACTGAAGCACGACAAGAACTATCTCGACCTGATTATGAGGTCTAAGGCTTTGCTCACTATCAGCCAGATTGCACAGGACTACGGCATGAGCGGCAAGGCACTGAACAAGAAGTTGGCCGAGATGGGCATACAGTACAGCATCAACGGCCAGTGGATACTCTATGCTAAGTATAAGGATTGCGGCTACGTGTCGAGTCGTTCTATCGACATCACCCGCACTGATGGTCGCCCAGACGTGGTGCTTCACACCGAATGGACGCAGGCAGGCCGCAAGTTCCTGTATGAGGAATTGAAGAAGCAAGGTATCATACCAATGTTGGAAAGGGATTGAGCTATGACGAAAGAAGAGCAGCAGAAATTAGAGGCCCTCATTATATCATGTAAAGAATTCCGGGAAGCAGCAGATGCAGAAATTGAATCGCTGAGAGCAACTGTTGCCAGGATAGGGAGAGTTAATGAGGCTAACAGACCATTCATGTGTTCAAACATATCATGCAAAAATCGTGAGAGAGTTGTAACATGTCCGCACTGTGGGGCAGTAATCAAATAATACTATGGACAGGAAGTTGAGAGAAGAGATATTGGCCACGGTGCAGAAGGCTACCGAGGCGGCTCTGGTGAAGGCTGGTGAGCGTTGGATCACGGCGGACGAATTGTGCAAGCAGTTCCAGATGTTCACCAAGGACTGGTTGGAGAAATATGGGGATATACTTCCACATAAGCGGATAATGGTGACACACCTGAACGGAAAGACAAGAAAGACGCGGGTGACATATCCACAGCATGAGATTGCGATTAATATTTCCGAGGGGCTTTACGACGACATGAAGCTGTTGAGGTGATGACTGTTGACGTGACACGGCAACAGACTTGACAAAATCAATATAAGGAAGGTAAAAGCCGGAATAGTTGGCGCAAACCGGCATTGGAATAAGTGGGCATCTCCTTCACCAGCGTTTAGCGGTGGTCCACGAATAGAATAGATGAGCAGGCGGTTCGAGTCCGCCACCTTCCACAAACGCCGAGGGACGTGCAGCGTGCAATCCCGGCAAGTAGGCTGACATATTGTAACACTGGGGAAGCCGATTGGTGGAACCGAAACGGCATCGAAAGAGACCAAACCGATGAGCGAGTGGAAAGAGGCGACATGAAAAAGGGTCGCGAGTACAACAATCTGACGCAGGTAATTTCCGAATCTGTAAGACCCACGGGATGGGTTATGGTTGCGACTGAGTTGCAACATACGGGACAGATAGGTAGTAGTGTAAGGCCGAGGGAAGTGTGGGACGTGAGACGTTGGCTGAATGGTTGCTGTAACGCAGCAACAGACGAAATGAATTGAAATACGGAATCCTGATTGCAAGTCCAATAATGCGGATGGGCTCTGCGTCGTATGTCGTAGGCTGGTGTGGCTGCCAGCTGCTTGTATGAGGGATAAATTATATGGTATGCCGTGTAGTTCAACATGGTGGAGCAGCGGGCAGTACTGAAAGACGTGCTGCTGTCGAGCGGAGCTGGTTCGAGCCCAGCCACGGCAACGTGTTTTTCATGGTTATTTAGTTTATAAGATTCTTATTTATTTTGCGTAACCTCAGCGGAGGTTGTTTTCTGTTGTTATAACATACCTAAAGAGTAATGTTTATTTTTACCTGCCCGCCGTGAGGCTCTCAGGTTTTTCTTTTTCATCATTTTGTATGATTATTTGTATACCTGCCAGCCGCGAGGCTCGCAGGTTTTTTATTACTGAACATCATTAACAACTAAAATAAATACGATTATGAAAGAACTTATTGACATTTTGATGAGCGAAGACAAGTCTTTTGATGGAATGCCTTGGTGGATGTACGCATTGGTGATGCCGGCAGCACTGGTGCTGATGTGCTTAATCGGAGGTACGCTGTCATGAGAAAGCGTTTTGGCGAAAATGTACCTGTGTACACAGTCGATTCGGTAACCACAAACGATGACGACAAGAAAAAGCAGGTCATCATAGACAAATGGACTGATGAGTTGGCCTGCAAGATGGCCGAGAAGACCGACTACGATCTGCTGGACGATGGTACGGTGCGCTTCAAGCGCAAATCCAGTCGAGGCGGTCACAATCGGCAGACCATCGAAGTGCTGAATGACGAGGGCTATGTGGTAAGGGTTTTCAATTCTCTGGCCGATACCGCCATGTATTTCGGAGTGTATCCAGAAAAGATAGCACGCCTGCTGAACGGCACAACCAAGACGCCTGTTGCTCCTGGCTATTACGTCAGACGGCGTGAGACTGAGAGCGAGCGAATGAAGCGTGAAAGTCTTAATAGAAAAATGAACTTAACAAGAATCAAAAACAAAAGGAACAATGGCAAAGGAAAAATTAATTAAAATCAACGTCCGAAATCTGCCAAACGGCTATTCACTGACGGTTGGTTCGCAGGAATACATGTATTACAACCCCATGGACCTGCTGGCAGGATTCATGGTACACGTAGGACTGCAGCAAACTGAGTATATGGAAAAGGGCAACATCCTGACGATGCTGTTCCAGATATTGGTCGGCGAACAATGGGAAGACAACGTCAATGCCATGTACGGCAAGATCAACGACATGGACAGCAGGCTCACTTATACGCTCAACAATCTGAATAAGACTGCCAAGTTGGGCGAAAGGCTGGAGCCTCGCATCAATGAGATAGACGAAACCATCAGTACCTTGACCGAAAGCATTACCAAGCAGAAAGACATTAATCACAAGACATTGATGGACGTGAGAGAGTCAGTCCATATAGTCAAGGATGCCAAAGCGGAATACAAGAAAGAATCGGCAGCCTACAAGGAAAACTTCAAATTGTTCTCATCATCCATCAAGGACGTGAGGGCCATGCGCGAGGAAGCAGAGAAGCACTTGAAAACCATCAAGCTGTTGGAACATCGGCTTGTGGGTATGACAGGCGACACTGGCGACATTGAGCTCAACGATGACGACGAAAGTGTCACGGCAAGCGAAAAGCCTGCCAAAAGCACTAAATCAACAAAGACCACCAAGTCCACCAAGTCTGCTAAAACCACAAAGACCACAAAGACCAAGAAAGTGGCAAAGAAAGGTGAAGGCAATCGTACAAATCGTGCAAAAAACGATTTGGCTATTCTGGCAGAGATTGAGCGACAATCTAAAGAAAATCCTAATTTAATATAGTATATATATGGAAGTAACAGGTAAGATTATTGCGGTGATGCCTGCACAGAGCGGCACATCGCAGCGGACGGGCAATGCTTGGATGACTCAGCAGTACGTGCTGGAGGTTCCTGGTATGTACCCTAAGAAAATGGTGTTTGAAGTGTTCGGCGAGGACAAAATCAAGAGTTTCAATGTCCAGCAGGGCATGGAAGTAACGGTGAGCTTTGAGATTGACGCTCACGAATACAACGGACGTTGGTTCAACGAAGTACGTGCATGGAACGTGAAGCCAGCCGGACAGCAGCAGCCGACAGCGCAAAGCGTGGCATCAACGCTGTAGCCTATGGACGTTGACCCCATCTGGCAACCTGGTAGCGTGTGGCCAGACAAGGCTGACGATGGCTACGACCAGCAGGCGGTGGTACAGATATACTCGCAACAACTTGGCCGCGGGTATATCACCACTGTGCCTACGCATGGCAAGACCAACCCGTTCATCGACTGCTACGATGACGAAATCATGTGGGCCTATATGCGTGACATCGAGGCTCGGTTGATTGAAGAAGGCAACTACTGGCAGCGATGGGCGCAAGAACACAAACCAATAGCCGAAGTGCCACAGGAGCGTGAAGCGGTTGCAGAGCCGACACAGGCAAAACAACTTAGCTTCGACTTCGGCTAAATTATTATGAACTATGAACGAAGAGAGTAACAATTTACAACCACAAGACGCGGCGACGCTACCCAATGCACCCGACCTATTGAGGCAGGACGGATGGTTCGGCACTGACTTGTCGGGATACTGGTTGCAAGACGACGACAAGTATGAGCAGCCAGTTTGGACGCTATCGTGGTGCGGCATCCCGTTTGCACCACTCGGCAACATCCACGCGCTGACAGGTCAGTCGGGACACGGCAAGACGATGACCTTCTCGCAGATCATTGCGGCGATACTTGGCGGTCAGTTCGGCAACCTCCGCTGCATCCTGCCGGAAGACGTGAAGCGCACGGTGCTCTACATCGACACCGAGATGTCGAAGAACGACACCCTGCGAGTCCGTGAGCGTATCTTCAGGCTGTTGGGCTGGCGATGGGGCGACCATCACCCAGAACTGCGAATTTTGCGCCTACGAGACGTTCAACCCCCGGAGGTGGCACAACAGCCCACACCGAACGGACAAACGCCACAGCGGGCAGAAAAAGCGGCAAAAACGGGACTTCCGTTGCAAGAGGCTCGCATTGCCGTGCTACGTTGGAAGATGGTATTGCAAGCCATTTGGGAAATACGACCGACGGTGGCCGTCATTGACGGTATGTTGGACGTTATCCGTGACTACAACGACATCGAGGAATGTCAGGAGATTATCACCAAGTGCATGCAAGTGAGCAGCTTCTACAACTGTTCGGTGTGGTGCCTGGTGCATCAGAACCCAGGGCGCAACGACAAGATGGCCGGTTCGCTTGGTTCCATCCTGGAGCGCAAGGTGACTGACATTCTCGCCACGGTCAAGACCAAGGATGAGAAGACCAGTGCGGTGACGTTCAAGGTGACACAGCTGAAAGCCCGTGGTGCTGACGTTCCCGACTGGCAATACTTCGTCGAAGATGACCGTGACCACATCGGTATGCCGAAGATGTTCAGCAACGACACGGAGGCGATGCCCGACGACAAGCGCGATGCATACCGAAAGGAGCTTGACGAGATATTCAAGCAGACAGGTGTCGCCAACATGGGCGGCATGAGATACACCGACCTGACTGAGGCACTAAAGAAACTTGGATATACCAGCAACCGCAAGATTGACAAGATCATGAAGGACGGCATGGCCGAGGGTCTTATCAGGCATGAGACCAACGGACGCTACTACTACAACGGCATCAGCCAACAGCCCAAGGCTGAAGAACAGCAGATGACGTTCACACAATCAGACGAAAAAGCACCATTCTAAAATGTCACTCCCACTCTTAGCTCCGTACCCCCGCCCCCTGTTATCTATCTTTAGATAGATAGATAACTGGGGCGGAAGAGGTACCAAGCCAGAGAGCGACGCGCACGCGCAAAAATCAAATAGCAGACCCTATGGCATTAACCGCAGTGTGATTAACATTGAACTCAAAGCCGTCCATTCTGACTATCACGACGGGCGGCGGCGCGGGACTAAACGAAACCAAACGACTATGGACAAGATAATCGAACAGAAAATCAAGGACGCTGCCAGCGTGGTGGACGTCATCGGCGACTTCTATGAGTTGAAGAAGAAGGGCGTGAATTATCAGTGCCTTTGTCCCTTCCACGATGACCGGCACATGGGCTCGTTTGTGGTGAGTCCGCGAAAGAACACCTACAGCTGCTATTCGTGTGGTGCTCATGGCGACGCCATCGAGTTCCTGATGATGAAGCAGGGACTCACCTACACCGACGCGCTGAGGTGGCTGGCCAAGAAGTACAACATCGTGATACCAGACGACGCTCACGACGAATGGAGCGACCGGCTGAACAACATCATCGAGAAGGCCAAGCAAGCCGAGGCAAGGCGACATGAGCAGATGCAACAGGTCAAGACGCTGTACCTACCAGTCGAGACCCCTGCCGCCATGATGAAGCAAGCCGCCAACTCCACGTTTGTCATCTGGCTCTACTCACTACCCTGGGACGATAAGCAACGGGCGCGACTGCCGAAGATGCTCAACAACTATGCCATCGGTGTCAGCCGAGACGGGCTCACGGTGTTCTGGCAGATTGATGAGCAGGCACGGGTACACACCGGAAAGATGATGCGCTACAAGCCGGACGGTCATCGTGACAAGGACTCGGACTACAACTTCGACTGGGTACACAGCAAGCTCTTCCGGCAGCGCGTGTATAACGAGGAGGAATACGACTACGAGACGTGCCTGTTCGGACAGCACCTGTTGCCGTTCTGTCCCGATGCCCAGATACACCTCGTGGAGAGCGAGAAGACAGCACTCATCATGGCCACCTACTACGGCAACATGAGCCGCAATCTATGGCTGGCAACAGGAGGTCTGCAGTTCTTCGACCGCAAGCATATCCAGGTGCTCATCGACCAAGGCCGTGACATCGTAGTCTATCCCGACAAGGACGGCTCACAGGCGTGGTCAGAACGTACCTACCAGCTATGCAAGGAGACGGGATACAAAAAGTTGAAGGTCAACCCTACCATCGTCAGCAACGAGTGGCGCGAAGAGGACGGCAAGAAGGCCGACATTGCCGACATCACCATCCGAAAGATGACCAACGACCGCCGCACCAAGGGCAAGGCAGTGCTGACCGACATGATCAGCGAGAACCCATTGATAGGACAACTGGTAGAGAAGTTGAACTTAGAAGTAGTAGACCTATGAGCAGACAACGCACAGCATACTTTTATATGACACCAGACGAGCGGCGGGAGTACCATCGCCGCAAGGTATGGGAGAGCCAAGAGCGCATTTCTGCACTACGTGGCAAAACCATCAAGCACCGAGTATTCTACAACAATTCAACATCAACTAACCAATAGACCATGAGCAATCAGAAACAAGTTAAAGAAGGTGGCAATGCAACGCTGTCGGTGAAGGTGTCGCAGGAGACCTACGAGCTGCTGAACATCCTGGCAGAGGGCATGGAGCACGGCACCAATGCCAACGACCTGCTGAAGATGTTCGTCCAAGCCTTCATCGAGAGTGCTAAGCACACGGGACCTATCAGTTCAGAGATGAGCATGCTTCTCAATATGCTGAAGGTAGATGCCGGCTGGAATCAGGCTTTTAACTTTGCCGACGTTACCAAGCAGAAACAGGTGGCCCAGGTGATACTCATTCTTGAGCAACCCGGACGCGAGGGGTTTGGTGCTGTCATGATCAACCGACCGTTCATCGCAGGCAAAAAGCCATACATGACCTACTGCGTTGACGAGATACTGGAACGTGCAACAGAGGTCACCATGAAAGGACTCTACCAGGAACTGCGCGACATTGGCAACGACATCGGAACAGAATCCATGCGCGAGACGCTGTTCACGCTTTGCGATGCCTACAAGCTGACGCAAGGCGAGCGCGACATCCGTGACGAAGGGCCACAGCTGGGCAACTACTCGGACTTTGGGCGTGCCATCGAGTACGGCCAGCGAACCAAGCGCAAGAAGCACGTCAGCCCAGACGACATACAGACGCACATCGTGTTCGGTGACGACGACCGAGAGATTGCTGACTATGAAGCGCAAGGTTTTGAAGGAGAGATACGGCAACATGAAGAACCACCAACCGACATGACCGATGATTGAACCACAGGACTACAAGCTGCCGACCAAGCAGCAGGAGAAACCAAAAGAAAAGGCCGACCCGGAAACGCTCGACTACTTGGAGAGCCTTCCGTGGCGACCGTTCACTGAAGAATGGTAACACTGAAGATAGACCGCAAGGCGAAGGACTGCTGGCTGATCACCACGACCGACAGCGAGGGATTCCACCGGCAGCTGCCCATCACCTTCGACGATATGCGCGAACTGGTAAGACAATGGATAGATGAAGTGATATGAGTAAGAAGCGAGAACCAATACATTTTGTGAATGCCGAAATGATGGCCGACTACCTCGACGAGCATGATGGCGAACTGCCGCACCAGTGGCAAGAACGAGAGCCGGACAGACTCAATTATGGTTGTGCCGACATTGATGACATTGACAGTATAATTGCTCAGATGTATGGCGACGAATAAGAAACGAAACTGGCGAGGGGTATCTGACAAGGTAGCCAAGGACAAGGCGGACATCTATAACAGCCGAGAGTGGAAGGAGTTGCGCATTGCCAAACTCAGGAGCACCGACGGACTGTGCGAAGAATGTCTGAAGCAGGGCATCGTGACCAGTGCCCGATGTGTGCATCATGTGGTGCCGATTGAGACAGCCAGAACCAAAGACGAGATGCGCCGGCTGGCTATCGACTGCGGACTTCAAGGCTTGAAAGCCCTGTGCTTCGCCTGCCATGCCCGCATCCATAAGGAACTGGGCAGCAACACGGCCAAGATAGTCAGACAACGTGCCGAGGCAAGGCAAGACCGATGGGCTGACAACCTACTAAGTAAATTCACAATCAATAATCAAGGAACTATGCAAGAGAACAAACGACTGGGTATCTTCGGCACCCTGAACTACGACAAGCTGAAGAACATGACAATGGATGAGCGCAAGCTCGCAGTGACTAACCATGCAAAGGACGTGCTGAGCCGCAAGACAATGGACGGCAAAGGGCCACAGATACCAGACGACGACCACGATCCATACGACGTGACGGCTGAGTACACCATCATGGACTGCCGATACAACAAGCATGGAAAGATTCTCGCCACCTTCAAGGCACAGCGAACCATCGAAGGTGTGAGCATCGAGCTCGTATCGTTCGAGTCCGTCACCTCATGACCCCGGGGACATCGTTTTTCTTGCGACCCCTCTCGGATTCCCAAATCCCCTTGCCCTCTCTTTTATCCACACAGCACATTTCGGGGAGGGTGCTTTTTTCCGCATCTTAACTTAACGGCGCAAGGTAGCCGAAATGCGCGATATACTCTGAACGCAAAATAATAACGAATAAAATGCCAAAAGCGATTTTTACACCTATCCAGCTGCCACCGGAGCAGCCCGACCGGTGCTCACGCTGTCCGCTGCTGGGCAAGCGTCCGCAGTCGGAACTGACCAAGGGCCAACGGCAGGCGTACTGCTGTCTGGGCGTGTTCACCCACGAAGGCTTCCCGCCCCTCACGTCGAAGGGTGTGGAGCGCAGCGCGTCGGCCTACCGAAAGCAGAAGCGACTGTTGCACCGCCCCTGCGACGACCAGTGGGAGAAGTGGATGTCGCTGCCTGGTCGCCGTTACCCCATCACGATGGAGGCATGGCGCGAACGTCGCCACCCCTACGAACTCGAACAGGAGTTGAAACATTATAAGGACTTATTCAAACAACGTAAATAATCATGGCAAAAGCAGCAACATATCTGAAGGACATCCGCGCACAGGTCAGGGCGGATCATGGCGGCAAGGTGCCCGACCACTTGAACCTGACCATCCGCAACTATGCGAATGCGCTGGAGATACGCGACCGCTACCGTGAGAAGATTCTCAGCGACGGCGAGACGATTGTGGAGGTGGGCAGCACGGGGCAGATGACCACCAAGCAGCACCCGCTCTGCGGTCTGCTCTATCAGCAGGAGATGCTGTGCCTGAGTTACGCGAAGGCTCTGGGCGGCACGGCGGCGAAGGCGGCAGCGAAGCCGGAGGACAAGGGCGACAAGGATGCCACCAACGCACTCAACGAATTTATTGACGGAATGAGATAGACCACTAATTACACGAATTGAACGAATAAATACGGGGCAGTATTGAGGCGATGACTACAACCTCTTTACTCGGAGAAACAGCACATGAGAAGCAGTCCTGCCGCCAATAGTCAGGTGTGCAAGGTGACAATAGGTGTGCAATGAGGCAGAAAGCAAAGTACACGCAAGTATGTAATACATATTCCGTTCCCGTACTTTTGGGGGTATTTTGGTTTTGATTGCTGATGGAAGGCAAGAAATCGTGCAAGCAGTCATGCTTTGAAATGGCAAAACAAATAAACGCTAAGGTTGTCAATATGACTCCCCGTGCTAACATGCTGGCAGCAGCATAAGCACCTCGCGGGTGACTTGCGAAGGAACATAAAGGTCACGTCTCACGTTTTCCGCGTTTTCTCAAAATGCGGTGGTGGAACGCTCGTCCAGCTATCTGGTCAGCCCCAACGCACGTAACAAAGTTTCTATAATAAGTCAGTAAGACGAGGGTTCGACTCCCTCTACCTCCACTATCAAACATTAAGCATTATAAAGTTATGGCAAAAGAAACGGAACAACAGACAATGGAGGAGTATCTGCTCTCGCAGCTGGATACGCCCGTGGTGCTGAAGGACGGCACGATGATGACGAAGCCGGACGGCTCGCCGATGACGAAGCAGGAGGCGATTGCCACGAACATCCTGAACCTGGCGATGAACCGACGGAGCAGCGAGAGTAGAGCCAAACGGCTTGCCGCTTGAGCTATGCCGAGTCGCGACGGAGGAAGGCCGATAGGCCAAGGGCGACGTGAAGGCAAGCAGTCAGACAGATTTGAGCTATCCCGATAAACGGGATTGCGGCGTAAGCCAAAGGGCAAAAAACGAACACGAATTTCACGAATTGAACGAATTAGGAAGGCGTATGAGACTGACATTAAACCATTGTTGCATCGCCGACGTGGAGATGCAAGAGCCTAAGCCGACGGACAACCAACGGAAAGGCAGACGGGTGTTTATCAACATCGACGAAGAGGATTTCTTTGAAATGCTCGACCATGTGAACCCGAAGAACATCATCAAGTATCTCGACATGCGACGCATACCGCACCGCGATAGTCTGGAGATTAACGTGTCGGAAGTCAAAGTGAACTTGAACCACTCGAAGCACATCGACCGAGTGAAGCATGGACTTTATCAGGCGAACGTGACGAACCGAAAGAAACTGAATCGGGCACTTGAACTACTCGATAATCTGAAAACGGAAGGAAAGGCATGACATCGGAAGTATTTAACGTGGATTGCATGGACTTCATGCGAGACCAACCCGACAAAGCGTTTGCACTCGCCATCGCTGACCCACCCTACGGCATAAGAGACGCAGGAGGGCAGACGGGAGGAAGCGGCAAACTGAAAGGCAGGGTGTTCAATAACGGCTACATTGACCGATGGGACAAGGCACCCGACAAGGCTTTCTTCGACGAACTGCGACGGGTAGCCGAGAACGTCATCATTTGGGGTGGAAACTACTTCGACCTACCGCCCACGCGGTGCTTCATCTGCTGGGACAAGGTTCAGCCGTGGGAGAACTTCTCGCAAGTGGAGTTTGCATGGACTTCGTTTGAATCGCCAGCGCAGTTGTTCCGCTTCGACAATCGGACGGGCGACAAGATACACCCAACGCAGAAGCCCGTCGAACTCTATGCCTATCTGCTGAAGAAGTACGCAAAGGAGGGCGACCGCATCTTTGACCCTATGATGGGAAGTCAGTCGTCACGCATAGCAGCCTACAAACTCGGCTTTGATTATGTCGGCTGTGAGATAGACGAGAAATTCTTTGCCGATGGTTGCGCCCGCTTCAATGAGGAGTGCAAGGGCGAAATCAAGTTGAAAGACGGATCAATCGTCAAACAAGCATCCTTGTTCGACCTTTAAGATTTTTTATATATCATAGATATATCCCGAAAACCCAAGAAAAATAATGCTGAAAATATTTGTGTAGATAGAAAAAAGTGCTTATCTTTGCCACCGCTTACAATATCACGGGAGTATTGTTCTCCTTGCGGTGGCCTCGCATAAAAGTTGGCCGACAAGTCTTACAGCCAACGACCATGCGTGGTAAAGAGAGGCACTTTGATGGAATTAAGTCATAGCGACTACCATTGAGCGTAACATTCTCTCTCCACTACAAGGAGCCGTGATGTTGTAAGCAGCGCAAAATGGCAGTCGCTTTCCTTTGCCTACAACTTAATTCTATTTCAATCATGGGTAAGCAAAAGAAAATCGTGGAGGTTCCCGTAACCTCAAAAGAAGAACGTGAAGAGTTGCAAACGATTCGCATGACGTTTGTGTGTCTGCTGATGATGATTGTCAATGGCGGTCAAGATGAAGTCGTGAACTTCCTCAAAGACAAGGATGCCAAGGCAATCAAGGAGTATGCCGAGATTTGGGACAGATGTGCCACCGACCCAGTTGGTGCAATCTTCCAACGTCCGGCATTTGAACTATTAGCGAACATTAAGGACACCATAAAGAAGTAGCAACATGAAAGCGTTCTTTGAAATTATGATGCAAGACTACAAAGCGGAGGGCTTTAGTCTTTGCGAGTGGGTAGTGTATGGGGTGGTTGCTCCCCTGGTGTTAATCCTCTTATGCGGTTTGTGTCATGGATAACAGACCGAGAGTTAGGCCGAAAGTTCCCGAATACGGGAGCATCGGCAGTATTGTGAAAACTGAATGGGGTTATTTGTTTAACATTTGCCAAAGACCATCATGAACGAAATTCAAGTATTCAACAATCCTCAGTTCGGAGCAGTCCGAACCGCAGGAACGGCAGACAATCCGATGTTCTGCCTTTCTGATGTCTGCCAAGCCATCGGGATAACCAATGCCCGAAACGTGAAGAGCAGACTTGACGAAGAGGATGTCCATCTGGTGGACACCCCTACCAACGGAGGTACGCAACAGATAACGTTCGTAACCGAAAGTGGACTCTATGACGTAATCATCCGCTCGGACAGCGAGCAAGCCAAGCCTTTCCGCAAGTGGGTAACATCGGAAGTATTGCCCAGCATCCGCAAGCATGGCATGTATGCGACCGAAGCAACGGTTGAAAGTATGCTGAACGACCCCGAAAACGCTATCCTCATGCTCCAAGCCTACCAAAGGGAGCGCAAGGAACGACTGGCAGCACAGCAGCAGGTCGAGAAGTTGGAAGCGCAAGCCATCGAGGACAAGCCGAAAATCATCTATGCCGATGCCGTGAAAGGCTCTACATCGTCGTGCCTAATCGGTGAACTCGCCAAGATGATTGCACAAAACGGCTATCCCATCGGTGAGAAGCGGTTGTTTCAGTGGTTGCGCGATAATCATTACCTTTGCTCTTATGGTGAAAGGTTTAATCAGCCTTATCAGCAGTACATCGAGCAAGGATTGTTCACGATGAAGCAAAACGTGTTCAGCGTGGACGGAGAAATGAGAACGCGCAACACTACGAAGGTCACGGGCAAGGGTCAGATATACTTTATCAACAAGTTCATCGGCCAGCCTCTCGCTTCCGAGTAAACCCCCGACCGCAAAACAGCCGATATATGAACCGTTACCTAACAACTTGGCAACTGTTACCTAATAGTTGCGCGATTGTTACCTAATGACGGAATCACGACATAATGTTTCATCAATAAAATTTCATGCAATGGCACTGAAACTTAAAATCAAAAAGACTCTCCTGAAGCGCAAGGTGGAGGGAGTGACCAAAGAGGGCTACTATGGCCGAGTAATCACCAACGGCACCAAGTCGTTTGAGGACATCGTGAAGCAGAGCACCCACGGCTCTACGCTCGACTACCGCGAGGCTGAGCTGGCTTGCAAGATGATGATCGACGGCATTGCCGACAGCATCAAGCAGGGTTACATCGTTGACCTGGGCGTGCTTGGCAAACTCTACCCCGCCGTGAATGGCAAGTGGGACGAGAACGCCGACAACCTCCAGTTGGCCGACATGAAACCCAAAGTGAACTACAAGGCCGGTGACGACATCGCCGCAGCCGTGAAGGGTGCATCGCTTTCGTGGACTACCGAGGCAGAGACCGACGAGAACACCGTGACCGACGATGACAACACCCAGACGGGCGGCAACGGTGGTAACAACAACCCGCCAAGCGGGGAGCTGGAGGGATAAAGGAGACCCACCCCCTGCCCCTCCCTGCTGAGGGAGGGGAGTAGATAGGACATCGGGGCGTGCGGTATGTCCGCAACGGAGTAACATTTCCCACCTTACCATCGTCAGCGAGACGCTACGGCTGACACCCCAGGGGAATGCCGAGAGTTGGGTAACGCCAAACCGCGCCCTGCGTTATTGGAGAAATAAGTGGATTAAAACCTGCTTATTTCTCCATTTATTTACACATTAAGCGAAAAACGCCCGAAAATCGGGCTTATTTATTTTCAATATTCGGAATAAGGAACTATGGCAAAGAAAAAGACACTATCAGAGTACCAAGCCGCATTTAAGCAGCTGGTGAGAGAAATGGAGCAGGACTTCGGCATACCATGCACGGGAGTTTATATCCGAGTACAAACGCACGTTGACTATGACGAGCCGAACCCATTCACGGCTGCGGACTCAGCATCAAGGCGACGTGAACGGCGCGAGGTTCAATGTGAGATTCAGTTTGGCGACTCTTATGCTTTGAAGTTATGAAGATAACCATTGACTACAACGGAGCCTTTGCCGTGTGCAACATCGAACTGATGGAAGAGCCTGGCAAGATGGTGAACTTCAACGATGCCGACACCAAGAGTCAGACCTATGCGATGAGTGCATTCCGCACTATCGAGGAACATTGGCGACGTGAGAAGCAGTTGGAGAAATGGAAGAAACACCCAGTAATGCACATTCAGCGAGAGTTCCAAGTGCATCCCATGAACTTTGAGCAGATTCAGGAGTTGTCGCAGAAGGGCGTGATACTTCAATGGTCGTATGACGTGAGCCGCAATCCTACAATCAGCATCATGTTGAACGACAACCATACGACGGTGGAAGACCACGGGTGGCTGTTGCAAGACATGGAAGGCCGTTGGTGGGGCATGGATAGCGGCTACCATCGTATGTTAGAAGAATATAAGAAAATCGTCATCGAGCGGTAGCAAATTCTTCACTTTTCACTCTTCACTTCTAAAGTTAAACCCATAAAATCGGATAAGAAATGGCAAAAGTTAAGTATTATGCCAAGGAGAATTCCACTATCGGAACTCATTCCTTCTATGCCGTACCCATCCCCAACGGCACGCTCACGTTTGACGTTTGAGCTATCCCGCCAAACGGGATTGCGGCGTAAGCCAAAGGGCAATATATCCCCCTGCATTATAGCCGTCCCCCGATGGGCGGGGGACTCTAAACGTGGCAACCGCCGAGATGCTCAATGCAGCCAACGGCAAGAGCCGACTGGGTTGCACGGTAGCCGCGAAGTTCAGCCGCCAGTTCTCCGACGAGGTGAGTTGGCAGAAGGTTGACCCGCAGGCAGCTGCCGCTGCATCTGGCGAGGAGGACATCACCGAGGGTGGCGCTGGCCAAGGTGGCAACCAGGGCGGCGGTACGACTGGCGGGGAGCTGGAGGGATGACCTTCGGGATGTAAGATGTAAGATGTAAGATGTAAGAGGGCTGACGGGTGTCGGCTCTCTTGTTTTTACCAAGAATTTGAGAATTGGAGAATTAAACAAAAGGAACTATGAGACAGATTAAATTTAGAGCGCAAGACATTGCGAGCAACAAATGGTTGTATGGTGACCTGAGACACCATAAGGACGACGTTTGCATCTTCGAGCAAGGAGGCACGAAGGGCGAACAAGTGAAACGTGATACCATCGGGCAGTTTGTCGGGCTGAAAGACAAGAACGGCAAGGAAATCTACGAGGGCGACATCATCAAATCGACCGACTACCCGTTTATGGATGAGGGCAAAGTGAACTATCTGGGCATCGTGTCATGCGACACCCACGACACTATTGGCGAGTTCTATGTGATGCTCTACGTAACCAAGGAATCGGAAAGGCGCGGCATCAGCAACTTCACCAACAAATCGTTCTACGACTTGCAGATGGAAAACGTGGAGGTGGTCGGCAACATCTTCGACAACAAGGGAATGTTCCGCGATAGCGACGATGTAATCATGCTTTGGTATTTGGAGGACTGACGTATGACAGAAGAAGAACTGAAGAAAGTACCCTTCCGTGAGACCTGCCACATGGCTATGGAAGGCGAATACACAACGACGTACATGAGCAAGGACGGACGGCTGGGCTTCTGCGACCATGTGCCACGCGACAAGTATGGCATGGTGAAGAAGGGCGGTCGTGCCGTCCGCC
>Ga0310695_10001453_pt1 | contig 56012 bp, 59 predicted proteins | sample RumenRJG_04DNA_FD_203882 | JGI IMG/M metagenome (GOLD analysis project Ga0310695, IMG submission 203882) | Bovine rumen microbial communities from Lethbridge, Alberta, Canada - RJG_04 (v2) (version 2) | ecosystem: Host-associated > Mammals > Digestive system > Stomach > Rumen | place: Canada...
GCGTTCTTCTCGGTATTCAAGAAATTGTTCGGCGACCGTGTAGCCAACAGACTTTTCGAAAGAATGAGTCTCACGATGCAGTACCGGTATTCGCTGTACGATATCCACAGGGAGATTATGCTGGAGGTCTGAAGCGATGGTGAACCAGGACTTATTCAACACAGTCCTAACGGAATCCTAATCAATCCAATCTCAAAGACGTAAATCCTGAACGGTATCCTGATCGGAAATTCGCCTTGCTGGCTATATTCGTAATTTCCTGAAAATCTATTTGCTAAAATGATATTAGCAAATATTTATAAACCAGGAACGCATATTCCTTTTTGCAGACAGGAAACTTATCCTCCACATCCAATCCGGTTTTCTGTTCGCATTGGCCGTAGGTCAGAGGGGATGGGACCCTCACCTACGGACCTTTGATTTTTCCAAAAAATTAATGAGTAAAAATGCGGCTTGCGCCGCAGTTGGGGTTTCAGCCTTTGAGGTCGAACTTGATGTCGTCGTCCTCGGTGACGTCGAAGGAGATGCTGGCGTTGTTGAGGATCGCCGACACGTCCTCCTTGATCTTTCCGAGGTTGACTACCTTGGGGCTGTAGCTCTGGACGAAGAACTCCTTGCGGTCCAGGGGGAAGATGATCCTGACCCTCGCCTTGCGGATGTATCCCTCGGGCTTGCGGTTCTGCTCCAGGTCGTCGAGGTTCAGATGGAGGATCATGGTGAACTCCTCTTCCTCGGGCACCTGGTCTGCATTCTCCAGGACGTTCTGCATGATGTCCTTGAACACGGGGGCCAGATCCTTGTAGTCGCTCTGGCCTTTGAGAATGAAATGAACGCTGGATTTTGCCATCGAATCGTGATATCCGACATTGATTATATAGATGGTGTTCGGCCGGCTCTCTCCTTTTATTATATAGTGGGGCAACATAACCTCCGCCGATGAGAACCGCTCTTACAGTGGCTGGCTCGGACTCGTGCGGAGGTGCAGGTATCCAGGCGGATATCAAAGCCATGAACGCACTCGGGGTCCACGCGGCCACGGTCATCACCGCTGTCACCGCTCAGAACACCTGCAGCGTCAGCGATATCTATCCTATGCCGGCGGATATGGTACAGGCACAGCTTGATGCCGTACTCAAGGACTGTGACGTCAAAGCAGTCAAAACCGGTATGCTATACAGCGCCGAGATCGTCGGCGTCGTAGCCGACGCCATGGAGGAACACGACGTTCCCCTCATCGTCGACCCCGTTATGGTCGCCACCGTAGGCGACAGACTCTACGACAACACCTTCGTCCGTGCGCTGAAGGAGAAACTCATTCCCGTATGCGAGCTCGTGACTCCCAACAAACACGAAGCGGAGAAGCTCACCGGCCTCAAGATTAAGAACGAGGACGACGCGGCCTATGCCTGCGAGATCCTCGGAAAGGAGGGATGCTCCGTCCTGCTGAAGGGCGGGCACATCGCCGGCGACCAGGTTACTGACTACCTCTACCTGTCGGCGGACATCACGCCCATCGTGAACCCCCGCCTTCCCGTGGAGGCGGGACACGGTTCCGGCTGCACCCTCTCCGCTTTCATCACCGCCAACATGGCCAACGGCCTCGACCTGGTCACCTCGGTCAACGAGTCCAGGAAGATGATCCAGAAGGCCATAGAGACCCAGTACAGGATCGGACAGGGCGTGCCCACCGTCAACCCCAACGTCAGGCTCACCAAGAAGGAGGATTCCGCCAAGGTGGACATCATCCGCGAGCTCGACGCCGCCGTCGACGAACTGGCCGCCACCGTACCCCTCGAGCTGGTCCCCAAGGCCGGTATGAACCTTGCCTTCGCCAAGAAGAACGCCAAGGGCCCGGAGGAGATCGGTGCCGTTGAGAGGCGCATGACCGTCCACAACGGCAACGTGAAGAAGGGCGGACCCGTGAAATACGGGGCCGCAGAACACCTCTCCTACGTCCTGCTGGAGATCATGAAGACCAACCCCGAGATCAGGTGCGTCCTGGAAATCGGGGCCGACAAGGATCTCCCCCGCGACTTCAGGAACGCCGGACTCGAAGTGGTCCCCATCCAGAGGGTCAACGGAGAATCCGTCTCCAAGTCCCTCAGGAACACCCTCGACGGCTGCGAGAAGTTCCCCGACGTCATCTACGACCTCGAGAGCAAGAACCCCAAGGTCAACATCTTCGGGAAATATCCCAGAGATGTCATCGCGAAGTTCAACAAGATCTTCTGAGGAGGGTGGCCTAACGGCCATCCTCTGATTTTTTTTTCAAATTTTTAAAAAAGAAAAATGATGCGGGGAACCCCCCGCGTTAAGGTTTCAAACCTTCTTGACGATGGTCACGACGAAGTACAGGTCCATGTCGCTGATGGCGGCGTTGGTGGTGCTTCCCGTGTTGTAGGCGATGTTGTTGGTACCGTCATAGCCGACGATGTTGTAGTACTGACCGAAGAGATTCAGACTGATCATCTCAATAGCCTGGATGGTGGTTCCGTATGCAGTCTGGTCAGCGATTTCCTTCTGCTCAGAGATGGTCAAGGTATATTCAATGGTGGAGCCTACAGAAGTGGCATTGAAGACGACCTTTCCGAGACCTGCCTTCTCATAGATGGTGTAATTTACTCCCGTATCCATCTTGTACACGACAGTAGCAGTCTTTCCTCCATCGGTACTTACAACCTGTGCAAGTAATCCGTTGACATCCTTCTTGTCGAAAGAGGCAGTAGGGATGCTGGTAAGGTTATCGTTAAACAGCTTGTTGTATGCATCCACAGTCATTTTGAAGTGGTTGTCAACACTCATGCTGGTGGTTGTCTCGGTGCAGGCGATGCCGGTCTTGTAGGCATCGTTCTTGTCGATCTTGAAGGAGAAGGTATCTCCTACCTTGTGTCCGACGCAGGCGTCCTCGAAGGCCTTCAGATAGTCCGTGTTGTTGCCGGAGGTCGCGGAGTCGAGCTTGATGGTGGAGGTCGCGTAGCTGGTCTTGTTGAAGCTGGCGATGAACGCGTTGCCGGTGTCCTTGCCGATGCTCTCGACGGAAGTGTCGAAAATCACGGGGGTGTAGGTGGACTTGTCGTTGTAGTATGCATAGAGCGAACCGGTGTAGTTGAGTTCGATCGAATCTCCGTACTCGACAGTCTCCTTGTTCTTGCTGATGTAGTTATCGTTGATGAACACACCAAGGACCGCCACGCTGGCGATGAGGAGGACAATGAGGCACACCGTTGCGATGGGCTCCCTCTCCTTCTTCCTTATTGCTTTCTCTCCGGCCTCTGCCATTATAATCGCTCCCGCGATTCTAATAATAATATATTAAGGTAGGGTGTGAAAACACCGCATGATTCCTACCGATGGATGTTTATACCATCTAACCGACGTGGGCATCAATGGTTTTATCCCGAAAAGCCCATCCGAGGCTGATGACCCCTCTTTCGGAGATGATGTCCAAGGTCCGCGGCAAAGGCCCGCTGGTCCATTTTATCACCAACTACGTGACCGTCAACGACTGCGCCAACATGTGCATCTGCTGCGGCGGATCCCCCGTGATGACCGACGCGGTGCAGGATGTGGAGCCCATGGTAGGGCTCGCGTCCGCCCTGGTCCTGAACATCGGGACCCTCAACGAGCGCACCGTAGAATCAATGCTCGTTGCCGGGAAGGAGGCCAACAGACGGGATGTGCCAGTCATCTTGGATCCTGTGGGTGTCGGGGCAACCCCGTTCCGTACCGAGACCGCCGAGAGAATCCTCAGAGAAGTCAAAGTGGCAGTGATCAAGGGCAACCACGGGGAGATCTCCGTGCTCGCGGGACTCGGAGGAGAGGTCCGCGGAGTGGACTCCGTCTCCGGCGCCAACGATGTGGCCGAAGCGGCAAAGTCCCTCGCCCGGAGGACAGGCACCATCGTGGCCGCGACCGGCCCGGTGGATTACGTATCCGACGGGGAGACCGTCATAACACTGAAGAACGGCTCCGAGTACATGGCGACCGTGTCCGGCACCGGATGCATGGTGTCCGGGGTCGTCGGGGCATACGTAGGGGCCAACGGGGTCTCTTTGGAATCCGTGGCCGCAGGCATCTCCATCATGAACATCGCCTCCGAGGTAGCGGTCTCTGAAGGCAAGGTGTTCGGACCTGGTTCGTTCAAGACCAAGCTCTTCGACGCGGTATACGGGCTGAAGGGCGCCGACGCCGACAGGCTCCTCAGGAGGGAATGAAATGTTCGAACTCTACGCGGTGACCGACAGGAAGATGCTCGGAGATATCTCCGAGGTCGAAGCTGCCCGCCTCTGCTACGAGGGCGGAGCAGACGTTGTGCAGCTGAGGATGAAGGACACCGACGGAGGGGAGATGCTGGAGAAGGCCAAGGCCATCCAGGAGATCGCCCAGAAGCACTGCAAGTTCTTCATCGTGAACGACAGGCTGGATGTCGCCATCCTGGCGGGCGCCGACGGCGTCCACATCGGACAGAGCGACATCCCCGTTGAAGAGGCGAGGAGGCTGGTCGGCGACGAGATGATCATCGGGGTCAGCGTCTCCACCGTGGAGGAGGCCATGAAGGCCGTCGAAGGCGGGGCCGATTACCTCGGAGTGGGTGCGATATTCAACACCGCCACCAAACCCGACGCGGACCAGGGCATCGGACTCGACACCCTGATGGAGATCTGCCGGGCGGTCGACGTTCCCGTGGTGGCCATCGGCGGCATCAACAAGGGCAACATCACCGAGGTCATCCGTGCCGGGGCCGACGGCGCCGCGGTGGTCTCCGCCATCATGGCGAAGCCCGACATCAAGGCGGCCGCCCATGAGCTCAAGGCAATGATCCTCAACGAGAAGAGGAACCTGAAAAGATAAGACCCAGACGTTCAGAACATCTTGAGATCGCCGGTGATCTTGTCGAGCACCGACTGCTTCTCGGGACCGATGCCGAGACAGGTGTAGGTGCCTGGATCGACCTCGGTGCGTCCCGCGTCGCAGACGATGGAGCAGGTTATGCCCTGGTGCTCGGCGATGGCCTTGAATTCGAAAAGGTCCCTCTCGCCGTCGACCTTCAGCACAGATACCTTCTGACCTGCCGAATTCCAGGAGGTGAACTCGGAGGGATGCTTCTTCTGGGCCGCGAGTGCGCAGGACACGGCGGCGTGACAGGCCTGGGCCGCAGCCTTCCCCTTGGAAAGCTTCAGGTCGTTCCTGACGAGGATGACGACCTTGTATTCCGAATCGCGGTCGAAGATGGACATACCACACCCATCGTAAGACGTGTATAAATGCGCGTCGGACATCCAACCGGACCGTGTCTTTTATAGCCAGAGACGGATAACCCGGCGTGAAGTTCAAGCACCAGAGCGAACCCAAGACCCCGGAGGAGCTCATGCGCCGCGGCGACGAGTACCGCATCGGAGAGAGGCAGGAACAGTCCTTCGAGAGAGCGGTCGACTATTATCACAGGGCGGCCCGCCGCAACTACGCGCCGGCGCAGTACATGATGGGGATCATGTACGAGAGCGGCCACGGCGTCCCCCAGAGCTACAAGGAGGCCGCCAAATGGTACGAGAAGGCCTTCAACCAGGGCTACCGCCGCGCCACCTCCGCCATGGCCTTCCTCTGGGAGTCGGGACTCGGGGTCAAGAGGTCCCGTTCTCTGGCGATCGAACATTATTCCACCGCGGCGGAAGGGGGCGACCTGCGCGCCTACAACAACCTGGGGCTCATCTACAGGGACAGGAACGGATCGGAGCACAACGACCACGGCGCGGTCGTGTTCTTCCAGAAGGGGAACCTCCAGGAGTTCTATCCCTGCCAGTGCAACCTCGCCTCGATGTACGAGAAGGGCCTGGACGTCACGAGGGACTGCGAGACCGCCTCCACCCTCTTCAAGAGGGCCGCGAGACAGGGCAGCCTCACCGCCAAGAGGTCACTGGCGGACATGTACTCCTTCGGCCTCGGGGTCAACCAGTCCGATGCCGTGGCGAGGCATCTCTATCTGGAGGCCGCCAGATGGGGCGACCCCGAGGCGGTCGCGTTCCTCAGCGGCGAAGAGTACGAAGGCCCCTCCTACGACCCAGTCCCTCCCAGCCCGACCACTCCGATGGAGATGCTGGCACTTGGGCTCAGATACCTCGACGGATCCACCATCGGGCTGTCCTTCCCCTCGGCCGTGTTCTGGCTGGAGAGCGCCGCCAAGGCCGGCAGCACCGCCGCCATGTTCGTCCTCGGCCAGATCTACGAGAACGGGTACGGGACCGAGAGATCCAGCAAGGTCGCCATGAAATGGTACAAATGGGGCGCCGAGAAGGGTAACGGATCCTGCGCCTACAACTACGCTTACCTCTACGAGCAGTCGGAGGCCGCGGACTTCCCGCAGGTCTGCCTCGCCATGTACCAGTCCGCCGCGGAGAACGCTCCCGACGACGACATAAAATCCGACGCATTGTACAGTCTGGGTCTTTTCCATTCCAACGGTGTGGGCACCGAACAGTCCGATGAGAAGGCATTGGGATACTTCTGCGAATCCGCCGAGCTCGGCAACGCTTCCTCCCAGTATCTCGCGGGCATCATGTACCTCGAAGGCAGCGGCTGCGAGCAGTCGGAGGAGAAGGCGGCCGGATACCTCAGAATGGCCGCCGACCAGGGCGACGGACGTGCCGCCGAGATCCTCTCCGACATAGCAAATTAACCTTAGTCGAAACTAGTTTTAGCACTAGGTTTCATCTGCAGTGCCCGTCCGTTACCGTCGGGCTATTCATCCCGTCATTCAGGGAAAGGGTTGCCGGTCAACCCCCGAAGATGTTTACGTCAGGCACTGCCGGTTCGATAGGGACAGTTCGTCTCGACCAGCTTCTGCCGCTTTGCCGTCATCCTCTCCATCCTCAGCTGCAAGTGCCTGACAATACCGTGTCGGATTTTCCGTATTTGAAGCTACGGTATACAGTTAGTACCGTAGCACCTGTTGCATACGGGAATCTCCCGTTGGCATAGGTGCTTTGTAGCACTATATGGTGTGTCGCAGGTTCGAGCACTTGATCCGTATCTGCCCTGAAATCCTCAACAATTAATCAAAATTCATGCAAATCTTTCTGAAGAAGGCAAAATTTCTTACAAAATCACTCATTCTTGGAGGTAGAGGGGATATAGTGCTAAATGTTACACCATCGTAAGATTAAAAAAGCGTGCCCGCCGATTCCCCCGGCATGGCATTAGTCGACATCGTTTACATCCACTCCGCGGAGCCTACCGGCAAAGAGATCAGGAGGACCTCCATCAAGGCCATGGAGGAATACATGGACCACCTGGTCTTCGAGATGAAACTGGCGGGTGTGGGCACCTCCTTCGTGTCCAAGCACCAGGACGGGGCGAAGAACGATGTCATAGTCAACGGAAAGACCGTCGCACAGATCCTCGACGGACTCGAGATCAGGAAGCCCGAGGTCGACTCCGAGGACAGGCCCGTGAAGGTCATCGCTATCGAGAGGGCACCCGACGACTGGAACACCGATGTCATCGAGGATATCCCCGACCTTCTCATGAAGAACGCACTCTCCAAGGCGTTCGCCGAGGCCGACAGCCTCCGCATCAAAGAGATGCTTTGAGGGTTTACTGGGAATCCAAGCCTTTGCGGATCTCCCCGATCGTCAGATCGTAGAGGTCCTTCGGCAGATTGTAGCCATCCAGAACAGCGGTGGCCTTCTCCATGGTAGCGGGCTTCTGGGAGAGGATGTATGCGGAGAGGATCTTGGCGAAACGCTCATCCGATTCAGCTTTTCCTTCAGCTTTACCCAACTCGAAACCCTGGTACTTGTAATACTCAGTTACATCTTCAGCGAAGCTGTTCATGAAACGGTCCCTCCGCTCAAACAATCAAGTATGGCGATTTTATATCTGTCGGTACGGACACTCTGACTAGAACTTCCCCACATCCTTTATTATAAAGAAGGGATAGTCCCACTATGTTCGAGATCCTCAGAAGGGACGGTATGGCCCGCATCGGTAAGTTCACCACCACCTCCGGCCGCACCGTGGAGACCCCCACCCTTCTACCCGTTATAAACCCCAAGATCAAGACCGTCCTGCCCAGGGAGCTCTACGACGAGTTCGGCTTCGGCGCGATGATCACCAATTCCTACATCATCAAGAACACCCCCACCCTCAACGAGGAGGCCAGGGCCAAGGGCCTGCACGAGATGCTCGACTTCCCCGGCGTCATCATGACCGACTCCGGTACCTTCCAGAGCCACATGTACGGCGAGGTCGAGATGACCAACAAGGAGATCGTGGAGTTCCAGAAGGCCATCGGCACCGACATCGGTACCGTGCTAGACATCTTCACCGAGCCCTTCTGGTCCGAGGAGCAGACCGCCGAATCCATCGTGGAGACACTCAAGAGGACCGAGGAGGCTGTCGCCCTGAAAGGGGACATGATGATCAACGGAGTCGTCCAGGGTTCCGTCTACCCGAACCTCAGGAAGGACTGCGCCGAGAAGATGGCCAAGATGGACATCGACGTCCACCCCATCGGAGGCGTGGTGCCCCTCATGGAGCAGTACCGCTACGCGGAGCTGGTGGATGTGGTGATCTCGTCCAAGATGGGACTCAACCCCAACCGCCCCGTGCACCTCTTCGGTGCCGGACACCCCATGATCCTCGCCTTCGCCACCCTGATGGGATGCGACCTCTTCGACTCCGCCTCCTACGCCAAGTTCGCCAAGGACGACAGGATGATGTTCATCGACGGGTCCTTCAGGCTGGCGGAGATGCAGTCCCTCGACTGCAACTGCCCCGCCTGCAGGGGACTCACCCTCGAGGCCCTGAAGAAGACCGAGAAGAACGCCAGGGTCAGGATCCTGGCGATGCATAACCTCTACGCCATCAGGAACGAGCTGCTCCTGGTGAAGAGGTACCTCCGCGAGGGACGCCTGTGGGAGCTCGCCGAGATGAGGTGCAGAGCGCACCCCGCCATGCTCGACGGACTCCGGAGGCTCAGGGAGTACCAGGACTACCTGGAGAGGTTCGACCCCATCTCCAGGGAGGGTGCGATATTCTACACCGGGATCGAGACCCGCGGCAGGCCCGTCTTCAAGAGGTACGCCGACAGGATCATGTCCCGCTACATCCCCCCGACCAGGAAGGCCGCCATCTTCTACGGCGAGTCGCAGAAGCCCTACAGCAGGGCCTTCCCCGCCGAGTTCGCCAACGCCCGCCGCCAGGGCTACACCCCCGTGGTCATCAGCCCCTTCGGACCGGTGCCCGCAGAATTGGATGAAATGTACCCTCTGGCACAGTCCCTCTTCCCCGAGATAGAGGACAACGACACCACCGCCGAGAGCGAGGAGCTCACCCTCAGGTTCCTGGAGGAGAAGTTCGACGAGACCGTCAGCGGCTCCGAGCTCCCCGAGACCGAGCCCGCTCCCGAGGAGGCCAAGGTAATAGAGCCCCCCACCGGCGTCGTCGCCAGGAAGGGGGAGATCTTCACCGACGACCCCCTGGACATCCAGAGGGCGCTGGCTGTCGCCAGGTACCAGTTCGGACTGGAGGCCGCCGAGGCGCTCTTCAGGGGTAAGATCGAGCTCAGGAAGAGCAAGAAGACCGGCAAGATCAGGAACGTCATCTCCGACGGGGAGCACGTGCTCTCCATGAGGGCCGGCGACGGACTCTACACCCTCAGGATCGAGGGTGCGCAGAGGATCCTCGCCGCGGTGCCCGCTCCTCATATGAGGATGGCCGTCACGGATGACTCCGTACCCTTCGTGTCGCAGGGCAGGAACGCCATGTGCCAGTTCACCACCGCCTGCGATCCGGACCTGGTCCCCATGGACGAGGTCATCGTCGTCGACAAGGACGACAAGGCGGTCGCCACCGGCAGGATGCTGCTGGTCGCCGACGAGATCTTCAGCATGAAGAAGGGTATCGCCGTCAAGATCCGTACCGGAAGCGAAGAGGACTGATGCCGGGAGGCCGCATGCAGGAGATAGATATCCTCGACTGGATCCACGCTACGTTCGGATGCGTCCCCATGGACTGGCTGTCCCTGGCGTTCGAATACGCGTTCAAGACCTGCATAATCTGGGTCATCCTGGGTATCCTCCTGCTGCGCCGCCCCAACACCCGCATGTTCGGGCTGGTCCTCCTCTGCTCGCTGGCGCTGGAGATCATCTTCGTCTATTCCTTCAAGTACGGGTTCATGCGCAACCGTCCTCTCCAGGACTACGCCGTGGACGCGCTGATAACCTCATTCCAGACCTCGTCCTTCCCCTCGGGACACACGGCCCAGCTGTTCTGCGTCGCCACGGTCTTCGCAGTGTTCCGCCGGGACCTGCTGCCAGAGATCCTCTTTCTGGCGTTCCTGGTGGCCCTCACCAGGATGTACATGTACGCCCACTATCCCACCGACGTCCTGGCCGGCGCGCTGATAGGTATAGGATGCGCCGCTGTTGCGATCTTCACCATCCTCAGGATGGACGAGTACGTTTACTACGTGAAGGATCCCGATCAGGGATGATCACTCGTGCTCCTCGGGCTCGATGAAGGGCTCCGAGACGAGTCCCGCCGAATCCTCGGCGGCCTTGATGCAGGCCAGAAGATCGTCCGCGGTGTTCCTCAGGGTACCCGCGTTGTCGGCCTCCATCTCATAAATTATGGTGCTGCCCTCGAGCCTCGATTTCACGTATCCCCCGTTCTCCGGGGAGACGGCCGCGTGGACGGCCTTCGCGGTCCTCTCGTCGTCGTACGGGAATCTCAGCTCGAGATGCAGCAAGGGTTTCACTTCTTCTGGTTGAGGATGAAGTCCGCGATGGCCTTTCCTACCTCCGCGGTCTTCAGCTTTCCGCCCAGGTCGGGCGTGGTCTGGTTGTGGTCCAGGACGTACCTGACCGCGTCGTGCAGCATCTTACCCTCCTTGGGGAAGCCCTGGTTCTCCAGGAGCATCTGGGCTGCCAGGACGGCGGCGATGGGGTTGGCCTTGCCCTGTCCGGCGATGTCGGGTGCGGATCCGTGGATGGGCTCGAACATGCTGACCCCGTTGGGGTTAATGTTTCCGCTGCCACCCATTCCGAGTCCTCCCTGGAGCTGCGCTCCCAGGTCGGTGAGGATGTCCCCGAAGAGGTTGGGGACGGCCACGGTGCCGAAGGTCTCGGGGCGGACGATCATGGCCATGGACATGGCATCCACGAACATGAACTCCAGCTTGAGGCCGTACTCATCGGCCTTCTGCTGGAAGATCTCCCTCTGCATGCCGTAGTTGTTGGTAATGACGTTGGCCTTGTCGACCAGGGTGACCTTGTCGTCTCCCCTGGCGATGGCGTATTTCATGGCGTAGTCGGCCCAGCGGGTGATGCCCTTCCTGGAGACGAGTCCGATCTCAATAGAATAATCGTCGTCGGCGGTGGGGTGCGCGTTTACCTTGAAGTCCATGTTGTAGGATTCCCTCTTGACCCCGAGCTCGACGTCGTAGGAGCCGTCGGCGTTCTTCTTGTCGGAGTAGGAGGGTCCGAACCTCTTTCCGAGGCCCATGTAGAAGTCCTCGGTGTTCTCCCTGAGGAAGTGGATGTCGAAGTCCACCTCCCTCTTCAGGGGGACCAGGGGGAACCAGGAGGTGACGGGCCTGAGGTTGATGTACTGGTCAAAGACCGCCCTCATCTTGAGGAGGATGCCTCCCTCGAGGATGCCGGGCTTGACGCGGGGGTCGCCGATGGCTCCGAAGTAGATGGCGTCCTTCTTCTTGAGGTCCGAGATGTCCTGGTCGGTGAGGAGCTCACCGGTCTTCAGGTACCTGTCGGAACCGATCTGGGAGTATTCTCCGTCGTACTCGAAAGAGGAGATCTGGGACACTGCGTCGAGGACCTCCATTCCGGCTGCGATTACCTCCTTTCCGATTCCGTCTCCGGGGATGATTGCGAAATGTTTCATCAGAACTTACCCTCCTTCACGAGGTTGACGAGACCGCCGGCCTTCACCAGCTCGCCGATGAATCCGGGGTACTTCTCGAAGGTCCACTCCTTGCCGGAGGTGACGTCCTTCACGACTCCCTTGTCGATGTCAACGCTGACCACATCGCCTTCGGGGATGTCGGTCTTGCACTCGACCAGGAGCAATCCGATGTTCATGGAGTTCCTGTAGAAGATACGGGCGAACGACTCGGCGATGATGACGCTGAATCCCGCCTCCATGAGCGAGAGGGGAGCGTGCTCCCTGGAGGAGCCGCATCCGAAGTTCTTGCCCGCCACCAGGACGTCGCCCTTCTTTACGGTGGGTCCGAAGCCGGGCCTGACCTTCTCGAAGATGAAGTCGTTCAGGTGGTCGAGGTTGGAGGAGACCAGCCTCTCGGCGGGGATGATCTGGTCGGTGTCGACGTCGTCGCCGAACTTCCATGCCTTTCCTTCGATCTTTGCTGCCATTCAGTTTCCCTCCAGCTGTGCGGGGGTGACGATCCTGCCCGCCACGGCGGATGCAGCGACGACTTCGGGGCCCGCGAGGTAGACCTCGGAGGCCTTGTCGCCCATCCTTCCGATGAAGTTCCTGTTGGTGGAGGACACGGATTTCTCGCCGGCGGCGAGGATTCCCATGTATCCTCCGAGACATGCTCCGCAGGTGGGTCCGGATACGAACGCACCTGCGTCGAGGAAGATGTCCATGAGTCCCTCGTCCACCATGGCGCGGTAGACCCTCTGGGAGGCGGGGACCACGATGAAGCGGACGCCGTCCGCCACTTTCCTTCCTTTGATGATCTCGGCGGCGACCCTCATGTCCTCGATGCGCCCGTTGGTGCAGCTTCCGAGGTAGGCCTGGTCGATCTTCACGTCGACATCTTTGACCTTATGGCCGTTGGAGGGGAGGTGGGGGAATGCCACCATGCTCTCCAGCTCGTCGAGGTTGTACTCGAGGACCCTGCAGTACTCCGCGTCGGGGTCTGCCTCCACGGGGGTGTACTCTCCCCTGACGAAGTCCTTGATGTATTCCTTGGTCTTGTCGTCGCAGGGGAAGATTCCCGCCTTTCCGCCGGCCTCGATAGCCATGTTGGAGACGGCGAGCCTGTCGGGGACGGACATGTTGTGGACTCCCTCTCCGCAGAACTCGAATGCCTTGTAGTTGGCACCGTCAACCCCGATGTCGCTGATGATCTTGAGGACGAGGTCCTTTCCTCCGACGTATTTCCTGAACTTTCCGTGGAGGACGACCTTGATGGACTCGGGGACCTTGAACCACAGCTTGCCGGTGGCGAAGACGACACCCGCCTCGGTGGATCCGATTCCGGTGGAGAGCGCGTTGACCGCACCGTAGGTGCAGGTGTGGGAGTCGGCGCCGACGATGAGCCTGCCGGGGGCGGCGAAGCCCTCCTCGACCATGAGCTGGTGGCAGACACCGCCCCTTCCGACCTCGAAGTAGTTGGGGAGGTCGTGCTTCTTCACGAAGTCCCTCATCTCCTTGGCCTGCACGGCGGATGCGATGTCCTTGTTGGGCACGTAGTGGTCGGGGATGAGGACCATCCTCTCCTTGAACATCTTCCCGTTGCCGATCTCATCGTACTTCCTGAATGCGATGGGGCCGGTGACGTCGTTGACCATAACGTAGTCCACGTCGGCTACCACGATCTGTCCGGCTTTCGCATCGGTGTGCGAATGCTCGGACAGGATCTTCTCTGCGATTGTCTTTCCCATTTGTTCACTCTTCCGGATGAATGTAATTCTTGATGCGTGCGAAGTCCTTGTTGATGGCCGCCATGGTGGCGTTGACCGAGGTCTCCACTATATCGGGACCCACTGCCCTTCCGAAGGACATGTTGCCGTCTCCCTGCACATTCTTGAGGGTGACCGCGACCTGACACATGGAGTCGCTTCCGCCGGTGATGGCGGACAGTTTGTACTCCTCCAGAGTCATGTTCTCGTTCACTGCCTTCTTGATGGCGTTCATGGCCGCGTTGACGGGGCCCACTCCGATGTCGGAGGTGGTGACCACGGTTCCGTCGGCGCGGGTGATCTTGACGGTGGCGGTGGGGGTAGTGGACCTGCCGGTGATGACGGTCAGCTCGTCCAGCACGCACTCCTTCTTGTCGGCGGACTTCTTCCACATGATGTCATCCGCCACGGCGACCAGTTCGGCATCGGTGACGGTCTTGCCTGCCACGGCCAGCTTCTTGATGGTCTCCATCAGCTCGGGCATATGCTCGGCCGGGAACTTGATGCCCAGCTCCTCCAGCTTGCCCTCGACGGTGTGGGCACCGGACAGCTTGCCGACCACGATGTGCCTCTGTGCCCCGATGACCTCGGGTTTGAACGGTTCGTAGGTCAGGGCGTTGCCCATGACACCGTGCACGTGCACTCCGGAGGAGTGCGCGAATGCGTTGGCCCCCACCAGGGCCTTGTTGACTGCCATGTGGACTCCCGTGATTCCCTGGATCAGGTTGGAGGTCTCGGTGATCTTGTCCATGTTGACGCACTCGATACCGTAGTTGGCCAGCAGGTTGATGGCGACCTCTTCCATGGCAACGTTTCCCGCCCTCTCGCCGATTCCGTTGACGGTTGAGTGCACGATGGTCGCTCCCGCCTCGATGGCCGCCAGGGTGTTGGCGGTGGCCAGACCCAGATCGTTGTGGCAGTGCACCGCGATGGGAATCTTGATGTCCTTCCTCAGCTCCGAAATCAGATAGGTCATGGCCTTGGGGATGATGACTCCGACGGTATCGGGAACGTTGATAGAGCAGGCTCCCGCATCCTGTACCGCCTTGTAGACGGATTTCATGAACTCCAGGTCGGAACGGGTGGCGTCCTCGCAGGAGAACTGCACCTTCAGACCGTGCTCGCGTGCGTATTCCACGGATTCCACGGCCTTCGCCCTGACCTCCTCAGGGGTCATCTTCAGCTTGTACTTCATGTGCAGGTCGGAGGTCGCGATGAAGGTGTGGATGTAATCGCATCCGCTGTCTATCACAGCGTCGATGTCCCCTTTCACGGACCTCGCCAGACTCAGGACCTGGGCGTTCAGGCCCAGTTCGTTGATCTGCTTGATTGTGTTCCTTTCGATCTCGCTGGAGGCGGCGAATCCCGCCTCGATGTACCTTACGCCGAGCTTGTCGAGGGCCTCAGCGATGCGTACCTTGTCCTCGGGGCTTAACGCTATCCCGGGGGTCTGCTCACCGTCCCTCAGCGTGGTATCGAAGATCTCAACATCTTTGATGGAATCCACACCAGAGAGCGCGAGCTGGTTGTACTGACTGATCGCGAATTTGTCCTTCAGCTCTTTAACGTCTTCACTGGTTTGCTGCGTTTTCATAAAAACCACCAAACCGTTCTCGCTTCCGCTGGCTTACTCAAGAAGAAGATTGCCGGAGGGAAGATTGTAAACCATCATGATTCACCTTTGAACGGTAAGGAACGCTATTCCCTCCCAGTATTAAAACAATATGCGCGTATGCGTACCCGTATCCGCCCGCACGCACATGGGAGACGAGACCTAAACGGAATCGGAATCCAGATGTCTGGCACAATGGAATAAATTAGAAAAGTCGGGCCCGAGGGCCCATTGAAAGGTTTCACTCGTAGGTCCAGAGACCGTGCTTGTTGCAGAACTCCCTGGCGATGATCTTGGAGGCGTCGGTCTTGAAGAAGGCCTCGGGCTTGTCTCCGGGCTTGAGGTACTTCCTCATGCGGACGCCGTCAGCGCAGATCTCGATCCATACGATGTAGTGGTCATCGGCCATGGGGTGGGCGTCGTTCTTGCCGACCTTGACGAGGACACCTCCGTCGACCCTCTCGAAGTAGGGAACGTGCTTGTTCTCATCGGGGTTTCCGGTCTTGGGAGCGACCTCGACACAGCTCTCTCCGCAGCACTTGGGGGTGCATCCGCCGGCTGCGTAGGTCTTCTCGTATACGTTTCCGCATTTGGGGCACTGGTAGATTGCCATGACTCTCATATCCCATCGCGAGGTAAAAAGGGTTGCCCCTGAAATTGGATAGTTTTTGGATTTATCTATCTATATCAGAGCTATCCAGCATCAAAAAATTTGGTTCTGCTCAAAACAGTATATATACTGGTATGCGAATTAAAAAGGCAGTTGCATGGGATGCAACGACTATTTCACAAAAAGGTGAAAACTATGGATTTTAAAGAAATGAACCCCCTGGGAATCATTGGTATCATTGGTGCCATCATTCTCGTCGTTGGAGTCTTCCTTAACTGGTGCTCCATCGAAGTCGGATCCCTCACCACCAACTGGACCGGATGGGATCTCTTCGGAAAGAAGAACGGAATCGGAGACACCAACGTAAAATACCTTTACGTTCCCCTCCTCGCACTCATCTGCGGAATTATCTCCATCGTCCTCATGATCGTTCCTACCCTCATGAACGTTGACAAATTCAAGCAGATCAACAACATCCTCGGCATCATCGCACTGATCCTTGCCGTCGTTGTTATCATCACCGGCCTCCTCTGGTACATGCAGTCCTGGACCGTCTTCGGAACCACCATCAAGTTCACCGACGTGTACAAGATCGGTATCGGATTCTGGCTCGTCCTCATCGGCGCCATCATCACCATGGTCGGCGGCCTGATGCCTATCATCAAGGACAAACTGATGTGAAACCCTATCCCTGAGTGAAGGCCGGGGCGACCCGGCCCGAACTCAACCCTTTTTACTACACTTTTATACAAGAATCCCTTATGGGGAGATACTGTCCCAGCATATCGGGACATTACTGATTAGGGAGCATTTGGATGCAGACCATACCTCTTATCTACGGAACCGTGCAGAACCAGAAACTGTATACGGGAAGACCCGTCATACAGAACGGAAGGTACTCCGTGGAGGACTGCGTCCCCGCCGTCACCCTGGACCGTCTAAAGACCAGGGCGGAGCGCGGTAAAGTCCTGGTAGTCGATACAGAAGGTATCAACAGAGGACGCTTCTACCCTTCGTTCATAGAGTCCTGCAAGACTCCGGGCAACGACCTGTGGCTGGTGGAACCGGTCTACGACGACATCGATGTCCTTGATGCGTTCCTCGGTTCGGCGGACAGGCTTGTCTTCCCTTATGACAGGATAAAGAACGATTCCGTACTCCCCGATATCATCGATATCTCGGACCAGTGCGTCCCTCTTCTCTCATGCAGGAAGGGGCTGCACAACGGCAAAGACCCAGTACGTCTGGTTGAGAAGCTTTCGGGATATGGGTTCCATAACATCATGGTCGCCGACATGGACGGCTCCATCCCCGATGAGAGGTGGGAGGACCTGACCGATCAATGCGGAGGTCTGGTCACTTACAGCCCGTTCAGGAAGGTCGAGAGGGAAGTGCACATCCTCGCAGAGGATCTCTTCCCATTCTGATTACAAGTTGTTGAAGATTGTTTCCGCGAATTCACGGATTCCGGCCTCGTCTATTTTCCCCTTGTCGGTTCCGGAGAGACATACATCCCCCAACCATTCCATGCCAACGGTATTGACAGCGGATCTGATCTCCGATCTGGCATGGGAGAATTCGCACCGGGGGCTTCCCCCGCACATCATGGCGCAGGCATACTTCGGATGGGGGCGGTCCGAACCCCAGTATGGGTTCAGACGGTCGATGAACCTCTTTAGGATGGAGGAACAGCCGTTGAAGTAGATGGGTGTGGAGAACACGAGAAGGTCTGTTGATTCCATGTTCCGGCAAAGGGATTCCATGTCGTCATCGTACTCATGATCCCCGGTGTAATCAAGAATATTGAGATCGGAAAGCCTCACGATATCCGAAGCAACTCCGTGAGAATCCATGACCTCCGAAAACACCTGGCACATACGTTCGGTACTCCCTCCCGCGTGCCCGCTGCCGCAGAGAACCATGACCTTCATGCGCCGTTGAGGGCGATATACGTTTTTAGGATTTTTGGATGAGTTTTGGCGATATACTTTATAGAATCCTGCCGATACGGGATTGATAGGGATATGAGCGAAGAATTCACCAAGGTCAGGGCCATGGTGTTCCCCCGTACCACCATCCTCGGTCACGGGGTAATCAGCCAGACCGCTGATGTCTGCAGATCACTCCTTTTCGGACACGAAGGACTCATCGTCACCGGCGACAATACCTACCAGGCTGCCGGCAAGGCCATTTCGGATCAGTGCACCGACGCGGGCTACGACATGTCTGCCGTCTTCGTGGGCAACACCACTCAGGACAGTGTGTACAAGGTCATGGAGGCCGTGAAGAAATCCGAGGCCAAGTTTATCCTTGCGGTTGGCGGCGGAAGCAAAATCGATATCTGCAAGATCGTCTCCAAGGACACCGGCATCCCCTTCATCAGTATCCCCACCTCGGTGGCCCACGACGGAATCTGCTCCGACAGGGCCTCCTTCAAGAACGTCAACGGGAGCAACACCTCCGTGCAGGCGGTCCCCCCTATAGCAATCCTCGGCGATACCGAAGTGATCGTCAAGGCACCTTACAGGTATCTCGCTTCCGGATGTGCAGACGTCATCTCCAATTTCTCAGCACTCAACGACTGGGACTTCGCCAGGAAGATCAAGGACGAGGAGTTCAGCACCTCCGCTTATGCTCTTTCGAAATACTCCGCCGAGGCCATCCTGCACTACGCACCCAACATCAGGCCCGGACTAGAGGAGAGCGTATGGTACGTCCTGAAACCGGCAGTCGCTTCCGGTACCTCTATGTGCGTTGCTGGGTCATCCAGACCCACCAGCGGTTCGGAGCACATGTTCTCTCATGCTCTCGACATCCTGCACCCCGGCAAGGCCATGCACGGGGAGCAGTGCGGAATCGGGTGCATTATGATGATGTATCTCCAGGGCGACAACTGGAAGCCCGTCCGCGACGCGCTCAAGATGATCGGTGCCCCTGTAACCGCGGCGGAGATCGGACTCAGCGAAGAGGACGTCATCGATGCGCTGGTGGCAGCCAACAAGGTCAGGAAGGACAGGTACACCATCCTCGGCGACAACGGACTCACCCGCAACGCCGCCTACAACCTCGCCAAGAATACGGGGGTGATCTGATGACTGACAAGATCCTCACACTCGTCGGAGAGGACGATGCCGTAGTGGGCAAGTCCTTCGTGTTCATGGGAGGGCAGATTGAATGCACCGCGTGCTCATTCAACAAGATCTGCCTCAATCTCGAGAAAGGTCAGAAGTACACTGTCATCAACGTCAGGCCCCCGGTGCACGACTGCGACCTCACCGAAGGCAAAGTCCGTGTGGTAGAGGTCACCAAGACCTCCAGGTCCGTCTGCGTCGAGAAGAAGTATGCCATCGACGGATCGTTCATCACATTCTTCCCCTCTGGCTGCGGACAGATCGGATGCAAGCACTATCACCAGTGCAATCCCGACGGAGTCGACAGCGAGCAGAAGGTCAAAATCGACGTTGTCGAAGGCAAGGCGGAGTGTCTCATCGGACAGAACCGCAACGTCGTCACCATAGGATGATCAGTCTTCCGACAGCAGCTTTTCCAGGAGTGCTTCGCACCCTCTGCGTATTTCATCAAAGGCTTTCGTATACCTACCGGTATAGTACGGATCATCGATCTCGCGGTCTTCACCGGTAAAAGAAAGCAGGAGCGAAATCTTCCTGTCTGGGTCATCGTGCGTCTGCTCTCTCAGGGACTCGACGTTCTCGTTATCCATGGCGATGATGTGATCGAAAAGTTCGTAATCGTAAGGCTCAAACTGCCTCGAAAGACGGGTGTCGTCGAAAGGGATCTTGTGAGCGACCAATTCATCGATAGTCCCGTGAGACATGGACATCCCGTCGATGTTGTATCCCTCTCCGGCGGAATCGATATAGAATAAATCAGAGAGACCGCGTTCGTCCACCATGTGCTGGAAAACGAAGTGAGCAGTAGGGCTGCGGCACATGTTTCCATAGCATACGAAGAGGATACGATGCATCCGTTGTACATGAGAATCTGCTGATTTAACCCTGCTTCCAAAAAATATTTTATAGACTGGGATGAGATAATCGAGTCGGGGGTCAAAGAAATGAGCACAATTATTGAGGATTTGAAGCAGTCTTATATCGATAACGCCATCGAAGAGAATTCTATAAGCTTGTCAGTTTCATATGTGCTCAAACTTGTGAAAACTTATGGGGTTACTGTCGAAGAAGCGATAAAAATCCTTGACATCCCTGAATATATCAGGCACTCTGTAACTCGTCCGTCAAAGGATGAACTGAATCAGTAAGGGAGTTTTGCGGGGGTATTCCCCCGCAGTGATCAGAACTTCTCACCGGTGATCCTCTCGTACATGTCCACGTACAGCTTGCTGACGCGGTCTATGATCTCCTGGGGCAGGGCGGGGATGTCGGGCTCGGGCTCTCCCTTCTCGCGGGCGTCGTAGAGCGCCTTGTGGTAACCGGTCTCGCGGTAGTACTGCCTGACGAACTCCTTGGAGAGCTCCACGATGTTGCCCTTGGCGTACTCCTCTGCGTCCCACCAGCGGTCCTCGTCGAGGGTTCCGAAGGTGTCGATTACCATGAGCTTCCTGTCCTTGTCGAAGGCGTATTCCTTCTTTCCGTCGCAGTGGATGAGGTTCCTCTTGCCTGCCTCGCGGGCGATGATCTCATCGATCTTGAGGGTGGTGGCGACTATGTTGTCGTACTCCGCGTCGGTGAGTCCAGCCATCTTCTTGGCCTCCTCGGTGGTAAGGTTCATGTCGGTGGCCTCCAGCTTGGTGGTGCACTCGACGAAGGGCTTGGGGAGCTTCTCTCCCTTCTTCACTTCGTGTCCGGGCTCGAATCCGAGGTCCTCGGGCTTGACCTTTCCTGATTTCAGCCTGTCGAGGAGGGAACCTGCTGCGTAGTACCTGCAGATGACTTCGAGAGGAATGAGGTAGTTCTTGGTGTTCCCGTCGATCTTGGAGTAATCGCGGATAATCTGCACCCTCTTGACGTCCATCCTGTCCTTGGAAGGCTCGGAGATGTAGTGGTTGTTGATTCCCTCTTTGGTAAGGATGTTGAACCAGTACTTGGCGGTCCTGCACAGGGTCTCTCCCTTGTGAGGGATCATAGAGGGAATGATCTTGTCGAAAACGGAGATGTGATCGGTGTAGGCGAACTCGAGGGTGTCGTCGTCGATCGCGTATACTTCTTTGACCTTGCCGGTCATGATGTGCTGCATGAGGCGGTGATGGACGGAGACCTATAAACACATTGTTGGTTAGGTTCCTGCGGGTAGTCGGTATATACGGCTGATGACTTGTACCCGTCAGATATGATCGGCGGAAAGAGTTACGACGACTACCTCCGCGAGCAGGAGAGGAAGAACCGCGGACAGGGGTTATCCGGCGGTAGCACCTATCGTCCCGAAGTACCGGAGGTAGAAGAAACAAGCCACATGACCCAGACGCCCCCGGTGAATAAGAAGATGCAGCCCGTGAGCCTGTTCTTCATCATGTTCGGTGCCGTGTTCTTCCTGTTCGGCCTGATGTTCATAGCCCTTTTCATGTGGGTCGTCCCGATGTCCGATGAAGTCCCTCCCGTCATCTTCCTCGGACCCGGTATCTTCATGGTTATAGGTCTTGCAATCATGGCTGCCGGGATCTATTATGCCAGGACCGGGAAGGCCCCCAGGAACGTGACGATAAACGGTGTCTCGGCCGAAGAGTACAACCGTTCCCATGGGTATGAACCCGAAGAAACCGAAGAAGAAACGGAATGGGAAAATGAAGAGGACTCCAGCCGTCTCACGACGGACCGGAAGTCCTGATTGAAGTTTCAGTTGGAAGCGGTTGCTTCCTGACGGTCCTTGCCCGCAGTCCTGTTGATAAGTCTCACGATGACAAACACCGCGATGGACAGGGGCAGGGCGATGACCATGGGGTCGCAGAACGCCAGCCAGGTGTTGGGGAAGAGCACCGCGTTGCCGGTGATCCACTTGCAGATGGGCATGAACACCGACATGGAGCTGTTGATGAACAGGGCCCAGAACAGGTAGACGACGGTTCCGACGGTTATGCTGGCGAGAGCGGCCATCTTGTCGGGGACGCCCTTGGCGTACAGTCCGTGGCAGAATGCGGGGAGGAGGGCGGCGGCGGTCATTCCCATGAAGAGGGAGGTGGCCTTGGCGATGATCTCCTTGGGCATCAGGTAGCAGTAGACGACGACCAGCACCATCATGATGGCGGTGACGATCCTGTTGATGCGGACGCTCTGGGAATCCTTGTCCCTCTTGGCCTTGCGGTTCTCGATGATGGTGTAGAGATCGTAACCTCCGGCGGCTCCGATGGTGTGCATCAGAGCGCTGATGGTGGAGATGCTGGCACATACGAGCGAGAGGAGGAAGAGACAGATGAAGAAGTCTCCTCCGAAGACGCTGTCGAAGACCTCGAGGATGTACTGGGGGACGATGAAGTCGGTACCGAGTCCGAGACCGCTGACGTAGGCCGCGGCCGCCTGACCGTGCTCGTTCATGAAGAACACGTTGGAGAGCGCACCGGAAGTGTATGCGGCTCCGACGATGACCATCATGAAGATGCTTCCAACGATGAGGGAGCGGTTGAGCATCCTGTCGTCCTTGGCGGACATGAACCTGACGATGAGCTGGGGCTGGGTGAGAACTCCCAGTCCGACTCCCATCAGGAAGGTGGTGACCACGAGCATCCATTCGTTGCTGCCGAAGCTCGCGACCTCGGTCCAGCCGTTGAATCCGGGAAGTACGCCGGAGGCTCCGGTAGTGCCCATGTCGGCCAGCGACTCGAAGGCGGGGGTGACTCCGCCGAGGGTGGTGAAGGTAATGACGAGGATGACCACCATTCCTGCGAACATGATCCCTGCCTGGAGGGCGTCGTTGTACATGACGGCGATGATTCCTCCGTATACGACGTAAAGACCGACGATGACGGCGAGGATGATCAGGATGGCGTCGTAGTAATCAGTGAGTCCGGTGAGGACCGCGACGGAGTTGACTCCGCCCTTGAGCACTGCGGCGCAGTAGATGGGCATCATGATTATGATAAGAAGTGCGGTGAATCCGCGGATGCCCTTGGAATGGTACATCTTTCCGAGGAGATCGGAGAAGGTGGCGGCCTTCAGCCTGTTGCCGACCTTCCTGGTACGGGGGCCGAATACCAGGAATGCCACGAACAATCCCACGAATAGATTGAGGAAGCACAGCCACATCAGGGTGAGACCGTGGGTGGCCGCCTGTCCGCCGAAACCGATGACGGCGGAGGCCGAGAGGAAGGTGGCTCCGTAGGAGAGACCTATGATTAGGGGATTGGTCTTGTTGCGTCCCAGGAGGAACTCGGAATTGTTCTTGGTGTTCCTATAACCGTACAGACCCAGGAAGATGGTGACTGCAGCGAAGATGACGAGCATTACGGTGAAGATGGGGATGGAAACTCCGTCTGCCATCATTCATCACTCTCGTCGTCGTTCAGGTTTTTCGCTTTGAATCCTATGTAGCAACAGGCTATGACCGTGAGGAAACAGCCGATGTAGGATCCGATGATCCAAAGGTTCGTGAGTCCGAAGAACGTCATTTTGTATTAGTCCCCCGTGCTAATTGTTAGCACTTATCACACTGTATAATCAAGCGGTATATAACGTTAAGGGAGAAAACTCGGGTTTTGGGGTCAGCTGGACAGATCGATGATCTCCATCGAACCATTCTGAAGATCGACCGTGGCCAGTTTGCCTACGAACGGGGAACCGGTACCGGTTATCATCTGTATTACCTGAGTTGCTTCCAGGGAACCGATCAAGGATACCATTGAACCCACAGAGGGTGGTGTCCCTGCGGAGGGTTTGACATAGCGGTAGATCTCTTCCAGACCCGGGGTCTTTCCGGGGACGATTACCGTAACCTGTCCCGTATATCCGGTGACCCCTGCATGCACGAGAACCTTGCCGGTCTCCTGCGAGAAAGCGTTAAGGAGCTTCCTGGTCTCCATGTTGTCAAGACAATCGACCAGGATGTCGCAGTCCTCGAAGAGGGCGGGCAGGGTGAACTCGTTCAGTTCGCCCTCATAATAATCCACAGCGACATCGGGATTGAGGTCGCAAGCCCATTGGCTGAGAAGGTCCGCCTTGCTCTCGGTATCGCCCTCGCGATAGACGAACTGACGGTTGAGATTCGTGATGTCTGGCACATCCTTATCGGCGATGATCATGCTGCCGATTCCCACCGATGCAAGATTGGTCACTACGACGGTCCCGAGACCTCCGCAGCCGGCGATGCCGACCTTGGCCTCGGAGAGCTTCTTCTGCCCCTCCTCGCCGAAGAGGAGTATCTGTCTGTCATAGCGGGATGGCATCGTCATCCCTCGATGAATTCGATGAGCATGCGCAGAGCACTTAGAACGGTCTGGACGCGGATCTCGGCCCTGGTGCCGGAGAAACGGCATTCGGAGGTGACGGTCCTGGTGCCGTCGGAGACGGAGATGTACACCAGACCCACAGGCTTCTCGGATGTGCCTCCGCCGGGCCCCGCGATGCCGGTTACGGCGACCGCGACGTCCGAACCGTATAACTTCACGGCGCCTTTGGACATGCAGGCTGCTGTCTGCCTGCTGACCGCGCCGTACGCGAAGAGTATCCCCCTGGGAACGCCCAGGAGCCTCTCCTTCGACTCGTTGGAATAGGTGACCGCGCTCCCCAGGAAATAAGACGAGGCTCCGGCGTGGGAGGTCATCGCGGTACCGATGAGCCCTCCGGTGCAGGATTCCGCAACGGATACTGTGAGGCCTTTCTTCGTTGCGACAGAAGCGAGTTCCTCGACCAATCCGATATATTCCACGGGAACACCTCAGAGCTCGGCATCCTTGCCGCTGAGGCTCTTGACCCTGCCGACGCCGTCGATTTTCTCGATGACCTCGGCCACGGCGGGGGGCACCAGCGAGCGCCAGTCGCCGTCGGACTCCATCCTCCTGCGCACCTCGGTGCCGGAGTAGACGGAGCGGTTGTAGAGGGGCGAGGCCTTGATCTCGAAACCGGCCTCGGTGAACAGCCTCTTGGTGAACGGGTTGTTGCTGTAGACGGTGTTGAACGGGGGGCACATGGAGACGACGTGGGAGACCCAGACGCTGTATCTGTTGAGGTCCTCCACGGGCACGATGGAGTAGTTCTTGATGCCCTCGTCCTTGAGGGTCTCCTCGATCATGAGGTACCTCTCGCCGGCGGTGAAGGGGTTCTCCACGGTGTGGGAGTACTGGGCACTTCCGATACCGATGGTCAGGTGGTCGGACTCCTCCGCGCACTTGCGGATCACTTCCATGTGACCCAGGTGGAGAGGCTGGAACCTTCCGATGACCAGGGAGTACCTGCTGAAGTCGTCCGCCATGATGCTCACTCTTCCGTGTTGGCCACGGCGACGGCGTCGCCGGAGGGGATGAGGTTGTCGGAATCGTCGGATCCCGCCTCGGGTGCGGGGGCGGCTGCCTCGGCGGCCTCCTGCTCCTCCTTCCTGATAGCGTCCTCGAGTGCCTTGCGGTCCTCCTCGGATACCTCCTTCTCCACGGGGGGCTCCCACTTGACAGCGGTGGAGCCGGCGGGGTTAAGGTGGTCGAGCTTCTTCAGGAGCTCGTCCTTGGCGGGGCAGTCCTCGAAGGCGTACTCGGCGACGTCCCTGTAGGTGGTCATTCCGTAGACCTGCATGGTGTCGGAGAACTTCTTCCTGATCATGACGTCCTTCAGATTGCTGACAGGCACGAGACCCACGGTGACGCCTGCTCCGGCGGCTGCCTCCAGCTTGGCGGTGGCGGCCCCGATGGGCAGGACCATTCCCCTGACGTTCAGGCTTCCGGTCATGGCGACGTTCTGCCTGATGGGGATGTTGTAGTAGGCCGAGAGGATGACGGTGGTCATGGTGACGGATGCGGAGTCTCCCTCCACACCCTCGTAGGTGCCGATGTACTCGAGGTGGATGTCGTACTTGCCCATGTCCTCGCCGATGATGCTCTTGAGCACGGCGGAGATGTTCTGAACGGCCTCCTTGGCGATCTCGCCTAGCTTTCCGGTGGCGATGATCTGTCCTCCGTCCTTGTGGATGGAGGGGACGCAGGCGGCCACGATGGGCAGCATGATTCCGGAGTACTCCGCCATTCCGTTTCCGGGATCGAGGGCGGCGAGTCCGTTGACCTGTCCGACCTTGGATCCCTTGACGTCGAAGAGCTGGTAGCTCATGGTTCCCTCGGCCTGGCGGTCGGCGATCTGCTGCTCCAGGGAGCGGGCGTTGTTCATTGCCGCAAGGACATCCTCGCGGGTGACAACTCCCGCGATGCGTGCGACGGCGAGGTCGCCGGCGACACGGATGAGTCCTCCGAGCTCCCTGAACCTGAGGGTCAGCTTGCCCTTCCTTCCGGCGCGGCGCTGCGCCTCCTTGAGAATGACTCCGACGGCGTACTTGTCGAAATGGGGGATCTTACCGTCCTTCCTGACCTCCTGCGCGACGAACCTCACGACGTCCATCCTGTGGGCGTCGGTGTCGGGCATGGTGCTGCGCATGTAGATCTCGTATCCGTATCCCCTGATCCTGGACCTGAGGGCGGGGTGCATTCCCTGGATGGCGTCGAGGTTTCCTGCGCAGACGAGAACGAAGTCGCAGGGAACGGGCTCGGACTTGACCAGTGCACCGGAGGACCTGTCGGACTGTCCGGTGATGGCCATCTTCTTCTCCTGCATGGCGGTGAGGAGCGCCTGCTGGGATTCGGGCCTGAGGGTGTTGATCTCGTCGATGTAGAGTACACCTTTGTTGGCCCTGTGGATGTCTCCGGCCTCCAGCCTCTGGTGGGAGGGGGTCTCGAGACCTCCGGACTGGTAGGGGTCGTGCCTGACGTCTCCGAGGAGTGCTCCGGAATGGGTTCCGGTGGCGTCCACGAACGGCGGCATGTCGTTGGCGTCGTGTCCCACGAGCAGCTTGGGCACGTAGGCGGTGTCGTTCCTGACGCCGACGGGGTTCCTGGCGAAGATCAGGATGATCATCACCGCGAACAGTGCAATGAACAGCACGTAGAAGTTGTTGAAGACGAAGGAACCGATGAATCCCAGGATGACGATGGCCGCGCAGGCGTACATGTAGCTGGTGTTCTTCTTGTTCTTGGACATGGCGGCCTGGGCCTTCTGCTGCTGGACCACCTGCTTGCCCCTGCCGGCGGGGAACGTCCTCACGCGGGGCTCGTTCTCGTCCTCGGGATTGCTGTAGGCCACGATGTCCTGCATCTCGTCCTTGGGCAGATACTCTACCATCGAGTTCGCCAGCATCGACTTACCGGTACCGGGCTCTCCGATGAGCATCATGTGCCTCTTCTGAGAGGCCGCCTTCTTCATGACCTCCACGGCCCTGTCCTGACCGATGACGCGGTCGGACATCTTGTCAGGGATCTCCACATCCCTGGTGGACCGGAAGGACTGGTTGGAGATCCACTCCTCTGCCGTGACGTCGGCCAGGGTGGGTTCGTTCTCGTCTTTGTTCTCCATGTTCTCCCCTTCTATAGCGTAGAGCCTAGATTGCTCTTCTATATAATGATTGGTATTCTCCTCACTCATCTCAGTCACCCCTCTTCGCCATGTAGACCAAGGCGACGGCCATCACGATACAGATGATACCCACCAGGATCCAGGGTGCGTATTCGGTGATCTTCGCGATGAGGCTGTTGTCGGCGGGCCAGCTGTACCCTTCGTTGTTGATCCTGTCCACACTGAACTGGGACGTGAGACCGCTGGCGACGCTGTACGGGAAGGCGATGTGCACCTTCGAGTAGGCGTTACCGTCGACGGCGGTGTATGCTCCGGCGCACAGCCACTGCTCCTTGTTCTTGGAGGTGGCGTTGGTGGCGCAGTCGACTCCGTAGACCTTGTCCTCCACCAGGACCTCGTTCCAGGCGAAGATCTTGGACTGGTCCCCGAAGAAGCCGTAGACCTGGATGCTGGCGACCCCCGCCTTGGTGCAAAGCGCCTTGAACGCTGCGGAGTAGGCGAAGGAAGTCATGTAGCAGGTGTCGTTCTCGGGTGCGGCGAATGCATAGACTGTGTTGGCGAAGACGTGGGCCTCGTTGGTGTCCACGTATCCGTAGCCCTTGCCGGTGAGGATCGAGTTGATGCTCTTGACCTTCTTGGAGTCGCTGTCGCCGATGATCTTCTCGGCGGCGGCGTTCACCGCGTTGGTGACGGCGGTTACCTTGTCGGCGAAACCGTCCTTGAAGGCGGCATCGATGCCGATGCGGAACCCGGAGGCGGATATCTCGGAGAAGGTCGCCTTCACCCCGGTGGTGTTCCATGCCCAGAAAGCCCAGTTAGAGGCCTCGGAGGCCTCGAGCTTGGTGGCGAACCATGCCCTTTCGATGTCCTTGACATCGGTGCTCAGACCGGTGCCGGTCACCGTGAGGTAGTACCCGTCGGTCTCGTTGCCTCCGATTGCCGCGGAGGGGGCGAGGGCCGCGATGGCATCGTAGATCGCTTTCTGCTCTGCGGTGAGCTGATTCTTGTAGTACCCGTCGTAGACGGCGGCGTCCGCATCAGAGTCCGATGCGAAGATTACCGACGCAGAAGAGCACAGGACGGCCAGCACACAGATAGATGCGATGGCCGCGAATTTCATTTTCATCGCCAGCTCCCTAATATTTTGCTGTATATAACGATGATTACAGGGCCTTTGTATCCAAGCAATCTTACAACTTCATCATTTTGAATATCTGGCACATCATGAAACCCGATTACGGATGAAGTGTCGCGGAGCTAGAGGGTTTATTATCCCGGAGGCCGTTATGCCACCCATGAAGTTCAGGGACCTTGACATCCCCGACAGCCTCAAAGACGCCTTGGAGGCCCAGGGATTCATAGAGATGTATCCTCCCCAGGCGGAGGCCATCCCCAAGGCTCTCACCGGCAGGAACCTGGTGGCTGCTGTACCCACCGCCAGCGGAAAGTCGATGATAGGCTTCATCCCCGCCCTGAACACCGTGCTGAGGAAGAGGCAGCACGTCATCTACATCGTCCCCCTCAAGGCCCTGGCCAGCGAGAAGAGGGACGACCTCGCCAAGTTCTCGCATCTCGGTATCAAAGTGGTCATGACCACCGGCGACCCCGACAGGGACGACGATGTATCGGACGCCGATATCGTCATCGCTACCTCCGAGAAGGCGGACTCCATGATCCGCCACGATAACAAATGGATATCCGACCTGGGTCTCATCATAGCGGACGAGGTGCATATGATCCACGACCCCGGAAGGGGCCCCACCCTGGAGGTGGCCATGACCAAGTTCATGCGCAGGAACCGCAACCTGCAGGTCATCGCCTTATCGGCAACCATCTCCAATTCTCTCGATCTGGCACTGTGGCTGGACGCCGACCACGTGAAGATGGACTGGCGCCCCACCGTGCTCAAGGAGGGGGTGTTCCTCGACGGGCAGATCGACTTCGAGGACGGCTCCTCCGTGGAGGTGCCTCCCGAAACGGATGGTTTGTGGGGCATGATCAAGCAGACCGTCCTCGAGGGAGGGCAGTGCATCATATTCGTGAACTCCCGCCGTTCCACCGAGGCGGTGGCCACCAAGTTCGCCAAGAAGATGTCCGAGATCTCCGGCACGGTGCTCAGCGACGCCGACTACGCCCTCCTGGAGGGAGGTACCGAGAGCACCTCCATCGGGAAGAAGCTCGCAGACTGCGTGAGCTGCGGCATCGCCTTCCACCATGCGGGATTAGAGTATAAGCAGAGGCGCTGTGTGGAGGAGGGATTCCGCAGCAGGAACATCAAGTGCATCATCGCCACCCCCACCCTGGCGGCAGGGATCAACCTCCCCGCGCGCAGAGTCATCGTGAGGGATACCTCCCGCTTCGAATCCAACAGCGGCAACGTCCCCATCCCCGTGATGGAGATCAAACAGATGTGCGGAAGGGCCGGACGTCCCGGTTACGATCCGTGGGGAGAGGCCGTCCTCGTGGCCAAGTCCTACGACGACAGGCAGCACCTGATGGACGACTACATCATGCAGGAGACCGAACGGCTGACATCCAAGCTCGGCAACGAGAAGATACTCAGAAGCCACATCCTGGGTCTTATCGCAACCGGGGATGCGGCGAGCGAGGAGGACATCATCGACTTCATGTCCATGACCTTCTACGGGGCCACCTGCGAACTGTACGGGATAGACAAGGTGATCTCCAGCGTGGTGGACTTCCTGGTCGAGCAGGAGATGGTCGAGAGGACCGGCGACTCCGTCCGCATCCTTCCGTTCGGGAAGAGGGTCTCCGACCTGTACATCGACCCCTGGTCGGCGGTCATCCTGAAAAAGGCTGTCCTGAAGATGGATGACGAGACCGACGAGATGCAGATCATGCAGGCCGTCGCCTGCACCCCCGACGTCATGGGTATGTACCCCAAGAAGGACGACTATGCCGAACTGGAGGCCCTTGACGCCGAGTACGACGGAAGATTCCTGGTCACCATCGTCGACGAGTGCGGAGGGGACGGCAGCTTCGACATGGAGTGGGACAACCACATGGCCGACCTGAAGACCGCCCTGCTCCTGGTGAGATGGATCAACGAGATGCCCGAGGAGGTCATGACCGACACCCTCAAGATCGGTCCCGGAGACATCCGTTCAAGAGTGGATACGGCAGATTGGATACTCTATGCGATGAACGAGATCGCGTTGATATTCAATCCCAACGCCTCCGAGAAGGTCCGGCCCATGCTGACACGCGTGAGATACGGTGTCAAGGAGGAGCTCATTCCCCTGGTATCCCTGAGGGGAGTGGGAAGGATGAGGGCGAGGACCCTCTACTCCAACGGTGTTCACGGGAAGGCGGAGATCGGACAGATCGACGTCGGAGAACTGGCGGCCCTGCCGAAGATCGGAAGGTCACTGGCGGAAAGTCTGAAGGAACAGGTGAAGTTCATGCCCAAATCCTCCGCACCGCCGGAGGACGAGCCCCGCGACGACGAGATGGAATACATACTCGAGAAGATGGCCGCGGAGGAGGAAGCACGTTCTAATCCTCCCGAGAGGTCGGTCCCGGGATCTAAGGCGAAGAAAAAGAAGCAGATCAGTTTGGATAGCTTCTAAGACCCAGCAGATTGTTTCTGAATGTATAATCTACTTATCTTACATGTACTATACATGTACTGAACATGTCCTATGAACCGACGTTCACAATCAGTCCGGAAATGCATCACATGGCATTTCGCATCATGGAGAAGCTTGTCCGTATCGAAAGATATGGGACACTTGAAAGCAACCCGCGTCTGAAGAAACAAAACGTGATACGGGCCATTCATTCATCCTGTTCGATTGAGGGCAATTCTCTGACGCTAGGACAGGTGACTGATCTCATAAACGGACACAGAGTCCTCGGGCCCGAGAGAGATGTTCGCGAAGTGCAGAATGCTTATGCAGCCTACTTTCTTCTCGAATCGTTCGACCCCTGCGATTTGAACGAAATGCTCCGCATCCACGGCATCCTTACCGAAGAACTTGTCGAAGAATCCGGACGGTTCCGCAGCGGGGAAGAAGGAGTCTTCTCTGGAAATATCTGCATATACGTGGCACCTCCGCCGGAAAAAGTACCCGGAATGATGGCCGATCTGTTCGGATGGCTGAACGGTTCCTATGATACCGTGGGCTTGTTGATAGCTTCATGCGTTTTCCATTATGGGCTGGTGTTCATTCATCCTTTCGCTGACGGTAACGGAAGGATTGCCAGACTGTGGCAAAAGGCTCTTCTCGCAAAATGGAGACCGGTATTCCGCTGGATCCCGATAGAGACCAGAATAAAGATGGCTCAGCAGGAATACTATGACGTCATCGGCAAATGCGATCGGGTAGGCAACTCGGATGCGTTCATCGGTTTCATGCTGAGAGTCATCCTTTCCGCATTAGAGGATGTTGAATACGCACTGAGAACTGCGGAAGAGTCCGTCCCCTGGTCAGTATCCAAACTTACTGCGGTCATGAAAGAAGATGTATGGTATACATCCCGGGAACTCATGGAACTTCTGAAAATGAGCTCCCGCCCCATGTTCCAAACGAACTATCTCGCTCCTGCGATTTCGAGGGATTTCATCGAGATGGAGTATCCCGACAGTCCGCGCAGCAGATATCAGAGATACAGACTCAAATGGTATTGACCCAGAAGGGAGATTTCTCCCCCTGGGTCAGGTAAGGTTTTCACTCCTTGGGAGCGGCCGCTTCCTTGAGGATACGCTCAACGTCCGCCACATCGTTCCTGCAGGGGATGGGCTTGGGGACGTTGTTGAGGATGGTGTCGGGATCCTTGAGACCGTTTCCGGTGCAGATGCAGACGACCTTCTCGTCGGGCTCGATGATTCCCTGGGCCCTGAGCTTCTTGAGTCCGGCCACGGATGCGGCGGAGGCTGGCTCCACGCAGACTCCCTCGGTCCTTCCGAGCAGGAGCTGGGCCTGGATGATCTCCTCGTCGGTGACGGTGGTGCAGACTCCCTTGGTGTCGTACATGGCCTTGAGCGCCTTCTTTCCGGAGATGGGGTTTCCGATACGGATGGCGGTGGCGATGGTCTCGGGGTTGGGCTCGGCGATGACGTCCATGGAACCGTCCTGGAAGGCGGTTGCGACAGGGCAGGAGCCGGCGGCCTGGATTCCGGTCAGCTTGGGCATCTTCTTGATCCATCCGACCTCCATGAGCTCGGTGCATGCCTTGTAGACGGCCCAGATGTTGGCGGCGTTGCCGACGGGCAGGATGATCCTGTCAGGCACTTCGTAATCGAGCTGGTCGATGATCTCGAAGAGGACGGATTTCTGTCCCTCGGGCCTGTAGGGGTTGATGGAGTTGAGGAGGTAGAGCTTCCTCTCGTCGTGCATCTTCCTGGCGAGTGCGAGGGCGTCGTCGAAGTTGCCGTCGACGGAGAGCACGTTGGCGCCGAAGAAGAGCGCCTGTGCCAGCTTACCCATGGCGACCTTGCCGGAGGGGAGGAACACGGCGCACTGCATGCCCGCTTTGGAAGCGTATGCTGCGAGGGAGGCGGAGGTGTTTCCGGTGGATGCGCATCCGACGACCTTGGCTCCGAGCTCCTTGGCGTGGGAGACACCCATGGTCATTCCGCGGTCCTTGAAGGATCCGGTGGGGTTGAGTCCCTCGAACTTGACGAAGGAGTCCTTGACGCCGAGGGCCTCTCCGAGGGCCTCGGTCTTGTACAGGGGGGTTCCTCCTTCCTGGATGGAGACCTTGTTGGCCTCGTCGACGGGCATGAAGGGCGCATACCTCCAGACACCGAGCTTCTTGGACCTGAGGTCCTCGGGGGTGATCTCCGAGACGGCACTGAGGTCCATCTTTACGGTCAGAAGTCCATTACACTTGGGGCAGAGGTTGGCGTAAGGGTCAGTGACCTCTGCGCCGCACTCCCAACATACTACTTTGTGTGCTGCCATGACAATCAAATCCTCCTGCATCCGGCGCCGCAGTCGGTCACCCAGATGTCGCATTTTAAGCCGTTTTCGTTGAACACCTTCTTCACGGCGTCCCCGATGATCTCTCCCTTGTGGGTGTCCTTGTCGTAAAAGGACATCACGCAGGGTCCGGATCCTCCCAGGAAGGAGACCAGGGCGCCGTGGGACATGGCGGCCTTCTCGGCATCCTTCAGGTGGGGGACGAGGTGGGCGCGGGCCGGCTCGAAGACCACGTCTCCGATGGACCTGCCGATGAGAGGCAGGTCGCCGGTGGACATTGCATATACCAATGAGGCGGCGTGGCCGACGTGGTAGACCAGGTCCTTGATGGCCACGCTCTCGGGGAGAACGGCCCTGGCGGCCGCGGTGAGGACCTCCACGTCGGGGAGGGCCACGACCAGGCCGAGGTTCTTCGGGGGTTCGACCCTGAGGACCTCGAAGGGCTCGTAGGAACGGATGATGGTGAATCCTCCGAGGATGCACGGCGCGACGTTGTCGGCGTGCATGGTGCCGGAGGTGTATCCTTCTGCGGCCGCTGCGCAGAGGATGACATCGCTGAGGGGGAGCTTCTCGCCGGTGAGGACGTATCCCAGATACGCTCCGCCTGCGGCGGAGGCTCCGGAGGAACCCATTCCGCTACCGGGACGGATGCCCTTGGTGATCTTCACCTCGACGCCGAAGTCAGCTCCGGCCTTCTTCAGGACCTCCATGAGGGCGATGGTCACCGAGTTCTTCTCGGGGTCGGTGGTGATCTTGTCCGCACCGGGTCCCTCGATGCTGCTGATGACGATGCCGGAGGGGATCTTGCGTCCCTCGACGATGTCGTACGGTTCGTGGAAGGCGAGGCCGAAAGTATCGAAGCCCGCACCGATGTTGGAAGTTGTGGCGGGGGCCGCGATCTTCACCCATTCGTTGCTCATTGGTATCTCCTGCGTGCGAGTATTCGTCCCTAATAAAAAAAGGGTTGGACGGCGGGACACGCGGACGGGTTCAAAGCTCGTCGTGCATCACCGCGCGGATCGAGCTCAGGAGGGCCTCGCATCCCTCCAGGATGTCGTCGAAGCACTTGGCGAAATCGCCGGTATACCAGGGGTCCTCCACGTCGCGGAAGTCGCCGGTGTGCTGCATCAGCATCGAGACCTTGGTGCCGGGATCGCTCCCGCAGAACAGACGGAGGTTGCGGAGGTTCCTCGAGTCCATGGCGACGATGAGATCGAACCTGTCGTAATCGTCCTTCCTCATCTGTCTGGCACATCTCTTCTCGAAGGGGATTCCCCTGCGTCTAAGCTCCTCCTTTGCGGGAGGATAGATGTCGTTCCCGAGCTCCTCCGTGCTGGTGGCGCAGGACTCTATGAATATCTTATCGGAGAGCCCCTCCTTCGCCACCAGGTCCTTCATGACGAACTCGGCCATGGGCGAACGGCAGATGTTGCCGTGGCAGACGAAGAGGATGCTGACGGTCATGCCGCACCCTAGTGCGCTCACCTATTTAATCTGAGGTCGATAGGTAAGGATTCAGTGACCTGACGCAGCCTTAACGGCATCGAGGACTTCCTGAACATAATCGGGAAGAAAGACCACTTCGGCAACGGCTTCCTCAGCGGTGACGTTGTGCTCTTCGCAGAACTTCAGAACCTTCTCGGAAAAAGCCTCTACGACCCTCTGGCGCTCTTCGGCTCTGCCTTCGGCCTTGCCTTTTTCTATTCCTTCGGCTCTGCCTTTTTCTATTCCTTCAGCCTTGCCTTCAGCAAATCCGGCCTCACGGCCCTCGCGAAGTCCCCTGGCCCGTACGATTTCATATTCCTCTGCCAACGCACCCATGTGTCCTACCTCCGCCAATAAAGATTGGTCTAGAGAGATATTATAGTTGTCCCGAAGAAACGATTCCTTGGATTCGATGTTCATTTCCGCATCGAAAAGTGCGTTGAACATGCGTAGGAGTTCTGTTCCTCCGTCGTCTTTTGATGACCCTATGTTGACTTCTATGACCTCCGTATCGTCCAGACAGGAAGGACTCAGACTGTCCTCCACACCCTGTTGTCTCTCGTAAAAAGAATGGAAGAAAACCGTGTTCCGGGCGTCTTTTTTGGGACACAGATTGACCCATATCGTAACTGTTTTCCCAAGATCCTCGTACATTTGTTCATTATCTTCAAAATCCTTCGACTGTTCCGATACGAGACGGCCGAGATAGATCTGCTAGCGCTTGGAAAGGGATTCCTGACTCATTCCCCCTCCCTGCCCCTCGATACCGACTATCAGGCCCATCTTACCCTTGGGCGAATCTATTCTGAATACGCTGTCGAGAATCACGGAACGGTTCTTGACACTGAACAATTCGGTCTCCATGCCTCTCACCGTTTTCTTGTCACCGTTCAGGGGGAGATATGGGATGATCTCTTCCCTCTTCAAACCCTCGAATTCACTCAGCAGACCTCCGATGATGGATGCCAGGACATTCTTGTCATGAACCAATGTCTTGAAAGCAGCGTCTTTCCGGGTGTCGATTTTTCTGCGTCCCATGATGTGCCTTTTCCGCGAACGGGGTATTTGAAAGAACAGACTGCAGTTAGCAGGTTAATCGGGACCGACCCCGATATGCAAGGAAATCTTCGCCACCTATATTACCGCGGTCGTCATTCTCAAGAGCGTGACAGACGTTCAGGTGATTGGTCTGAAGGGGGATTTCTCCTTCGACGACGCGGTAAAGCATTTCACCTCCCTCGGAGGGGAGGTGGTACTCTTCGATCCTTCCGTGGTGTGCGGGAAGGCCCACATTGAGAGTGCGGTCATGCACGCTGACAGGGCCTTCGCCGAAGGCACCAACCGCGCCCGCAACATCCTGACCGAGATCGTCCTCTATGCGGCATGCGAGAGGCAGATCGGGAAGGCCATGAAGAAGATGGGGCCCAAAGAGGGTTCCGAGGGCATGGTGGCCGCAGTGCTGAACGTCAAGGGGGATCTGAAGCTCGATGCTCTCGGGGCGGTGAGGGACGATTCTCTCTGCGATGCCTCCGAAGAGAAGGCTAAGAATCTCGGAGCAGAGCTGTTCGAAGGGATACCTCCGGAGGAGTGCGTCCTCGAGCAGGTGGCCATGGTCGACCTTCTGAAACCGTGATACCATGGACCGCATCGACATCCTGCACGGCATCGTTGAGAAAGAAGATTCCGACATATTCTGGGCCCGCGAAGGTAAACTGACCAAGATCCTGCAGGATTCGCCGCTCAGCCCCGAGGATAAGGAACAGATCATCCGCGCCTGCACCGAGGAGAGGAAGCTCACCAAGAGGTTCCTGTCGGAACCCTCTTTGGATAAGACGGCCGATGTGCAGAAGGAGCTCGAACAGAAGATCGGCGGGAAGGGCATGAACTATCTCCGGGACGTGCACACCGCCATCCACCACTATTCCCGCAAGGAAGTATCGGAACCCGCGGGAGAGTTCGACGACGGCAGGTTCGTTTACAAAGCGGTGCCTGCGAGAAGGCAGTGCCTCGATCTGCTGAGGCCGCTGACCCCGCCCGCCTATGACCTGGTGATCCCCGATACCGTGACCGTCTCGAGGAAAGAATGGAAGATCGTGACCATCGCGGACAAAGCGTTCGAGGGCTGCGATGCGATAAAGACCGTGAAGCTGCCCGCCAGCCTAGAGACCATAGGGAAAAACGCATTCTGCAACTGCACTTCGCTGAGTTCGGTGGATCTCCCCCGCCACCTGACCAAGATCGGGGACAACGCTTTCGCCTTCACCGCTTTGGAGGCGCTTCCCTTCAAGGACTACCTGGAGGAGATCGGCAACATGGCGTTCTACCGCTGCAGGAAGCTGAAGACGGTGGAACTCCCCAAGAGGACCTCGCAGATAGGTCTGGGCGCTTTCGCAGGGTGCTCCTCGCTGGAGACCGTCAGCGTGGATGACAAGAACGGACGCTTCATGTTCGAGGACGGGGTCCTCTACAGCAGGAAGCAGGACCGCATCGTGCAGGTGGCGGGAACCTTCAGAGGGAAGCTGTCCCCTCTGCGTTCGCTCGTCACCGTTGAGCAATACGCCGCGGAGGACTGCGCCGGCATCACCGAGCTCGACCTCCCCGTTTCAGTAACTAGTATCGGAGCCTATGCTTTTAGGGGATGCACGGAGCTCGCCAAGGTCAAGTTCCCCAACACCATCGAGAGGATCGGAGCAGGGGCTTTCTCAGGCTGCAGGAAACTATCTTCCATAGATGTGCCAGCATCCGTGAAAACCATCGGGAAGCAGGCCTTCTCCGGATGCACCTCGCTCGAGGTCGGGGAGATTGCAGGAAAGGTCTCCTACAAGGGTCTGAACATCTTCGAGGGATGCACCGGACTGAACAGGATCACCATCCGCAAGGACTCAGAATACACCGATGCGGACTTCCCGAAGATCACACGGGTCAAATTCACCAGATGATAAGATGGAGAATGCGGTAACTGTAAAGGAACTCAGGAAGAGCTATGGTGACATCAAAGCCGTGGACGGAATATCGTTCGAGATCCCGCAGGGTTCGTTCTTCGCCTTCCTGGGACCCAACGGTGCCGGGAAGTCCACCACCATACAGATCCTCACCTCCATACTGAAGCAGGACTTAGGGGAGGTATCGATATTCGGCAGGTCCCCCAGGGATCCCGAGTCCAAACGTTCCATCGGCGTGGTCTTCCAGGATCCGAAACTGGATAAATCGCTCACCGTGAGGGAGAACCTGGAGACCAGAGCCGCCCTCTACGGGCTGAATGATGCGGAGATGAAGGACTCCGTCAGACTTGTGATGGAGACCACCGAATGCACCGAGTTCGCCGACAGGAAGTACGGCGAGCTGTCCGGGGGACAGAGGAGACGCGTGGACATCGCGAGGGCGCTCGTCCACAAACCTCAATTGTTAATTCTTGACGAGCCCACCACCGGACTCGACCCCAAGACCCGTAGGCTCATCTGGGAGCTGATCGAGGACCTCAACCGTAACAAGGGTCTCACCGTCCTGCTGACCACCCACTACATGGAGGAAGCTGCGGGGGCGGATGACATAGTCATCATCAACAGGGGGAGGATTGTGGCCCACGGGACCCCCCAGGAACTCCGCGACAGGCACTGCTCCGACAGGCTGGTGTTCGTCCCGAAGGATGCGGATTCCGCAAGGAATACCCTGTCTTCGGAGGGCATCGCATTCACCGAGGACAAGGGCATATTCACCGTTCCCCTCGCCAAGACCGCCGATTCCGTCCCAATCATCGGGAAACTGGGGGACAACTTCGATTCGATAGAGGTGCGCACCGGCACCCTCGACGAGGCGTTCATCAACATCACCGGGGAGGCCATAGAATGAGATCGGTCCTCATGCTCGCCAAGAGGAACTGCCTCTGCTTCTTCCGCGACAGGGCCAATGTCATGTTCTCGCTGATGGCGGCGCTCATCGTGGTGATGCTTTACCTGTTGGTATTGCGCGACATGATGATCTCCAACTACCCGGGACTGCCGGGAGTGGACAACCTCATCGACGCGTGGGTGCTGGCGGGACTGATGGGCATCATCTCCCTGACCTCGTGCATGGGTGCCCTGCAGACCATGAACACCGACCGCTCGGAAGGCAAGGACGTTGACCTATTGGTAACCCCCATGAGCCCGTGGAAGATCTCCTGCGGATACATCCTCGGGACCTTCGCAGCAGCCATGCTCATGAGCCTCGCAATGATGGTGCTGGCACTAGCGTATCTGGCGGTCTCCGGATGCCCCATGAGCGGTATCGGAATCGCCCTCGCCTTCGTGCTCGCGGTGCCCTCCTGCCTGTCGGGGTGCATCGTGATGTACGGCCTGACCTCGTTCCTGAAGAGCAGCGGCGCCTTCGCCGGATTCTTCAGCATCGTCAGCGTCCTGGTGGGATTCCTCACCGGCATCTACATGCCCATGGGCTCCATGCCCGACGGGATGCAGGTGGTGGGAACGGCCATGCCTGCCACCCATTTCGCGGCCCTGTTCCGCCAGCTGATCGCCGGCGACGCCCTCGACAAATCGTTCGCGGGTGCCGATGCATCCCAGTTCAGGCTCGACATGGGCTTCGACCTGCATTTCGGGGCCTTCACGTTCGATGCCTGGACCAGCCTGATCTACGTGACAGTATTCACCGCGGTATTCGTAGTGATCGCCGTGCTGAGGATGAAAAGGAGCTGATCAGGGGAACCTGGTCAGCATCTCGGCGGGGGACCTTATGAATTCCACTCCTTCGGAGACGCATCTCTCCTCCGGGAACCCGTAACCATAAGCGGCTGCCAGGAACTCGGCTCCCGCGTTCTGTGCGGCATGCATGTCGGAAGGGCAGTCGCCCACCATCACGACGCGGTCGTAATCCCCCGAGGATCTGCATTCCCGGATCATCTGGATCTTTGTGACTTTATGATCCAAAGCGGTGCCGGCGACCTTCACGAAGCAGTCCCCGATCCCCATGTTCTCCGTGAGTTCCCGGGCCACGGGCTGGATCTTCATGGTGGCCACCGACTGCGCATAACCCCTCTCATTCAGGGTGTGGAGCATGTCGCGGATGCCGTCGAAAAGACACACCTTATCCATGCAGTTCTCCGCATAGTACTTCCTATAGAGAGCAGCCATGGCCTCCGCCTCCTCCCCGGTCTTCCCGAACAGCACCTCGAGATTGTCGAATATGCCCCCGCAGCAGTGGTGCGAGAGCTGCTCGTCGGAAGGCTCCGGGAAACCGCTCTCCCTCGCGGCGTAACGGTACGATGCGTAGATCCAGGGACGGGTGTCGGCGAGCGTGCCGTCGAAGTCCCAGATGATAAGAGTGGTCATAAGTGGACCGGCCCGAAGGCCGGTAAATGATTTGTATCTCACTCGTCGGGGACGAACTTGAAACCGTAGTGGATGACCCCGGCCTCTCCGTCCTCGTTGAGCTTCCTCATGACGGCCTTGACCCTCATGCCGATCTGGATCTTGTCGAACTCCACATCGACGAGCTGTCCGGCCAGCATGACGCCGTCGTCGTTCTTGATGAACGCGACCGCATAGGGCATCATCCTGTCGTTGAAGCCGGAGTACTCGTGGTTGATCGCGAACGAGTAGACCTCTCCCTTCCTGCTGAGCTTGAAGGGCTCGATCTTGCCGATCGAGGCACGCCTGCAGTCGGGGCAGAAGGACCTGCTGGGGAAGAAGATCTTTCCGCAGTTGGTGCACTTCGAACCGATGAGGTTGTACCTTCCGGGGATCTCACGCCATTCCCTGGCGGATACCATTGCCATCTCACATCGCCTCCAGGATAGAAACGGTCACAGCGGAACCCGTGCCTCCGACGGACTGCGCGAGTCCGTACTTGGCGTTGGGAACCTGCCTGCCGTCAGCGGTGTTCGTGAGCTGTGCGAAGAGCTCCACGATCTGGGAGACTCCCGCGGCGCCGATGGGGTAACCCTTGGCCTTCAGACCGCCGGAGGTGTTCACGGCGATCTTTCCCGCATCGAACTTGGTGTCTCCGTCCAGGAAGGCCTTGCCTCCCTTCTCATAGAGTCCGAGGTCCTGGAGTGCCATGACTCCTGCGACGGTGTAGTCGTCGTGGACCTCTGCGACATCGATGTCGTGGGCGGTGATGCCCGCGTCGGCGTAGGCCTTGGCGGCCGCGGCCTGGGTGGCACCGAAGGAGGTGATGGACTGCCTCTGGAACAGTGCCAGGGTGTCGGAAGCCTGGGCGGTGGAGGCCACCTTCACGTACTTGTCGGTGTACCTCTTGGCGTGGTCCAGGGGACAGAGGATCACTGCACTGGCACCGTCGGAGATGGGGGCTCCGTCGAACATGGTGAGGGGCTCTGCGGTGGGTCCGGCCCTGAGGACGGTATCGAGCTTGATCTCCTTCCTGAACTGGGCGTCCTTGTTGAACTGACCGTGGTAGTGGGAGTTGTAGGCGCAGGCGGCGATCTCCTCGCGGGTGGCGATTCCGTCGGCCATCATCCTGCGGGCGATTATGGCATAGAGGGAGGTGAGGGAGATTCCCATGCCTGCCTCCCAGTCTGCGTCGGAGGTCCCGTTCATGACCTCGTTGACGGAATCGTCGTCGAGGTCGGTCATCTTCTCGGCTCCGCCGACGATGACGACATCGTGCATTCCCGATGCCACTGCCATGACTCCCTGCCTAAAGGCGACTCCTCCGGATGCTCCTCCGGCCTCGATGGAGGTGGAGGCGACATGTTTGCCTGCCATTCCAGTGTAATCCGCCACCAGGGCGTCGATGTGCTGCTGCTTGATGAAGCGGCTGGACATGTTTCCTATGTAGATCGCTTCGATCTCCTCCCCGGAGAGTCCGGCGGAGGCCATCGCTTTCATTCCTGCTTCGAGACCGAGGGACCTGAAGGACTGTCCCCAGAGTTCTCCGAATTTTGTGCTTCCGGCTCCTATGATTGCTACGTCCCTCATTCTCATTCCTCCGGCATCTTGATGGTGTTCTTGTATTTCGCGTAGATAGCGTAGTCGATGTACTCGACGTTGGCGAGGAGCTTGTCGAGTACGGGTGCATTGTCGCGCTTGAAGTCCTTGATCGCGTCGGTGACGGTGATGTCGAACGCGTCGGATCCCGCTCCGGATCCGTAGGAGGTCACGAGGATCCTGTCCCCGGGCTGGGCCTGGTCGAGCACATGTGCCAGACCGAGGGGGACGGCTCCGGAGTAGGTGTTCCCGATGACGGGGGTCAGGAGTCCGGGCATCAGCTGCTCGTCGCTGAAGCCGAGCATCTTGGCGGCCCTGGTGGGGAACTTCCCGTTGGGCTGGTGGAGCACGACGTAATTGTAATCGGCGGGGGTGGTGCCCATGGCCTCCATCATCATCTTGGCGGCGGTGGTCACGTGCCTAAAGTAGGCGGGCTCTCCCGAGAACCTTCCTCCGTGAACAGGGTACATCATGCCCTCCCTCCTCCAGAAGTCGGGGGTGTCGGTGGTGAAGCTGAGGGTCTTGTTGATCTCAGCGATGACGTTCTCGGTTCCCAGGAGGTACGCTGCGCCTCCGGCGGATGCGCTGTACTCCAGAGCGTCACCGGGTGCTCCCTGGGAGGTGTCGGCTCCGATGGCCACTGCGTATTTCACCATACCTGATGCGACGAGACCCATTCCGGCCTGGATGCCGGCGGTTCCCGCCTTGCATGCAAACTCGAGGTCGGCCGCGGTCATGGCGGGGGTGGCCCCGATGGCCTCGGCGACGATGGACGAGGAGGGTTTGACCGCGTAGGGGTGGGACTCGGATCCGATGTAGACCGCACCGATCTCGGCGGGGTCGACCTCGGGGACGCGCTCCAGCATGTCCCTGGCGGCGGTGGTGGCGATGGTGATGGTGTCCTCGTCGGGGGAGGGGACGGACTTCTGGGTGATCATCAGTCCCTTTCCCATGGCGGCGCCGTCGGCACCCCACACCCTTCCGATCTCGTCGGGTTTTATCCTGTATTTGGGCACGTAGGCCCCGTAGCTAACTATTCCTACCATATTCAGTTCCCTTCCTTTAATTCAGAGAGTTTGGCGATCAGCCTCTCCACCGGCAGGTCGGTGACCACCAGCGGGATACCTTCCCTCTCGGCCAGTTTGATGGCGAGAGGGTCGGTCTGATCGGGTTTCTGGTACACGACCATGGCGGGTGTCAGGGGGTGGGCCCTGATGGCCACCATGGGCGAACGTCCGTAGTGGACGTCCGTGAAGATGAGGGCACGCTCGGTGCTCCATCCGTAGATCTTCAGATAATCCTGAGAGCTCAGGCTCAGGATGGCCTTGAGGGAGTCCACGACGGTGAAGCCGTAGATCCTCTTCGAGGGGGTCTTGACGGGATTGATGTTCTCGCCCGATATAGCGCGGATGAAAACGTTCTCGTCCACTCCCTGAGGATACTCGTCCATGGCAATCACGCAGGAGAGCTTACTCTCGGGCATGTACTTCACCTGGACAGGGGAGCCCTTCTCCTCGTCGAGTCTGAGGAAGGCGTCCACCATCTTGCGGATGACCGCCACGCCGGGGGACTTCCTCCTGCCGGACTCATAATCGCTGATGACCGAGTGAGAAACACCCATCGCATCGGCCAGCTCATACTGGGAGAGGCCGAACTCCTCCCTCCACTTGCGAATGGTCTTGCCGGGCTCGGCGGCGAGGGTGATCTCGCCCGCGATCTTCTCCCTGAACTCGTCAGACATTGGATATGACCATGGGTGCGGAATATAAAATACTGTCGTACAGGGATTACGTCAATCGACGAAAACACTGCTGCGATAGCCCTTTCAGGAACGTATAACTCTCCAGAATCCGTCCCTGTTCCCGCCGATTCTCTCCAGTTTACCGTTCTCCCGCAGCTTCTTCAGTTCGGCCGAAAGCGTCCTTACGGATATGCCGAGTTTATCTGCTAAGTCATCCCTGGAAATATTGGGATACTCTGAAAGGATATCCAGAATCGCTTTCTCGCGCATATGCCCATTTTTTCCTGCAAGTGAGGGCCCCAAGCCAATAGTGACTTTCACCGAGGAGGGATCTGTCGCTTCTACGATTGATAATGAAGAGATTCCGCCCTCTTTTCTGATGCGCTCGATAGAGAATATACCGGATCCAAGACGTTCCACCCAACCCACAGCCATCGCAAGGGACATCAAACCGTTGTTACGCGGGTCGCTCACTCCTCCATGAATTGCGTCCTCTAGCCTCACTCTCATCGATCCGGGATTGCGTATCTCGATACGGCCGGACCCGAGACGTATGATAACTCCGCCTGAGAGATAATAATCTGCGTGAAGAACCGCGTTCATGACCGCTTCCCTCACAGCTATAAACGATTCGGAATACCCTCTGTTCGAAAAACCCCTTAGTTCGAAAGGAGCTCCCATGACCATCGACAGCCGGTTCAGGACCTCATGAACGAACGTGTACACGTTCCCGCTCCAATCCCCGGAATTCGAATGAATACGGTAGGTATACCTATCCTCGCCACCGCCCTCCGTATAATCTAGGAAATAACTCCCATATACCTGGCGGATACAGCTTACCTTACCGAACATAAGCAGTCCCGAGCCGGTGGGGCGGAGGCTTCCTCCGATATCCCTCGCAGCACCCGAAAGCTGGAGGAACTCTTCCATCGGGATCTGTATCCAAGGGTGATTCGGCTTGTAAACTCTGAGTTCATTTAGATATCCTGAAATGGAATTCGTATCGAAACATTCCAGGTTCAGGTTCTCAATGGGGGTTATATCAACGGTGATGTCTTCCGAATCCCGGATCATCTCTTTGATCTCATCCATTCTGCAATGGTAATCCCCTTCGTGATTACGTTTGAAAGTGCCAGAATTCATATTATTTTTAACATAGACTGGCCGGATTCTCCTGTCTGCCTGAGGGATCCTGATGACTATTACCTGTTTTTCATCTATCTCTCTGACTTCTACGTCCTTATCTTTCAGGATATTGACGTTGGTGAATCTCGGATTGTTTAGATTATCCCAAAGTGTCTTGATTGTACTCTCGGGATCCGTGACACCGGTTACTTCAAGGTGCCCTTCGACCTCCGACACTCCGAATACAACTGTACCCCCAAAGGTATTGGCAAAAGACGAATAAGTTTCCCAGAAATCATCTGGGACTCCTTTAGATGCGGACTTTGCCTCGAAATACAAACCTTCTTTCATGTCAAAGTCAAATGGTGCAGGATTCATCATTGAAGTGTATGTTGTTTATATATTTAAGGCAATTTATCAGGCAATAATAGTGCAATCATAGGGAAATATTAAGGCAACATTGAGGCAATTTGCGCAATAATTGCCTTAATGCTGCCTTTTGAAATTCCTAAGACAGAAGAGGAAGTACTCTATCGAAATCACTCTAATTCCGCTTTCAACCTATCCACGATAGACTCCATTATCCAAACCCTGGCGGCCTTCTTGTTGTTGGCGGGAACGGCGATCCACGGGGCGTAGGGGGTGTTGGTGCTGGAGATCATGGTGTCGATGTACTTCTCGTAGACATCCCACTTCTCGCGGTTCCTCCAGTCCTCGTCGGTGAGCTTCCACTGCTTGAGGGGGTCGTTCTTCCTGTCGTTGAACCTCTGGAGCTGGGTGTCCTTGTCGATGTCGAGCCAGAACTTGATGAGGATTGTTCCGTGTGTGGTGAGCACCTTCTCGAATCCGTTGATCTCCTCGGCGGAGCGCTGATACTCCTCCTCGGTGCAGAAACCCTCGATGGGCTCGACCATCATCCTGCCGTACCAGGTGCGGTCGAAGATGGTGATGTGACCGGCATCGGGCATGTAGCGGGCGAACCTCCACAGGTAGGTGTGCTCGTTATCCTCCTGCGTGGGCGCTTTCACCCTTGCGACCTTGTACCCGCGGGGGTTCAGGGCGTGGCAGATGTGCTTGATTGCTCCGCCCTTGCCGGCGGCGTCCCATCCCTCGAAACCGAGGACGAGGGTGCGTCCGCTCGCCGCCAGGAGGATCTGCAACCTCTCGAGCTCCTCGCTGAGCTCGTCCATACGGTCATTGTAGTCGGATGCATCCTGGTCGAGTTCGAGGTCCTTCCTGGGGTTGGGGAAGCAACATTTGATGGTCCTACACTCGGACTTGGTCCATGCGTTCTTCAGGCAGACCTTCATGCGCTTGATGATGGTCTCCGCGGTCTTCTCCACAGTTTCTTGGACTCCTTTGACATCGATTATGTCCCAGGGGGCGCGCTTGGTGTCCGTTCCTTTGAGGATCTGTGGCATGACGGCCCTGAATTTGACACGGTCCACGTGGTTGACCGAGAGGAAGGTGTTGTGGATGGAAGTGTGGGGACGGTATTCCTTCAGGTACTCGTTCATGTCCTCGTTGCTCATCCTGAAGGCGATCTTGATGATGAATGTCCCGTTGTCGAGAAGGTACCTCTCGAAGGAGTTGATGGCCTCAATCTGCGCCTCCATGACCCTGTCGTCGCCGTTGCAGTACTCCACAGCGAGTGAGTACCAGGAACGGTCGTAGAGGGTGATCTCGCCCTTCCCGGGGGTGGCCTTCATGATCTCCGCGAATACCGTTGCTTCGCCTCCGGAGATATCCGGGTGGAAGTAGTTGATGCCTCTGGGCTCCATGTTGCGGTCCAGCTCGTTGATGACCCTGCTGATGACCCTTCCGCTGCCCCCCTCGAAGAGGATCACAATGGGAATCTGGCTGGCGGCGATGTCGGTCTGCACCTTGTCGAGCTGGTCATCGAGTTCATCGGATAACAGGGAGCGCATGAGGCCGAATCGCATCCGTTATATTTTGTTCTTGGCCGACACTCTTATCTTTTATTGGAGCATTCGTCCAAACATGAGCAAGAAGGCCATCCTGGTAATCAGTTTCGGAACCAGCTACAACGAGAACCGCGAGGAGACCATCGTCCCTGTGGAGAAAGCGATAGCGAAGGAGTATCCCGACAGGGAGTTCAGGAGGGCCTGGACCAGCAAGATGATCATCGCCAAGCTGAAGAAGAGGGATGGGGAATACATCGATTACATCGACGAGGCGATGGATAAACTGGTCGCGGAAGGATTCGATGATGTCATTGTGCAGTCGACCCACATCATGAACGGGACCGAGTTCGACTTCGTTTACAATATCATATCGAAGTACAAGACCCAGATACCCGTGATCGCCCTCGGAAGACCGCTTCTCACCAGCGATGAGGATTACGACGAGGTCGTTTCTAACATCGCCAACGACCTCCTGCCCCTGGCGGGGAAGGGGGCCCTGGTGCTCATGGGCCACGGCACCGAGCACTATGCGAATGCGACTTACAGCGAACTGCAGATGAAGCTGTTCTTCGCGGGATACAAGGACGTGTACGTCACCACCGTGGAGGGATTCCCTGACTTCGACAACACCCTCGAACTCATGAGGGACAAGGGTTACAAGGAGGTCACGGTGACGCCTTTCATGATCGTCGCCGGCGACCACGCCAACAACGACATGGCCGGAGATGACGACGATTCCCTCAAATCCGTCCTGGAGAAGGAAGGATACAAGGTGAACTGCGTCATCAAGGGACTCGGTTCGTATCCCTCGTTCCAGAAGATGTTCGCAGAGCACGCCATGAAGGCGGAACAAATCTGAAATTCATTCCCGAAGATTCAGTCCTCCGGGAACTCCTTCTTCAGCATTTCCTTGACATCACCGAAAGGATCGGTGAAACGGTATCTGGTAGCGCGGGTGCTGCCTTCCTTCTCGAGCACTCCGAGTTCCACAAGGTGGTTCAGTTTGTTCCTGACACTCTGATCCGACAGACCGCTCACCCAGGAACCGGTCTCGTTCAGAGTAAACCAGCCTTTATGATTCCTTGCTTCCATCACGAGCGCTCTGGAACTCTCGTCGAGTTCCTTCAGGACGTCCTTCTCCTCGAAGACCCCGATCGCTTCCTCGTAGGCCGCGTAAATGCAGTCGCAGAAGTACTCCACGATGGGGCTGTAGTCACCGGTCTTGTCCGTGTATTCCATCAGGGAATAGTATATCTGGCTCTTCTGCAGAAGCTTGTCATCACTCTTACAGAGGTTGAAGTTCACGAACCCCTTCTCCTGCATCAGGATGTGGAACAGCGAACGTCCCGTGCGTCCGTTGCCCTCCACGAACGGGTGTATACTCTCGAACTCATGGAAGAAGATCACTGCGGTCGCCAGCGAATCATAAGGCGAATACAGCACCCACTCCAACAGGTTCTCCAACTCGCTCGATACGTGAATTGCAGGGCATCCGATGAAAGTCTCGATACCGTTGCTGGTGACGTGCACTTCTTCCTCTGTTCTGATCTGCCCGGGGATGCAGTCCTCCCCCGTGCCCTTCATCAGAAGCTTGTGGACGGAGGATACGGTCCCGGGATTCCAAGGAAGGGCGAATCTGTCCTCCATGAAATAGGAGTAGAGATGGTTCAGGATCTCCTGCCGGTTTCCTGAGTCTTTCGCTTCCAGCTTCTTGGGGGAACCGCCGACCATACGGGACGAGTTCATGACCTCGTCCAGGGACATGCGGTTGCCTTCCAGCTTGGTCGACCAATGGACGTTGACGGCATGTGCTGCCTCCACGAGCTCCTTGTAATCAGAGAATCTCAGTATCACCCTGTCCAGCTGGCGGTCCATCTCCTCTATCTCTTTTATCTTGGACCTGCAACCGGAATCAATCCTCAGGTCGAGTTTGAAGAGGTCCTTCCGCTTATGCCTTACCGGGAAGGCCTCTACCTTGTACTTTAAATATTTATCATAATTAATTATCATAATAAATTATTATAATTGCTATCAGTATATAAATAAATTGGAAAATAATGTCCTATTACGATAATGGATTATCATAATCGGATAAAGAATGAATCCAGGGAAATACCCCGGGCCGGCGGGTTTGCACCCGCCGTCCCGGAAATCCGGAAATTATTTACTGAATCATCCTGCGGAGGACGAACGGCAGCACACCGCCGTTGGCGATGTACTGGATCTCGATAGGCACGTCGGCCCTGCAGATGGTGTCGAACTCGGTCTTGAGTCCCTGGGGATTGGTGGCAACGACGTGGACCTTCTTCTTGGGCGAAAGGTCGCTGAGGTCGATGTCGAAGGTCTCGTTTCCTTCAAGACCCAGACTCTCAGTGGTCTGCCCGTCCATGTACTGCAGCGGGACAATTCCCATGCCCACAAGGTTGGACCTGTGGATCCTCTCGAAGGACTGCGCGATGACAGCTTTCACTCCCAGGAGGAGAGGTCCTTTGGCCGCCCAGTCCCTGGAGGAACCCATACCGTAGTCCTTGCCCGCGAGGACTATCAGGGGAGTTCCGTCGCTCTCGTACTTGCGAGAAGTTTCGTAGATGAAATCCACGGAGCCGTCGGGGATGTACTTGGAGAATCCTCCCTCGGTGCCGGGGGCAATCTGGTTCCTCAGCCTCACGTTGGCGAAGGTTCCCCTCGCCATAATCTCGTGGTTGGCCCTCCTGCTTCCGTAGGAGTTGAAGTCCTTCTTCTGCACTCCCAGGGAGATCAGATACTTCCCTGCGGAGGAGTTCTCGCCGAACGCTCCGGCAGGGGAGATGTGGTCGGTGGTGATCGAATCACCGAGCTTGGCAAGGCAGCGCGCCTTGCGGATGCTGACGATCTCGGGAGCATCCATCAGGTGCTCGAAGTAAGGGGGATTCCTGATGTAAGTCGATTTGTCATCCCATCCGAAGAGGGCGGTGTTGCTGCACTCGATGGAGTTCCACCTGTCGGAGCCCTTGAATATTCCGTCGTAACCTGCTGCAAATGCTTCGCGGGTGACGTACTTGTCCATGACCTCTTTAATTTCAGAGTCCTCGGGCCAGATGTCCTTGAGGTAGATCTTCTTTCCATCCTTCTCGGCGATGGGCTCCTGGGTCATGTCGATATCGATCCTTCCGGCAAGTGCGAAGCACACCACGAGGGGGGGCGACATGAGGTAGTTGGCCTTAACGAGGGGGTGGACACGTCCCTCGAAGTTCCTGTTGGAGGAGACGGCAGATGCTACCGCATAATCGTTATCGGTTATCTCCTTGGAAACTGCTTCGGAGAGAGGACCGGAGTTACCGATGCAGGTCATGCATCCGTAACCGCAGTTCTGGAAGCCTTCGGCGTCAAGGTACTTCTGGAGTCCGGACTTGGTGAGGTAGTCCGTTACCGCTTTGGAGCCGGGCGCGAGGGAGGTCTTGACGAACGCGGGGGGCTTGATTCCCAATTCATAAGCCTTCTTGGCGACGAGTCCGGCGGCGATCATGACGCTGGGGTTGGCGGTGTTGGTACAGCTGGTGATGGATGCGATGGCGACCGAACCGTCACCCATCTTCTCCCTGGATGGGGTGCGCTGGGTCTTGTAACCCAATACCTCCAGAGTGGAGGCGAAGGAGGACTTCATGTCCTTCAGGAGGATCCTGTCCTGGGGACGCTTGTGGCCGGCGGTGCAGGGCTCCACGTCGCCGAGGTCGAGCTCCAGGGTGTCGGTGTACTCAGGGATATTGTCGGGGTCGTACCAGAGCATCTGCTCCTTCTCGTAGATCTCGATAGTTTTGATGTGATCCTCATCGCGGTTGGTGAGCCTGAGGTAATCGAGGGTCTTCTGATCCACGGGCATGAATCCCATGGTCGCTCCGTATTCGGGACCCATGTTGGCGATGGTGCTCCTGTCGCTGACATCCAAGGACTGGTAGCCGGGACCGAAGAACTCGACGAATTTTCCCACTACGCCTTTCTGCCTAAGCATCTGAACGACAGTGAGCACAAGATCGGTGGCGGTGACTCCGGGTTTGAGCTTGCCAGTGAGCTTGAATCCGATTACATCGGGTAAGCTCATGTAAGAGGGCTGTCCGACCATGACCGCTTCTGCCTCGATTCCTCCGACACCCCATCCTGCCACGCCGAGACCGTCAATCTGCGTGGTGTGGGAATCGGTTCCGAAACAGGAGTCTGGGTATGCGATTTTCTTTCCGTCGACTTCCCTCACATGGACGAGGGGGGAAAGGAATTCGATGTTGACCTGGTGGCAGATTCCGTTCCAGGGAGGGACGGCGACGAAGTTCTTGAAGGACTTCTGGGCCCACTTGAAGAGTGCGTACCTCTCCTTGTTCCTGGAGAAGTCGATCTGCTCGTTCTTATCCATGGCGTCGTCGGTTCCCGAACAATCCGTTTGGATGGAATGGTCGATGACCAGGTTGACCGGGATGATGGGGTTGATGGCCTCCGGGTCTTTGCCGACTTTGGCGACGGCCTCCCTCATGGAGGCGAGGTCGGTGACGACGGCTCCGCCGGTGAGGTCTTGGAGTAAGATCCTGGCGGGGATCCAGGGGATGTCGGCGTCGTTACCCTTGGGGGACCAGGATGCCACGTTGATGACGTCCTGGTCGTTGATGGTCTCTCCCCTCTGCCTGAGGACGCCCTCGATGAGGATCCTGATGCTGTAGGGTACCTTTTTGAGATCCTTAATAACTCCTTTCTTCTCCAGTTCCCTGAGGCTGAACACTGTGAGTTTTCCCTCGGGGGTGTCGATGGTCTTGGTGCATTCTCCGATTGCGGTCATGGTAATCAGATCTTGTATATGCGTGCGCGATAACACACGCGTAATAAAAGGTTGGCGAATGAATGACGGCCCTGTTCTTGCCTTCAGTGTTTCTCCATTCTACCAATGAATCTTAACAATCCTTTTTAGTAAACCATGCCATCTAATACTAATGAGGCCGAAATCCAAGAATATCTTTGGGAGACACAGCACCCGCAGTTTCCGTTCAGAACCTATATCTGAAGAAATCTTGGAATCGATTATCAGCGCAGGCCTTATCGCACCCTCATCCAAGAACCGTCAGCCGTGGATGATTACGGTAGTCCGCCGTGAAAAGATGACTATGGCAATAGACGCGATGGCGAATGCAATCGAGAACGAATTGGATAGGGTTAATGACGAAGAATATGCGGGAGACCTTCGCTCCGCACTCAGAACGATGAAGATTCTGAAAACGGTCCCGGTCTGCATTCTCGTCGGATACATCGACCGCAAACCCTACCGCAACGTGAAGAACATCAACAAGAATCTTACCGACCGGCAGCTGGTCGACTATCTATCCATCGGTGCATGTATCGAGAATATGGCTCTGGAAGCCGAAGAGAACGGAATCGCATCGCTGTGGGTGGGAGACCATCTCTATGCAGAGGATAAGCTGAGGGAATCATTGGGCATCGAGGAACACATTGTGGCTATTCTGGCACTTGGATATCCATCGGAAGAAAAACCCGCCGTACGTACCAGATCGGATGACCGCGTACGCTATCTCTGAACTCAGCGTATAAGCTTCCTTGTAAGAATCACTGTGAAGAACAGCATCATCAGTATTCCGATTATGCCTTCGACCGCAGTGAGTATCATTCCCGTTCCGCCTATGCTGAATATGTTGCAGATGAAGAACGAGATGATTGAGAGGTAGATAGAGTTCAGGATGCCGTTCCCCGTTACATCGGTAGATAACGAAATACTCAGCACGGAATAAACGGCAGCGAAGAACAGCATCACTGCGACCATCCATCCAAGCGTGAATGTCGGCCTCATACCGTTACCGCTGAACACGTACGACAGACGGTTCAGAGCTCTCCGGAAATCGTTGGTCTCGAAACCGGTGTCGTCTTTATCCGCCTCCCTGCGTTTCTGGTAGATGAACGCGGTATCCGCCGCAGAAAACCTTCTGTTGCTTTCCAGAATTGCCCTCAATGCTGCCATCCCGGAGGAGTTGTTAAGACTGTACATAACACTGATAAGTTCCTTCTCGAAGTGGGTGTCGCCTGGAACATCCAAAATGATCTTGCCGTTCAGGGTTATATCGTTGAGGACTACTCTGGGTATTGGTTTTTCTTTTTCATAGACAGGCAATCTGAATGTCTCCAAGACTATCGTATCTTCAAGAATCAGCGTCTTGAAAGAACTGTTATTCATATCAAAAAGCTGCACAAATCTCGACAAGGACATGTCAATCTAATCTGCCTGGATTTCGGTAGCGTTGACGTATTCGCAATTGGTCTCAGTTATGTCTAGATCCGTGAATCTGGAACCTTGCAAAACAGACATGCCGCCAAGACGTGTCCGAAGGATGGACACTTTTCCAGAGAACTCAGCGTTGAGTTTGAGACCCGAAACCGAACAGCTGTCTACTGTGAAACCTGGGTGGGGCTTTTCACAGTTATTGACCCTGAGACCGTCAATGCTGCAATCGGTGAACTTTACATTACCGGTTGTGCCGGTAAGGTCAACATTTTTGAGATTCAGACCGACGAACTCGACGCTGCCTTTTACTAAAATACGTGGAAACGGTGAATACGGAAACTGTTCCGGACCCAATACGCCGCTTACCTCAATTATCCGTGAATCAGAATACGTCTCAGTTCCAGGCATTTATTTCTGCATCAGTCTTTTCGGTAATAAACTATGGTAATCTAGCTAGGTGATTATAGCTGTTTTTGAAATAATGAATTTGTTTCAAATTAACCATTTATATATGTTATCGATTTTTTCGAGATATAATAAATATTGATATATACTAATTAGGTATTATTGCTATACGTAAACGATTTTTTCGAGGATAATATGCTCATCAAATTCAGGGTTGAGAACTATAAGTCGTTCGATGCTGAGCAGAGTCTGTCGCTGATGACCGGCGAGTCCCGCGATCACCGGGACCACGTTTACTCGGTCAAGGGGACCGACATACTCCGTACCGCGGTGCTCTTCGGAGCCAACGCATCCGGAAAATCGAATCTGGTCAAAGCGATGATCGCCTCCCGCAACCTCATCCTCGGATATCCCATCAGACGCGAGGACTACTGCAGGCTGACTCCGGAGAACCGCGACAAACCCACCGCTTTCGAGTACACCCTGGAGATAAACAACCGTTTCTTCTCATATGGATTGGCAGTGCAGCTGTCGACCGGGACCATAACGGAAGAATGGCTGTATGAACATGTGCAATCCAGCAGAGTGAAGATCTTCCATAGGATCCAGAACGATATCAAGACGGATCTGGAACTCGGAGAACATGACAGGATGTTCTTCAACGTTTACACGGCTGAAGCGAACACCAACCGCGGCATGCCGTTCATGCTGATCATCTCCAAAATGCCGCAGACGTCCAAAGGGAAACTCAACTCCATACACCTGGTTCTGAACTGGTTCGCCAGGTCCCTCAGGATCATTGCCGCCGGTTCGGCACCGTTCAACAGGACCGAGAAGACCAACTCGTTCACCGATGCGGCGATTGCACGCTACGGCACGGGCATAACCTCGGTTCGCTACGAGACTCTGGAACCCCCTGCATATGCGCAGATACTGCCATCGGATTTCCTATACGGCCTGGTGGCCGCCAACAGGCAGAACAACCAGGAATCCTTCAGCACGGTGAGACTGCCTACCGGAATATACACAATATCGGCAAAAGCGAACGGGGAACCTGTGGTCAAGAAAATGGTATATGACCATAACGGGGTCCAATTCGATTATAGGGAGGAATCCGATGGGACCAACAGACTGATGGAACTCCTCCCTGTCCTGGATACCAGTGATGAGAAGAACATCACCTACGTGATAGACGAGCTGGACCGCAGCCTGCATCCGCAGCTGACCCAGAAGTTCATAAAAGATTTCGAATCCCTGGATCCTAACCTCAGAAGACAGCTCATCCTCACCGTTCACGAATCCCGCCTGCTGGACCTCAACCTCCTGAGGAGGGATGAGATTTGGTTCATCAACAAGAACGCGGACGGGGCTTCCGAGGTATATTCGCTGGAGGAGTACAAGGAACGCAAGGACCGTAAGGTGGACAAATCCTACCTTGACGGAAGGTACGGCGGAATACCCTGTTTCAAACAGGCCTCCCCCGACCTGAAGTGAGAGATACTTCCGAGTACCAGCCTTTCTCAGAGGGGATGTGTTACTGGTGCCTACATGCGCCATATTGCTACAGAGTCTCTCGTAACGGTCGCGATCGCTCAAGTGCATAATAGGGTATCGCAGTAATGGGAATAAGGATAACTGCGGAACTGTCACCAAAACAGCTTCGCAGAAAAAACGTGAGATGCTCGTTGACTGCATATCTTCACAAATTGCATAGGTATCAAAATGAGGTATTTCACAAATTGCATAGGTAGTGTCTTTAAATACACTTTATATAGCATTCCAAGTGATTGGGAACTCTATCAGACTGTTTTCAAACAGGAATCTACAACCTCTCCTGAATAGGAGAACAGCAATTCCGCCAAAATGTCACTGCTCATCGAAAGTGTCAGACGTATCGGAAAATCCGTCTCGCTCCTGAACACGCAATCGTTCCGGGGCACATTGAAACAAATATCCGGTACATGCGAAACCATGTGATTCGGGAACTACTCAGTCGGGAATTGATTTACGCATGTCCAGTGCGTCTTTCACGCATTCGGTAAATAGGTCGCTGAATCCCTCGAGGTCCGCTAAAGTGATAACATTCAGTTCCAGCATATCCGTGATCACTCTGTGCATGGTGGTCCGGCTGAATTCATCAAGTCTCCAAAGAATCCGCTTTTTCTCATGGATATACTTCTCCAGATTCCAGAATCTCTCCGAAGGGGTACCGGGACCGTACAGATCCTCCGCGCATTCGGCGAGAAGTCTGGTATAATACCTCCCAATCCACTCCTGGCGCCTTTCCCTGAAGAGTGCCCAATCGGATTCTTTCCGGAGGTCTTCGGCTGACATGTTTTCACGGTTTTTCATCAGCGGTTTGATGTGAATACGGGTATTTATGACAAGGTTATACTCGGAAGAATCAATCGATGAGAGAATCACCTATAGTATTCAACCTTAAGATGACGCAACATTTAGCACTAGGTTTTCTTGAATCATCGATATGTCTGTTTTTCGATAGGATTTCTGCCTGATTCAGAAGGATTTCTATGATTTTTCACGATTTTAAGACGGTTTTTACGGCAGATACAGACCTTACGGATCGTACCTGCGATACTTGGTCTAGTGCTAAATAGCACTATACCGACGGTACCGATCCGGACATGCCATCGGATGCTGCATTGTTACATGTACACCATAGCTTCAAATAAGGACATATCGAGAAACGCATCATCATGTACAGGTCGCTGAAGATGAGGATCGAACCGGACTCGGAGCAGAGGAAGGTGATCGAGGCATCGTTCAGATACCACTGTT
>Ga0310695_10001455_pt1 | contig 55983 bp, 37 predicted proteins | sample RumenRJG_04DNA_FD_203882 | JGI IMG/M metagenome (GOLD analysis project Ga0310695, IMG submission 203882) | Bovine rumen microbial communities from Lethbridge, Alberta, Canada - RJG_04 (v2) (version 2) | ecosystem: Host-associated > Mammals > Digestive system > Stomach > Rumen | place: Canada...
TGTTCGTGATGGTGGTCGTCTGAACCTCTCTATCCGTAAGATTGACGTGAAGGCTCCTTACAAGCAGATTCCTGAGAAGCTGGACATCGACGTTACCGAGCTGCAGCTGGGTAAGGCCATCAAGGTTGGTTCACTGAGCTTCGAGGGTCTGGAGATTGCTACTCCTAAGGAGGTTATCGTATGCTCTGTCAAGGCTACTCGTGCTTCTCGTTCAGCTGCCGCTGCTGCTGACGCAGAGTAAGAGTTAAATGAAGAATGACGAATGAGGAATGAGGAATGGTCGGCTTTGCCGATTCTCAATGAAGAATGAATAATTATAATTCTACATTCAATCATCGCAGCGAAGCGAGAATCATTCAACATTCAACATACAGAATGGACAAGTACTTAATTGTTGGTTTGGGTAATCCTGGCGACGAGTACGCCGAGACCCGCCACAACACTGGATTTATGGTATTGGACGCTTTTGCTAAGGCGTCCAATATCGTTTTTGAGGATAAACGCTATGGGTTTGTCGCAGAGACCTCGCTGAAAGGCCGCAAGGTCTTTCTGCTGAAGCCCACTACGTTTATGAACCTCAGCGGTAATGCCGTGCGCTACTGGTTGAACAAGGAAAACATCGAACAGAGCCGTCTGCTGGTTATCAGCGACGACGTGGCTATCCCTGTTGGTCAGTTCCGTCTGAAGGCCAATGGCAGCAATGGTGGTCACAACGGTCTGGGTCATATCCAGCAGTTGATAGGTCAGAACTATGCCCGTCTGCGTATGGGCATCGGCAACGACTATCCCATCGGTATGCAGATAGACCACGTGCTCGGTAAGTTCCCTGCCGAGGAACTGGAGAAGTTGCAGCCTGCCATCAACCTCGGAGTTGATATCATCAAGAGCTTTGTCTTGGCCGGCATCGACATCACCATGAACCAGTATAATAAGCTTGGTAAAGGGAAATGAACGAAGCACGCATCGATAAATGGCTTTGGGCAGCGCGCATCTTCAAGACACGTAGCATTGCTGCCGATGCTATCAAGAATGGTCGTGTGACCATCCAGGGCGTCAACGTCAAGCCGTCACGTATGGTGAAGGTTGGCGAGGTGGTCAGTGTGCGCAAGCCGCCCGTGACCTATTCGTTCAAGATACTGCAGACCATTGAACAACGTGTCGGTGCCAAACTCATCCCTGGCATTTACGAGAATGTGACGCCCCCTGACCAGTACGAACTGTTAGAGATGAACCGCATCAGTGGTTTCATCAACCGTCAGCGCGGTACGGGTCGTCCTACCAAGAAAGAACGCCGTGCATTGGACGAATTTGTGGGTCCTTCGCTAGAGGGCTATGGTGATTTCGACTTTGACTTTGACGACAGCGACGATGATATTTGATTTTCTTTTTATTATCTTGGGCGTGGCATTGGTACTGTTTGGTGCCGATAAGCTGACGGAAGGTGCTGCGGCATTGGCCAGAAGGATGAATGTCCCTGAGATTATCATTGGTCTGACCATTGTGGCAGCAGGTACTTCAGCTCCTGAGCTCTTTGTCAGTCTGGTGTCTGCCCTGAACGGAACACCTGATTTGGCTGTGGGCAATGTGGTAGGTTCGAACACGATGAACTGCATGCTCATTGTGGGTTGTGCAGCGATGGTTGCTCCTATGACCATCAGTCCATCGACAGTGAAGAAGGATATCCCTTTCTCTGTTGCTGCCTCTGCGCTGCTTATCATACTGGCATTTAATAGTTTCCTCGGGCGTTTTGATGGTATCATCCTCTTGTTGGGCTTTGTGGCTTTCATGACTTATACGTTGATGCAGGCAAAGACGGGAAATAGCAAAACCGTCAAGGAAACATCACCTATTTGGAAAAACATCCTTTTTATTGTCTTCGGACTTGCAGGTTTGGTCATCGGCAGTAATCTGTTTATCGATTCAGCCTCCGACGTAGCTTTGTCGCTGGGTATCAGTGAGGGCGTGGTAGGCCTGACCATCGTTGCAGGTGGAACATCGTTGCCAGAGCTGGCAACGAGTGTGGTGGCAGCACGTAAAGGTCAGTCGGCCATTGCTATCGGTAATGTGATAGGCTCGAACGTCTTCAACATCCTGTTGATACTGGGTATTACGGCCACCATCAGTCCGATGGAAATAGAAGGCATCACCACCATTGACTTGGCAGTGATGCTCTTATCGGTAGTCCTAGTATGGCTGTTCTCCCGTACCCGTTATACGGTGGAGCGTTGGGAGGGTGCTTTACTCGTAGGACTTTATTTGGTATATTTAGGGTGGTTGATTACTTCACTGTAACAACCACCTTTTTCAAATCCTTATTGGCACTCGACGAACCCACCATCAGCTCGTACTTTCCTGGTACGACCCGCATGGTGTTGGTCTTCTCGTCCCATCCCTCAAAGCTGCCGCGGGGAAATTCGATATCTACCACCTTGCTTTCGCCAGCTTCCACTTCTACTTGCTTGTAGGCTTTCAGTGTCTTCATCGGTCCCTGCTTGTCAGCCAAGTTCCTCACGTAGACCTGTACTGTCTCCGTACCTTTACGAGCACCCGTATTTTTAACGGTCACGCGTACCTTGTTGTTTTTATAGACAGGTTTTGAGATAGTGAAGTTGGTGTAGCTCAGTCCGTAGCCAAAGGGGAATAGTGCCTCGCCGCGGTAGTAGCGATAGGTACGGTTCTTCATCGTGTAGTCGAGGAAGTCGGGCAATTCTTCTGTGTTCTTATAGAATGTAATGGGCAGTTTGCCGCTGGGATTATAGTTGCCAAACAGTACCTCGGCCAGTGCCGTGCCGCCTTGTTCACCGTCATACCACCACTGCACGATGGCATCACAGCTTTCGAGCTCTGGGGTGAGTGCTATGGCCGAACCGGAACAGTTGACAAAGATGACCTTCTTGCCAGCGTCGTGCAGCATTTTCAATACGTCGCGCTGAGCTTGTGGCAGTTCAATGCTGGTGCGGTCGCCACCCTTAAAGCCTGGCTCGCTGACCTTCATCTCCTCACCTTCTAGGGTTGGTGCAATACCACCTACGAAGATAACCGTCTCTGCCTTACCAACGTTCGTCAGCAACTGTTGCATGGTGGGGGCAAACTTGTGCTGGATGTCAAAGTCCAGAGCGGCATAACCATCCTGCTGACCATAGTCTATCTGGATGTGATAGCTCTGTCCGGCTTTCACCGTCAGTTCTTTCTTGTCGCCCTGAATGCGATGGCGTACCTTCCAAATGTCAACGATGGTGTCGCCGTTGACGATGAGGCGCAGCATATCGTCGGCATGAATATCGAAGAGTAGTGTTTCATTGCGGGTTGGTTTGAAGGTACCTTCCAGACGGGCAGAGAAGTGCTCCAGATTGACTCCTGGTGCAAACACCGTGTTGCCGCCATTGTTCAGATGGATGGGTTGGCGCAGGTTGACGGTTGTTATGGGCTGTCCTTTCATCTCCATATTGTTCCAGAAGATAGCCTGCATGCCAGGATTACCCAAGGAGTCGGTAATTTCATTGAAGCGGCTCTCGAATGACTCGTTGCGGGTCAGTCCGCAGCCTTGTAGGAAGCGTACATTGCCCGCTTCTTGGCGAATTCCGTCCAGTGCAGTTACCGTCTCTGTGGCTGAGCCTGCATAGTTGCCCCACTGCATCACGCCATCGTTGGCGTTGGGACCCATCACGACGATGTTTGATGGCTGATGGCTGATGGGTGAAAGCGGCAGTACACCGTTATTCTTTAGCAACACAATGCTCTTGCGAGCCATATCGAGTGCAAGTTGTTTATGCTCCTTCGAGGCAACGACACGCTCGGGAATCTTCGTCCACGGGTTCAGCTCGTCAGCGTCGAAATCGCCTAGTTCGAAACGGGCCACCAATAGGCGCCTCAGACTCATGTCAAGGTCGGACTCCTTGATGTCGCCACGCTTGATGGCGGCAGGCAGGTTCTTGTAGATGCTGCCACACTCTACGTCGGTGCCAGAGAGTACGGCTTTGGCAGAGGCCTGCTCGCCATCCTTTGCCACATTGTGCCATTTAGGTAGGAAGTCACGTATGGCTCCGCAGTCACTGCAGATGAGGCCCTTGAATCCCCATTCGTCGCGCAATATCTGTTGTTCGTAGCGGCTTTGGGCACAGCAGGCCTGTCCGTCAATGCGCTGGTAGGCACACATCACCTCGGCGACGTCGCCTTCCTGTACCAATGCCTTGAAGGCTGGCAGGTAGGTTTCCCAAAGGTCGCGCTCTGGCAGATTCTCAATATTAAAGGTATGGCGGTTCCACTCAGGACCGCTATGCACCGCAAAGTGCTTGGCACAAGCCAGCAACTTCTTGTAGGGGTGAGGAGCGAGAGGTGAGGGGTAAGTGATTTGCTGACCTTCGTAGGTATAGCCCTGCAGACCGCGTACCACAGCCAGTCCCATCTTTGTCGTTAGGTAAGGGTCTTCACCATAGGTCTCTTGTCCACGTCCCCAGCGTGGATCACGGAAGATGTTGATGTTGGGTGTCCAGAATGACAGACTCTGATAGCGCTGAATATTACCAGAACGTTTAGCCTGTTGAGCCTTGACACGAGCCTCGTCGCTGACAGCAGTAAATACTTTGTGCACCAAGGCGTCATCCCACGATGCTGCCATGGCCATGGTGATGGGGAACACAGTTGCAAATCCATTGCGTCCCACGCCGTGTAGCGCTTCGTTCCACCATTGAAACTGGGGAATGCCCAATCGTGGAATAGCTGGCGAAGTGTCCATCATCAACTTTACTTTCTCGTCAAGCGTCAGTCGTCCCAACAAGTCGTCGGCACGTTGTTCGGCTGTCAACTGTGGGTTCTGGTAGGGTAGTGTCTGTGCGCTGGCCGTCATAGTTATGATGGCATACAGCGCTAAGATTAGTTTTCTCATTGGTTCGTTTTGTTTTGCGTCTACAAAGATACGAACTTTTTCTGTAATTTCCAAATGTTGGGTAGAAAAAAGTCGTGGCGACTCTGCACTGCAGAATCGCCACGATAGGATAGGTGAGAGGTGTTGATTACTTCATCACAACCTTTTTACCATTCTTGATAACCAAGCCCTTATAGTTGTTGGCTACCTTCTGACCAGCGAGGTTGAAGATAACACCGTCGTTTGCCTTCTCAGCAGTCTTAATAGTATCTATACCAGTTTCACTACTCTTGGTGAACACAATCTTGTAGTAGCGTAGGAATTGGGCTGTCTCAGTATCGGTCATACGACCAGAAATAGTAACTTCGCCAGCAGCAACTGCAATGTCTGCTGTCGTAGTTTGTTCTGTATCCATTGTACCATCACCATAATTGGTTCCATTGACATTTAGATAGCGACGCTGTTCCTCATCGGTACGGGTACCTGTGTTAGAATAGGTAACAGACAATTTGCCAGCTAAAGTAGTATTGAATTTAATGGATGGACCTTGGCAATATTTACTTTCACGTACCGGATACTCCACGATGACCTTCAAAGCTTTGGCATTACCAAAGTCGCTGCTGATGGCATCACAGTAGCCATAGGTTACTACATTTGACAGCACAAACTCATCTGTCTTACTTGGATTAGTGGTTTCTGTCAACTGAATACTAGAAACGCCAAACTTTGACCAGTCCCATGTTGCATCGCCTGTAACATCTTCCTGTGTATCAAGAGTTGCTGCTGTTACTGTAATAGACAGACTTGCCGTACCTGCTTTGTACTTACCATCGACAGCATCTGTCGTAAAGGTGATAGCAGATGTTCCCGCTGCAATAGGAGTAATCTTACCATTTTCATCAATATTGATTACAGTATTGTCGTAAGTCAGTCCTTTCATGGTCAGTCCATCAAGACCTGTCTTGGAGTTTACAATAATCTGTGATGACTGAAGGGTGTTGATACTTGTCTTTGTCAATGAGAATGTGGCGTCTACTGCCTCCGTTGCAACTTCCTCGAAAGTGATTCCGTATATACCTACATTATTATCAGCCCATACATATACCATTGCTCCTGCCTCAACAGTTGCTTCTGCAATGCCAATAGCTTGATCTGTTGATTTAAAAGATCCAATAGCAGTTTCTGTATCTCTATCTGTTGATGTAATGCTCTGTGAAATGTACGTAGTACGTTCTCCATCACCGCCACCTACGCAATAAACTTTCACTTTACCTGATTTTGTAGGTGTGAAAGTAAAAACACGAACGAGCGTACTTCCTGATTTAAAAGTACTTTTACCTCCAAATTTTATTCTCGCTGTCCATTGAACTTCATCTCCAAAAGTTTTGCTTCCTGAAGCAATAGAGGCTTTATCACCACCGTACCAAGTGATATCACCTACCGTCGTTGTTCCTGAAGTCAAAGTAGCACTAGCCCAATCATCTGCCGCAGCATCAAAGATGGTCGTTTGTGCACTAGCGTTAACGGCTATGAGAGCCATTGTAATAAGAGTAAAGATTTTCTTCATAAACGAAATGTTTTAGTTAATAAATATTGAGTTGTTTTGTATTTCTGTGCAAAGATACGGATAAACTGCGACAATGCCAAATTTTAAGTTTGTTTTTTATCAATTGTCAACGTAAAGGTTTGCGGTTTTTTCGTTTGTGTAAATTCGTTGATGTCTCTTAAATCTGTCTTCTCATGTTGTTTTTGAAAACTGAGGGCGGACACTTGTAAATGTCCGCCCTCGGAGCGATTATTGTATTATGGAATAGCTTTGCTACTTAATAATTACTTCCATGCAGCTCCTGTGCGCCAGCGAGGATCACCAACCCCCTTCGTGTAAATGGGGTGTTGTGTGACGCGTGTGTCAACCTTGTAGTAGAATCCATCAAGATTATGACGGTGCATATTCTTTGAACCACCAACATCCAACGGCTGTGGATCTTTAAATAATTCTTCTGCTTTCAGCTGATAACCTACTGCATCAGTCTCATTTTCGTTGCGGTTATCACCGAACTTGATCTGAGTCTCGCCAAAGCCACCTACATTCAAGAATCCATTCTGATAGCCTGCACCAGTGGTACTATTGCTGAATGCATAGCCAGTGAACATACCATCAGCCAATGTGGTATTTGGATCATCAGATGCCAGACGGGCATTCTTTCCAGAACCCCATGCAGGTACATAAGTAGAATAGTTATCTGCTATATCGTATGTTACCTGTGGATTGGTAATGTTCATACCTTTACAGTAGAAATCACGACTATCGCTGTCACCCTTACGAGTCCATACGAACAGATTGTTCTTGACAATGAAATGACTGCCGTTGGGTGCATATGGAGTCTCGAACAAGGTACCACGGTTACTGTGGTTGTTCTTCGCTGCGAAGTTGATGAACGTATTGTTCTCAATGCGGATGTTCCACTTGGTATTCTTTGGCCATGCCAAGTTTCCTGTCACACCAATCAGTGCACGACGCGGGCTGTCGACAAATGTGCAGTTGGTAATGCTCATATTTTGGAAGAAATTTGCCATACGGTTGTTGATATTTCCATCGAACCAGCAATATCCATTACCCTGCTTGTCGTAGTCACCTTGGTCGTAGAAAACGCAGTTGTCAATCGACATTGTGCCAACAATTGGTTGGTTATTTCCTTGGAATCTCATAAATCCACGGACAAAGCCCTTCATGGTACAATTGGAAATTTCGAACTTGTTGAGCGAGAATGACAGACCTCCACTATTCATGTTCAGCAGATAATTTTGTGTGATAACAAGATTCATGTCACCTCCGGTGCCTTGCTGGTCAAAATAAGTGAAATATACTTGTGCTTCGAAATTAATGTTTCTGAAGATGACATCATCAACCGAGAGCATCAACCCATTATCCATTGCAGATCTTGCAGTACGACTCAACATAAATGCAGCGAAGGTATTGTTCTTGGCACCAGTTTTCTTTTCAGTGGCATAACCAACACCACAATATACAGTGGCGCGTGGTTTGCCGGCAGCGATGTCTGCAGGATTAGTCTCCAAAGTGAATCCTTTGTAAACTGATACGGCATTTTGAATATAATAGGTCTTACCTCCTTCAAGATAGAATACCTGACCTTCTGCGATATTGTTATCATCCATATAGTTGATGAGAACAGTGTCTAGACGAGTTATTTGTCCCTTTAATTCTGGAACATATGCTTGTGTAAGCAAACTATCGTTGTCTAGAGGTGTTTGTCCTGTACGAATGAGGATAGGCTCACCTTTCTCACCATGCATACGGATCGTTCCTTTATTGTACTCACGGTCGTAGTAGCGCTCAATATTGTTATTGAAAGCGTGTACAACATAGGTCGCATTTGGTGTTAATCCCTCAAAGTCAACATAGCCGTTAGCAAAGTCTTCTGCAGTAAGTTTCTTAGAAAAACTTTCCAATTGGGGATTCTCTGGCTCTACCTTGATTTCATCTATCAGCCAGTTCGTACCACTCTCGTCTGTAGCACCACCGGCTTCAAGAAATTCTTTGTAATACTCTTCTATATTGATATTACCAACTTCTTGGTTGAACATAACACGAACAGAAGTCTCTGTAACGTTTGTGGCCCATGTAATGGTAGGAATGTCATAGCGTACGCCAGTCCAAATGGCACCTGCATTGGGATCTGTATTTGAAGCACCTGCATCTCGACTCATTTCCAGCTGATGGCCAAGATCCTTTTGTTTACCACACCATTTTGAGTTGTATTGTTCGCCTTTGGGTGATATAGCACGGATTGCATATAGATAAGCCTGATTGTAAGCCAAATCTTCATGCAGGAAACTATGAACAGGATTTCCATTATTATCTACGGCAGGAATGATGGTGTCTAATTCAAGAACGAGGTTTTGGTCATCCCAACCTCCAACACCTGCACGACATTGAATCTGGTAAGCACTGGCACCATCTACGGTATACCAATTGAGCCAGATGTCGTTTACGTGGTTGCTCGCGCAGTTTTCGAATAACGAGGCACGACCACATCCGTATGGATCGTCACTACCCTTTACGCCAGAGTAGTTGTTCTGCTGCAAACGGAAGGCAGGAGTCATCAGACGGTCTGTCAAGTAGCCGTTCTCCTCTGTTACCTTGTCATCCTTGTCTGAACAACTGATAAATAGTGGTGCAGACATTAGCAGCGTTAGGAAAAATAAACTATATTTTTTCATGTTGTTTGCATTTTAGAATTAATAACCATAGTAATTCTTATATGTTCCGTTGCTACGCAAAAGAGCATCTTCGGGAATTGGTAGGATGTAACGCAGCGTAGGTAAGTCGGTGGCAGGAGTGAATGCATCGAGATCGGGGTGCAACTCATTTGCTTGGTCAGCATAGATATAACCACGTACCGACAGACGGCAGGCTGCAGTTGGAATACCTAAATTGGTGTCTTCCCAGTTAAACCACGTTGCAGAAGTCCATGCATCGTCACCGGTCTTGGGAATATTATCTAATTCTTCACGATAATCTATGCCATAATCCATCCATAGGTTGTCAAACCCTTTCTCTGTATTTTTCCAAAACTTAAGCTGTTTCAGTGTCTGGTTGGGGAATGATGTATCGAATCCCTCTTCGCCTTTGCTAACAACTTTGTACCATACAGTTTTTGGATATTTATCATACATTGGATCGACAGTTCTGTCTTGACTGGCGATTGCATAGAACTGATGGAAGGTCTTGAAAATAACCTGATTGTATATGTTCCATCGTACTAAGTCCTTCCAGCGTAGTCCTTCACCAGCGAATTCCCACTTACGCTCATCCTGAATCAGTTGTAAGAAACTTTCCTTGTCATTAGCAGCAGTTACATAAGCATCAACCTTTGTAGCCTTATCTGCTGCTTCACGGAATGCACGCTCACGAACCATAGCAAGTGCAGTTTGTGCCGTTAATCCGCAATTTCCGGCACCACTGGGACCATCAATCTCATTAACAGCCTCAGCATACATCAACAGGACATCAGCATAACGCATATAAGGGAAGTTGATACCAGTACTACCTGTTCCGTCAACACTCATGCGGTGATCTGAATCGAAAAGCTTAGACCACTTGTTGCAGTAGTTGGTCTGATTGTTCAGTAGATTGGGATTGCCATTGTTGTAACTCCAATAACCAATTGCATTACGACGCGCATCTTGTGAGTCATAGGTGAAACGGTGTAGGGCGCTCAAACGCATGCTACCGCTACTATTGCCCCAAGTCTCACCAATGGTTGTAGTCAAACTGTATGCTGGACCATGAATGTAACCAACATTGCCTGAAACATTTATTGTAAATGGAATCTCAAAGATAGGATCATCGTCATAGGTGGGAACATAGTTACACTCGTCCAAGAATACTTTATACCAATCTTTGTTAAGACTATGTGTGCCTGCCATAATGACAGAATCTGTATAAGTCTTAGCAATCTGGTAGTACTCAAGATAGTCTGATGGACGTTTCATGTCGCCAATATAGTTCTGGTCCTGGGTATGGCGAAGTGAATATCCGCCACGGAAGAGGGCAATACGTGCAATAAGCGACCATGCGAACTCCTTAGTGCAACGCTCTATAGTCTTCATCTCAGAAGAAGTCTTCATGAAGGGAGCGATAGCAGCAAGGTCCTGAATCAGTTTTGTTTGTATCTCGTCACGGTCGGTAATAGGCAATACCAGGTTGTTGCTATTGTCAATACTTCGAGTGAAGGTGAAGGGGATATCACCTATCAAGATTGTCAGGTCGAGATAGTTCATGGCACGCAGACACTTGGCTTCGCCAATCATCTGTAGCAAAGCAGCACGATTTTCTGAATTGCTGGTCGAAAGGTCAGACAAAATTGAACTTTTTTCAGCACCAGTAATAAAGTCATTGGCAGCCTCAATAGTAGCGTATGCTTGCTCCCAAGTGTTTTTTAAACTACTTGCATTGGCTTCTGCGTCAAATGCCTTGTACTCGTCGTGACTGGCCGACTGAGTTTCGTTGCTATTGGTTGCCCATTCTACGTCGCTGTTCAATACAAATGTGTTGATAAAGGCGTTTCCGTAGGTGTTACTGTTGGTTACGTTGCGGTATAAGCCATTCAGTAGCACATTAGCCTCTTCCACATCGCTGAAGATAAATTCCTCCGTATATTTTGATGGAGCATCCACCTCCAGATAGTCATTACAGGAAGAGAGTCCCAGTAGCGCCAAGCCTACTAAATATATATTTCTCTTTTTCATAATGCGTATTTCCTTATTATTATAATGTCAGATTAATACCGAACAGATAGCTACGGCTACGTGGATAGCGGTTGTAGTCAACACTAGGTGTCATGCCGTTCTGAATGTCCACCTCGGGATCGTATCCGCTGTAGTTGGTAATCGTAAAAAGGTTTGAACCGGTGAAGTAGAAGCGCAGACGCTCTATACCCCACTTCTTTGTGAAATCATTAGGAAGAGTGTAACCAATGGTCAGGTTCTGCAGACGCAGGAATGACGCATCTTCCACAAAGTATGAGTGAGTATACTTGCTACTAATACTCTGTGGATTCCATAGGGTTTTACCTGCATTCATCTCCTCATACTGGTCAAGATAGTCGGGATGCTGACTATCACCTAACAGACCTTCATTCTTATAATAGAGAACAGGATTGCCATTTGCATCGAGCTGATAGGTGTCACCATAGAAGGTCCAGCGGTGTGCGTAATCAAAGTCTGCCAAAACGTTTTTAGGATTGCTTTCACTAGCTCCAACGCGTGAAGATAAAGTATAAGCTGTTGCATTCAATACGTCGAAGTTTAGGAAGTAAACGAAGTTGGCATTAAAGTCAAAGTTCTTGTAGTTACCGCTGAAACCGAAACCACCTTGGAGACGTGGGTTTGTGTTACCAATGACAGTACGGTCGTTGATGTCAATTTTACCATCACCATTCAGGTCTTTAAATTTAGGAAGGCCAGGAGCGGTGCCATACAGACCGGTTACAGTACCAGAGATGAGTTTACCATTGGCATCGAACTCCTGAGTGATAGGCTCATAATTGTAACCAGCAGTTCGGTTGAATTCATCAAAACCATAAAGACCGTCATACACATAGCCATAGATGAGACCAACCTCATCACCAACAACCATACGGAAGTTGTTTTGGCTATCCCACTTACTCGCTTCGATGTATTTATCTTCGCCATTTAACTTCTCTACCTTAGTTTTGTTATAACCCATTGTGAAGTTTGCGCTCAAATCAAAATCTTTCTTTTGGAAGATTTGGTAGTTGACAGTCAACTCAATACCTTTGTTGGAAACCTCACCTACGTTGCGGGTCTGCTGTGAGTAACCACTGGTGGTAGGAATCAGTGAAGTGTGAAGCAGGTCACGGGTTGTGTTCCAGTAGAACTCGGGAGTGATAGTCAGACGGTTCTTAAAGAAACCAAGGTCTAATGCCAAGTTACGGGTAACAGTGGTCTCCCATTTAATCTCTTCATTGGGGAATGTGTCACCTGTTGAATAGTACTTCTCACCATTCTCTGTTTGTTCGTCCCAGCTAGGACCTCCATTACTATTGATAGAATAGGTATATCTCCACAGGTCATCACCAATGTCATTGTTACCAGCAAGACCGAAAGCAGCGCGAATCTTAAACTGACTAGCAATATTCTTATTCCACCAAGGTTCCTCACTTACTACCCAAGCACCAGAAACAGAGGGGAAGTAACCCCACTGATGACCAGGGGCGAACTTGGTGCTACCATCGGCACGGAATGTAAGTGAAAGCAGATACTTATGCTTGTAGTTGTAGTTGGCTTGACCGAAGAATGACAGCATGCGGTCGGGAGTGCTCTTTGATGAAGCTGATAGGTAAGGTGTTCCCTGTCCCATGTTGTCGAAAGTTTTTTCGGGATAATTGTCGAAGGCATCAGTAAAGTTACGAGACCCCTGAGTGTTAATAGTAGTCTGACTACTCTGCATTTCATGACCCAATAAGAAAGACATATTGTGGTCGTTGTTCAGTGTTAATGCATAGTTCAGAGTGTTTGTCCAAATGTATTTGCTTCTGCGACGATTCTCGATAGTAGAATAGGGATGACGATTGAATCCGCTCTTAGCAGCTTCGTCACTCAGAGAACCATAGAACATGTTCGTGTCGCGGAAGTACCACTCCTGACCAAAGTCTGTGCGGAAATTAAGATTGTCGATAATCTCCCAAGACAGTGATGCCTGATTGTTGAAGGTATAAGCATTCTTGCGCTGATAATGCTGGTTGATATCATCCATTGGGCTAACCAGGCGCCAGTCATCTTCTACCAAATCATTCAAAATATAGGGATTGTTTGTGAACTCACGATAACCATTTGTTGGCTTCCAACGTACGATACCGATAATACCTTCACGTCCAATACCATCACCACCAGCACCCTTATCAACACGATAAGTGAAACGAGGGTTAATGGTTAAGCGCACTCGTGGGTGCAGCTGAACGGAAATTTTAGTGTTCAAGTTGGTTTTCTGTACACCAGTACCCTCAATGATACCGTCCTGCTTGTGGTGAGTCAGTGATGAACTGAAGCGGATTTTGTCGCTACCACCGCTGACAGTAGCATTGTACATTTGAGTCCAAGCTGTACCACCCATCAACTCGTCCTGCCAATCATGAGTTGTTGCGCTGCGATAGATGTCCAAGTCTTGTGGGTTACCATAGTTCGAACGGAAGTTGTAATTACGACCATTGTTTGGCGCAGGTGTAGAACTGGCAGCCATAATGTAGTCTTGCTGATACTTCACAAATTCATAAGCATCAAGCATTTCTTGTTTTCCTGCCAACTTGCTGAACTGGCCATAGGCGTTGAATTCAACTTTAACCTTACCCTGTTGAGCAGACTTTGTAGTTACAACAACAACACCATTACCACCTCGTGCACCGTAGATAGCGGTCAGAGAGGCATCCTTTAAGACATCAATAGATTGAATATCCGTTGGAGGGATATCATTAATGTTGTCCTGTGGGAAGCCATCAACAATATACAGAGGCGCATTGTTCTTACTCAGAGGTGATCCACCACGTACTTTTACAGTAATATCAGCACCTGGCGCACCATCAACTGTACTAATCTGCACACCAGCAATCTTACCCTGCATGGCTTCTGCTGCTGATGATACAGGAACCTGTGCCAGCTTGGCACCACTGATAGAACCTACCGAACCGGTCAGGTCCTTACGAGCTTTGCTGGTGTAACCTACAACGACGACTTCCTCGAGGGATGCATTGTCGTCCTGTAACTTGATTTGCAAGTTGGGTCCCGCCGTGACTTCCTGTGTTACCATACCAATGTATGATATCACAATCGTCTTGCCGTTTTGCAGCTTCAGTGTAAAGTTACCGTCAAAGTCGGTCACTGCTGCATTCTTGGGATTCCCCTTCTCTACTACGGTTGCGCCAATAACTGGTTCGCCAGTCTGGTCTGTAACCGTTCCCTTAGCTGTGGTCTGTGCGGACAGATTACCCACGACTAAGAGCAAGCACATAATTAGTGCTGTTCGAAAGATAGTCTTCATTTTAACAGACATAAAATTAGTAGTTTTAAAATTTAAATAGTAAAAAAAATAATTATTTTCTGTGCAAATGTACTAATAATACTTAACATGGCAAAATAATAAGAGCTATTTTTTTCGTAAACGTTTACGATTTTTGCGAAAAAAGAGGGCGGAAACTGTTCGTCTCCACCCTCCGGTTATTAGTAAGGTGTAGTTACTTATTTGAGCACGACCTTGAGCTAAAGCTCGAGCTCGTTCACGTTCGGAAGTGAGAACGAGCTCTCACTTCGCTCACTTAATCACGACCTTCTTACCATTGATGATATACAGACCCTTTGTGGCCTTGTTGACACGCTGGCCTGCGAGGTTGTAGACCTTGCCATCGGCTGTGGTCGAAGCAGAAGTTATCTCTTCGATGCCGGTGACGACGGTAGCCTCAGTAGCTTCGCTCAGACCGCCCATCTCGTTGGCTGCACGTACGGCATACTTTGCTGATGCATCGTCAACGGTATAGGTGGGCTCGGTTACAAAGCCAACCACAGCATCGTTCTTCACCACGGCCCACAACAGGGCATAGTCGCTGTTGTCCCAGGTCAGGGCGTTGCCTTTCAGCGTTACGTTGGTAGGAACAGGTGCCTGCTCAGTGGCCAGCGTGGGCTCCCATTCGCCAAACATCTTCGACATGTCGCTGTATTCCAGAGCCTCATCAGCGGAGAGTACGGGATTGCAGTATTCGGTACGGCGATTGACATAGGCGCCTGTCTCCTTGTTGTATTCGTCGTATGCATCGTAAGCGGTCTTACGTCCGCTGAGGTCAATGGAAGAACCTGTAGAAGTGGTTGAATTCCATTCGGCAAAACGCTTCGGGAAACCACCGCTCATCTCGTTCCAGCCGATAGCAGAAGGAACAACGTTCATCTTAGTGTCGATGAAGACAGCAACAGGTGTACCCTTGCCCCAAGGACGTCCAAGTGTGTACTTGCCATCGGCCTCTTCGGCTGTTGCTCTCTGAGTGGGTTGTCCGTTGACCATCTTTACGACAGCACCTTCGCCATTGATGACGCAGTCTTTGTAGACCCAACCAATGTTGGCGGGATTAGAAGGCACGGCTGCATAGCCGCCTGCAATCTGGCGCAGTTCAACACCGTTGAAGAAGGCGTCACCCTTGCCGCACATATAGTCGGTGCGTCCGCGCACATAACCGCCCTCGAAGTAGTAGAGACCACGGTCGTTGTTGCTGGTCCATGTGTCCTGATAACCGCGCAGACCGGTATTCTTATAGATGGTACGCGTAGCCTTGTCATGAATGGCCAGGTCACGGCCGGTAGCGTCGTCCATACCTGTCTCAACGGTCAGATCCTGGAAGTAGTAGTCACTTCCGCTAATCTGGAACACATCGCTGTTGCCGATACCATCGTACTTGCTGGTAGTACCATACTGACCCTCGAATGTTTGAGAAGATTGAATGCCGTTGGTGATGATAACACCATCGCGGCTCTCACCGATGAACGAGATGTTACCGCTCTTGATGAATGTGATACACTCAGGAATCTGGAATCTGTTACCACTGCCGTCAGGCATTTCTGCACCAGACTTAGTTGTCTCCTTCAAAGGAATGGTGTACTCACCGTTCTTGATGAAGATACGATAGCGTACATTTTTGTCGGAACGGCTCTCTGCTGCATTGATGGCAGCCATCAGCTGGTCAACGTTCTCAACAACAGCATCATAGTTACCCTTCTGGATAGAGGGACGATCCATAGTGGTGAAGGTCAGCGTGATGGACTCTGCAAGGAAGTTGTCGGTCATGTCTGCTACAGTGTTGGCAGCCAAGGTAAAGGTGTACTCCTTTGCATATTCCAGTCCCTTGTACTGGAAGGTAATTACCTTGCCGCTTACAGTGGGTGTCAGTTCCTGTGAGCCAAGCGTAGCCACAGTGCCCTCTGCAATCTTCACCTTCTCATCGAAGTTGAGCACGATCTTACCTGTTGCGGAAGCGCCGGTAGCATTGTTGGCAGGAACAGTAGAAACAAGTACTGGAGCCACACCGTCGTCAACCAGTTTCTGGGTGCCAGTGATGAAGAACATAGCCAGCGTGTTACCGTCGTTGGCTGAAGCCGAACCGTCAACATTCGAGGTCTTGTCGGCAATCATACGGATAAAGAGATCCTTCTGGTTGTTGGCAGCCTCAGGCAGCGTCTCGTTGAACGAAGCAGCAGCCTTGGCACCCGTCATAGTAATGTTACCGAAGTTGGTCCAGTTCTCACCATCGAGAGAATACTCAGCATTGTACTTCTGGTAAGCATTATAGTTGTAGAGCATCTGGAACTGTACCGTGATGTTGGTGAAGGCCTCTGCATTAACCTTGGTCTGCCAGTGCCAGTTACCTACATCGCCATTGCTGGAACCAGTACGCCAGTTGACGGCAGCACCCTTGAAACTATCGTAGCCACCAGCGGCCTCGGTGCTCTTGTCGAGCCAGCCACTAGTCTCACCAGTCTCGGTGTTCACCAGGCTCAGAGCATCAGCATCGTTGTCAGCAGCGGCAAAGTCAGCCTTGCGGCCATTGTTGCCAGCCTTGTAGAAGTCCCAACCGGCAATAATGTCGGCCTGAGTGTAGACAGCGGTGATCTCAGTCCTATTTTCAATCCTGATCAGTTTCGAACTGTTGGTATCGCCGTCGCTCCAGTTCGTGAAGGTCACAAGACCCTCGTACTGGTTGGCGGTGAGTTGTACAGCAGTGCCTGCCTCATACATGTTCTTACCGTCAACAACGGTAGGAGCAGGATTAACGGTCACCATGTAGTCGTTGGTGCCATCAACGGTCAGTGCCAGTTCGTAGGTCTCAACGGCCTTGAAGTTGGCGGTGAGTGTTTCGTTCTTGGCTATCTCAAATGTGTAGACAGGTTCAGTGGAAACCTCCTCACCAGCAGCGTTCGTCCATTTCACAAAATCGTAGCCGAAGTTCTCGATAGCCGTCAGTTTGATGGAAGAACCTTCCTCGTACTCGTCAGCTACGGGATAGACGTTGATGCTACCGGCATTCTCGGGAGCAACAGCAGTAGCCAGTGTGTATTTATTGACATCGGCAACGGTACCGTTGACTTTACCTTCTATCTTCACGTTAGCAAAACCTATCTGCTTGTTGTTGGCAAGATCACCACCAATGTAGGCTACAAGTGCGAACTCGTCGCTGAGTTCCAGATTGAGCCCCGATTTGGTGAACGTGTAGTTTGGATTAGATTCGTTAGCCTTGTTTCGACCAGGAATAATGGTTCCTAATTCCGTCTCTGTACCATCCTTCTTGCGGATGACATACTTGATGTTACCACCACCAGTGCCATTTCTGTAGTTTCCGGTACTTACACCTGTCAGAATGAAGGTGATACCGGCAGACGGCTTAACGTTCCAAATAACTTCGAAGCCAGAGGTACCTTTGGCCGTTTCTGTAGGCTGATAGTCAGTGTATGTAATTCCTTCATAAGTAGTAACTCCACCGCCCTTACTGGGGTTTTCCAGTTTGTTGCCATGGCTGATGCTGATTAGAGAGAATGCATCCTTTGGGGTTGCATCGGCAGTTGCATTTGCTTCTGTAACTCCCATTGTCCATGTGATTGTAGCATCCTCGTTAGTGAACGATACAGCACCACTTTGGCTCTGCACCACGGGCAGCACAACCTGGATATAACGATAATATGTACCATCATCGCCTATCACAACGTCAACAGTCTCAGCAGCACTGGCAACGGTGTAGTTGATAGTCTTAGCGCTGGTGTAGTCGGTCTGTCCATCAATAGTTGTAGCAGTCTTTCCTGCAGCACCTAGTTCACTAAATGCCTCGATGCTGACGGTAGCACCCTTGCAAGAAGGAATGGTCCACTTGGTTCCGTTGTTAAGCTGTGCCCAGTCAGTCCAAGCACCATTGGCGAACTTACCACCGTTGTTGGTGTCGAAGTCAGCTTTCACATCAATGACCTTGTCACCGATGGTTGCCTGAGCAACCCAAATACTAGTAACATTCTGGAATTCCACTTTAGGAGCACCTGCATCCTGACGGAAGTTCCACTTCAGCGTAACAGGCTCTGTGCGGTCAGCCAGTGAAACGGTGTTGGCAGTGAAGACTGGAGTCAGTGCTAAGTCTCCAGTAAGGGTTACTTTCTCACCATTGGCATATGTCTTGGTTCCGTCAGTCCAACCCGTCAGTGTGTAGCCTTCTTTATAGAGCGTAAAATTCTTGGCGGGGATAGTGTATTCGTCTCCCACTGCATATGTACCGCCTGTAGGAACGATTGTTCCCTCACAGACAACATCGCCCAGAGAATAAGATATCGTAGCAGCAGAAGCACTGACTGCCTCAATGGCAAAATAGCCTACGTACAAACCACCGCTGATAGTCAGCGTAGTGGCTTCACCAACATATTTCTCGCTGATGATGTTCTCGTCATCCTTTCCATTGCCCTTGTAGCAACCAGAACCGTCCTCTCCTTTCTTTGTCGTGAAGGCGGCGGCCTCTGTGCCAGCTGCGTTCTTAACAGAAACGCTACCACCCCAGCTACAGGTGCTCATCGTGATTTTCACTGAGCCACTTACAGGAACAGTAGCAGAGAAATTTTGCAACCCATGGTTGTTGCCAGTTTTGCCAGTTATCACTGCAACTGCATTGGCATCGTCTGCCGCAACGCGGCTTACAACTCCCTCGTTGACTGCAAGACCAAAGGTAACAGTCTGGGATGTACTAGCTTCATCGCTCGTCAGTATGCCTCCGTTAGCATCGCGGAGATCTACAGCGAAATCTTTGAAATCATCGGCTGCTACATTGAGTGTCATGCCAAACAATGCAGTGACAAGACACAAGAAGCGTAAAAGTTTAAACTTCATAAATGTTTTGCTTTAAATGTTAGTAAATTATTGTTGTATTGATTTGTTCTTTATCTAAGCAATAGGGGCTATAACTCTGCAAAGGTACACATTAATTATAATAAGGTCCATCTCGTGCCTGCTTTTTTAAGTTAAAACCGACGTAAACGATTGCGAAAGTGTAGCTGGTACACACTAAACAAACTATTATATTGTATTTTTGTAGAAAACAAGGGTTCACGTTCACGTGTAACCCGCTGTACACCACTGCGTTAAGTGTGAACCTTGTTTTTGGACGACAAGTGTTTTGAGCGCTAACGACAACTGCTATTTTTAAAAATATTTGTCGTTTAGAATGGAACTTCTTGGTTGTTGTTTGGGGAAGCACAGTTGTTGTCAGGGGTGGCTTAGGGTGTCTGGCTATATGCGACATTCGTCGAAGATATCTGCGACGAATGTCGCATATATTTTCGACGGCCGTCGGACGAAATGAAAATACTTGACATGGAAGATGAGCTAGGCTGATACGGGTTAAAAGAATAGCTAATATGTAACCGGCTTAGCTATAGCTAGTTACGGGATGGCTGTATACGAAGATGGCTTAGCAGTAGTTGTGTTGCAATGTAAAGAAAAGCTCAGAAAATAGGTCAAATTTAACATTTATTTTGATATGCTGTAAAGAAAAACGAAAACAGCTAGAATAACGACAACCAGATTGTATTTAACGACAACTTGGATTAATATTATATAAAACTGCTGTTGTCGTTTAAAAAACAAGGTTCACGCCTAACGCTCTATAAGTAAGAACGTTAGGCGTGAATGTGAACCTTTATTTTCAGTAAAATGTTTGCTAAAGTACTTACTTGATCACGACCTTAGTGCCGTTCTTGATGACGATGCCTTTGTAGTTCTCTTCAACCTTCTGGCCAGCAAGGTTATAGGTGGTGGCAGCAGTGGCCTTGACACTCTTGGGAGCAGTGATGCTCGTAGTGCCAGGGATGTAGCGGAAACCTGCTAGACGCCATTTGGTGCCTCTGACCTTGAACTGGTATGTCTTGTTGGCTTCAAGTTCATATACGATACCATCCCAGGCTTCAATGGCCGGATTGGGTGCAGTGTTGTCAGCAACCTCTGCTCCCGTGCTAAGTACCTTACCTGTCAGGCCGTTTTCACCTTCTTTCATGTTGATGGCTTTTTCAGTTCCAACACCTGAACCAAAGAAGATGGTCAGCGTTCCTGCCTTGGTAGTTGTCAATATAATAGATGCACCATTAGTGGCACTGCTTTGTGCACATTTACCTGTAAGTTCAACGTCTTCAACGGTTTGAGCATCGGCCCCCTTTCCTTGTACAGACCAGTCAGTAATTGCTGGGTCAAATGTTAGGGTGATACCGCCGACCTCGTTGATGACTCCGCCTGAAGACACGTGACCGTCGTCACTAGTGATGGAATACCACGTGACCGTTGCTTCCTGTCGTGTGGCAGTTGGGATGGTAGAAAGAATATAGTCCTTGTCATTGCCTAGTGTAGCTCCTGCACCTTCGTTGCCGTTCAGGTTGGCAGGAACGTCAGCGGCAGCAATCTTTGTGTACTGATAGGGTACTGTCACCTCACTGCCGATGGATGTGGCATTGAAGCTGTTATCGCGTACTGTCACTTGGCGGGTCCCCTCACCAGTCAACGGTTTTTTCACGCCATTGGCTGCATAGTTGTTCTCCACTAGCGCCTTACAGTTGTCGTTAATCCTCATACCTTCATCATTGCCTGGGCAGTTATGGTAGTTGTTCACGAGGTGTACGTAGCAGTCACCGCACTGTGGCAGACGACGCATGCAGCCCTGGCCCCATAAGTTGCTGGCGAAGGTCAGATGCAACGTCATCTCGCCATCGGCCCACCCGCAACCGCAGGTGTAGGCATGCGAGTAGCTGCGGTCAGTATAGTAGAAGTAGTTGTAGGTATAGGTAGCCCAGTCGCAGCGCTTGCTGTCGAGGGCACCGTCCTGTGAGTCCTGGAATGTGCAGTGGTCAATCCAGACGTGTTGGCCCTGATTGGTAATGAGGTCGGCGCCATCAATATCAACCGCTCCTGGACCTATCAGCGAGAGGTTGCGGATAATGATGTTCTCAGCGGCAGACTCGATTAAGAAGATGCCTGACTTGTTAGGCAGAGAATACACACCTGTATTTTGATATTGCAATTCCTCCACGGCTTGCATGGTATAGTAGGCACGTTCGTCTACCTCGTCGAAAGTCTTACCATCGTGCAAAGTGACATTATGAAGCTTACTCGTACTGCTATATTGATCCAGATTCTTGCTTTTCAGGTAGGCAATGTCGTCAGCGGTCAGATAAAACTTGGTGCACAGGCGGGCATTGTTGATGCCGATGAGGGTCTTGTTCTTTGCCGAAACCTTGATGTATTCATTGAGGATGAAGTCGCCATTGGAACCGTCGAAGATGATGATGTCGTTCTGCGAGATGGCCAGCTTAATCTGGTTGTCATCGGTCTGTCCACCGCCTAAGGCAGTCAGGGTAGTGGTCTTGGCGTCCGTAAAGCATCCGCCGCTGAGGGTGAATGCTGTACCTGACTCGTCGGAGCAGGTTGCCCAGCCCCACGGTGCCACATTGTTGTTGGCCATAACCGGCATGAGGACTACGGCGCTCAGTAGTGTGAGAAACAGTTTTTTCATATTTTTCTATGTTTATTTGTGAATCGTGATATACTTTTTGCCGTTCTTGATGACGATGCCTTTGTAGCTGCTGCTGACACGCTGTCCGCGGAGGTTATAGACAGGATAGTCGGTTCCGTCGGCCTTGGTCTTGACGGCACAGATACCAGTGGTGCTGGTCTCACGCACCTCTACATAGAAGATACCGCTTTCACCGTTGCCGCGGGTAATGGAGTGTGTACCGGCTCCGACACCAGTGATGGTGTAGACACGGCAACCGGTGCTGCCTGCAGGGGTAGTGGATAACGATACATCTTGCTCTACACCGTCGAACTTGATGGACTTTGGCGTTCCGTGAGGTACGTCATCGCTTTGCCAGTCGGACTGCACGATGATGACGGTGGAGGAGAGGGCTGTGGTCGTGAACTGCACCAGGGTCGTTCCCTCCATCTTCAGACCTTGCGTGAAGGTGATGCCGTTGTAAGTGCCCGTGAACTTGCCGTTGAAGCTGTGCTTGTTATTGCTGTCGCCAAAGGAGAAGAAACCATTCTGAGACTGGACGTCGTCACCGTTGAACTTGACAGTGTATGTTTTGGTCTCACCTGTGGGGTTATCGCTAGGATTCAGGTCCAGTCCGAGGGTGTTGATGGCCTCTACCTGGGTACCGTCCTCTTTCTTGTAGGCAGGATAGTACTCCTTGGCGGCATCGTCAGTATCGGCATTTCCTGCCACCATGATGTCCTGTACTAACGAGTTGGCATACACTTCGATGTTCATATAGTACTTGGCCGGGTCGAGGGTGTAGGTCACGGCATCGGTGGCGTCATTCGGATTTAGACCGTTGGCCGTCTCCCAGGCATCGGGAATGCCGTCCTTATCGGTGTCGAACGATGCGTCACGGCTGCCCGTGCCAAAGTTGGTCTCCGTATAGCCGTTAACATCAGACACTAAGTCGATGCGCCCTTTCTGCTGGGTGACGCTACCAGAATAGGTAGCCGTGCCGTTGCGGGCCTCGGTGAAGTAGCGGGCGTCTACATCGTCCTGAATAAGTGATGCACCAGCATAGGTGAGCACTTTCTCGTAAGCTTGTTCGGCAGTATGTGTTGTGATCTCGCCAGTGTATGTAGGCTCGTCGAGTTGCATGCAGATGCAGTCGGTGCCGGCACTGTTTTTCTCGTAAGTCTCGTTAGCACCGTTGTAGTGGTTGGGGTCCGGGCTGTAGCGTTTACCATTGATGAGGTAGGTGCCGTCGTCGTAACTCATATAGTTCCAACCAGCATTCTTGGTGCTGTTAATCTGGTTACCGCTGAGATAGTAGCGGCTAGTCATCGTCCAGTACTGGGGGTAGCCTTCTGAATTGCCTGAGGCGCCAACAGTGACGGTGGTCAGACGACTTGTTGTAGCAGTGGGACCTGTCTTAAAATAGTTGTTTACCATGTTGATCTTGCCACCACCAGGACCGCCGTAGCAGCCGTTGCCACAGTTGTAGACAACGCAGTTGCGGAAGTCAACGTTCTCAGCCTGTACGGCATTCTCCCACTTGTATTCATTGTACAGCTTGTTGCTGGTATAGCCAGTCCAGTCGTAGCGGGCACCGTTGAAACGAGGCGAACGGTTGTTGACATGGCAGATGAGGTTGTGATGGAACGAAGCCAGTTTGCCGCCCCAGATGCCACCATAGCCGTGGGCACCTTTGCCGTGTCCGGCATTGTTGAGGCTCTCTCCAATGGTACACCACTGCATGGTAAAGTTATTGTTGTCGTAGAAAGATGCCACTTCGTCAATACTCCAAGATAGTGAGCAGTGGTCAATTATGATGCCTGTGAAGTGACGGGCCGTAGAAGCATCGGCACCGTCGTTGACATCCTTCTCCTGACCTCGGCGGAAGCGCAGATAGCGGATGATGATGTTGTTGCCGTTAGGATTAACGGTATAATAGCGCAACGTGATGCCTGGGGCAGGAGCAGTCTGTCCGAGAATGGTGGTGTTAGCACCAATATTGAGATTGTTTTTGAGTGCGATGACGCCAGCCACGTCGAAGACGATAATCTTCTTCGATGAACCGCTGACAGCATTGCGAAGCGAGCCCGAGCCGCTGTCGTTGAGGTTGGTGACATGGATGACCTGACCGCCGCGACCACCTGTTACGTAGCGTCCGTGACCTTCGGCACCGGGGAAAGCGGGAACCTGTTCTTGAGCAATAGCCATGATAGCCATCATGGCAGCTATAATAGTAAGTAAATATTTTTTCATATCAAGTAGTTTGTTTTGTTTTCGATAGTTTCCTCACTTGTTCACCATCTTTTTACCATTCCTGATGATGATACCTTTATAAATGTTGTTAACATGTTGCCCGCATAGATTGTAGGCTGAATTCTTCGAACTGTTGTCAATGATGTCGAGAATGTTGTATACTCCGGTAGGGGTGCTGGCAAAGAGTGTGGCACCGGCATTTTCGGTTACTGTCGATGGTATATCGCTATAGGGGGCAACAGTATATTCATAAGGTACGGTGACAGTAGAACCTATAGAAGAAGGCAGACTGCTCGCCTCTGCAATGTAATTGTCCGATTTCCATGTTACTGCTGTAGCATCATTCTGACTATAATATTTATTGACTCCTTCTTCAAAATAGTTGCCCTCAATAAGAAACTCAGAATTTTTGCGTGGGTTGATACAGTTGGTAGCAGTAGTACTGCTGAAGTAATTATTCAGCATGTGAATCTTGCCTACTCGGGCCATAGGCATACGCTGCTTACAACCTGTTCCCCACCAGTTGAAGGCGAAGGTGGTGTTCAGATAACCCGTTGTCTCGCTGTCACTACTGCCGATAAGGTTGGTATTCTGGTGCATGTACGAACGACTGGTATAGCTGAAGGTACACCAGCTGACGGTATGAAAGTCTGACTTCTGGGTGATATCAAAATTACCGTCCATACCATCAATAAAAGCACAATGGTCTACCCATATGTTTTTTGCGCTACTGGTGGAAGATATTAGGTCTTTGCCACCCACGTCAATAGAGCCAGGACCTTGGAAGGTGATGTTACGGATGATGATGTTCTTACAACCGCTAAGGCTGAGGATTCCCGAATTACGATAACTCTCACTGTTGTCACCCGTCATCTCGATGATGATTCTACGGGTGTTGTATTCTGCCTTTTCACTAACAGTTTGGCCATTGGGTAATGTGCCACCACCGCCACTGGTGCTCATACTGGGAACGCCAGCAGCATCGAGGGCTGCCTTAATTTCGTCGGTCACATACCATTTTGTACAGATGCGGGCATTGTTGATGCCAATGAGGGTTTTGTTGGAAGCCGTTATACCTACGTTGCTTGATACGATGAAGTCGCCGTCTGCACCGTCAAGGATAACCACATTGTTCTGATTGATGGCATTCTGAATGGTTCCTTTCATATCCTGACCATTGGATTTCAGCGTAATAACCTTGCCGTTAAAACCATCAGGAATGGGGTAGGTGTAGCAGCCGCCACCAGTGATGTCATAGGTACTACTGGCATCTGTGCGCGACGAAACAGTACAGAACCCAAACGGCTTATCCTGGTCGTAGCCTGACAGGTTTTGGGCAGCTACAGTCAGTGTAGCCGTCAATGTTAATGTTGTCAATAAATACTTCATTGCGGTAGCAAACTCTTCATTCTTAATTCTTCATTTTTCATTAGCCGTGGTGTATCCTAGCATCTCCATCTCCAGCGAAGCCCAGATAAACGGTCCGACACCCTTGGCATCGTTGTCTCTGATTTCTTCGCTCAGATAGTAGTTGAAGCTACCATCACGTCGTTTGTTCTCCTTGACGGTACCCTTGGGGTTCACCATCTTCAGGGCTGCTTCCACCTCGGGTGTGGCAGCCGGACCAAGACCTGCCACGCTGCAACAGTTGGTCAGCGAGATCGTCTTATCTGCATTCACCTTGATAAAGTTCTGAATCATGCCTTTATAGGCCTTGATACCAGCGTCACGGTACTTGTCGCCTACATAGCCTTTGCGATAGGCCTTCAGCAGTACATAGGTAAACATTGCTGAGCATGTCGACTCCAAGTAGTTGCCTTCGCGTTCAGGTGAGTCCATTACTTGATACCATACACCAGTCTTCTTGTCTTGCCATTTGATAACGGCATCAAGGTCCTTCTTCAAGAGCTCTATGACCTCTTGTTTACGTGCATAGTCGTCGGGTAATGCGTCAAGTACCTCTATGAGGGCCATCGAGTACCAACCTTGGGCCCGTCCCCAGCAATGCTGTGACAAACCAGTTTCCTTGTCGGCCCAGAAGGTCTTGCGTGTTTCGTCGTAAGCGTGGCGGTTCAGACCAGTCTTGGGGTCGAAAGTACGCTCATAGGTAATCTTCAACTGGTTGACAGCATCGTCGTATATTTTAGAGGTGAGGGGTAAGGGGTTAGAGGTGAGAGATTTCTTCTTCCCTTTGACCTTTGCATTGTCGGCAGCTTCCACAATCGGCGCAGTCAGGCAACGGAAAGGTAGACCCATAAAGATGCCATCGAGCCATACCTGGTAGGCATAGATGGCCTTGTGCCAGAATACCTTGTCAGCGATGGTGCGTGGCTGGTCTTTCAGCTGCTTCATCATCGTCTGCATGGCCAACAAGTTCTTGGGCTCTGGCCATTGCTGATACATACGCGTCACAAAATGACCTGTACGGATGTTGTCGAGGTTATAGTCAAGGATGTTATAACCAGTGATGTTACCTTTCTCGTCAATCATTTTGTCGGTATACATCTGGCAATACTTACGGATGTCTTCGCCACCATAACGCAGATAAGTGTCCAACATACCTTCCAACTCAATGCCCATCACATAGCTCCACTTGGGTTTCGTGGCAAAGTCGAGCATGTAACTCTCTGGTACACGCTTCATTTCTGAATAGGTGAGCCACTCAGAGTAATGCTTGTAGGGAGGATTCTGCAGAACGAGTGAACCATTGATAAACAGGTTGTCGTAGGTGATGTCTTGAGCCAAACCAATCTGATGGATAGGCTTGTTATAGACACCATTAAACTGACAATTCTTTACGGTGATGTTGTTGATGGTATAAGCCAGTGTTGGATCCTGATAGCCAACAATCATGACACCATACTTTGACTTCTTACAAGTGACATTCTCCATGGTCACGTTACGGATGGTGGGGTAGAATCCACGACAGCATACCTCTCGAGGTTCATAGTCGGTGTTGAGTTTGAGGACAGCTTCGCCACATTGACCAACGGTGACATTTCGCATATTGATGTTCTCAATGATACCACCACGACAAGAGTTGGTCTTGATACGCAGCACACGGTCCAGACTAGGAGAGTCCATCTCGCAGTTCTCGGCATAGACATTCTGGCAACCACCACTGATTTCCGAACCGATGACCACACCACCGTGACCATTATTGAACTTACAATCACGGATGATGATGTTCTTTGAAGGACGTCCGGCAAACTTGCCCTGACCACCCTCACGACCGTCGTTGTTACGGCCTGACTTGATGGCGATGCAGTCGTCGCCAGTATTGAAGTAGCAGTTTTCTATCAGCACGCGGTCGCATGACTCTGGGTCGCAGCCGTCGCCGTTGGGACCGTCATTATTGATATGTACGCCACGTACGGTGATATCTGTTGACAACAAGGGATGGATGACCCAGAACGGGGAACGCAGCAAGGTGATGTCTTCAATCAGAATGCCCTCGCACTGGTTGAAATTGACCATTTGTGGGCGCAACCCGTCCGTAGGACCAAACTTACGCTCGTCCATAGGCACTCCATCCTCGGCATATTTCAGCAGACGGGCACGGGCACCCATGTTTTGGGCGATACCACCCTCCTTCATACCAAATTTCTTGCTGCCGCACCATGGCCACCATGTTTCGTTGCTTCCGCCACCATCGATAGTACCTTTACCTGTAATGGCAATATCGTGAGCCTGATATGCATAGATAAGTGGTGAGAGGTTCCAGCAATCCAGACCTTCCCAGCGGGTTGGTACAATAGGATAGAGCTCTGGTTCAAAAGCGAATTCGAGAACGGCACCTTTTTCTACCACTAGATTAACGCCTGATTTCAACTGAATGGCAGCTGTCAGGAACTTCTGTCCTGCAGGTACAATGACGCGACCGCCACCTTTCTTCGAACATTTGTCGATGGCTTTTTGAATGGCCTTCTGGTTCTTGGCGGCTGTATTTGTAGACTTGGCACCAAATTTTGTGATTACATAGTCTTTCGCTGCAAACTGTGGCATGCGGATGCTCTGCTCAATCTCACGATACTGCTGCTCGTTCCATCCCTGGGCAACAGCTAAGAGAGGGAAAAACAGACAGAGAAGTAGCGTCACGTTAAGTAGTTTTTTCATGTGTAAAAAAAGAATTAGTCCGTAGTTTTGTGCAAAGATACGGAAAAAGCACGAAACCACGAACTAATTAAGTATTTTTATCACGTAATCGTTTTAGTGAGCCAGTGCCTCGAAGAGGGCATCAAGGGCTGCTGCGGCATTGCCATGTGTCTGTAGAAGTTGCACAAACTTCGAACCGATGATGGCACCAGCGGCATTCTGTTGGGCAGACTCCAGGGTCTGTTTGTTGCTGATGCCAAAGCCAATCATGCGTGGATTGCGCAGGTTCATGGCATTGATGCGACGGAAGTACTGCTGCTTCTGTTCATCGAACGACTGCTGGGCACCTGTAGTGGCGGCACTGCTCACCATGTAGATGAAACCGTCGGTATGCTCGTCGATGAAACGGATGCGCTCCTCGCTGGTCTCTGGTGTGATGAGCATGATGATGCGGATGTCGTACTTGTCGGCTGCGGGCTTGACGCTCTCCAAGTAGTCGTCGAAGGGCAGGTCGGGAATGATGACGCCACTGACGCCACTATCTACACACGCCTGACAGAACTGCTCAATGCCGTACTGCATGATGGGATTCAGATAACCCATCAGCACCAAGGGAATGCTGACCTGCTCCTTGATAGCTTTCAGCTGTTCGAAGAGCAGTCGCAGACTCATGCCATTCTTCAGGGCTGTGGTGGCAGCCTCCTGGATGACAGGACCGTCGGCCATAGGGTCGCTGAAAGGTATACCGACTTCTATCATGCTGATGCCTTTAGCTTGCATGGTCAGGATGGTGTCGGCAGTACTGTCAAGGGTAGGGGCTCCTGCGCAGAAGTATAATGAAAGGAGCTTTTTGTCCTTGCTGTTAGCGAAAAGGGAATTAATCTTGTTCATAATATTATTTACAATTTGACGATTTGCAATTTACCATTTGTTTAACTATTAAATTCCTTGAGGAATTTTTGAAGGACATCAACATTCTTCAGAGCTGGAGCAACCTCGAAACGGGAGTTGAGGTCGATGCCTGCGCATTTCTCCATGGGGAAACCGTCGAGCAAGCGCAAGGCATGGAGGCGTTCCGCGTCGTCGGGACCTATACCGCCACTGAGGATGAACGGTGTCTCGCCGACGTAATCGGTGAGAACCGACCAGTCGAATTGGGTACCGTTGCCCCCGACAATCTTCCCTTTGGTGTCAAAGAGGTAGTAGTCAACGAGACCGTCATAGGGTTTGGTCTGGGCGAGGTCGGAGACCGTGGCAATGTTGAAGGCCTTGATGAGGTGGACGTCGGCGGGTAAACCATCGATCGTACGCAATTGACGGATGTAGTCGGGCGTCTCGTGGCCGTGCAACTGGATGTAGTTGAGGCCAAACTCTGCTACCTTCTGCCGCACCTCTTGGATGTCGGCATCGACAAACACTCCGACGCGCTTGCATTTCGTTGGCAGATAAGTCGGGCGCTCGCTGACGTAGCGGCTCGACTTTGGCCAGAAGATGAAGCCCATCAGGTCGACGGGCAAACCGTCGACCGCACGGATGTTCTCCGCCTCTTGCATACCACATACTTTTATAATGGGGCTCATAGGGCTAATGGGTTAACTGGGTAATGAAATCGTTGAGAGCTTGTCCTGGGTCGGCAGTCTTCATGAAGTTCTCGCCAATGAGGAAACCACGGAAGCCAGCCTGGCGCAGCGCACGGACGGTATCAGGATTGGAGATACCACTCTCGCTGACCTTCACGGCATCCTTGGGAAGCAGCTCAGCCATGCGGAAGGAATTCTCCACGTCGGTGACGAACGAACCGAGGTTGCGGTTGTTGATGCCACACATGTCTGGCTCTAAGGCGGCATATTCCAGTTCTGGCTCTGAATGCATCTCCAGCAGTACCTCGAGGCCGAGTTCATGTGCTGTCTTCAGCAGTGAGGAACACTGCTGCACACTAAGGTCGGCAGCAATGAGCAACACGGCGGAGGCACCACACAGGCGGGCCTGGAACAGCTGATACTCATCAATGACGAAGTTCTTGTAGAGGATGGGGATGTTGACACCACTATGGCGGGCCATCTTGATAAACTCATCACTGCCACCGAAATATTGCTCGTCAGCCAAGATGCTCAAGGCTGAGGCTCCATTCTGCTGATAGCTCAGCGGAATGATATCGGCACGTCCGTCTTCCTTAATCCATCCTTTTGACGGTGACTTGCGCTTGAACTCAGCGATGATGCCCGAGTCGGAAGCTGTCAGCGCCTGTGACATAGAGGCTACGCTGAAGTCGAGCAGTGGCTCTACACGGCGATGGATTTCCCGTTCACTGAGCGCTGCCTTGAAGCGTTCTACCTCTACTCGCTTGTTGACTACTATTTCTTCGAGGATATCCATTGTTTCTTCGATATTTCGATGTTTCGATATTTCGATGCTTCGGTTAGCTATTCAGCTCTACAAACTTCTTGAAGGTGCGCAGCGCACTACCGCTGTCGATAGACTCACGGGCAATGGCGATGCACTCTTCTATGCTCTTCTCACCCTTCTCCAATACCTGGATACCGAAGGCTGCGTTAGCCAGTACGATATTCTTCTGCGCGGGTAGGGCACGGTTCTCCAGTACAGCGTCGAAGATAGCTGCAGCCTCTTCCTCAGTAGCGCCACCCACAAGCTCTTCGGGTTTGGCAATCTCGAATCCCAGATCCTGTGGCTTGAAGATGCGCTCGTACTGCTTGGTAGTCACCTTGAAGTCGCCAGTAAGTGAAATCTCGTCGTAGCCGTCGATAGAGTTGACGATACCGTAGTCGATACCAATCTTCTGATATACCTGGTTGTAGAGGCGCATCTGGTCGAGGTTAGCTACGCCCAGCAGCTGACACTGGGGCTGAGAGGGATTCACCAGCGGTCCCAGCAGATTGAAGATGGTGGGGAACTGCAATGCCTTACGGATAGGACCAACGAACTTCATGGCCTTGGCAAAGAGTTGGGCATGGAGGTAAACGATGCCTGCCTCGTTGAGCGAACGGTTCAACTTGTCGATGTCATCGGTAAACTTGATGCCGTGATGAGCAATGACGTTTGAAGCGCCAGAAACAGAGGTAGCAGCGTAGTTACCGTGCTTGGCAACCTTGTAGCCAGCACCGGCAATCACAAAACAGCTGGTGGTAGAGATGTTGAAGGTGTTCTTGCGGTCACCGCCAGTACCTACCACGTCGATGTAGCGGTCGGCATTGAGAATAGCGGGGACTCCCGTCTCCAAGATACCATCGCGGAAGCCCAGCAGTTCGTCAACCGTGACACCACGCATCTGTAGGGCCGTCAGCAGGGCGGTAATCTGTTCGTTGGGAAACTCACTCTGCGTGATACCAATCAGAATATTCTTCATTTCTTCACGAGACAGCTCCTCGTGGTTCAGCATCCTGTTCAGGATGTCTTTCATTGTCTGTGCCATGATTTATTGTTTTTTTTGATGTTTCGATATTTCGATGTTCCGATGTTTCGAGGGGTCATAAGAACATCCAGTTTTGCAGCATCTTCTTGCCGTCGGGAGTGAGCACGCTCTCGGGGTGGAACTGGATACCACGAATGTTGAGCGTCTTGTGCTTCAGTGCCATAATCTGACCTTCGTCACTCTCTGCGGTGATTTCAAGACAGTCGGGCAGTCCGTCTTTGGATACTACCCACGAGTGGTAACGACCGATGGTGAACTCTTTGGAGATGCCGGTGAAAAGCGCATCGTCATTGGTAAGATGACAGGGCGTTGCCACACCGTGGAAAACATCACTCAGGTTTTCGAGCTTGCCGCCAAAGGCCTCGCCGATGGCTTGATGGCCCAGGCAGACACCCAGAATAGGCTTCTTGCCTGCGTAGGTTTTGATGACATCGAGCAACAGACCAGCCTCAGAAGGAATACCAGGACCTGGCGAGAGAATAATCTTACTGTAGGCCTCGATTTCGTCGAGGCTAAACTGGTCATTGCGCAGCACGGTGACTTCCGCACCTAGTTCCTTGACCAGATGACTCAGATTATAGGTGAATGAGTCGTAATTATCGATGATGACTATTTTCATAATGCTTCAGCTTTTTCGATGGCCTTACGTAAGGCACCCAGTTTGTTGTTTACTTCCTGTAACTCATACTCCACGTCGCTCTTGGCTACGATGCCACCGCCTGCCTGGAACCACAACTCGCCATTGCGAGAGACGAAGGTGCGGATGGTGATGGCCTGGTTCAGGGAACCGTCAAGACCGATGATGCCGATACAACCACCATAGGCACCGCGGTTGTGGGGTTCGTACTCGCTAATGAGTTGCATGGCACGAACCTTTGGAGCACCACTTAGTGTGCCAGCAGGGAACGTGTCGATAAAGGCCTTGATGGGGTCGGCACCGTTGTCAAGTTCGCCACTGACGCGAGAGACGAGGTGGATGACGTGCGAATAGTATTGCAGGTCTTTGTAGAAGTCAACCTTCACACAGTGACAGTTACGGCTCAGGTCGTTACGGGCCAAGTCTACCAGCATCACGTGCTCGGCATTCTCCTTGGGGTCGTTGCGCAGATACTCAGCACCCCTACGGTCGGCTTCTGCGTCGCCAGTACGCTTGGTGGTTCCGGCAATGGGATCTATATAGGCCTTGCGACCTTCGATGCGACAGTGGGTTTCGGGACTTGAGCCGAAGATGCGGAAGCCGCCGAAGTCGAAATAGAACAGGTAGGGTGAGGGGTTGATGCTACGCAGTGCACGATAGAGTTTGAAGTCGTCGCCCTCATATTGCTGGATGAAACGACGCGAGAGTACTATTTGGAACACGTCGCCACGCAGACAGTGGGCAATACCTCTGCGGATATTCTCTCTGTGCTCGTCGTCAGTCAGCGTAGAACGGACATCACCCACAGGGTGGAAGTCGTAAGCCTTCACGTTAGCCTTGTTCATGGACTTGATGGCTGCCTCGATATTAGCCTCACCCTCTTGGGGGAGGTTGGAGGGGGCTAAGCTTACTATTTTCAACGTGTTGTTATGATGGTCAAAGACGATGACCACCTTATATAATATATAGAGCACGTCGGGGGCATCGTTCTTCTCCTGTGTCTCGTCCTTCACATTGATATTCTCGAAGTAGCGCACAGCATTGAACGAGGTATAGCCGAAGAGTCCGCAAACTGCAGCATCGTCGCCCGTGACCTCGATGCGGTCGATGAGGGCGTGAATGGCTTCAGCTGAACCGAAGTCCTTACTTAAGGGCTTACGCTCGGTGGTGCCATCGGGGAAACTGATGGTTACGATGCCGTGACCTATGGCCACGCTGGCGATGGGATTGATGCCAATGAATGAGTGCGAGTTGTTAGCATCATGGTAGTCAGAACTCTCCATCAGCGCACTCTGTGGATACAGGTCACGCAATCTCATATACACGCCTACTGGGGTATACAGGTCGGCGAGAATGGTCTTGGAAGTTGTTTGAAATTTATAGGTAGTCATAATTCCCAATTCTCAATTTTCAATTCTCAATTAGAAGTCTCCGTATTCTCCTGCCATTTGTTTGTTGTTCAGATAGGTTTCTACGTCTTTATCGCCACGACCACTAACGGTCAGCACCACCACATCGTCCTTCTTGAACGTCATCTTTTCCAGTGCTGCAATGGCGTGGGCACTCTCCAGAGCGGGGATGATGCCCTCCATGCGGGTCAGCTCGTAGGCAGCGCGGACAGCTTCATCGTCGTTGATGCTATAGACGGTGGCACGGTGCTGTGAGGCCAGATTAGCGTGCATAGGACCGATGCCTGGGTAGTCGAGACCTGCCGAAATGCTCTCTGCCTCGATAATCTGTCCGTCGGGGGTCTGCATCACCAACGTCTTGGCACCGTGCAGGATACCCAGTCGTCCGGCATGAATGGTGGCAGCGGTGTGTCCGGTGTCGGCCCCTTGTCCACCAGCCTCTGCCAATACAATCTTCACACGCTCGTCGTCGATATAGTGGTAAATGGTACCGGCGGCATTTGAACCGCCACCGACGCAGGCCATGAGGTAGTCGGGAAAGTCGCGCCCAATCTTCTCCTGCAGCTGTTCTTTGATTTCCTTAGAGATGATGCTCTGCAGACGGGCCACCATGTCGGGGTAGGGGTGTGGACCTACCGTGCTGCCAATAATGTAGAAGGTGTCACTAGGATGACAGCACCAGTCGCGGATGGCCTCGTTGGTGGCGTCTTTCAGCGTCCAGTTGCCAGTCTTGACGGGACGAACTTCAGCACCCAACATCTTCATGCGCTCTACGTTGACATGTTGGCGCTCCACGTCCAAAGCTCCCTGATAGACCACACACGGCATGTCCATCAGTGCGCAGACGGTAGCGGTAGCTACGCCGTGCTGGCCGGCACCGGTCTCAGCGATGATGCGCTTCTTGCCCATCTTCTTTGCCAACAGAATCTGGCCGATAGTGTTGTTGATCTTGTGGGCACCGGTGTGGTTCAGGTCCTCACGCTTCAGATACAGCTGACAACCGTACTTCTCACTCATTCTGCGAGCAAAATACAGGGGTGATGGTCTGCCGACATAGTCACGCAGCAGTTGCATATACTCCTGCTGAAACTCCTCCGACTCGATGATGGGCAGGTATTCTTCCTGCAACTTACGTACGGTGGCGTAGAGAATCTCTGGGACGTATGCCCCACCAAACTCACCGTAAAATCCTTTGTCATCTACTAAGTAACTCATATATTTGTTGTCTTTTGTTGGTTTGCTATATTTTGTGTCTTTGTTGCCTTGCGAAACAGAAAAGAGGCCCGTCGCGTTAACGACGAGCCTCTTTGTATCTTCTACGAACTATACCATACGGCTACGTACCTCGCGACTAGTTGAATCTCGAGATGCGCCACCAATATGTATTGTTCATTGACTGTTTCATTGTCTTGTTGTTTCTAATTCGGTGGCAAAAGTACACACATTATTTGAAATATGCAAATATTTTAGTGGAAAAATTTAAGAAATGATAGAAAAAGTATGATTTTACTATCAAATTGCTATAACTAAGGCAGTATGATAATCTGTTTGGCGTCATTGATGCCTGCCTGCCCCATATATCCATCAAATGGTTTGTTGCCATAAACCTTCACGTGCTTATTAATAAGGTTGTCACCATATTTTGCTAATGTCTCCCGTGACGGTTTGTCTATTCCAACTGGGAACAACAGCTTCTTGTCGGTAGTGCCGGGCTCGTCAGCAAGAACGATGGCTGTGAAGTTCTCCAAGATTCCATCAAACTTGGTGTTCTTTAAATTTTTTGTTGTGGTACCTACAATGTATCCTCGTACCCAGATGTATTTTTCGGAATCAGCAGTAATAGCCTGTGCAACAGTTAACACATTGTCATCTTCACCGCCAATGTCGGGATTATCAGGATTGTCTGGGTCCTCAGGATCGTCAGGGTCGTCAGGGTCGTCAGGGTCAACCGTGGGTTCTGAGGGGTCTGGTTTATGGTCAGGGTCTATCCAGAACTGATCGACTTCTTTGATACCAGGAGCGCTCAAGTATGACTTGCGAATGCCGTGGATGTATACAAAACTGTTCCAGTTGTCTGGGTTGTCTTGTAGGTTCAGACTGGTACTAATGCCTTTGGCGGCATCAGACAACGAGATGGGCATGAAGTCGTCAAGCTCATGTTCTTCCTCGACATATGGCTTGTCTGCCAGCAATATGGCCGTCTTACCTGCAAACGGACGGCGAAAATCGGCATTTTTGATGCTGCTTTCTGCTGCTGCCACGATGTATCCCTTTACCGTTATCCGGTAACCTGGTTCTACATCCATGGCCTGGGCAACCGTCAGTGCACCGTTCTTGATTTCGTCGGTAATCCCGTCAGAGAGATTGCCGGCATCTTGCTCATTTGCTACCTCTTTTTCGCAACTAAACAGGACGAAAAGCAGAAAAAACGAAAAAAATAGCCGAAAAATTTGCATTTTAGCTGATTATTACCTAAATTTGCCCCCGATAAGCCTTTCGTAGGCATTTGCCACGGCACTTATCACATATTTATAGTTTGAGGTTGGTAGCGTCCTGCACCAACCTCTTTTTCTATAAATACGTTAGCTTAAACCTCCCAGCCGATGGCCGAAGCACCCAGCACGGCAGCCGATGCACCATCAAGTCCGCTGACCAGGAACTGAGCCTTACCCTTGTAGACACTCATCACGTGTTCGTCGTAAGCACGACGGATGGGATCCATAATCAGGTCGCCAGCTTTGATCATACCACCAAAGAAGATGAAAGCCTCTGGTGAGCAGAAGGTGGCAAAGTCGGCACAAGCCTCACCTAGCATCTTGCCAGTAAACTCATAAATCTCTTTAGCCAGTTCGTCACCCTTAGAGGCTGCGATAGACACATCGAGAGAAGTGATGTCCTCTGGCTTGATGTCGCGTAACAATGACGGACGACTGGTCTTGTCGAGCAACTCACGGGCTGTACGGGCTACACCGGTTGCAGAGCAGTAGGTCTCCAGACAACCCTTACGACCACAACCACACATGCGACCTTCCTCGCCACGTACCATCGTGACATGACCTAACTCACCGGCAAAACCGTCAGAACCATATACCAGCTGACCATTGACGACAATGCCTGAGCCAACACCTGTACCCAGCGTGAGAACGATGAAGTTCTTCATGCCACGTGCCACACCATAGACCATCTCACCGATAGCAGCAGCGTTGGCATCATTGGTGACAGCCACAGGAATACCACCCAGTCTGTCGCTGAACATCTTGCCAAGGGGTACCACACAGTCGTGGGCCCACTTGATGTTAGGAGCAATCTCAATGGTTCCTTTGTAGTAGTTGCCGTTAGGCGCACCTACACCCATTGACCTGATTTTCTCGATGCCACCCACCTGGTCGATGATAGGCTGCAGGGCATTGACAGATGCCTCAATAAAGGCTTCGGCAGTATCATACTGCTGGGTCTTGATGGCTGTGGTGGCCTTGATTTCGCCACGCTGGTCAACAATGCCAAAGACGGCATTGGTACCTCCTAAGTCTAATCCGATGACGTAGGGTTTGATTCCTTGTTGCTCGTTCATAGTAATATTATTATTCTGTTTATTGCTTTTCTACGTTGCAAAGATAGTCATTTCTTCAGAAAACTCACGCTGTTTAACTCCCTTTAACGTAAAGCAATGATTTATGTCAATAATAAATTGTACCTTTGCACTCAGATATGCCATTTCCACTACATATTAACATCGTAGACCTGGTGTTTAAGGGCATGCTGATAGGCATGGTAGCCTCTGCACCAATGGGACCGGTAGGCATCCTTTGTGTACAGCGCACGCTGAACAAGGGACGCTGGTATGGTTTTGTCACTGGTATCGGTGCTGCTGTCAGTGATATCATCTATGCTGGTATCACGGGTTTCGGTATGGCCTTTGTCATGGACTTTATCAACAACGAACAGAATAAGTTCTATCTGCAGATTATTGGTTCGGCACTGCTACTGGGCTTTGGTGTCTATACTTGGCGCAGTGACCCTACGAAGAACATGCGTCAGTCGGGTAAGCAGCAGGGAACATTCTGGTATAACACCTGGACAGCATTCCTCGTGACGTTCTCCAATCCGCTGATCATCTTCCTTTTCATGGCGTTGTTTGCCCAGTTTGCCTTCGTCATTCCCGACCATCCGTTTGAGATGCTGGTTGGTTTTGCCAGCATTGTGGGTGGTGCCCTGCTGTGGTGGTATGGTCTGTCGTGGTTGGTGGACAAGGTGCGCACCATCTTTGATGCCCAGGGCATACGCATCATCAACCGTGTCATTGGTGCCGTGGTCATCATCTTCTCTGTGGTGTCCCTGTTTGGTACGGTCACGAATCTGTTCAGATTCTTTTAACCTTTGACGTGATAACGTTATAACGTAATAACGACAAAATACAATGATAATAGCTAACGAATTACGCAAGACAAATATTGCCGAATACCTGCTGTATATGTGGCAGATGGAGGATACCATCCGGGCCTTCGAATGCTCTATCAGTCGCATCCGTCGAGAGTATATCGATCGCTTCGACTATACCGATGAGCAGAAAGAGGATGAGGCTGACTGGTTTGGCAACCTTATCCGCATGATGAACCAAGAGGGCTGTCGTGAACAAGGACACCTGCAGATTAATAAGGTGACCATGCAGACACTGTCAGAGTTGCATGCTCAGTTGCTGGCATCGCCCAAGTTCCCATTCTATAATGCAGAGTACTACAAGGTGCTACCTTTTATCGTAGAGTTGCGCAACCATGGTGCCAACAAAGAAGAGAATGAGATAGAGACCTGTTTCAATGCACTCTATGGAACCATGCTGCTCCGTCTGCAAAAGAAGGAGATAACTCCCAATACGCAGGCTGCTGTCAAGGAGATCACTACTTTCATCGGCATGCTCTCTGATTATTACAAGAAGGACAAGGAAGAAGGACTGAAATTTGAGTAAATGAATATTCTGATTACCGGCTGTAATGGCCAACTGGGAAACGAGATGCAGCTGTTGGAGCAGGAGAATCCACAGCACACCTATTTTAATACGGATATTGCTGAACTGGACATCACCGACCAAGTAGCTATCGAACAGTTTGTCAATGACAATCATATTGATGGTATCGTCAACTGTGCTGCCTATACTGCTGTCGACAAGGCTGAGGACAATGAGGAACTCTGTCAGAAACTGAATGCGGAGGCTCCTGCCTATCTGGCTCATGCCATTGGCAAACGTGGCGGTTGGATGATACAGATTAGTACCGACTACGTGTTTGACGGTACGAACCACACCCCCTATACGGAGGAGGAAGAGACCTGTCCTAACAGTGTCTACGGTAAGACGAAACTCGTTGGCGAACTGAATGTGCAGAAGTTGTGTGAGCGTTCGATGATTATCCGCACAGCATGGCTGTATTCTACGTTTGGCAATAACTTCGTGAAGACGATGATACGCCTGGGCAAGGAAAAACCAGAACTGGGTGTAATCTTCGACCAAATAGGTACGCCGACCTATGCCCGCGACTTAGCCCGTGTCATCATGGTTGCTGTCAACAAAGGCATTGTCCCTGGCATCTACCATTTCTCTAATGAGGGTGTCATCTCGTGGTATGACTTCACTAAGGCTATCCACCGCATTGCTGGCATCACTTCGTGTCATGTCCGTCCGTTGCATACCTCGGAATATCCCACTCCAGCAGCTCGTCCTCACTATAGTGTGCTTGACAAGACCAAGATCAAGCAGACCTACGACATTGAGGTTCCCTATTGGGAAGAGTCGCTGCGCGAGTGTATCGCCAAGCTATGAAGACGGCAGTCATTGGTGGCGGGGCAGCAGGATTCTTTCTTGCTGTTAACTTGAAGGAGATGATGCCTGCTATGGAGGTAACCATCTTTGAGCGAAGCCACCATGTGCTGGCAAAGGTGGAGGTCAGTGGTGGCGGACGCTGCAACTGCACTAACTCTTTTGCCTCGGTTACTGACCTGTCACAGGTCTATCCCCGTGGCCATCGACTGCTGAAGCGTCTATTCAACAACTTTGACTATCAGGATGCCTATCGTTGGTTCGAACAGCATGGTGTGCCCTTGGTGACGCAGGAAGACCAATGCGTCTTCCCACAGGCTCAGGACTCACATGCCATCATTGACTGTTTCCTGTCGCTGGTGCGTCGTTACCATATTGAGATTCGTAAGGGTGTTCTTGTGGATTCTCTCGACCAGTTAGGGGATTTTGATAACGTTGTTGTGACGACGGGTGGCTCTCCCAAAGGGGATGGCTTACGCTGGTTAGCCACCTTGGGTCATGAGATAGAGGCTCCTGTGCCCTCACTGTTTACCTTCTCTATTGCAGATGAACAGCTGCATGCCTTGCAGGGTACTGTCGTCAATGATGTTACGGCAATGCTTGCTGGTACGAAGTTTCGTGCTATGGGTCCCTTGCTCATCACTCATTGGGGCGTTAGTGGACCTGCCATCTTGAAACTGTCGAGTCATGCAGCCCGCTATCTGGCAGAGCATCAGTATCAGGCCTCGCTGAGTATCCGCTGGTTGGCTATGCAGGATGAGGAGGTAGCGGCGATTCTGTATGAACAAGGTACGAAGCAACCCAAGAAACTGTTGACGACCTACAGTCCCTTTGGCCTGCAACAGCGCCTATGGACCTATCTGGTGGAGAAGGCGCTGGGTTCGCGTGCTCAGATACGGTGGGCAGAATTGAACAAAAAGGACGTCAACCGTTTGGTCAACGTCCTCTTGAATGATACTTATCAGATTGCGGGTCGTGCCCCCTTCAAGGATGAGTTTGTTACCTGTGGTGGCGTGTCCTTGAAAGCCGTCAACCCTTCTACGTTAGAGAGCAAACATGTCCCTCATCTGTATTTCGCCGGTGAGGTGCTCGACATCGATGGTGTTACGGGAGGTTTCAATTTCCAAGCGGCTTGGACTACCGCCTATACCGTAGCCCAAAGTATCGCTCAGGTCTAACCTCTCACTTCTCACCCCTCACTACTAACAGTCTTATTCTGCTTCAGGTCTTCCACGAACTGGCTGATCTTCTGCAACTCGCGTGGAATGCGGATGTTCTGCGGACAGTGTGGTTGACACTGGCCACAGCCGATGCAGTGGTCGGCCTGACGCATACGAGGTACGGCACGGTCTAATCCTATCAGGTAGTTACGGCGTAGCTTGTAGTACTCGTCATCCATCTTCAGACGTGGCAGGGTCCCATCGTTCTTACATTTATTATAATGTACGAAGATGGCAGGGATGTCAATGCCATAAGGACAGGGCATGCAGTATTTACAGTCGTTGCACGGGATGTTCTCCAGACCGACGATGAGCTCAGCGACATCCTTGTCCAGGAAACGCTGCTCCTCTTCTGTGAGGGGCTCCAGCGGACAGTACGAGAGCAGGTTGTCCTTCAGGTGCTCCATATAGGTCATACCGCTGAGTACGGTGAGCACACCTTCTGGCGTACCGGCATAGCGGAATGCCCATGAGGCAACGCTACGCTCTGGCGCATGACTCTTCAGCTCCGTAGCGAGATATTGTGGCAGGTTGGCCAGACGACCACCTAGCAGAGGCTCCATGATAACAGCTGGAATGTTCATCTTCTGCAGTTCTGCATACAGGTAGCTGGCATCAACATTGCTGCCATTGATCTCGTTGGCATAGTCCCAATCCAGATAGTTCAGCTCTATCTGCACAAAGTCCCAATGGTACTTGTCGTTCATGGCCAGTACCTCGTCGAACACTTCCTTCTTGCCGTGGAACGAGAAGCCCAGGTTGCGGATGCGGCCAGCCTCGCGCTCTGCCATCAGAAAGTCCATGATACCGTTGTCCACATAGCGACGGTTAAACTCATCCATACCACCACCGATGGCATGCAACAGATAGTAGTCGAGATAATCGACCTGCAGTTCCTTCAGGGAGTTCTTATACATGCCGATGCTCGCCTCACGACTCTGTGTCGAGGGGTGGAAGTTCGACAGTTTCGTGGCCACGAAATACTCTGAGCGCTTGTGGCGACTCAGGGCAATACCCGTGCAGCGCTCCGACTTTCCCTGACAGTAGACGGGTGATGTGTCGATATAGTTGAGGCCATGCTCTAGAGCATAGTCTATCTGACGATTGATCATATCCTGGTCGTAGTCGTCCTTGTTCTCCGTCTTCGACGGCAGACGCATCATGCCATATCCCAGAATAGAAACCTTATCGCCCGTCTTGGGGTTGGTACGATAGGTCATCTTACCTACGGGTGGCTCCACCTGTTTCTTATACTCCTCTGTGGCCTTTGAGTCACTCTTCGACTTGCAGCCCGTCATGACGGCAGCAGTGGTGATAGCACCACCCAGTATCTTGAGGAAATTTCTTCTTGATATATCTTTCTTCATTTTTGTCTTCGTTTTCGTTTAAACTTCTTTGTGTTGTTCGTGTCCTTCTACGTAGATGGCTGAGAAGGGACGTGCAGGACACAGGTACTCACAGGCACCACAGCCAATGCAACGGTTCTCGTTGACAGCAGGTACGTAGGGTGATTCCTCATCGTCTGGGTCAGAGGGTACCATCTCGATGGCACCAACAGGACAATGGCGGGCACAGTTGCCACACTCCACACCGTCGGTCAGTGGTATACAGTTCTTCTTGATCCATACGGCATGACCAATCTGGGTGGAGGCCTTCAACTCATGAGCTAACGGCTTGATGGCTCCAGCCGGACACACCTCTGAACAGCGGTTACACTCCGGACGACAGTAACCGCGCTCATACGACATCGTGGGTTGCATCAGGTGCCACAAGTCAGCACTGGGACGCAGCACCTCGTTGGGACACTCCGAGATACACAGCTGACAACCCGTACATTTCTTCTCGAAGTTGGCCTTGGATTGAGAACCCGGCGGCATGATGGGTGTCTGGCGCTCAGGGGCTACCTTGTCCTCTATCTCTGCCAGTCCACCATCCATGATCTTGTCCTTGTTCTGGGCCATAGCGGCAGTAGCCAACAAGGCAGAAGAAAGCAGGAAGGAGCGCTTGCTGGTGTCAATGGGCTCATTAGCCCCATTAGTCTCATTAGTCCCATTAGTCCTATTGGCCCCATGAGCATATTTCAGTGCCCCAAATTTACAACTCTTGATGCAGTCGCCACAGACTACGCAGCGCAGGGGGTCCACGGTGTGCGTCTTATAGTCAATGCAGGCAGCCTTGCAGTTCTTCGTACACAGCGAGCAGTTCTTGCACTTGTCCACATCGAAGTGTATCTTCAGCCATGAGAACTTGGCAAATACGCTCAGCAAAGTACCCACAGGACAGATGGTGTTGCAATACGTGCGACCGTTGCGCCAGGCGAGCACAGCCAGTATGATGAGTGTAATGGCTGCAATAATCAGCGAAGGCAGGGCACGCATCCAGATATTCGTGTGGTAAAATGCATAGCTGTCGTAGTGCTCGGCAATGGCTGCCAGCACATTGTTGCCTGCCATCCATACGGGTTGCAGCAGGTTGGTGCAGATGCGTCCGAAGGCAGAGTAGGGGGCTAACAGTTGTACAATGGTACCTCCTCCTCCCAGCACAACGGATATCAGCATCATTACAAAGAAAATGATGCGCAGGGCGTGCTTCTGTTTCGAATACGTGTAGCGGTTCTTCTTGGCTTTCTTGCCCAGCCATCCGAAGATGTCCTGCATGATGCCTAGCGGACAGATGACTGAACAGTAGATGCGTCCGAAGACGAGCGTCAGCACGAGGAGTGCCACGATGACTACGACGTTCAGTGCCAATACAGCCTCCAGGAACTGTATCTTGGGCATCCAACTCACCCAGTGGTGCATGGTGCCGGTGAAGTCGAGGAACAACAGCGTGATGCCTATAAACATCACGGTTGCCAGTGTAATTCTGATTTTTCTTAGCATAAAGTATTGCTTGGTTTCAGTTAGTTACTTTGACTATTTGTATGCTTAGCTCATAGAGCAGATAGATAGGCAGTGCCACTACGAAGAGGGTAAACACATCGGTCGTTGGCGTGATGATGGCTGCTACGATGAGGATGGCTACGACAGCATGACGGCGGAATTGTGACATCATGCGGCTATTGATGAGTCCCATACGTCCCATCAGTCCGCAGACTACCGGCAATTCAAAGACCACGCCCATCACCAGACTCATTCCCAGCAACGTGTCGATATACGACTGCAGCGTCAGCATGTTGGCTACGTCGGGCGATACCTGATAGGTTCCCAGGAACCTGACTGTCAGCGGGAATACCACGAAGTAGTTGACCAGTGTGCCCACGAGGAACATCACATAGGCCGCTCCCACTATCCAGAAGGCATAGCGTCGCTCGTTCTGGTAGAGAGCTGGTGACACGAAGCGGAACAACTCATAGAGTATATAAGGTGAAGCCAGCAATAGTCCCGCAAAGATCGCCGTCCGCATGTGTATCATGAACTGTTCCGTCAGTCCGGTGTTCATCAGGTTGATGTGGAAGGCATCGACGCCCAGCAGCTGGTAGGTCACGAAGTCACTACTTCGTGGAGCCAGTACCACGCTGAACAGCAGGTCCTTCAAACAGAATGCTGCCACAGCGAACACCACTACAGCCACGCCCATCCGTATCAACGACGAGCGCAACACATCCAGGTGATCCCAGAAGGTCAATGGTTCACTTTTCACTATTCACTTTTCACTATTCACTCTTCACTTTTCACTAGACGACTTGTCGTCGCTCTTGTCGTCGTCAATATCTTTCATTCCGTCCTTGAAACTCTTGACACCCTTGCCGAGTCCTTTCATCAGTTCAGGAATCTTCTTGCCGCCGAACAACAAGAGTATGATGAGGGCTATGACGATGATTTCTTGCATTCCTAATCCAAACATGTTTCTACTGTTTTTGGTTATAACTTCTGCAAAGATAAGAAATTATTCGTAATTCGTAATTCGTAATTCGTAATTCTTTTGTATCTTTGCAGCGGAAATAACAACATTTAACTATGGAGTACGAATTTATTCTGCGAATCTTTGTCGCTGCACTGCTTGGCAGTCTGATAGGTCTCGAACGTGAATACCGTGCCAAGGAAGCTGGTTTCCGTACCCACTTCCTTGTCGCACTGGGTTCGGCACTGTTTATGATAGTGTCGGCTTATGGCTTTGGTGACGTACAGATGGATGGCATGACGTCGCGTTGGGATGTCTCACGTATTGCCGCTCAGGTGGTCAGTGGTATTGGTTTCATTGGTGCCGGTACCATCATCTTCCGCAAACAGGAGAACATGGTCAGTGGCTTGACCACGGCAGCAGGCTTGTGGGTAGCAGCTGCTATTGGCCTGGCCTGCGGTGGTGGCATGTATGTGTTGGCAACGGCTGCCACCTTCATGGTGCTGGTAGGACTCGAGGCTTTCAACTTCTTGTTACGCAAGATTGACAAGCACCGCAAGGAATAAATCAACGATACAAATAAAAAACATTACTTCTCCCGACGAAGGCTCGCATACTCCTTGCGGGCCTTCTCCAGTTGTTCCAGGAAGTCCTCATTCGAGAGCAGCTTGCTCATGACGGCGGTGGCTTCCACTAGCGAGGCGTCAATGTCGCTCTTGTAGTGGCGTCCGCAGATGACGCGATGGATGGCATACTCCTGGGCACGGGCTATCAGCGCCTCGGTAGAGTCGGGGACCACCAGTGCCAGTGTGAGGGCATAGGTCCACCCTCGCACGCTATGGCCGGAGGGGTAACTGAAGGATTCCTTCACTTCCTCGTCGTATTCAGGTAATAGCGAGGGCTCGTTGAAATAGACGAACGGACGCATCCGGCGGTAGTGGTTCTTGGCCCTTCTGTTGGTGGCATTGGCATCCTTCTGTGCGCCCTCAGCCAGTTTAAAAATCTCTGGTGTCTCCTCAAGGCCTATCTGGATACCTGCAGCCTCACTGAACGCTTTCGAGGTCCATTGCACCTCGTCAATGGCTGCCTTTTCTCCACGGACAGTCTGGCGTTCCTTCTTTCCAAAGTGATAATAATAGGTGTCGTTGTCGAAGGGACCACTGCCTGGCTCTGGTGGTGCTGGAATGAAGCGCAAGGGGTTAGGCAACTCCTCTTCGGAGAGGAATGCGGATGTTTCCAACTTCGTGTCCTTAGCATCGTTGCCGACGTTCTGCTGGGCAGAAAGCTGCAGCGACAGCAGGCATAGTAGGATAGGGAGGAGTCTTCTTCTTTTCATCGTAAAACAGTATTTCTTTGCAAAAGTACAAAAAAAATCGTAATTCGTAATTCGTAATTCGTAATTATTTTCTACCTTTGCCAACAAATACTTTGAAAAAGAGCGCAAATGGACTACTTATCTATCATCAACAAATACTATCCTGACGACGATGACCTGCGCCGTCTGTTGCTGAAACACAGCCGTCAGGTGGCTGACCGCTGTCTGCAGATTGTCAAGAAACATGTGGAGCTGCCAGTCGACGTGCAGTTCCTCGAAGAGGCGGCCATGTTGCACGACATCGGCATCTATCAATGCGACGCCCCGTCCATTCTCTGTCATGGCACGGAGCCTTATATCCGTCATGGTCAGATAGGCGGCGACTTGTTGCGTCAGGAGGGATTCCCCCGTCATGCCCGTGTTGCCGAGCGCCATACAGGTACCGGTCTGCCAGGCTTCGAACCTGAGACGCTGGAGGAGCAGATCATCTGCTATGCCGATAAGTTCTATTCCAAGTCCAATCCCGACCATGTGCGCACCGTACTGGAGACTGCCCAGTCCTTGGAGAAGTTCGGCCGTGCCGGTGTCGACAAATTCCTTGAATGGTCCAGAAAGTTTGAGTGACAGATATTAATAAATAGAGGTTGTTCACTTCAAGGGAGCACACCCTTTGTGCTATTTGTTCTATGTGTTTATGGCTTGAAGGGTTAATTTCCCACAATTTCCCATAATTTCTGTCCTTATTTATTCTGTAACTCCTCAAAAAGTTGTACCTTTGCAGCCGTGAGAAGAAAAACGCTCATATTTCTGCTGCTTTTCGTCATCGTTTTTGTGGTGGCGGAAGTACCTCGGTTGCGCTTTACACAAGGTGCTGCTGGGGATGACAGCGTTGCAGTAGATAGCGTTGTGGTAGACAGCACTGTGGCGCCCAGAAGTGTGGCGGACAGCAGTGTGGTCGACAGTTTGGCTGTCGACAAAAGCATCCCCGACACCGCCTCGATGGACTCGTTGCAGTTGCTGATATGGAAGCGCAACAAGGCCATTGACGACTCGCTGGCTGCCGACTCTGCCAATCGTCAGCGCAAGAATGGCATCGATGCTCCCGTTTCGTATACGGCGGAGGACTCGATGACCTATGAGGGCGCTACGGGGATTGCTCACCTCTATGGTAATTCGCACGTGAAATATCAGGATATGGACTTGGAGAGTGACCAGATATACATGTCGCTCGACTCTAGTCTGGTACATGCCACGGGTTCGGTGGACACGACGGGGCATAAGTTTGGTACGCCAGTGTTCAAGATGGGCTCTGACACCTATGAGACGGACACGATGGCCTTTAACTTCAAGACGAAGAAAGGACTTATCAGCAATGCCTATACCGAACAGGAGGATGGTTTCATGACCTCTGAGTTGTCGAAGCGCGACGGCAAGGGTGACATGTTCCTCTATCACGGACGCTATACCACCTGCGACCAGCCGCATCCTGACTTCTATTTCGCCATGTCGCGTGCCAAGGTGCGCCCAGGCAAGGACGTCGTGTTTGGTCCTACCTACTTGGTGGTTTGTGATGTTCCGTTGCCTTTCGCTGTCCCATACGGATTCTTCCCCTTTACGAAGAGCTATTCGTCGGGCTTCATCATGCCGACGTATGGCGACGAGACCTCTCGTGGCTTCTATCTGCGTGATGGTGGTTACTATTTTGCCATCAATGACAAGATGGACTTGAAGCTCATCGGTGAGATTTATACCAAAGGCTCGTGGGGCGTTACCGCTACGTCGAACTACAGAAGGCGTTATCGCTATAACGGTTCGATGCTGGTGAGCTACCAGAACACGGTGAGTGGTGACAAGAACATGCCCGACTATACCAAAAACACCAGTTTCAAGGTGTTGTGGCAGCATTCGCAGGATCAGAAGGCGAATCCTTACAGGTCGCTGCGTGCCAGCGTGAACTATGCTACGAGCAGCTATGAGCGCAACAACCTGACATCGATGTATAATCCACAGTCGCTGACGCAGTCGACGCGTACCAGTTCTGTGGCATTGAGCACAAAATTCTCTAGTCTGGGCATGAGTCTGACCAGTTCGTTCAACTTGAACCAGAACATGCGTGACTCTATCATCGACCTGACCATGCCCGACCTGAATATATCGGTGGCCAACTTTTATCCGTTCAAGCGTAAGAATGGTGTTGGTAAGGAGCGCTGGTATGAGAAGATATCGGTGCGATATACAGGACAGTTCAAAAATGAGATACATACCAAAGAAGACAAACTGATGCATTCCAGTTTCTCGAAGGACTGGCGCAATGGTATGCAGCACGTCATTCCTATCAGCGCGAGCTTTACGCTGTTTAACTTCCTCAACGTGAGTCCTACGTTCAACTTCACCGACCGTATGTATCTGCAGAAGTACAAGCGCTCGTGGGATGAGAAGAACCAGAAGGAGGTTGTCGACACGATACAAGGTTTCCACAATATCTACAACTGGAACATGTCGCTGGGACTGTCTACCAAGGTGTATGGCTTCTTTATCCCGAATCGTAAACTGTTTGGTGACAAGATTGACCGTATTCGCCACGTCTTCACACCTAGTATCAGTTTCAACTACTCACCCGACTTCAGCGCCAAACGTTATGGTATCTGGGATACTTACCAGAAGACCGATGCCAACGGCAATGTGACGATGGTGGAGTATAGCCAGTATCAGGGAGCGGTCTATGGCGCTCCAGGCAAAGGCAAGACGGGTAGTATCTCGATGGATATTTCGAACAATATCGAGATGAAGATTAGGAGTGACGATGACTCGACAGGCTTTAAGAAGATTAGCCTTATTGATGAGTTGGGTGCCTCCATGTCATATAACTTCGCTGCAGAGACGCGTCCATGGAGTGACCTGAACACCCGTCTGCGTCTGAAACTGACGAAGAGCTATACATTTAACCTCAATGCCACCTTTGCCACTTATGCCTACGAGGCAGACTCTGTGGGTGCCCGTCCTTATATCGGTAACCGCACGGAGTATAGCTACGGTCGCTTTGGTCGTTTCCAGGGCATGTCGCAGAACCTGTCGTACACGCTGAGCAATGAGAAGGTGGCTAAGTTCTTCAAGTGGCTGCGTGGCGAGAAGGTGTCGGACAAAGACAAGAACAAGGGCAAAAACAATAAGGGCGACGACGATGACGAGTACGATACGGGTCTTGATAGCAACCTCGACAACACGCTGGAGGCTGGTAAGCATGGTGCCCGTAAGGAAAATGCCGGTATGGCCGAGACCGATGAGGATGGTTATATGAAGTTCGCCATGCCGTGGTCTATCAGTTTTGGCTATGGTATCACCATGCGTGAGAATACCGCTGGCAAGTTCAATTACAACCGCATGCGCTATCCGTATAAGTTTACGCAGAACCTGAACTTCAGTGGTAACATCCGTCTGTCGGATGGTTGGAATATCTCGTTCTCCAGTGGTTACGACTTCGACCAACAGAAACTCTCCATGACGACGGCATCACTGTCGCGCGACTTGCACTGTTTCAATATGTCGTGTCAGGTGGTGCTGACACCTTATACCAGCTATAACTTCTCGTTCCGTTGTAATGCCGCCACGCTGACTGACGCGCTGAAGTACGACAAGCGCTCCAGCTACTCTAATGCTGTGCAGTGGTATTAAGAGTTGAGAAGATCATTGATGGACGCTTGTTCTCCTACTACCCAGATGATGTCGCCTTCTGCGAAACGACGAGTAGGATGTACGGGCGTGAGATTCTCCTTACCTTCCTCAATACCCACCACCATGCAACCGTAGATGCTGCGGATGCCACTCTCTGCCATGGTCTTGCCCACAAACGGACTGTCGGCAGAGATGATGAGTTGGTGTAGTTTCATCTCGCGGTTCTCCAAATTCAGGTCTTCCTGAATGACGTCTGTTTCCAGTGCCTGTGAGAACTTGGCCATCTGTTCGTCACTGCCAATGACCTGCAGACGGTCGCAAGGGAAGATGGTGTAGTCGCCATCGGGAATATTCATGCGTAAGCCACCGCGTAGGATGCTGCTGACGTGGACGCCATACTTCTTACCCAGGTTCAATTCCTTCAGGGTTCTGCCCATCCATAGCGAGTTGGTGGGCACGTCGAACTCAGCGATATGGATATCGCGGTCGAGCAGTTTTCCTTCATAGAGCGGGCGCTTCTTGCCATGTACCTGTGCCTCGATGTCGCGTGAACGCAGGTTGTTCACGAACAGGCGCTCCAGCACGATGCTGCGACGCTTTACCCAACGCGAAAAGACGATGAGTGCTACGATGACGATGCCCAGCGTGATGACGATGGCATTGTTGAACTGACTGAGATAATGACAGATGTAGAAGATGAAACTGAGCGCTACCAGTACCCTCACCAGGATGGTGAAGAGTAGGGGCAGGTGGTTGCGGTTGCTCTCGGCCCAGAGTTTCTTCCACTCTTCAGAGCGGTTCTTCTTCATCACCATGGCACGCAGGAAAGGTGCTATGAACAGCACCGTCAGTACACCCGTGATAGCGTTGGCATACCAGTGCAGTGTCCATCCGGGCAACAACTTTTGCATGAAGGGCAATACGAAGGTGAACATCACAGCAATGGAGGCAGACGATAGAATGCTGTATACCACGGTATTCACGGCCATCTGTTTCAACAGTCGCTTCCAGGCGCTTTGCTCCTGACTGTTGGGATGACTCATGGATAATTGGTTGAGTGTGGTAATCAGACGTGTCGGCAAGCGGTGCTCCAAGGCACTGTATGCAGGTGTTGCCAGTCGTATCATGTAAGGCGTGAGGAAGGTGGTGATGACAGATACGGCCACCACTACTGGATAGAGGAAGTCGCTGATAACACCCAGCGACAGACCCAGCGAGGCAATGATAAACGAGAACTCACCAATCTGTGCCATGGAGAAACCGCAGCGCATGGCCGACTTCAGACTCTCACCGGCCAACATAAAGGAGAACGAACCGAATACGGCCTGTCCGATGAGGATGGTCAGCACCAGTGTGATGATAGGCCATGCATAGCTGATGAGTATCTGCGGGTCTACCAGCATACCGACGGATACGAAGAAGATGGCACCAAAGAGGTTTTTGACAGGTTCCACCAACTTCTCTATCTTTTCTGCTTCAACAGTCTCTGCCAGGATGCTACCCATGATGAAAGCACCGAAGGCAGACGAGAAACCAACCTTTGTAGAGAATACGGCCATGGCACAGCAGAGTCCTAACGACACGACGAGTAGTACTTCGTTGTTGATGAGCTGACGCACCCGACGCAGGAACAGCGGGATGGCAAAGATGCCTACGATAAGCCACAGTATCAGGAAGAAACCTATCTTCACAATGGACCCCAGCATCTGTCCACCATCAGGATTATTGCCGCTGGCAATGGCGCTTAGCATCACCATCATGACGATGGCGAGAATGTCTTCCAATATCAGTACCGACATGACCAGTCCGGCAAACTGTTGCTGTCGCAGTCCCAGGTCGTCGAAGGCCTTATAAATAATAGTGGTGGAACTCATGGCCAGCATACCGCCCAGGAAGATGCAGTCCATCCTTGACCAACCAAAGGCGTGTCCTACGCAGACACCTAGCATTGACATGGAGAAGATGATGACCAACGTCGAGATAAACGGCGAGGCACCCATCTTCAGAATCTTCTTGAACGAGAAGTCGAGACCCAGTGAGAACAACAGGAACATGACACCGATGTCGGCCCATAGTTGGACGTTCTCTCTGTCAGCTACAGAAGCGGTATAGGGCATGTGGGGCGACACCAGGAAACCGGCGACGATATAACCCAAAACCAAGGGCTGTTTCAAGCGCTTGAAGATAAGGGTCACGATGCCTGCCACGATGAGCATCAGTGCCAGGTCTTGTATCATGGTGGGTAGTTCGGACATTACGCTACGCTAAATGATAAATGACAAATGATAAATTAATCGTTAAAACTTGCCGTGAGTTCGCAGATTTTGACAATCAGCTGCATGGCTTTCTCCATGGACTGGATAGGCAGGAACTCGTATGGACCGTGGAAGTTGATGCCACCGGCAAAGATGTTGGGGCAGGGGAGACCCTTGAACGACAGCTGCGCACCGTCGGTACCGCCACGGATGGGCTTCACCTTGGGGGCGATGCCGCACTCCTGCATGGCCTTCAGCACGAGGTCAATGACATGCATCTGTGGGTCTATCTTCTCCTTCATATTATAGTACTGGTCACTGACCACACATTCCACAGTGCCTTCGCCATAGCGTTCGTTCAGCTTCTCGGCACAGCGCTGGATGAAGCGCTTGCGGTCCTCAAACCTGTCGCGGTCATGGTCGCGGATGATATAGCTCAGACGGGCCTGTTCGACACCCGACGTGATGTTCAACAGGTGGTAGAAGCCTTGGTAACCCTCGGTCTTCTCTGGTGTCTCGTCAGCAGGCAGCATGGCAGCAAACTCCATAGCCACACGGTTGGCATTGATCATCTTGTCCTTAGCATAGCCAGGGTGTACGCTGACGCCCTTGATGGTAATCTTCGCTGAGGCTGCATTGAAGTTCTCGAATTCCAACTCACCAACATCACCGCCATCCATGGTGTAGGCCCACTGGCAACCGAATTTCTCGACATCGAAGTGGTGGGCACCCATGCCTATCTCCTCGTCGGGATTGAAGGCGATGCGTATCTTGCCGTGCTTAATCTCCTTGTGTTGCTGCAGATAGACCATGGCCTCTACAATCTCTGCGATGCCGGCCTTGTCGTCAGCCCCCAACAGGGTGGTGCCATCGGTGACGATGAGGTCTTCGCCCACGTGCTGCAACAGTTCGGGAAACTTCTTGGGTGACATCGTAATACCCTCACTGAGGAGGATGTCGGCACCATTATAGTTCTTGACGATTTGTGGTTTGATGTCGGCTCCGGAACAGTCGGGACTGGTGTCATAGTGCGAGATGAAACCAATGGTGGGAATATCCCCCTTGGTATTGGCCTTAAGGGTGGCATAGAGGTAGCCTTTCTCGTCGAGTTCCACATCGTCGAGCCCCTCATGTTCCAGTTCTTTCTTCAGGTATTCTGCAAACAGCAGTTGTTTACTAGTGCTTGGTACCGTCTGGCTGTCTTCAGCTGATTGCGTATCAAACTTGGTATAGTTGAGGAATCTTTCAGTAATATTCATAAAAAATGCTTATCTTTCCATTCAGCATGCAAAGATAAGCATTTTCTGTCAAATAATGACGGTTGGCAGTCGTTTTTTTTATTTAGCGCCGACTACTGCTTGTTGGCCGTCTTTGGTGTAGTAGCCAGCATTGGTGAACGGCATGTCGCTTGTCTGGTTACCGCCTCCACTGAAGATAATATTGTCTGGAGCAGTGGTTTTAGAAGATACCCACTTGAAAACCTTGTTGCCATTGTCGGCAGTACCCAACAGTTCAGCAGCAACGCCAGGCCAACTAGTACCCAAATAGTCCTGACCTTCACCACCATTCATCCATGCCCAAACATTGATGAGGCTACCCCATGATGTCGGAGCCTCGAAGAAGGCGCAGATTTCACCGGCATTGACCGTGCAGAACGACGGTACGCCAGCGTAAGCACCATCCTGTGGCTGCTGGTTCTCTTCTATATCAGGAAGCGTGATGGCGCTTGGCTCAATGCCTTGTATGTAATAGGCGTAGTGGTAGCCACTGATTACCTTCTTCCATGCAGCGTCAGGTGTATAATCTGCAGCCTTTGTGCCTACGACACACAGCAGTTTCTTTGATCCACTGCCATCGACCTGAACAGCATAGTAACCCTGATTGGAGACCACCTCGGTGTATGTACTCATGTTGGTAATGCCTACTGCCTTGCGGACAGCTGCCATGTTGGCAATCTGCTTGGGGTAGGTCTGCCAGTGCTTCAGGAATACACATGGGGTACCAGGCATAGCCAACAGGTAGGCATTGGCAGCCAGTGTATCCTTCTTCAATGGGTCTTGCTGGGCTGTTGCCGAACGGTATTCGGTATCGTGGTTCTCTACGAAGGTCACAGCATACTGGCGATAGCTTCCGTTGCTGTATTTGGAACTTACCAATGGCCAGTTTCCATCGTTCTGTTGCGCAAGACGGCGCCAGTCACCATTGTTGGCAGCGTTGCGTACGGTATAACGGAATTGGAAGTCGAAGGCGGCACTGGTCTTTTCGGTTGCTTCAATCCAGTTCTTAATGGTGTTGGTGCCGTCCCAGCACTCGCCAACAGAGAATTGTGGCTTAGCATCGTTGTTGTACATTTTGGTGTACTGACCGCTATATCCTTTTACCATGTCGTAGCGGAAACCTGCATAGCCAAAGTCATTGAGTAACATCTTCAGGTAAGCCTTGACATTGTTCTGCACATTCTCGCTCTTATGGTCTAGGTCGCGCATTCCGTCCCATCCCTCGCCAGTATCATTGTTGGCCGAGAGTGAGTAGCCGTTCTGGGTTGCCCACTGCTTAGTAGCACCTTTGTCATCGTTGGCGCAGATGTCAGTAGACTTCAGCTCATAGGTTACACCATTGTAGGTCTCCTTGGGGAAGTCCACCCAGCTCGAGACGTTCTTACGATGGTTGATAACGATGTCTGCAATCGTTCCGATACCTTTGGCCTTGAATGTTGCAATCATGGACTTCAGCTCATCGCCTGTTCCGAACGAGCTGTTGTAGTTAGAGAACCAGTACAGGTCATCATAGCCCATCGACTGTCCACCGCAGTTGGCACTTTGGGGAATCCATACGAGGTCGAATGTGGTAGCCAGGTTGTCAACCTGTCCTTTCAGCGTGTTCCACTGAGCATCGGCAAAGCCGTCCCAATAGAAGGCTTGCAGCATGACACCACCATAGTTGGCGGGCCATCCTACAATGTTTGTAGTAGGCTCTGGATCTGGGTCCGGATCGGGATCAGGATCTTTTTGACCTGATGGATTCTTTGGAGGCGTTTCGTCGTCGTCACCACAAGCGGTGAATCCAAGAGCTAAGCTCATGGTCATTAGAAGCGACAGGAGTTTGATGCTGATTTTTTTCATCTTTTTTGTTTTTAGGTTATCTGTTGCAAAGGTACAAAGAAAAGCGCTACGTTGTTTTCCAACGTAGTTGAATAGTTTTAAAACATCGATGCAATCGTTTGCATCGATGATGGTTTCCTTATATTTGACGGCTGGAACGAAAAATGCTAATCAAAAATATTGCTTTCACCTTTCACGCATTTCTGAAAGTGCTTGTATATAAGTGGTTTGCGTGTGCTTTGCGGGTGGAAGGGGCCTCCAGGCGTTTCACATTGCTTTCACAGACATTTCACACCGTATCTCGTTCACGAGACAGCTGTTGTTGAACATGGGACAGCTGTAGGTGCACAAAAACGGTGAGCGTTTGCTGAAAAGCGCTCACCGTTTGCGGAAAAGCGCTCACCGTTTTATCTTGAGACAGACTCTCCGACACACGAGACAGTCTATCCCATATGTGGGACAGCCATACTCGTACCGATATATAGGTGTGATGGCGTTGTGAAAGCAATGTGAAACGTCAGATTGCCGCAATCCCTTTCTGCATAAGGGTTGTGGAAGGTGAAAGCATTTTTTTGAAAACTCCTTGCGCGCGGCGCAGGCGTGCGCGCACGAGCGCGAGACAGCCCAACACGCCTCTGTATCAGCCTGTCCCAGCAACGGGACAGCTGTTCCCGTTGGCGGCTACAACTAATACACGAAAAAGTGGTACCACTTTCCGGAAAGCCGTACCACTTTCTGAAAAGCTGTACCACTTTTGACAAAAACCGTACGACTTTTCCCCCGCTGCAGCTGTCCCGCTCATGGGAATAGCTGTCTCGCATGCGGGAACAGCTGTCTCGTTGCCAGCTACAACCATAATAAAGGCGGGCACCGCCTGAATGGTGTGTTATAGGGTTGGGAGTGATGTCTTGTTTTTCATCGCAATAACAAATCGGACGATGTGTAGTTCTTTATCATCATGCCAATAGTATAACGAACTCTTTGGGTGTGTTAAGA